>Ga0207678_10001136_pt1 | contig 24391 bp, 27 predicted proteins | sample KBSC63metaG_FD_184319 | JGI IMG/M metagenome (GOLD analysis project Ga0207678, IMG submission 184319) | Corn rhizosphere microbial communities from Kellogg Biological Station, Michigan, USA - KBS C6-3 metaG (SPAdes) (version 2) | ecosystem: Host-associated > Plants > Roots > Rhizosphere > Soil ... | reverse complement strand
CGGCGCTTACCTCGATGGGCATCAACCTGGACGAGATGCGGCAGGCGGTGCTGGACAGTATCGGCCGCGGCGCGGAGCCGCCGCCCGAGTCCGGGCACATCCCATTTACGCCGCGGGCCAAGAAGGTGCTCGAGCTGTCCCTGCGCGAGGCCAACCAGCTCGGCCACAACTACATCGGCACCGAGCACATCCTGCTCGGCCTCATCCGCGAAGGCGGTGGCGCGGCGCAGCTGCTGGCCGCGGCCGGGGTGGACCACGACCGGGCCCGGCGGCAGGTCATCGAGCTGCTGTTCGGACACCGCGAAGCGGGCTTGGCCGCCGCGCCCCCGCCCGCCGCCCCGGCCGTGGACGAGCTCATGGGCCGGCTGACCTCGATCGCCACGCGGCTGAACGCCATCGAGCAGCGGCTCAGGCCGTCTCCCCCGGCATGACGGCGCACAGCAGGCGGTTATCGCCGCGCTGCCAGAGCGTGCCGACCTCGGCGAAGCCGGCCGCCCTCAATGCCTCGACGTGCGTGGCGAGGAACGTCGACTGCGATTCGTGGTGACCGGCCTCCACCTGGCGGCGGGCCCGTTCGGCGACGTGGCCGGCCAGCACCGGATCCGCGGCCGCCGCGTCCCACCAGTCGTGCCAGTTCTCGGGGTGCCCGCCGGGGAAGCGCCGCTTGTCCTCGCGCTGGCGCAGCTCCCGGTCCAGGCGGGCCAGGACCGGGGATTCCTTGGCGTCGAGGGCGAAGTGATCGCCGTCGAGCAGCAGGCCGCCGGGGCGCAGCACGGAGGCTAGCTCGGCGTACACGGCGCGCAGCTCGGGCTCGGGCAGCCAGTGCAGCGCGGTGGTGCTCACCGCGGCGTCCGGCGCCCGGGTGCCCAGGCCCAGCCGCGCCGCCCAGCCGGGCAGGCGCAGGTCCTCCTCGGCGAAGCGCAGCCCGGGCACGTCGGAGTAGGCGGCCCGGCCCAAGGTCAGCGACACCGGATCAGCGTCGATGCCGACGACCGTGGCGCGCGGCAGCCGGGCGAGCAGCCTGACCCCCAGCGAGCCGGGCCCGCAGCCGATGTCGAGGATGAGCGGGTCGGGCCGTCCGGTACCCTCCTCGACCGCGTCGATGAGCGCGGTGAACCTGTCCTCGCGGTCCGCCAGGCCCTCCTCCTGCTGCCGGTCCCAGCGCTCGATCCATGCCCGGGCGGTATCGCGGTCGAGTTCTGGCACGGGGCCGCCTCCTCGGTTCGTTACTGGCTAAGATAACTTTGACAGTCACAACCCTAATTATCGAAATGTAACTGGTCAAGTGAACTTCAACAGTCACACCGATGTCGTGGTCCGGGTGGCCGTGGACCTGGTGAACCTGCTCACGCCGGGAGAAGAGCGGGGCCGCCGGTACGCGCCGCCGGAGGCGGACGAGCGGACGGCGGCCGTCGGCGTGGTGCTGCGCGGCGCCGGCGGGCGCGAGGCGACCTGGGAGGAGGCAGCCAGCCTCTGCTTCGTGGCAGCGGAACTGCGCGGCGTCTTCGAGGCGGTCAGCACCGGGGCGGTGGACGAGGCGGCCGGCCAGGTCAACGCGCTGCTCGTCCGCACCGGGGCACGGCCGGAACTGGAACGGCACGACGGCGAGCCCTGGCACCTGCACTTCCATGCTGCCGACCGGTCCCTGCCGAACGGCTGGGCGGCGGGCTGTGCCACCGGCCTGGCGGTCGTGCTCGGCGGCGACCTCTACGACCGGCTCGGCGTGTGCACGGCGCCCCGGTGCGACCGGGTCTACGTCGACACCTCGCGCAACGGTACCCGGCGGTACTGCTCGACCTCGTGCCAGAACCGGGTCAAGACGGCCGCGTTCCGGGCCCGCCTGGCCTGAGCCCGGCGGGTGCACACTGGAGGTACCGAGCGGGGGCGGCCAGACACGGGAGTGACGCCATGTTCGAGCGGTTCACCGACCAGTCCCACCGGGCGGTTGTCCTGGCCCAGGAAGAGGCCAGGCGGCTGAGCCACGATCACGTCGGCACCGAGCACCTGCTGGCCGGCCTGCTCCGGGAGGAGCGCGGTGCCGCCGCGCAGGTCCTCGGGTCCTCCGGGGTCACCCTGGACGCCGTGCGCGGGCAGATCGCGGCCCTGGCAGGCCCGGGCCAGGAACCGCCGCGCGGGCACATCGCGTTCACGGCCCGGGCCAAGAAGGGCTTCGAGCTGGCACTGCGGGAGGCAACCAGGCTCGGCCAGCAGATCGGCACCGGGCATCTGCTCCTCGGGCTGACCGGGCAGGCTGACTGCACGGCCGCCCAGGTCCTCGGGGCGCTCGGCGTGGACGTGGCGGTGTTCCGTGCGCGGGTGATAGCGCAGACCGCGAGCCGGCCGGAGGGGAAGGAGTACCCTCCCCTGCTGCGACCGCGGGGGCAACCGCGGCGCGTGGCCATATCCGACCCGGTCCGGGCGCTGCTCGACTCGATCGACGACCGGCTGAGCGCGATCGAGCGGCATCTCGGCATGGATCCCGGCGGCCCCGAAAATGTCATACCCCCCTCGTAATGTGAGGTTCATGAACCCACCACGCAGACGCCGCGCCAACCCCCCGGACCAGTCCCCGGGGCCCTGCAGGTGCGCGGAGTGCGAGGCGCTGGCCGAGGGCGCCGACCTCGACCCGCAGGCCTGCATGCAGGCGGTCGCCGAGGACATCCGCACGGTCGGCTGGTCGGTCTCCGCCGTGCTCGGCGATGAGATCGCGCCGCCCTGGGCCTACACGGTAGGGCTGTGGCTCAGCCACCAGGGTCCTGAGCTGACCATGTTCGGCCTACCGGTCGAGCATATGACGGTCATCCTGAACTCGATCGGCGAGCGCATCGCCCGCGGCGCGCCGATCGAGGCCGGAGACCGGATCGACGGCATCTGCCCGTGCTCGCTGACCATCCGGCCGGTGCACGAGAGCTGGCGGATGACCAGCATGTTCGCGGTCTCGGACCGGTATCACGGTTACGTCAGGCCGCCGTACCTGCAGGTGGTCTGGCCCGACCGCCGGGACCGCTTTCCGGGTGACGCCGGGTTCCAGTTCAAGTACGAGGGGAGGCAGCCGCTGCTGTGGCTGCCGCGCGACGACAACCCGCCCGGCGTGTGGACCAGGATCGATCAGCTCTGCTGAGCCCTTCCCGCGGCGGAATAAAACGAGTTGCCGGGGCGCTAGGGGCCTGGTTAGCGTCGGATGGCCGGAAGGCTGGAAGGGGCAGGGCCGATGTCACGGGGTGGGTTGTTCCGCCGGTTCCCCGTGCTCGGGATCCGGGACTTCCGGCTGCTGCTGACCGACCGGCTGATCGCGCCCGCGTCGGTCGGGTTCTCCATCGTCGGTGTCTCCTTCGCCGTGCTCAAGGCGACCGGTTCCGCGGCCGACCTGTCGTACGTACTCGCCGCCCAGATCGCGCCGTCGCTGGTGTTCGCGCTCCTCGGCGGCGTCGCCGCCGACCGGTTCCCGCCGCAGCGGGTCATCATCGCGGCCAACCTGCTCATGGCGCTCGGCGAGGGAACGTTCGGCCTGCTCGCGCTCACCAGCAGCCCTCCGCTGTGGGCGATGATCGGGCTCGAGGCGATTACCGGGACTGGCGTGGCGATCTTCTACCCCGCGTCCCAGGCGCTGCTCCCCCGCCTGGTCCCGCGTGACCTGCTGCAAGAGGCGAGCGCGATCAGCCGGCTGGTGATGAACGTCGGCCAGATGGCGGGCGCGGCCATCGCCGGCCTGCTGGTGGCGGCCGCAGGGGCGGGCTGGGCGCTGGTGCTCTGCGGCATCGGCATGGTCAGCACCATCCCGATGCTGCTCGCCATCCGGGGTTCGCGGCCGGTGACCGGGCAGGAGGCGACGGCGGCCGACCCGGACGGCGCGCCCCGGAGCATGCTGAACGAGCTGCGGGAGGGCTGGTCGGAGTTCCGCTCGCACACCTGGCTGTGGGTGATCGTCGCCCAGTTCTGCGTGGTGATGATGGCCTGGTACGGTGCGTTCTCGGTCCTCGGCCCCGTAGTGGCGCGCGAGCACCTCGGCGGTCCGGCGGCCTGGGGCGCGATCACCGCGGCGGATGCGTTCGGCCTGATCGCGGGCGGTCTGGCCGCGCTGCGGTTCACCCCCCGCCGGCCCATGCTCTTCGTGGTGCTCACCGGGGGCGCGATCGCGATCTCCCCGCTCTCGCTGGCGATGGTCCTGCCGCTGCCCGCGGTGTGCCTCGCGTCCTTCGGGCTCGGCGTGTTCGTCGAGATGATGATGGTGCAGTGGACGGTCACGATGGCGCGGAACATCCCGCCGGACAAGCTGGCCCGGGTCTCGTCCTACGACGTCCTCGGCTCGGTCATGGCGATGCCCGCTGGCGCGCTGATCGCCGGGCCGCTCGGCACCGCGATCGGAACCGCCCGCGCGCAGTACGCGGCGGCGGCGGTGATCGTCATCGCCTCCGCGCTGGCCCTGATCCCTCGTGACGTCAGGACGTTCCGCCGCGGCGATGACCTGGCGCCGGCCCCGTCCGCACCGGAGGAACTGGCGGTGGCCCTGGAAGCCGCTCCGCTCTTGTCGGCGGGACCCGTTCCCCAGTAGGGACACGGGAACGGCGGGTGCCCCCGTAGCACCCGCCGTTCCGGCCCGGAATGGTCAGACGTTCTTCCGGTACGAGCGGAACGTCGCGACCGAGATGGCCACGCACGCCACCGCCAGGACCAGCAGCCCGGCGCAGCGGACCCCGATAGCGGCCCAGTCGGGGTGGGCGGAAACGGCGCTGCGGCCGATCTGCACCACCCAGTTGAGCGGGTTGCGCGACGCGATCGCCTGCATCCAGCCCGGCATGAGGCTGGTCTGCATGAACGCCGAGGACAGGAACATCAGCGGCAGCATGAAGAACGTGTACACGCCGATGATGGCCTCGCGGCTGCGCAGCGTCATGCCGACCGCGTTCGACAGCGCGCCGAACACCACGCCGACCAGGATCGACGCCGCGACCATGACGGCCACCCCGGCGACCCCGCCGTGGTAGCGCGCCCCGCCGGCCAGGCCGAGCCCCACGATGATCAGCGACTGCACGGTCGTGCTGACCGCCTGCTCTGCCACCGAGGCGTTCATGATCCCGATCCGGCTGGCGGGGGCGGCGAGGAAGCGGTTCAGCGTGCCGCGGTCGATCTCCTCGATCATGGCCATGCCCGCCCACATGTTGTTGGACATCGCGTTCATCGCGATCAACCCGGGCACCAGGTAGTCCAGGTAGGTGCCGTGAAAGGCGAAGCCGGGGATGTCGATGACCCGGCGGAACAGCTGGCCGAACAAGAACAGCCATATCACCGGCTGGATGACGCTGAACGCCAGCACCCACGGCTGCCTGACCAGGGCATGCAGCTTCCTGCCCGTTAGGTACCAGGTGTGCGCCATGGTGGTGCGGAAGGGCACGGTATTCGGCTGGGCCGCCTGGAATCGCGCATCGGCCTGCGAGGTCTGCGGGGTCATCTGCATGGTCGTCATCACTTGCTCACCCCTACGGCGCCGAGCTCGCTGGCATGTCCGTCGCGGGCGGGACTCTCCGACTCGCTGTAGCGGCGACCGGTGTGCCGCAGGTACACGTCGTCCAGCGACGGCCGCGCCACGGCCACCGACGCCGCGTTGACGCCGGCCCGCTGCAGCTCGGCCAGCACGACCGGGACGGCGGCGGCGCCGTCGTCACTGCGGGCCGACACGTCGCGGCCGGCGATGACCACGTCCCGCACCGCGGGCAGGGCTTCCAGGACCCGCCGGACCCGGGCCGCCTCGGCGTCGTCCCTGAGAGCCGGGAGCTCGACCTGCACGGCGTCGCCGCGCAGCTCGCCCTTGAGCTCGTCGGGCGTGCCCGAGGTGACGACCCGCCCGCGGTCCACGATCGCGAGCCTGCTCGCCAGCCGGTCCGCTTCCTCCAGGTAGTGCGTTGTCAGCAGCACGGTCATCCCCTCCCCGCCGGCCAGCCGCGCGATCTCCTGCCACATGGCCGTCCTGGACTCCGGGTCCAGGCCGGTGGTGGGCTCGTCGAGGAACAGGACCGCGGGCCTGTGGATTAGCCCGAGGGCCACGTCCAGGCGCCGTTGCATGCCGCCGGAGTAGGTCCTGACCAGGCGTCCCGCCGCCTCGGTCAGCCCGAAGTGGGCGAGCAACTCGTCCGCCCGGGCCCGCACGGTGGCACCGCGCAGCCCGTACAGCCGGCCCTGCAGGATCAGGTTCTCCCGGCCGGTGGCGGTCGGGTCCGCACCGGACCGCTGGGCCACCACGCCGATCATGTGCCGGACCTGGCCCGGCCGGGCGAGCACGTCGACGCCCTCGACGCGCGCTTCCCCGGAATCCGGCCTGGCCAGGGACGTGAGAATCTTGACGGTGGTGCTCTTGCCCGCTCCGTTCGGGCCGAGCAGGCCATAGATCATGCCGCGCGGGACGCTGATGTCCAGCCCGTCCAGCGCGCGGATGCCGTGCTTTTCGCCGCGTACGGCGTAGGTCTTGACTAGCTGACGCGCCTCGATGGCGCGGCCGGTCATGCTCACGAGTGTCTCCTTGCGATCCTGCCCCGCGAGGAGAAACCCGGCTACTGTAGTGGGTGGGACCTCGGGTTTCGCGTTCCGCGGGATCGATTGAGGTTGACGGCCCCGGCCGCCGGTGTTGCCGCACCAGGCCGGGGTCGTTTGCTTAGCCGCTTGCTGCCGGTTCTCCTTCCTGGTTGAAGGACGGGATGAGCTCCGCGGGGAACTCCCCGGTCTCGTGGTAGCGTCGCCAGGCCTCCAGCCCGGGGAAGGTGCCGTCGGTGAGCTCCGTGAGCAGCCCGCGCACCCACTCCGCCTCAGCCCGGCGCAACGCCAGCTGGTACTCCGACTCGATCAGGAACAGGCGGGGTAGCTGGGCCTGCATCGCGTGCAGCCCTTGCTGATGCGCGGCGATGGCCTCGTCCAGCGCCGCCAGGCGCTGCCGCAGCAGGCCGATCAGCTCGTCAGGCGCCAGGATGCCACACTCCCCCAGCGCCGCCTCGAACCTGGTGTACTCCCGCTCGGGCTCGCTGAGCAGCTCGCGCAGCCAGTCGCTCAGCTCGTCACGGCCCGCCTCGGTGATCCGGTACGTGGTCCGCTCCGGCTGCCTGCCCTCCCGGGCCACCTCGACCGCCTCGATGAACCCGTGCTTCTCCAGGTTCTGCACCACGGTGTAGAGCGAACCCCAATTGATCTTGATGGCCTGGTCCTTGCCGTACTCGCGCAGCTTCGAGGCCATCTCGTAGGGGTACATTGGCCGCTCCGTTAGCAGCGACAGCAACGACAGCGCCATCAGGTTGCTGACCTTGCGCCGCCCTGTCTTTGGCTGCCCGGCCATCCCGCATCTCCTTGTCGCCGAGTCTCCGTTTCCGAGGACTCGTTCTCAAGTACTCGTAGACGAGTATAGGCACGAGCGCGTTCAACCTGCAACCCTCCATTCCGAGCGGGTTATTACGACTGCGGCGCCAGCCGGGTAATGAGGGCTTGGGGCACACAACCCCCGAAAGACGGGGGTGGGGGCACCCAACCCCCGCACCACTTATCGCCAGGTAGCGATTAGTGGTGCCCGTGAGGCATGCGAGGCGCTATCGTCCAGAGATTCGCGCCAGAGCCCGAGCGGGGCTGAAGCCCTTCGCGATCATGATGGCTTTTCGAAGTTAATTTCGGCCATTTCGCAGACGGCAGCGGGCAGATCAATCATCATGTGTCAAAACACCCCCTATCAGGCGTATAACGACACACGATCACGGATGCGGTGACAGGTGTGGCACATGATACGGGGCATCCCCGCGCAACTTATGCGGGGGTTAGCCGAAGAAGACTTCGGCTTCGGCGTAGCGCTGGGGCGGGACCAGCTTGAGCTGGCTGGTGGCCTCGACCAGCGGGACCCGGATGATCTCGGTGCCGCGCAGCGCCACCATCACGCCGAACGCCTCGTCGTGTACCGCCTGGACCGCATGCACGCCGAACCTGGTGGCGAGCACCCGGTCGAACGCCGTGGGCGTGCCGCCGCGCTGGATGTGGCCCAGCACCGTGCAGCGGGCCTCCTTGCCGGTCCGCTTCTCGATCTCGCCGGCCAGCAGCTGCCCGACGCCGCCCAGGCGCACGTGCCCGAACGAGTCGAGCGTCTCACTCGAGGTGGCGAGGTCCTCGCTCATCGGGTGGGCCCCCTCGGCGACGACCACGATCGGCGCGAACCGGGTCTGGAACCGGTGCTGCACGTAGGCGCAGACCCGCTCGATGTCGAACGGCCGCTCCGGGATGAGGATCACGTTCGCGCCGCCCGCGAGCCCGGCGTGCAGCGCGATCCACCCGGCGTGCCGCCCCATCACCTCGACGATCAGCGCCCGGTGATGGCTTTCCGCCGTGGTGTGCAGGCGGTCGATCGCCTCCATGGCGATGTTCACGGCGGTGTCGAAACCGAACGTGTAGTCGGTGGCGCTGAGGTCGTTGTCGATCGTCTTCGGCACCCCGACGACGGGAACCCCCTGCTCGCCGAGCCGGGTGGCCACGCCGAGCGTGTCCTCGCCGCCGATCGCGATCAGCGCGTCGACGCCCAGCCCGGCCAGGTTGTCCTTGATCCGCTCGATGCCGTTGCGGCCGCCGCCGGCGTTCTTCAGCGGGTTGGTGCGGGACGACCCGAGGATCGTGCCGCCGCGAGGCAGGATGCCGCGCACCGCCTGGACGTCCAGCGGCACGGTGTCCCCTTCGAGCGGCCCGCGCCACCCGTCGCGGAACCCGACGAACTCAAGGCCGTACTCCTGCACGCCCTTGCGGACCACGGCGCGGATAACTGCGTTCAACCCGGGGCAGTCGCCGCCGCCGGTGAGGACTCCCACTCGCATGGCAACCACCTTAGTGGGCCGGAGGCCTGCGCGGATGGCTGCGGCGCCAGCCGCCGATAAAACTGGGAACGCGGGCGGCGGTCAGGGCGCGGTTTTGTCCGTATCTGAGGTGAGTTCGGCCTTGGCGCGACGGGCGTCGACGTCGACGTATTCCTGGCCGGAGAGCTTCTGGATCGCCTGCATGATCTCGTCGGTGATCGTCCGCAGTAGCTTCGCGTCCGCCTGCTGGCCGCGGTAGCGGGAGAAGTCCAGCGGCTCGCCGAAACGCACGCCGGGCCGGAACCGCGGGTTCGGCCGGAGCGTGCCCGGCGGCATGAACTGGAAGGTATCGATCATCGCGCACGGGACGACCGGGGCGCCGGATTCGACGGCCAGCCGGGCCACCCCCGTCTTGCCGCGGTACATCCGGCCGTCCGGGCTCCGGGTGCCCTCTGGGTAGATGCCGAGCACCTTCCCGGACGCCAGGACCTGCAAGCCGGTCCTGATCGCCTGCTCGCTGGCCGGCCCCCCGGCGCGGTCCAGGGGAATCACGCCGACCCCGGTGAAGAAGGCCCTGCTGATCAGCCCCTTCAGCCCGCGTCCGGTGAAGTACTCCGACTTGCCCAGGAAGATCACCTTCCGCGGCACCGGCAACGGCCCGAAGAAGTGATCGGAGAACGACAGGTGATTGCTCGCGAGGATGACCGGGCCTCGCCGGGGCATGTTCTTAACCCCCCACGCGCGGGACCGGAAGAGGATCCTCAGCGTTATCCCCAGCGTGTACTTTGTCAGCCAGTAGCCCACGGTCACATCGTCGCATGTCCCGGGGCGCTGCGGGATGCGCCGGCGGGCACGGCGTGCGACGATTCCACCATGTCACCAGTGCTCCCAGGCGCGGAACCCTTCGACCACTCAGGCGGCCCGGTCGGCGTGCTGCTGTGCCACGGCTTCACCGGCAGCCCGCAGACGCTGCGCGGCTGGGCGGACTACCTGGCCGCCCAGGGCCTGACGGTCAGCCTTCCGCGGCTGCCCGGGCACGGCACCACCTGGCAGGATCTCGCCCGGACCGGTAGTGACGACTGGTTCGCCGAGGTGGACGCCGCGTTCGGCAAGCTGGCGAGCCGGTGCGAGCAGGCCTTCGTATTCGGCCTGTCCATGGGTGGCTGCCTCGCGTTGCGCGTGGCAGAGACCCGCGGTGCCGCGGTGCGCGGCCTGGTCCTGGTTAACCCGTCGCTAGCCCCGGACACCAAGCTGTTCCTGCTCGCCCCGGTGCTCAAGCACGTGATCCGGTCGCTGCCGGGCATCGCGAGCGACATCTCCAAGCCCGGCGCGCACGAGCTCGGCTACGACCGGGTGCCGGTCCGGGCCGCGGCCACGCTGCCGAAGCTGTGGAGCGAGACGGTCAGGAACCTGAGCCAGGTCACCCAGCCGGTACTCGTCTACCGCAGCACCGTCGATCACGTCGTCGGCCCGGCCAGCATGCGCGCGCTGCTCGCCGGGCTGCCCAAGGATCGGGTGACCGTACGCGAATGCGCCGACAGCTACCACGTCGCCACGCTCGATCACGACGCCGAGGCCATCTTCGAGGGCAGCGTGACCTTCATCCAGGCTGTGACAACAGGCAATATCACTCTTACGTAGCGACAGTTCCCGCATGGTCGACGGGTCACGCGGGAGCCACTACCGTGGGAGATGTGGAACCTCCCGCGCCCTCACCCGAGATGGTCAGCGCCTCACGCAGGCACCTGACCGAGCGGTACGCGTCCGGTGTGGATCTGCTGCTGTGGGAGACGGAGAAACGGCTGATCCCGGATCTGGACGCGATCAGGTCGGTGACCGAGGCGGCGGCATCGGGACAAGCCGAAGGACTCGACATGGGCGCGGCCCTCGTGCTGGTGCAGGCGGCCCGGCTTGGCCTGGACCGGCTGGAAGGCGAGCTCTTCGAGGCCGCGCGCGCGATGGGCATGCGCCCGGAGGCGATCGCCGCAGTGCTCGAGCTGCCGGATGCGGCCGCGGCGGAGAAACGGCAGCGCTGGCTCGAGAGGCGACGCGCCCTGCCGTACGCCACCGCTACGGCACAGCATCCCGAAGCCGGGAAGGCCGCACGGCGCGCCGAAGCGGCCCACCGGGCCAAGGGCCTTGATACGCCTTCGGCGTAATCGCTCTCCCTCGGCCGAATAACCGGCCGTACTCCTGAGATTTACCCTCCCGGCACGGGACCACGGACAGCTATCGTGGAAGTCAGGCTTCGACTCGGACATCGGTGGGGACGTGCCGGACTGGGATAACACGGAGAGCAGAGAGAGCGACGAGGACGCGACGTGGCGTGATCTGGTCGCCCGGTTCGAGACGCCCACGACCACGGTCGGACCCGTGCCCTGGCCCGACCGCGAGAACGTGCCACGGCCGCGCCCGCAGGCGGCTTACGGCGCGGACGCCGCCGACGGGTCGCCGGGGACTCGCGGGGCCAGCGGATCCGCACCCGCACCCGCGACCGGCGAGGACGGCGGACCCGGCGAAGACAACGCAGGGACGCAGGAACCGCAGGAACCGCAGGAACCGCAGGAGGACGCGGACGCGCGGACGCGCGGTGTCGAGGGGATCCGCGGGTTCGATGACGAAGGCGTGCGAGGAGCGTTCGACACGGACACGATGCCGGGGGCAACCGCTCCGGACGTGATCCAGGGCGCGCGCGAGCGGCGGGCGGCCGCGCACGGCACCCGCGCACGGAGGATCCGGGCACGCCGGGCGCCGCAGGAGCCCGCACCGGAAGACGACGGCGAGCATTTCGTCCCGCCCCCGCCCCTGCCGCTGCCCAAGCTGGACCCGGTTACCAAGGGCGCCTGGGCGGCGCTGTTCGGCGGGCCGGGTTACCTGGTCGTGGCGACCGCGGCAGGCTGGTCGGTACCTGGTATCGCCGCGTTCTGCGCGGTGGCCGCGTTCGTCACAGGCTTCGCCATACTCGTGCTGCGTATGAACGCGCCAGGATCGGGCGGCCCAGACGACGACGGCGACGACGGCGCCGTCGTGTGAACGCCGCGTTCTGACCGCTTTCACGGGCCAGGTCGGCGGCGCCGACGATGCCGGCGTCCTCGCCGAGCTGCGCGACCTTGATCTCGGCCAGCGGCCGGTGACCGCGGCCGGGCAGCGCGCGCTCGAAGGCGGCCCGCGCGGGGTCGAGCAGCAGTTCCCCTGCCTCGGACACGCCGCCGCCGATCACGAAGCAGGCCGGATCGAGGATCGCGGCCAGGTCGGCCAGCCCCTGGCCGAGCCAGCCACCCACGGTCTGGAAGCAGCGCAGCGCGGCCGGGTCGCCTTCGGTCGCAGCCTGGGTGATCACCGGCCCGGAAATTCCTTCTGGCGTTCCGTCGCCCAGCTGGAGCAGCCTGATGGCGCCGCCCGGCGTGCGCCTGGCGAACTCGCGGGCCTCGGCGACCAGGGCGTTGCCGCTGCAGTACTGCTCCCAGCAGCCCCGGTTCCCGCAGCCGCACAGGCGGCCGTCGGGCACCACCCTGACGTGACCGGGCTCGCCGGCTATCCCCCACCGGCCGCGGTAGAGCTCGCCGCCGATGATGATGGCGGCGCCGATACCCGTGCCCAGGGCCACCAGCATCACGTCGCGGTACCCGCGCGCCGCTCCGAACCTGGCTTCGGCCCAGGCCGAGGCGTTCGCGTCGTTCTCTACCACGACCTCGCGGCCGAGACGCTCCTCCACCCGCTCCTTGAGCGGCTCGTCGCGCCAGGCCAGGTTCGGGGCGAACAGCATGGTCGCCCGGGCGCTGTCGACGAAACCGGCCGCGCCCAATCCGATGGCTCCGACCCGGCGCCCGGCGACCTGATCATGGGCGAGGAGCTCGGTCACCGCGTCGGCGATGGCAAGCTCGGTCCGCGCCGGGCTGGCCGCCGGGGTCGATCTCTTCAGTTTGGCGATGATCCGGCCGTCTTCGTCGACAACCCCCGCCGCGACTTTCGTGCCACCGACATCAACGCCGATGGCGAGCGTCACTGACCGGTTTCGCCGCGGTCTGACGCGCCGGAACCGGGGCGTGATGTCCCGGGCCGTTCGGCCGACCGGTTTTGATCTTGGGTCTTCATGGCCTGCTCGAAGACGGAGAACGCGTCCTGGACCACCGACGCCAGCGCCCCGCCCGCGTTAGCCAGCTGCGCGCCCAGACCGCTCCCGCTGCCCAGCCGCGCGGCGCGGGCCGCCTGGCAGACCGGGCACCACTGGCACTCCGGCGCCTCGTTGGGGGGCGGCTCGTTGGTGGCCGTGTCCCACACGTCGCCGCTGTCCCGGCGTTCGGCGCCGATGGTCCGCTTGACCTGGCCAGCGACCTGGTTGGCCATGCTGCGGGCGCCCGCCTTCATCAGCCAGCGCTGGAAGTCGGCGACTGGGTCGCTGGGGCGGGCCTGGCGCCCGCTGCCTGCCTGACCGTTGCCGCTACTGGACCGGCCGGGCTGGCCATTGTTCCTGAGCTGGCCACTGCTGGACGGGCCGCTGCTGTTTGACGGGCCGCTGCTGCTGGGCTGGCCGCTGCTGCTGCTGGGCTGGCCGCTGCTGGGCTGAGCACTGTTGCTGGGCTGGGCATTGCCTTCCGGCTGGCCCTCGCCTCGGGATTCCGACACCTGACGCCTCCTACGATGATCGTACCCGGCTACCACTGCAGGACGAATGGGGCGCCGGTGGCGCGGAAATGACCCACGTTCAGGCATTCCGTGACGCCGATTCTCGTCCGGCGGGCCAGTGGCTGGTGCACGTGCCCGAAGATCGAGTACCTCGGCTTGGTCGCCTTAATCGCGTCGAGCAGCGCCGTGCTGCCCTTCTCCAGTCGCCGGGCCACGGTGTCGTAGAGGAGTTCGGGGACGGCGGGCGGAATGTGCGTGCACAGCACGTCCACCTCGCCGACCGCCTCGATCTTGGCGCGGAACTCCTCGTCGCTGATCTCGTTCGGCGTGCGGTAGACCGATTTCAGCCCGCCGCCGACGAACCCGAAGGTCCATCCGTCCAGTTCGGCCGTGCCGCCGTCGAGAACGTGATGCCCGGGCTTGGTGAACCGCTCCCACATGGCGGGGACGTCGACGTTGCCGTAGGTCAGGTACGCGGGCTCGGGAAGGGCGGCGAACATATCGGCGTATTGCCGCCTCATCGCGGCCTCGAAGAGGCTGGCCCGGCTCTCCGGCCGGGACGCGAACAGGCCCAGTGAGTATTCCCTGGCCTCGTCGAACTTCTTCGCGGTGCGCAGGGCGACGTACCTACCCGCGGCTTCGGCGCCGAACAGGTCGGCGAAGATGCCCTGGCCGTAGTCGGCGTAGTCGAGGAAAAGCAGCAGGTCGCCCAGGCAGACCAGCGCGTCCGCACCGTCGGCCGCGCGGGCCAGCGCATCCGCGCGGCCGTGTACGTCGCTCACCACGTGGACTCGCATGGAACCACGGTAAACCGGCCACGGCGCAAGATCGTAACCAGGAATTGACCGGCCGCCAGCCTAAACTGGCACGGCTTAAGCTTGTGCTGCTGAGTAGGGATACCTGGTTTGGAGAGATGCCGTGCGCGAATTCAGCATTCCGGCCCTGGCGCAGATCCCCGCGACCGCGAACCTCGCTGATGTCGTGTTCCGCCGGGCCGCCGAGCAGCCCCAGGCCGTGGTGCTGCGACGCCCGTCCGGACCTTCCGGGGTGGCCGGTGAGTCAGGGTCTTGGACCGACGTGACCGCGAGCCAGTTCTCCGGCGAGGTCATCGCACTGGCCAAGGGACTGGTCGCGGCGGGCATCGAGCCCGGGGACCGGGTCGCGCTGATGTCGCACACCAGGTACGAGTGGACGCTGATCGACTACGCCATCTGGACCGCGGGCGCCGTCACCGTGCCGGTCTACGAGACCTCCTCCGCGGAGCAGGCCGAATGGATCCTCTCCGATTCGGGCGCGCGAGCGTGCTTCGTCGAGACGGCCTCCTACGGGGACATCATCGGCAGCTTCCGGGATCGGGTGCCGGCGTTGTCGCACGTATGGCGGATCGACTCAGACCTCGACTCGCTGCGCGCGGCGGGCGCCGACCTCGGTGACGAGGTCGTCGCCGAGCGGGCGGCCAAGGCCGGGGCGGCCGACCTGGCCACGGTCATCTACACCTCGGGCACCACCGGACGTCCCAAGGGCTGCGAGCTGACCCACGAGAACCTCCTGTCCGACGTGCGGAACGCCTTTCTCGGCCCGCTGACCGTGGTGGCCGGGGCACAGAACCCGGGCACGCTGCTGTTCTTGCCGCTGGCGCACGTGTTCGCCCGGATCATCCAGGTGGGCTGTCTCGAGGGCGGGATCGTGCTCGGGCACTGCGGGGACCTGACCGCGCTGCTGCCCGCGCTGGCCTCGTTCCGGCCGACGTTCATCCTGGCCGTGCCGCGGGTGTTCGAGAAGGTGTACAACACCGCCGAGCAGAAGGCGGTCAGCGAGAAGAAGGGCGCGATCTTCAGCCGCGCCGCGGACGTCGCGATCGCGTACAGCCGGGCGCTGGATGGTCCCGGCCGTCCTTCGTTCGGCCTGCGAGCCCAGCACGCGGTGTTCGACCGGCTGGTCTACGGCAAGCTGCGGGCGGCGCTCGGCGGCAGGACGGAATACGCCGTCTCGGGCGGGGCGGCGCTCAGCGAACGGCTCAGCCACTTCTTCCGCGGCATCGGCGTCACCGTGCTCGAGGGATACGGGCTGACCGAGACGACGGCCGCGACCACCGTGAACCGGCCGGACCGGAACAAGATAGGCACCGTCGGGCAGCCGCTGCCCGGCGTCGCGATCAAGATCGCCGACGACGGCGAGATCCTGATCAGCGGGAAGAACGTCTTCCCCGGCTACTGGCGCAACGAGGCAGCCACCAAGGAGGTCTTCGCCGAGGGCGGCTGGTTCGCCACCGGCGACATCGGGGAGCTGGACGAGGAGGGCTTCCTGAAGATCACCGGGCGGAAGAAGGAGATGATCGTCACCGCCGGGGGCAAGAACGTGGCGCCCGCGGTGCTCGAGGACCGCCTTCGCAGCCACGCCCTGATCAGCCAGTGCATGGTCGTCGGGGACGGCAAGCCGTTCGTCGCGGCGCTGATCACCCTGGACCCGGAGGCGCTCGGGCCGTGGAAGCAGGCGCACGGCAAGCCGGCCGACGCCACCGTCGCAGCCCTGCGCGACGACCCGGATCTCGTTGCTGACGTGCAGGCCGCCGTGGACGACGCCAACCAGGCGGTGTCCCGGGCGGAGTCCATCAGGAAGTTCCGGATCCTCGATGTCGACTTCACCCAGGAGGCCGGGCAGCTCACCGTCAAGCTCGGGATCCGCCGCAGCGTGCTGCTGAAGGACTTCGCCGCCGATATCGATGCCCTGTATGCGTGAGCCGGGTGCCTGAACCGGGTGCGTGAGCCGGCGGCCGGGCCGGCGAGGAGCGGCCCGGCCGCCGTAGCTTTTGTCTGGCCGGCTTCTGCCCAGCTGACTTCCTGGCCGAGTTCCTAGCCGACGAACTGGCCGTGGGCGCGGTGCCGGGCGTCCGGCTCGCGCAGCAGCATGCCAGAGGTCCTGAACAGGAACTCGGCGTAATCGTCTGGCGCCGCGGCCCCCGTGGTGAGGTACGCGTCCGGGGCCATCTTCACGATGGTCAGCCGGCGCTGGGCGTAGTTGCATTCAGCGAAGAAGCCGCGTACCCGCCGGGCCAGCGCGCTGATGTACCTGGCCATGGTCATACTCCCCGTGCCAGCCAGTGGCCACGCCGCGCCTTGCGGTTGCTCGCCTTGCGGGCGGCGCTGCGCGCCACGCCGGCCCGGCGGGCCGCCGCCGCCTGCTGGTGTGCTTCCCTGATGTGATCCGAGACCAGGCTCTGGGTCATGCTCGGGTGCATCGATCCTCCTCGATGTGCCGGCCAGCCCCCTGGCCGGTCACTATTCGAGTCTCGCGGTAAGACCCCCGGGACCGCATGGGAGGAAAGCCCTATTCCTCCTGTTCAGAGGGGACTTAGACAGGTCTGAGGCAGGCTTAGGCCGAACGGTCGGGCTTAGCCGCTATCAGGCCGCCAGGATCGCGGACAGGCGGGCGGCGGAGAGCTCCTCCCGCCACTCCCGTTCCACCCACGCCTGGCCCTTCTCCCCCATCGCCCTGGCCCTGGCCGGGTCGCGGAGCAACTCGGTGACGCGGGCCGCGACGCCGAGCCCGTCGCTGACGACGTAGCCGGTCTCGCCGTCGAGGATGGCGTCCGGCGCCCCGCCCGAATCCCCGCCGATTACGGGCAGGCCGGTGGCTGACGCCTCGAGGTAGACGATGCCGAGACCCTCCACGTCCAGGCCGGCCCGGCGCGTCCGGCAGGGCATGGCGAACACGTCCGCCGCGTCGTAGTAGCCGGGGAGTTCGGGCCACGGGACCGGCCCGGTGAAGATGACATCGTCGGCCACGTCGAGGCGCTGCGCCAGCCGCCTGAGCCTGGGCGCGTAGGGACCGTCACCCACCAGCAGCAGGGTCGCGCCGCTGACCTGAGCCTTTATCTGGGGCCAGGCGGTGATCAAGGTGTCCTGGCCCTTGCGCGGCACCATCCGGGACACGCAGGTCACCACCGGCCGGCCGGTCAGCCCGAGCCGCTCCCGGACCGCGTCGCCGCCCGCGCCGGGACGGAAGAACGTCACGTCCACGCCGGGCGCCAGCCGGACCATCTGGCGCTGTGCCCGCGGCGACAGCACCCGGGCCAGCCGGGCCCTGAAGTACTCCCCGAGGTAGGTGACCACGTCGACCTCGTCGCCGATGCGGCGCAGCAGGCTACGGGCGCCGGGAAGCGCGGCCCAGCCTGCCTCGTGGCCGTGAGTCAGCGCTACCGCGCGGCGCACGCCCGCCTTGCGCAGCGCCGGCGTGATGAGGCCCAGCGGCGCCGCCGCGCCGAACACAACGGTGTCGCAGTCGTGCTCCCTGGCGATGGCCGCGGCCCGGCGGGACACGGCGGGCACCGGCAGCATCAGCGAGGTCGGGTGCCTGATCACCGGGAACGGCTGCCGCTCGTCGAACTCCGCCGCGCCTTTCCAGGCGGGCGCGTACACCGTCACCGTGCCCGCGGGCAGCCCGGTGGCCAGCGCGTGCACGAACGACTGGATGCCGCCCCGGCGGGGCGGGAAGTCGTTGGTGACGATCAGCGTGCGAGGCACCGGATGAGTGTATAGGCGCGGGCGGTCACGTTCCGGCGTCGGCGCTGGCGGTGGCGTCGGCATTTGCATCGGCGTGTGCGTCGGCGTCGGCGCTGGCCAGGCGTTCGGCCTTCTTCTTCTCGTGCTCGCCGTAGGCGAGCGTCCAGGCGGACAAGGCCACGGCGAACACGTAGGGGATCAGCTTGGAGCAGACCAGGGCGATCCCGGTCGACGTGGTGACCACGATCGCGACCCGGATGGCGGCCTCGACGAGATAGGCGATTCCCCACGCCACGGTGATCATCAGGAACGCCCGCCGGAAGCCGGGATACCGCCAGGCAGCCGTGACATCGCGGCCCTTCCGGGTGTCCGGGCCGAGGAGTTCCACCGCCAGCCGGAATATCAGCGGCCGCCGCAGCCGCAGCGACAACAGGCAGCCCAGTGCGAACACGGCCGAGGGAACCGAGCCCTCGAGCAGGTAGAGCCGCGCATTATGGCTGGTCAGGCCCAAGAGGGTACCCGCCAGGAGGCCAGCGAGAACAACTATCCCTATGACGTCGAGCCGCCGGTCCGCCAGGGCGCTGATTCCGATGCCCAGGGCGGGCAGTACACCGCTGATCACCAGCGCGGCCACCGCGCTCATCCCGGCCGAGCGCAGCAGGCTGTAGGCGAGCAGCGGTCCGCCCAGGTCGAAGACGAGGATCATCGCGATCTGGCGAAGCCGGGGTATCAGGTCAGGGTGCCGTTCCGGCCGCCCGCCATCGTCCACGCGATAAGGCTACGGGCGCAGCGCTCCGTCGAGGTTGCTGGCGTACCACGACGTGCTCTCCGGGATCTTCTGCACGTTCATCCCGGTCTGCGGGGCGTCGATGATGTATCCGCCACCCACGTAGATGGCCACGTGCCCTTCGCCGTTGTAGATCAGCAGGTCACCCGGCTGGATAGAGGAGAGGGGGACGTGCGGAAGCGCGGCCCACTGCGAGTAGCTGTCGCGCGGTATCTGCACGCCGGCCGCTGCCCAGGCGGCCTGGGCCAGGCCGGAGCAGTCATACCCGCGCTGGCACGGCCCCGTGCCGCCATACACGTACGGGCAGCCGAGCTGGGCGTAGGCGAACGCGACCGCCTTCTGCGCCTGGGTCGAGGTGGGCCCGGTGTACTGCTGGGGCGCGGAGCTGCCGTTGGCGCCGATCGCCTTGTCCGTGACCGCCTGCCGCTGGGGCACGGTCAGGCTGGCCAGGGTGGCCTTCTGCGTGTCGATGAGCTTGCTGAGGGAGGACCTATGGCTGGCGAGCTGGTGCTTGAGATCGACGATCCCGGCCTCGGTCCGTGACATCTCCTGCTCTACCCCAGCCAGCTGGCTGGCGTCGGTGAGCAGCTGCCTGGTCTGCGCGCTCCGGTTCCCCGATAGCTCCATCAGCAGCGACCCCTGCTTCAGCAGCACGGACGGGTTACCCGAGGTGAGCAGGCCCGCGATCGAGGTGGCTCCGCTGTCCTCGAACGCCGCCGCCGCGGTGGCCGCCACGTTGGCCTGCGCCGTCTGGAACTGGGCGTTAGCGTGGCGCAGCCGCACCCGGACCTGGGACAGCTTGGTCTGCGCGGCGGACAGCTGCTGGCTGGCCTGGTCGAGCTGCTGGCTGACCTTGTCGAACTGGGTGGTGAGCTGGTTGATCTTGGCCTGGACCTGGCTGACGGTCGGCTGCGGCGCCGCGTCAGCACCGGTGGCGAAAACCGCGACACTGCTGACCGAGATCAGCCCGGCCGCGATCGCGATACCGCGGCGAATCCGGGACGCGCTGCCCGCCAGCCGCGTACTCACGTCCCTACCACTCCCCACCATGTCCCCGCTTACCCCGGCGTTTGCCCAGGTCCTTGACCCTCGCGACCGGCCCGGCGACGTTTGGGGCCAGCGTAGTGAAGCGAATAGGGCGATTCAACCGATTCGGTAAATCCCAGCCACTCCGTTACGACGCCGCGATTCACTCGCGGAATGAGATCGCCACGCTAGCATCACGAGGCTTTGGTGTCAGGGAGGCTCTGCCTCATCCAGGCCCGCGCCCCCGGCAGGACGGTCGAGCCCGGGAGCGAAAACCGCAGCGGGGGGACCATGCCCGCGGCCGCGAGGACGCCGAGCGCCTTCACTTCCTCTTCGCCGAGGTAGCCGGACGCCGCGGGGAGGCCGGACGCCCTCCGCGGCCCGAGCACGGTGATAACGCAGTCATCGCAGCCCGTTCCGCGCATCTCGCAGCGGCCGCAATCAATCTTCATGACGCCTCCCATGCATTCCGTTTATCGACGAACACACGGTAACGAGGCCATCTGACATTTCCGCTGACCCGCGTGTCGCGAGCCTCAGGAGGTGCGCCGGCACACTCACGTGCCCGCGCCACCCGCCTGCCGTGCGGGCGCCACCCGCGCCCGCCGGATGCCGTTTGGACGGCGACTGGACGGCGTGAAACCGGGATTCCACGGCGTTAGAACGCCCTGGATCTGGGGTTTCATGGCGTTGCAGCTGGCCCGGCGAGCCCGAATCGTGATGCTGATGGTTCTGATGTGGCCTGAGTCCGGTTTCCGGAGACGCGCCGCCCGGCCGCGACCCACGAGCTACCGGTTTCGTGTCGTAGCCCGGGCTGGCGCCCGGGGTTGGCGGGGCGAGTGGTGCCGGCGGGGCGTGGGTTATTAGGGGTCGGCGTGGCGGCGGATAAATGTCAGTGGGCGGTTTTACCGTGGGAGCGTGATCAGTCCGGGCGTGACATCGCGGGTGCCGAACGAATGCGAGGGGGCGCTGTCTGCCCAGGACACCCAGCCTGCCCAGGAGACTCAGCCACGGGCGAACGGGCGCGAGCTGAAGGGGTTCGCGCCGGGTGCCAGCGCGGCAGAGCTGAGCTTGGCGGCGCGGGTAGGCCTGGGGCTGGCCAGGGCGGGGCTGGGCGGGAGCGGGCTGGGCGGGAGCGGGCTGGGCGGGGTGGCTGAGGTGGACCTGGGGCTGCTCGAGTTCGCTGTGGTGGACCTGGAGACGACGGGATGGTCGCCGGAGCAGGCGGCGATCACCGAGATCGGGGCGGTCCGGGTGCGCGCGGGCGCGCGGCGTGGCGAGTTCGTGCGGCAGGGCGAGTTCGCCTCGCTGGTCAACCCGGGCACGCCGGTCCCGCCGGGCATCGCGGACCTGACCGGGATCACCGACTGGATGCTGGCCGCGGCTCCGCGGCTGGGCGCGGTACTGCCCGGGCTGCTCGACTTCGCCCAGGGCTGCGTGCTCGTCGCCCACAACGCCCCGTTCGACCTGGGCTTCCTGGTCGCCGGGTGCGGCGACCTTGGGCTGGCCTGGCCCGGCTTTACCGTGCTGGACACGGTCATGCTGGCCAGGCGCGTGATGGACCCGGACGAGGTGCCCGATTGCAAGCTGAGCACGCTGGCCGAGTTCTTCGGCGCGCGGACCGCGCCGAACCACCGGGCGCTCGCCGACGCGCGGGCCACCGCGGACGTGCTCAGCTGGCTGATCCGCCGGCTCGCGCACCGCGGCATCCGCACCCTTCGGCAGCTCAGCAGCTGGCCAGACGTAGTAGCGTAAGCGCCCGAGGCGTGCTGGCCAAGATAGCTGGCCGACAAAGCGTGGGAGGCATCCGGTGGTCACCGCGATCGTTCTGGTGAGGGCAGAGATCCAGCGCATCCCCGAGGTCGCCGAGACGATCGCGCAGATCCCCGAGGTCAGCGAGGTTTACTCGGTCACCGGGGAGTTCGACCTGGTGGCGATGGTGCGGGTCCGCGTCCACGAGGAGCTTGCCGACGTCATCCCCGGCGGGCTGAACAAGGTCCCCGGCGTCATGCACACCGAGACCCATATCGCGTTCCGCACCTATAGCCGACACGATCTGGACGCCGCGTTCTCGCTGGGACTCGGCACCGAGGCCTAATCCCAGGGGCCTAGCGAGACGGCAGCCGCGGTGCCAGGCGGCGGCTGACCTCGACCCAGCGGTCGAGCAGGGCCCGGGCGGCGCCGGAGTCGACGGCTTCGGCGGCGCGGGCAAAGCCGTCGGCCAGTGCCGGTACGACCGCCTCCGGGCCGGCCACGCCAGCCGTCGCGGCCAGCGCGGCGGCCGCGTTCAGCAGCACGATGTCACGCACCGGGCCCCGCTCGCCGGCCAGCACCGCGCGGGCGGCCGCGGCGTTCCGCGCGGCGTCGCCGCCACGCAGGTCCGCCACTGTCGCCGGGGGCAGGCCGAGCGAGGACGGGTGGAACTGCGTCTGGGCTACCTGGCCGTCGTGCACCACCCACATCGCGGACGGGCCGGCCGTGCTCAGCTCGTCGAGACCGTCCTCGCCGCGGAACACCAGGGCCGAGCAGCCGCGTCCGGCCAGCACGCCGGCCAGAATCTCGCCCATCCTCGGGTCGAACACCCCGACCGCCTGCGACGTGGGCCGGGCCGGGTTGGCCACCGGGCCGAGGAAGTTGAACACGGTGGGCACGCCGAGCTCGCTGCGCGTCGGGCCCGCGTACCGCAGCGCCGGGTGATACAGCGGCGCGAACAGGAAGGCCACGCCGACCTCGGCGGCCAGCTCGGTGGTCGCGGCGGGCGGCAGGTCGATCACCACGCCAAGAGCCTCGAGCACGTCGGCCGCTCCGCACGCGGACGACGCGGCCCGGTTGCCGTGCTTGATCATCCGGGCGCCCGCGGCGGCCGCCACGATCGTTCCCATCGTCGACACGTTGACCGTGCGCGCACCGTCCCCGCCCGTTCCCACCAGGTCGGTCAGCTGACCGGGCAGGCTGATGGGGGTGGCGTGCGCCAGCATCGACCGGGCCAGCCCGGTCATCTCCGCCACCGAGGTGCCCTTGATCCGCAGCGCGACCCCGAAGCCCGCGATCTGGGATGGCGTCGCCGCGCCCTCCATGATCTCGTTCATGGCCCACTCGCTCTCGTCGGCGGTGAGCGAGTCACCGCGGATGAGGGCGGACAACAGCGCGGGCCAGGTGGTGCGGGCATCCATGACGGGCTCCCAGGTGGGTCCGGGATGAGAAAGAACTAGGGAGGAGGGACACAGGGGCGTGAACCCAGTCCGTTCGGCATGAAAAGAGTACGGCCTCAGCTGCTGACCGCGGGGCGTTCCCGCATCAGCCCGGCCAGTTCCTGGGCCAGCGCGATCGGGTCGATCGGGTGACTGACCACCGCGTCGGCCCGCGACCAGGTGGCCAGCCAGCCGTCGTCGGCGCGGCCGACGATCAGCAGCGCCGGCGGGCAGTTGTAGATCTCGTCCTTGGCCTGGCGGCACACGCCCATCCCGCCGTACGGCTGGGCCTCCCCGTCCAGCACCATCACGTCCGCGCCGCCGGCGTCGAGCAGCCTGAACAGCGCGGGCTGCGTGGCCACCTCGATGATCTCGGCTTCCGGGACGTCCATCGCGGGCCGGCGCCCGATGGCGAGCCTGACCTGAGCCCGCACATCCGCGTCATGGCTGTACACAACGACCTTCATGACACTGCATGCTACCGAGCCTCGAGGAAACCAGGGCCACCGATACGGGGGGTCGCGTAGCGATCGCCTACAGGTTGTCGTAATAATTGCTTCGTGACGACAGCAACCGTGGAGACGGCCCCCCGCACGCCGGCCAGCAGACCCAACCTGGTCAGCGTCGGCACCATCATCTGGCTGTCCTCTGAGCTGATGTTCTTCGCGGCCTTGTTCGCGATGTACTTCACCGTCAGGTCGGTGGTCAAGGGCTCGGGCATGCCCTGGCCGGGCGCGCACCTCGACCTCGCGCTGGGCGCGACCAACACCACGGTCCTGCTGCTGTCCAGCGTCACCTGCCAGATGGGCGTGTTCGCGGTTGAGCGCGGCCAGATCAGCCGCACCAGGTCGCTGGTGCACCCGCTGAGCTGGGGGCTGCGCGAGTGGTACGTGCTGACCTTCCTGATGGGGCTCTACTTCGACCTCGGGCAGGGCTACGAGTACCTGCAGCTGGTCCGCGAGCAGGGCCTCACCCTGTCGTCCAGTGCGTACGGCTCGGTGTTCTACATACCCACCGGGTTCCACGGGCTGCACGTGCTCGGTGGCCTGGTGGCCTTCATCTTCCTGCTCGGCCGCACCTACGCCGCGCGCACTTTCACCCATGAACAACAGGTCAGCGCGATCGTCGTGTCGTATTACTGGCACTTCGTCGACGTCGTGTGGATCGGCCTGTTCACCGTCATCTACCTCATCCACTAGTCAGGGGACAGCGAGTGAGCTGGATCAACGCCAGGCGCAGACGCCCGGCCGCCGGCTACGCGGCACTGCTACTCGGGCTCGTCGTTGTCGCGCTGGTCTACGGGTCGCTCACCTCCCGGGGGGGCGCCACAGAGGCCTCGGCCGCGGTCGGGACTCAGCAGGACATCGAGTTCGGCAAGGATCTGTTCCAGGCGAACTGCTCGAGCTGCCACGGCCTCGAGGCCCAGGGCACCTCGCAGGCCCCCAGCCTGGTCGG
>Ga0207678_10001135_pt1 | contig 24395 bp, 17 predicted proteins | sample KBSC63metaG_FD_184319 | JGI IMG/M metagenome (GOLD analysis project Ga0207678, IMG submission 184319) | Corn rhizosphere microbial communities from Kellogg Biological Station, Michigan, USA - KBS C6-3 metaG (SPAdes) (version 2) | ecosystem: Host-associated > Plants > Roots > Rhizosphere > Soil ... | reverse complement strand
ACCTCTGAACGGCTCTACACGACACGCGCGACACACGTCGCGATCACACGACCGCACGCCGCCCGTGTCGGACGACACGATGCACGGCGACGACCGCGGGTTATCGAATCATGGAAGTCGAGCTCGACGATCAGGCGGCGGCGTGCGGGGCGGCGCAGCGCCAAAAAACGCGTGCGCACGCCGTTGCGCCGGCCCGTGGGCGGCGAACTCGAATTTCATGAGGAAGCGTCGGTGGACAAAAGCCGCGCCGAATACGCCGGGCGGCCCGTCCTGGGTCATTCAGGGGGAGGATGACGTCGCGCGGCCCCGGTGGATGAAGCATGCGCCGCCGGACCGCGGACGCTGACAGCCGCCGCCGGTTCGGGCGAACCGGTGCTGTGATCTGCCGTGCCTTTCATATTCATGTTTTTCGTGCCGCCTGATTCGAGAGCGCGCCCGCGCGACCGCCGCCTGAAGGACCGAACTGCCCGGCGGCCGACGCGAACCCACCCACCCCTTTCCGTCCAGGCGCGCGCCGGAGATTCCGGATTTCCGGAAAAAAACGACGATAGGCCGGACGACCCCTGCATCGAATTAATCGACTGACTTTCTTTAACTATTTCTTGTTGCCTTGTATGTCACACTCTCATCAGCTTCTACCCCATTCCCTTCATCTCTTATATCAAGCCAATTCGAAGGGTGGGAAGCTTGCACTGCCCTCGTGCCGACCCTCGTCGCAGCACCGGAATCCCGGAATTTGAGATTGTCAGCACTCGATGTCACATTGAATATTGCGCACTCAAACATGCCGCCGCGACAAATGAAATTCGTGTGGAACGCCGTTCTGCCGAACAACCGATCCCGCCACCTCGGGCCTAGTGTGCCGGGACTCCGGTGCTCGAACCTTTTCCCGAGCGGACAAATTGTTTTCCCGGCCGGACGATATTTACATTCATACATTCCGGCATCCAGATCGACTTAAACGCGGAAGCATTTTTTAACCGGCGATCCATAAAAACTTAATCAGGGAGACACGAAATTGATGACCGCGATCCGCGTCGAAACCGGCTACCTGCGCGATACATTTCAACTCGTTTCATCATTCGGGCCAATTCCATTTACGCCGATTCAAATCGGAAATAACGACCGGCATTTAATATCCGGCCCGGCACTTTTTCCCAGCCCGTTTTCGCGGTGCGGGCGCGCCGCCATGAAGGTTGCGCGCACTGTCAAACATGCCCACACGCGGCGCACGGAAACCCCACCGCGGGCGCTATTGTCGTCATATAATTTTTTGCAACAATCGTGCGCATAGATGCATCGAGTCCGACCCCGGCCTACCTCCCCAACGCGTTCGCAACCATGTCATCCCGCTCGTCCAGTCCGGCGTCGCTGCGCGCCACGCCGGATCTCGTTGGCGCACACATTCTTGTCGTAGACGACCGACCGAACGACCTGCGGCTACTGACCGAGATCCTGCGGTCGGCGCGATGCCGGATCAGTGTCGCGTTCGACGGGCTGCAGGCCTATCACCGCGCGCAGGCCGTTGCCCCCGACCTGATCCTGATGGATGTCCGGATGCCGCGCATGGACGGCTTCGCCGCGTGCCGCCTGCTGGCATCGACGCCGTCGACGCAGAACATACCCGTCATCATCCTGACCGCCGCTGCCGATCTCGACGATCGCATCGCGGGGCTCGAAACCGGTGCGCTCGACTACATCGTGAAGCCGTTCGAACCGGTCGAGGTCATTGCGCGGATCCGCAATCATCTGAAGCGCGCGCGGCGCAGCCAGCCGTTCGCGCACCTGCCCGATCTGCCCGACCATCCGGACGCCGCGCTGGTGCGCGCGGCGAGCGACGTGCTGCTACGCGAATTGCGCAATCCGCCGACGCTCGAGGAACTCGCGCGGCAAGTCGGCACGCACGAAAAGCGGCTGTCGCGCGTGTTTCGCGATCATCTCGGCCAGACCGTGTTCGAATACCTGCGCGACACACGGCTGCGCGCCGCGAAGCACTTTCTCGCGGAGACGTCGATGGGGATCGGCGACATCGCCGAGGAAATCGGCTTCTCGACGCCGGGCAATTTCGCGACGGCGTTTCGCGAACGGTTCGGCATCACGCCGTCCGACTGGCGGCGCCAGCGTCCGGCGGTCGACGCACTGCCCGCGACGCATGATCAGCCGCGCGATGCCTAGGCGCCGCGCGTCGGGCTGGCACACTTTCCTGCTGCTCGCGGTGGCGCTGATCGCGTGCGCGACCCACCGCGCCGAAGCGACGGAAAACGCCGCACAACTGGACGCCGTGTCGATCGTCGAGGATCCGGGCGCGACGATGTCCGCCGATCAGGTCGCCGCGCGGCTCGCGGCTGCGCCAACCGGCACGTCCGCGTCCGCGGCGCGCCCGTCTTTCAATATCGAGTTTTCCCGCTCGGCATGGTGGGTCGCCGCGACGCTGGTCAATCACGACAGCGTCGAGCGCCCGCTGGTGCTGGCAATTCGCGACGCACGTCTCGACCACGCGGACTTTTATGTCGAGCGCAGCGGCGCATGGACACTCGCCGGACGCTTCCCGGCCGGCCTCCGCGACGCGGACCATCCCGCTTCCCGATATCCGACGCTCGACACGACGCTGCGCCCGGGTGAACGGATGCCCGTGCTGATCCGCATCACGTCGCGCAAGGAAATGCGGCTCGCGCCGTCCGTGTTCACGCCCACTGCATGGCACGCGTACGAACTGCGCGCCGCGATGTGGAACTTCGGCTTCTTCGGCGGCCTGCTCGCACTCGTCTGGTGCGCGCTGCTGATCGGATTCTTTTCACGCAGCGGCATGTTCGTCGTGCTGGCCGTGCTGGCGCTGAGCACGACGCTCTTCGAAGCGACGTACCGCGGCTATACCGTGATGTATCTGTGGCCCGGCGCGTACGAATGGTCGGCACGCGCCGAAGTGGTCTTCGTCTATCTGTCGGTCGCCTGCTTCATCGCTTTCATCCTGATGGTCGCGCACCGCGAGAAGGCCAGCATGCCGATGCGTGCCGTCTACATGGCGTTCTTCGGGCTCGAATGCATCGGCATGGCCGGCGCGGCGTACGGCGACCTGCTCACCTTCACGTGGTTCTGCCTGCGGTTGAACACCGTGATGGCGGTCGTGAACATCGGCCTCGCGCTGACCTTCGTGATCCGGCGCACGCCGAGCGCCCGCGTGATGCTGATCGCCGTCGGGTTCGCGAGCTTCAACATGCTGGTGCGCGTGCTCGACGCACGCGATGCGATACCGGCGTGGCTTTTCTGGCTGAAATCCGACGTCCATCCGAATCCCGTGGTCGCGATCATCGGGCTCGCCACGCACCTGCTGGTGCTGGCCGCGTGGATCCACCACGTCGGGCGGCAACGCACCGAGGCGCGCAAGCGGCTCGAGCAGTGGCAGCTCACCGAACAGGATCGCCTGCGCGACGAGGTCGCGAAACGCACGTTCGCGCTCAACGACGCGCTGCAGCAGGCGAGGACGCACATGCAGCAGAAGATCGAGACGCTCGGCTACGTGAGCCACGACCTGCGCGCGCCGCTATCGACGATCAACGGCTACGCGAAGCTGCTGCTGCAAAGCGCGACCCGCAGCCAGGCGCGGCTGATCCGCTCGATCGACCGCAGCATCCGCTACCAGCTCACGCTGATCGACGAGTTGCTGCAATACACGAAGTCCGAGCTGCAGCCGCTCGGCATTTCGCCGGACGCGACCGACCTGCCCGGCCTGCTGAACGATATCGGCGACTATGCGCTCGCGCTGTGCTCGCAGCAGGACAACCGGTTCGACTACCGGCCGCTGACGCCGCTGCCGCGCAAGCTGTCGATCGACGGCATCCGGCTGCAGCAGGTGCTGCTCAACCTGCTGTCGAATGCGTCGAAGTTCACGCGCGACGGCACGGTCACGCTGTCGGTCGGCGCGTATCCGCAGGGGGATGCGTGGCGCATCGTGTTCGAGGTCGCCGATACCGGGATCGGGATCGACATCGGCAAGACGAGCGATATCTTCCGCGCCTACCAGCAGGTTCAGGCGGTGAATGGCGGAACCGGGCTCGGGCTGTTCATCGCGCAGCGGATCGTCGGCGCGATGAACGGCGAGCTCTCCGTGACGAGCCAGCCGGGCGTCGGCACGTCGTTCACGTTCCAGATCGTCGCCCCGGCGATCGGACATGCGTTGATCCCGGCGTCGGCGCTGATGCGGCCGCCCGAGCCGGTCGAACCCGACGAATCGCTGAGCGACGCGCATGCGATGCGCTGCCCGTCGCCGGATGCGCTCGACGAGCTGGCCGTGCTCGCCAGCGAAGGCCGCCTCACCGATATCGAGGAATGGCTCGGCCAGCATGCGCATGCGCCGCGCCATGCCGCGTTCGTGCAGGCGATGCGCGAGCGTCTCGACGCGCTCGATCTGCACGCGATCGAACGGCTCGCCGAGTCGCTGAAACGCATGGGCATCGTCGATGCGTCGTTCGATGCGGAGCCGGACATGGCAAGGTCGGCGTGATCGCCGCGTCGCTCATGAAGCAAGTAACAGCGGGCCGCGCACTCCCTCGCAGGTGCGCCGACGATCGCACCGACGCGACAGTCGTTACAACCGCCGCATCGTCGACACCAGCGCCGCATCGTCGCCCGCCGCCGCGGGCCTGACTTGCGCGGCCTCGCGCTTACGGCGTTTCGGATCGAGCCCGGTGCCGCCGGTACGCCGCCGCGCCGCATGCCGCTCGATCACCCGCTGCAGCAGGCAGAACACGCACAGCAGCGCGCCGATCACGATCCGCGTCCACCACGAACTCAGCGTGCCGTCGAACGTGATCAGCACCTGGATCGTGCCGAGGATGCCGACGCCGAACACCGACCCGATCACGTAGCCCACGCCGCCCGTGAGCAGCGTGCCGCCGATCACCGTCGCGGCGATCGCGTCGAGCTCCATCCCCTGCGCCTGCAGCCCGTAGCCGGACAGCACGTACAGCGTGAACACCACGCCGCCGAGCGCCGAACAGAAGCCACTCAGCGCATACACGCCGACCTTGGTGCGCGCGACCGGCAGCCCCATCAGCAGCGCCGAGCGCTCGTTGCCGCCGATCGCATAGACGTTGCGGCCGAAGCGTGTGAAATGCGCGACGTAGATTGCCGCGGCCAGCGTCGCGAGCGCGATCAGTGCGCCCGCGCTCAGCGTGCCCCCGCCGATCGGCACGCTGATGCCCGCGAGCGCATGGAACGTCGGCTCGTTGATCGTGATCGACTGCGTCGTGATCAGGAAGCACGCGCCGCGCGCGAGAAACATCCCGGCCAGCGTGACGATGAACGGCTGCAGCCGGAAGTAATGGATCAGTGCGCCCATCGCCGCGCCGTACAGCGCGCCGAACACGAGCACGAGCGGCACGATCGCCCACACGGGCCAGTGCAGCCGCTCGGCGCCGACCGCGCAGAAGATCGTTGTCAACGCAACGACCGAGCCGACCGACAGGTCGATGCCGCCCGACACGATCACGAACGTCATCCCGATCGCGACGATCAGCAGGAACGCGTTGTCGACGAGCAGCCCGGTCAACACCTGCATCGAGAAGAAGCCGGTGTACATCACGGATCCGAAGCCGAACAGCGCGGCGAACAGCACGATCGTCACGACGATCGGCAGCGTGCGCGGATCGGCGAGGCGGGCGAGGAATCGGTTCATCGGGGCGTGGCTCCGGTGGTGGCGCGCGAACGCGCGGAAGGCAGCAGCCGCGACGCGTGCCGGAGCACCAGCGCGCGCGCCGCGTCCGACTGGATCAGCGTCACGACGATCACGACGATCGCCTTCACGACGAGCGTCGCCTCCGGCGGCACGCCGATCGAATAGGTCGTGTAGGTGAGCGTCTGGATGATCAGCGCGCCGAGCACCGAGCCGGCGAGGCTGAAACGGCCGCCGAGCAGCGACGTGCCGCCGAGCGTCACCGCGAGGATCGCGTCGAGCTCGAGCAGCAGCCCCGCGTTGTTGCCGTCGGCGCTGCGCACGTTCGAGCTGGCGAGGATGCCCGCGAGCGCCGACATCACGCCGGAACACAGATACACGCCGAACACGACCGCGCCGGCGCGCAGCCCCACGAGCCGCGTCGCGACCGGATTCACGCCGATCGCGCGGATGAACAGGCCGAGCGCGGTGCGGTTCACCAGCAGCGCGGTCGCCGCGATCGTCGCGATCGCGATCCACACCGAGCACGGCACGGCCGCGAGATAGCCGCCGCCGATCTCCAGATAGCCGGGCGCGCCGATCGGGATGATCTGCCCGCCGGTCAGCAACTGCGCGATGCCGCGTCCGGCGACCATCAGAATCAGCGTCGCGATGATCGGCTGCATCCCGACGAACGCGACGAGCACGCCGTTCCACGCACCGGCGAGCACGCCGACGCCGAGCGCGGCGGCCAGCGCCATACCGAGCCGAGACGGATCGCCGTCGAGCACGATCGCCGCGGCCGCGCCGGCGATCGCGACGATCGCGCCGACCGAGATGTCGATCCCGCGCGTCGCGATCACGAGCGTCATCCCGAGCGACACGATCACGAGCGGCGCCGCGCGGTTGAGGATGTCGATCGGCGCGCCGAACAGGTGGCCGTCGAGCAGCGAGACCGACAGGAAGCCCGGCCGATGCGCGACGTCGAGCGCCAGCAGCAGCGCGAGCGTCAACAGCGGCCATACGAGCGGATGGCGAAGCAACGTGCGTAGCCGCATCATGACCGGCCTCCCGCGATCAGTTGGTACACGTGTTCCTCCGATGCGTCGGCGCCGCTCAGTTCGGCGACCTTGCGCCGGTCGCGCAGCACCGCGATCCGGTGGCTCACGCGCACGACTTCGCTGATCTCCGACGAGATGAACAGGATGGCGAGCCCCTGAGCGCACAGCGCGAGCACGCGCTCCATGATGTCGAATTTCGCGGCGACGTCGATGCCGCGGGTCGGCTCGTCGAGGATCAGCAGCTTCGGTTCCGTCGCAAGCCAGCGCGCGAGCAGCACCTTCTGCTGGTTACCGCCCGACAGCAGCCCGATCGGCTGCTCCGCGTCGCGCGCCTTGATGCCGAGCCGCGCGATGTAGGTATCGGCGAGTTCGCGCTGGCGCGCGCGGCTGATCAGCCGCCACCAGCCGCGCCGCGCCTGCAGCGCGAGCACGATGTTCTCGCGGATCGACAGCGCGGCGACGATCCCCTCCTTCTTGCGATCCTCCGGGCAATACGCGATCCCGTTGCGCACCGCGTCGTGCGGCGACGCGAGCCGCTTGCGCGCGCCGTCGATCTCGATCGCGCCGGTGTCGGTGCGCTCCGCGGCAAATGCCAGCCGCGCGGTTTCCGTGCGCCCCGAGCCGAGCAGTCCGGCCAGCCCGACGATTTCGCCGGGCCGCACGTCGAGATCGAGCGGGCTCATCATCCCGCGCCGGCCGACCTGCTGCATCGACAGGAACGGCGCGGCCGCGCCGGCATCGCGCTGCACGGCCGCCGCTCCCGCCTGCAGCGTGCCGGACATCGGCGCGCGGCCGGTCATCTTCGCGACCAGGCTGTCCACCGGCAGGTCGCGCGCGAGATACTCGCCTTCACGCTCGCCGTTGCGCATTACCGTGATCCGGTCGGACACCGCATAGGTCTGTTCGAGAAAATGCGTGACGAACAGGATCGCGATGCCCGACGCCTTCAGCCGGCGCAGTACGTCGAAGAGCCGCGCGACCTCGCCGTCGTCGAGGCTCGACGTCGGCTCGTCGAGAATCAGCACGCGCGCGTCCACCGACACGGCCCGCGCGATCGCGACCATCTGCTGCACCGCGATCGGATACGCGTCGAGCGAGCGCGTGACGTCGAGCGACAGGTCGAGCTCGGCGAGCGCCGCGCGCGCCCGCGCATGGATCGTCTTCCAGTCGATCGCGCCGCGCCGCATCGGCTGCCGGCCCGCGAAGATGTTCTCGGCGACCGACAGGTTCGCGCACAGGTTCACTTCCTGGTACAGCGTCTGGATGCCGGCCGCCTCGGCCTCGCGCGGCGCGGCGAAGCGCACCGGGGCGCCGCCGACGTGAATCTCGCCCGCGTCGTGCGCATGCACGCCGGTCAGCACGTTGATCAGCGTCGACTTGCCCGCGCCGTTCTGGCCCATCAGCGCATGGATCTCGCCCGGAAACAGCCGTAAGTTCACGCGCTGCAGCGCGTGGACACCGGGAAACGCCTTGTCGATGCCGATCATCTCGACCACCGGCGGATTCGTCATGGAACGCCCTCGCTTCGAAGCGGTTGCCGGACGGCGGCAGCGTGCGCCGCCGCCCTCGTCCGGGAGTCAGTACTTGCGGGTCGGCAGCACCTGCGCCGCGACGTTCATCGGGAACACCGTCTCGTTCGTGACGATGCGCTTCGGCAGCTGCTTGCCGGCGACCACGTCCTTCACCGCCGTCATCAGCTGCGGGCCCAGCAGCGGGCTGCATTCGACGTCGACGTTGATCTTGCCCGCGACCATCGCCTGGAAGCCGCCCTTGGTCGCATCGAACGACACCACGCTCACGTCCTTGCCGGGCTTGATGCCGGCTTCTTCCATCGCCTGGATCGCGCCGAGCGCCATGTCGTCGTTGTGCGCGTAGACGACGTTGATCTGCTTGCCGTAGGTCTTCGCGAACGCTTCCATCACCTGCTTTCCGCCGGCGAGCGTGAAGTCGCCGCTTTGCGACGCGATCACCTTGAACTTCGGATTGCTCTTGATCACTTCCAGCAGGCCCGCGCGGCGATCGTTGGCCGGCGCGGAGCCGACCGTGCCCTGCAGCTCGACGATGTTGATCGGGCCCGCGTCGTTCTTGTAGCGCTCTTCCATCCAGTGGCCGGCGCGCCGCCCTTCCTCGAGGAAGTCGGAGCCGATCATCGTCACGTACAGCGACGGATCCTTCACGTCGACGCCGCGATCGGTCAGGATCACCGGGATATGCGCGGCCTTCGCTTCGGTCAGCACCGGCTCCCAGCCCGACTCGACGACCGGCGAGAACGCGATCACGTCGACCTTCTGCGCGATGAACGAGCGGATCGCGCGGATCTGGTTCTCCTGCTTCTGCTGCGCGTCCGAGAATTTCAGGTTGATGCCGGCGTCCTTCGCCGCGCTCTTCACCGACACGGTGTTCGCCGTGCGCCATGCGCTCTCCGCGCCGACCTGCGAGAACCCGAGCGTGATCGGTTTTTGCTGCGCGTGCGCGCCGGTGGCCAGCACCGTCGCCGCGGCGACGATTGCGCCGGCCGCCAGCTTCCTGATGAATGTCATGGTCCGTCTCCGATGGTGTCGTTGTATGCCGCTGCGCCGGCCTTGCGCGGTGCTGTGCTGTTCTGATTCTGCGTGGCGCGGATGCGGTGCGGGCTGCCCGGCCTGCGCTTGCGCGCCAACCCGGTATGCATGCCCCGGATCAGTCTAGGAACAAGTCCGATAACCTTCCAATGAAATCTTGGATTGAAGCGATATCCGTATCGGCATACGTATAAACACCTAAGCGGGTGGTGTGCCGCTAGCGGGGGTGGGCGGGAATGGCGTCAGCCCGCGTGTGGGCGGTCGCGGCAGCGGCCATCGGGCAGGCAGCGCGGGATGCGCGAAGGCGGCTCGCCGGCAAATCCGCCGACGGCGCACGAATCTTGCTGCCGCGCTAGCAGGCCCGCTCGCGCCTCGCGGCGGCCCGCCTGCACCAAGGAGAACAACAATGCCCGCCATGCATGAACGCAGCACGCTGCGCGTGGATGTTCCGGTCGATTGCCGCATCGCAGCATGAAGAAGCCGACGCCCCGCGGTGCCGCCGAAGCCCTTGCAGCCGCCGTCGCGAGTTCGACCGTGCGGCTGCGCCACGTCGACGACCGCCGCCCCGGCTACACGCGGCGGCGGCTGCGCAACGGTTTCGCGTACTACACGAAGGACGGTGAACGGATCCGCGACGCCGACGAAATCTCCCGCATCAACGCGCTCGCGATTCCGCCCGCGTACACCGACGTGTGGATCTGCACGGACCCCAACGGTCATTTGCAGGCGACCGGCCGCGATGCGCGCGGACGCAAGCAATACCGCTATCACCCGCTGTGGCGCGAGACGCGCGACGCGAACAAGTACGCGCGGATGGCGGCCTTCGCCCGCGCGCTGCCGCGCATCCGTGCGCGTGTCGACCGCGATCTCGCGCTACCGGGGATGCCGCGCGACAAGATCGTCGCAACGATCGTGCGACTGCTCGACACGACGCTCGCGCGGATCGGCAATGCCGAATATGCGCGCGAGAACGCGTCGTACGGGCTGACGACGCTGCGCAAGCGCCACGTGACGATCCGGCCGGGACAGGTGCGCCTGCGCTTCACGGGCAAGAGCGGCATCGAGCACGACGTGACCGTCGAGGATCCGCGCATCGGCCGCATCGTGCGGCGCTGCGCGGAACTGCCGGGGCACGAGTTGTTCCAGTATCTGGACGACGACGGCGTGCGCCATTCCGTCGGCTCGTCCGACGTGAACGACTATCTGCGCGACGCCGCGGGCGCGGAGTTCACCGCGAAGGATTACCGGACGTGGGCGGGCAGCGTGCAGGCGCTTGCGCTGTTGAGGCGCATCCCGCATCAGGGCGTCACGCATGCGCGCAAACAGATCGTCGAGACGGTGCGGACCGTCGCCGACACATTACGCAACACGCCGGCCGTGTGCCGGCGCTGCTACATTCATCCGGTGGTGCTCGATACGTTCGAGGCCGGGTTGCTCGCGACGCTGGAAGTGCGTCGCACGCCGAGGGGGCTGCGCGCGGATGAGGCGGCGTTCGCGGCGTTGCTCGAGCAGGCGGCGCGCCAATCGAGGAAACGGTCCAGAAAGTGACGCGCGCCGATCACGCCTGCCGTCCCGCTCAGCGCCCGACCGAATTAGCCACACTGCGAAAGATCAGCGGACGCTCGTCCTGCCGCCCCGCCCGCCGCGCGAATTGCACGGCCTGCTCGACTTGGCCGTGATGCGCGGACTTCGCGCACACCGGGTCGGCCTCCGCCGGATCGCCCGCCAGCAGGTACGCCTGGCACCGGCACCCGCCATGATCCGTATGGCGCTCGTCGCAGGTGCGGCACGGGTCGCGCATCCAGCCGTCGCCGCGAAACGCGTTGAACGCGTCGCTGTCGTACCAGATCTCCTTCAGCGAGCGGTCGCGCACGTTCGGCAGCACGAGGCCAGGTAACCCGCGCGCGGCGTGGCACGGCAGCGCGGTGCCGTCCGGTGCGACGCCGAGGAATACCGAGCCCCAGCCGTTCATGCAGGCCTTCGGCCGCTGCTCGAAGTAGTCGGGCACGACGAACAGGATCTTGCATCGTTCGCCGACGAGCTTGCGGTAGCGGTTGACCGTTTCCTCGGCTTCGCGCAGCTGTTCGGCGGTCGGCATCAGCTGGTCGCGATTCAGCATCGCCCAGCCGTAGTACTGCGTATTCGCGAGTTCGAGAAAATCCGCGCCGAGGTCGAGCGCCATCTCGATGATCTGGCCGACGTGCGGCAAGTTGTATCGGTGCAGCACGCAGTTCAGCACCATCGGATAGCCGTGCGCCTTGATCAGCCGTCCGACTTCGCGCTTGAGGTCGAAGGTTCGCGTGCTGGTCAGGAAATCGTTCAGCTCGCGCGTCGAATCCTGCAGCGACAGCTGGATATGATCCAGCCCGGCCGCCTTGAGCCGGTCGATGCGCGTGGCATTCAGGCCGACGCCCGACGTGATCAGGTTGGTATAGAAACCGAGCGACCGCGCATGCTGGACCAGCACCTCCAGGTCGTCGCGCTGCAGCGGCTCGCCGCCGGAAAAGCCGATCTGCGCGGCGCCGAGCTCGCGCGCGTCGCTGATGACCGTGCGCCATGCGTCGGTATCGAGTTCCGCGCCGTGCGTCGCGAAATCGACCGGGTTGTAGCAGAACGCGCAGTGCAGCGGACAGCGGTACGTGAGTTCGGCGAGCAGCCACAGCGGCGTGGACGGCCCGGTCGGTGCGGGTGTCGTGTCCATGTCAGTCGAGCCAGCCGCGCAGTCGCGCATGATCGAGGAAGCGGTAGACGTCCGACGCGAGGTCCGACGTGCTGAACAGTCGCTCGAGTTCGTCGATGATGTCGTCGAGTTCACGCGTGCCGTCGCAGCGCGCGAGGATCTCGCCCGCGCTCGGATTGAGCCGGACCATGCCTTCCGGATACAGGAGCACGTATGCATCCTGGGCCGCCTCCCACTGCAGGCGGTACATGCCCCTCAGCGAGGGGCGCAGCGGCACGCCGCTGACGACGTCGTTGGAGTTCATGCGGGGTAGGCCTTTTCAATCGCGTCGAGAATCGACCACAGCACATCCAGCTTGAACGACAGGATGTCGAGCGCGCGCCGTTGCGCGTCCGGTGTCGTGAAATGGTTCAGCGTCACCGCGAGCCCGTGCTCGACGTCGCGCTGCGCGAGCGGCACGCGGCTGCGGAAATACTGCAGCCCGTCCGCCTCGATCCACGGATAGTGGGACGGCCAGCCCGCGAGCCGGTCGAGATGGATCTGCGGCGCGAACATCTCGGTCAGCGACGAGCACACGGCTTCCTGCCACGGCGCATGCCGCGCGAAATTGACGTACGCATCGACCGCGAACCGCACGCCGGGCAGCACGTGCGCGAGCGACCACAGTTCCGAGCGCTCGATGCCGACAGCTTCGCCGAGCCGCGCCCATGCCTCGATCCCGCCTTCCTGGCCGCCGTGACCATCGTGATCGAGAATCCGCTCGACCCACAGCCTGCGCGTCTCGCGGTCCGGGCAATTGGACAGGATCGCCGCGTCCTTCAGCGGAATGCTGATCTGGTAGTAGAAGCGATTCGCGACCCAGCCGCGGATCTGCTCGGGCGAGCACGCGCCGGTATTCAGGCGCCGGTTGAACGGGTGATGGATGTGGTAGCGCGATTCGAGCGCGCGCAGGCGCGCCTCGAACTCCTGCGCGCTCCAGGGCGTCGCGTGCAGCGCCGCGGCGGGAATCGGTGCGTTCATCGTCAGATCTCGAATTGCATGCCGTCGTGGGCGACCTCGATCCCGTGCTCGCGCAACTGTGCACGCTGCGCGGAACCGGGGTCGAGAATCGGATTCGTGTTGTTGATGTGCGTGAGCACCTTGCGCGTATGCGCGGGCAATGGCCGAAGCCGATCGATCATCCCCGGCTGCGCCGCGTCGCCGCACTGCGCGAGATGGCCCATCTCGGCCGCGTGCTTCGACGACAGGCCGAGGTCGATCATTTCCGTGCCGGTCCAGAACGTGCCGTCCACCAGCACGAGATCGGCGTCGCGCATCGCGGCGCGCACGTCGTCGTCGACGTCGGCGAGCCCCGGTGCGTAGAATGCCTGGCGGCCCGTGGCCGTATCTTCGATCAGGAGTGCGATGTTGTCGCCGGGAACGGCCGCCGCACGCCGCGGCGAATAAGGCGGCGGCTTGCTGTCGACGGGCACGGCGGTGAAGCGGAGGCCGCCGGCGCCGGAAATCGCGAACGGTTCGCCCGGCGCGATCGGGTGTACGTCGACGCCGCAGTAGTGGCCGAGCAGCGGCACGAGCGGCAGCCCCGTCGACAAATCGTCGAGTACAGGGGCGCTCGCGTACAGCGGCAACGGCGACGTGCGCTCGCGCAGCATCAGCAAGCCCGTCACGTGATCGATCTGTGCGTCGCACAACACGACAGCGACGATCGCGCTGTCGCGGATCGCACGGGCCGGCTGCAGGTCGGGATCGGCACGCAGTTGCGCGAGGATGTCCGGCGACGCGTTCACCAGCACCCAGTCGACGCCGTCGCCGCTGACCGCGATCGACGATTGGGTGCGCGGCACGATGCCGTCGGTGCCGGCCCGCGCGCGACGGCAGTTGCCGCAGTTACAGTTCCATTGCGGCAATCCGCCGCCGGCGCCCGAGCCGAGTATCTTGATCTTCATCTGCGTATGCTCCCGGTGCCGCCCGCATCGTGTCCGTCGATGCGGGCGGCACTGCGCGCGTCGATCAGCGGTTGGCGATGTACATCGTGATTTCGAAGCCGAAACGCAGGTCGGTATAAGCCGGCGTGGTCCACTGCATGATGAGTCTCCTTGTTGAGTTGGTGAGTCGATAACAACCGCATCGATCGAGCGGCCGATACCTATTCAGCAAGGAGCATGCCGGGGCGCGATCTGCGTCGCGAGGCGGCGCGCGAGGACATGCGGCAGCCGCCGGGTGGTCACGCCACCGACATTCTTTCTATTTCAATACACCGCAATTTCGTCAACCTTTCGCTGACGGTTTGCAGCATGCGCGTCCGGTTGAGCAGGTGTTGAGTCCTTGAACACCGGGTGTTGCAACCTGACACACCCGTGTGACAGTCGCGCCGCCGTCAGCGCTCGTCGGGCTCCAGCGCCTCGGGCCCGGCGGCCGGCATCTTGCGGTAGATCGTGTTGCGCGACACGCCGAGCGCGCGTGCGGCGGCCGACACGTTGCCGCCATGGCGCGCGAGCGCGGCCGCGATCGCGGATGCGGCCACGTCCTGCAACCGCGCATCGCAGGCCGCGAACGCGGCTGCTGGCGCTGGCGCGGCGAGCGGCGGCGGCGCGCAAGCGCCCGATGCCGCCGGCCCGTCGTCGCGCCGTACGTCGTCGAAGAAATCGTCCGGCAAATGCTCGCAGCGGATCTCGCAGTCGTCGTCGACCATCGCGGCCGCCGTACGCAGCAGGTTCGCGAGCTGCCGGAAATTGCCCGGCCATGCGCAGCGCTCGAACAGCGCCATCACGTCGGGCGCGACGCTCAACGGCCGGCGCCCGGGCCCCGACAGCGTTTCCCGTTGCAACATCTTCTGGACGACCACCGCGAGGTCCGTCCGGTCGCGCAGCGGCGGCAGGCGCACGACGAGGCCGTTGAGCCGGTAATACAGGTCCTCGCGAAAGCGGTTCTGCGCAATCATGTCGCGCAGGTCGCGGTGCGTCGCGCAGATGATCGCGATGTCGACACCGATCGCCTTCGTCGAGCCGAGCGGGTTGACGATGCGCTCCTGCAGCACGCGCAGCAGCCGCACCTGCAGCGGATACGGCATGTCGCCGATTTCGTCGAGAAACAGCGTGCCGCCGTTCGCCTGCAGCAGCTTGCCGGTCGCGCCCTTGCGGCGCGCGCCGGTAAACGCCCCCTCCTCGTAGCCGAACAGCTCGGATTCGATCAGCGTCTCCGGAATCGACGCGCAGTTGACGGCAACGAACGGCCCGTCGCGGCGCGGCGAGTCGTTGTGGATCGCCTGCGCGAGCAGTTCCTTGCCGGTGCCGGTCTCGCCGGTGATCAGCACCGGAATGTCCTTGCCGATCACCTTGCGGACCTTCGCGATCACCGCCGCCACCTGCGGATCGCCGGTGTCGAGATAGCTGAGCCGCGACAGGTTCGCCGCGCCTTGCGCAGCCGGCGGCCGCGCGGCCGGCGCGGCGCCGTCGTGCACTTCGGCGGGCCGACTGCCCTCGGCCCGCATCGCGCGGCGGAACTGCACGCGCGCGCAGACCACCGCGCCGTTGCCGAGATTCAGCGACACGTGCGGCTCGGTGCTTGCGCGCATCCGGTCGATCAGCTGCGCGCTCGTCACGTCGAACAGCGACGCGAGCGTATGCGCGCGCAGCGCGGCGAGCGGCATCCCGAGCTGGAACTGCGCGCTGCGGTTGGCGGACAGGAAGCGGCCGTCCGCGGTGAACGCGACGATCCCTTCCATCAAGGTGCCGAGGAATTCGGGGCGGCCGTGGAACGACACCTGCAGCGTCTCCTGGAAGGTCGTCGTGAACAGGTGGTTCTCGATCATCTGCACCGACATCTTCGCGAGCGCCATCGTGTGCTGGTGATAGCTGCGGTGGTCGCCCGTCACGTCGAGCACGCCGATCGCGTCGCCGTACGGATCGAGGATCGGCACGCTCGAGCAGGTCAGGAAATGATTCGCGGCCAGGAAGTGCTGGTCGCCGTGCACGACCATCGGGCACAGCTCCGCGAGCGCGGTGCCGATCGCGTTGGTGCCCTGCCGGTTCTCCGCCCAGTTCGCGCCGGGGCGCAGCGCGACGCGTTCCGCGCGCCGCAGGAAATCGTCGTCGCCGATCGAATGCAGGATCAACCCTTCCGCATCGGTCAGCACGATCATGCTTTGGGTATTGACGATCTGCTCGTGCAGCGTCTCCATCACCGGCATCGCATGCACGCACAGCACGCGGTTCTGCTCGCGCTTGAGCGCCAGCGCGGCGCCGGACAGCAGGTCGTAGTCGGGACGTGCCGACGCCTGCAGGCCGAACGTCTCGGACCGCTCATGGGACTTCTGGATCGTCGGCGTCGGCCAGCCGGGCGCATGCGTGGCACGTGCGTTGGCCGTCGGATGAACGTCATCGCGCATTGTCTCCTCCGGGGATCCTTCCGGTCGGTGCCGGACTGTTTGTCCTGAATCAAGCAAACTTCGGGCCACGGTGGCTATGCTGCTTCAACCGCGCGCCGTGTATCGCTGTCTCGATGCCCAATGAAAGCAAGATGCAAGCAAGCGCCCGGCGCTCGCGACGACTGCCGACGTGAGATGCATTGCGAATGCGAATGCACCCGTCGCCGTTACCGGATGTTTCCGATCGTCGTCGCTGGCGCGATTCTGGCTTTGATGTCGGTCAAGCCCCGGCCGGTTTGGGCTCCCCTGTAGCATCGGTCATTACCCTGATTCCGACACCCCCGACGCCTCGACGACATGACGCACCGACGCTCTGACGCTCTGATGACATGACGCACCGACCACACCGACCGCGCCGCGCTACTTCCGCCTCCCCGCCCGCGCTGTCCCGCGACGCATGCCGGATCGCGTGGACCGAAGCCGGCAATCCGCTCGGCCAGCCCGTCGTCGTGCTGCACGGCGGCCCCGGCAGCGGCAGCCGACCGGCAGCGGTGCTGCATTTGTTCGATTTGACGCGGACGCGCGTCGTGCTGGTCGATCAGCGCGGCGCGGGCGCGTCGACGCCGCGCGGCGGCCTGCGTCACAACAATACGATGCGGCTGATCGGCGACCTCGACGCGCTGCGCGCGCAGCTCGGCATCGTGCGCTGGGGTGTCGTCGGCGGATCGTGGGGCGCGGCGCTCGCGCTCGCGTACGCGGGACGGTATCCATCGCGCGTGACCGGCGTCGTGCTGCGCGGGTTGTTCCTCACGTCGACGCGCGAAGTGCGCGGCCTGTTCATCGGCGCACGCGCGCGGGCACCGCGGGCATGGCAGCGCCTGACCGCCGCCGCCGGCACGACGCGGGCCGATCGCCTGATCGGCTGCTGCGCGCGGCGTCTGCAGCCGGGTGCCGGCGCGGTGCGGCAACGCGCGGTCGCGCTCGCGTGGAGCGCATATGAAGACGCGATCCTGACCGGGCGCCCGGCACGCGGGGCGCGCCCGACCCAGCGCACCGTCGACCGGCTGATCGAAAAATACCGGATCCAGGCGCATTACCTGCAACGTGCATGCTGGCTCGGCGAGCGCCGGCTGCTCGCGCTGGCACGACAGGCCGCAGACGCCGGCGTGCCGTTGCATGCCGTGCACGGCACGCGCGACCGCGTATGCCCGGTCGACAACGTCGACCGTCTCGCACGCGCGGTGCCGGCCGCCATCGTCGAACGCGTGCGGGCCGGGCATCTTGCGAGCGACGCTGCGCTCGCGTATGGCGTCGCGCGGGCGGTGCGTGAGATGCTGACCGCCGTCGCGGACGCAGCACCGCATGCCGAATCGCGCGCTCAGTCCCACGCATAGCGCGCGACGAAGCGACGCTTCGATGCTTCGGCTTCCTTTATCTCCATGTCTCCTTCCGCCATTTATTTATGTCGTTATCCGTAACGATGCGTGGACGGCAATCGACGCTGCTTTGATCGGCCGGAGCTGCGAAGGGCATCGGAACGATCATCGCGCTGTGTCATCGCACGTGATCGTTTGAGGTCGACAGCGGCAAGAAGCATACCGACACATGCACCGGCTAGCCGGCGGTATGCGGCCGCTGCCACGCGACGGCGCGCGGAGCGTCCCTATTGCAATCCGTGTCACCGCAGTCGCACCTGTGTCGATCTGGATCAGTGATGCGGCAACCCGGTCGCCACGCACGCCTCGCGTGCACGGCCCAGAGCTGCCGGTAGCGTGCGCATCGTCGCCGGCACGACACCGTGCGCGACCCCTGCGCTCCGTCGATGGCGATCGCGAGCTTGCGCCGCGCATTCACGCCTCCAAAGACCTCACCGAACGAACACGCTCCGTCGCACGCGATGCGCCCCGCGCCACCATCAACCCACTGTCATGTTTCGCAACACTCCGCCCGCGGCTGTCCCCGAACGCAACACCTGCGGGTCACGCGCGCTGCGCCGCATGCGACACCACCGCGCGCGCAATCGGCCGCTCCTCCTTGCGCGGCAATGCTTCCGCCGCAATGGCATGCGATTTGCGTGACTGGCTGCGCACTGGACCCGGATCCCCACCCTTGCCGGCCCGGCCATGAGTTGGCCGCGGTGCGACCACAATGACTCAGGAGACAACCATGAAAAAACTCTCGGCTTCGACGCGCCGACTGGCAACGATCGGAATCGCGGCAGCCGTCGCCATCGCCTTGAATCCCGGCCTCGTGGACGCCGCCGCCGATTATCCGGCCGTCACGTACCAGCGCCTCACGGACGCGCAGCGCGATCCCGGCTGGCTCACCTACTACCGCACGTACAACGGCCAGTCGCATTCGCCGCTCAAGCAGATCGACCCGTCGAACGTGAAGCAGCTCACGCAGGCGTGGAGCTACAAGTTTCCGGCCGAGTTGAAGCAGGGTTTCGAAGCCACGCCGATCGTCAACGGGCGCTACCTGTTCGTGACCACGCCGAAGGACAACGTGTACGCGTTCGACGCGGCCACCGGCGCGCAGCTGTGGAAATACGAGCCGAAGCTCGGCGCGGAATCGTTCAAGACGGCCTGCTGCGACGTCGTGAACCGCGGTGTCGCGCTGTACGGCAAGAACGTCTACGTCGCGATGCTGAGCGGCGAAGTGGCCGCACTCGATGCGCAGACCGGCGCGCTCGTGTGGAAGAAGCAGATGTTCGAGCCGGGGCTCGGCTACGCGTTCTCGCTCGCGCCGCTCGCGATCGACGGCGCGATCGTGGTCGGCAGCTCGGGCGGCGAGTACGGCGCGCGCGGCTTCATCGCCGCGTTGAGCCCGAACGACGGCGCGCTGCTGTGGAAGCGCTACACGATCCCCGGCCAGGGCGAGAAGCACGCCGATACCTGGCCCGACGGCATGCAGGCGCACGGCGGCGCACCGGCCTGGCTGACCGGCACCTACGACGCGGCGACGCGCACGCTGTACTGGGGCGTCGGCAACCCGGGGCCGTGGCTCGCGGACCTGCGCCCCGGCGACAACCTGTACTCCGATTCGCTGCTCGCGCTGGACCCGAAGAACGGCGACCTCAAGTGGCACTACCAGTACACGAAGCACGACACCTGGGACTACGACGGCGTCAACACGCCGGTGCTCGCGACGATCAAGTACAAGGGCAAGGAGCACGACGCGATCATCCACGCGGACCGCAACGGCTACTTCCACGCGATCGATCGCGACACCGGCAAGCTGATCTATGCGGAACCGTTCGTGAAGGCGACGTCGGTCACCGGCTACACCGAAGACGGCGCGCCGATCCAGGATCCCGCGAAGTATCCGAAGGTCGGCACGACGATCGACACATGCCCGAGCTTCCTCGGCGGCAAGAACTGGTGGTCGGTGTCGTACGACCCGCAACGCCACCTCGCGATCGTGCCGGCGCTGCATGCGTGCATGAGCCTGTCGGGCAAGTCGGTCAACTACATGGAAGGGCTGCCGTATCTCGGCGAAGGCTTCGAGATCAAGCCCGAGCCGGGCAGCGAAGGCTACGGCGAACTCCAGGCGATCGACGTGAACACCGGCAAGAAGGTATGGAGCCACTGGAGCAAGCTGCCGTGGAACGGCGGCGTCGCGACGACCGCGAGCGGCCTCGCGTTCAGCGGCTCGCTCGACGGCCACCTGTACGCATTCGACGTGTCGACCGGCAAGGTGCTGTGGGAAAGCCCGAAGCTTGCGAGCGGGATCATCGCGCAGCCGTCGGTGTTTGAAGTCGATGGCAAGGAGTACGTAGCGGTACTCGCCGGCTACGGCGGCGCGAACCCGATCTGGGGCGGCCCGATGGCCAAGGCGGCGGATGACGTGCCGCGCGGCGGCACGCTGTACGTATTCGCCCTCGACCGCGGCTGATCCCGGCCAACCGTATTGCGCCCGCGCCGACGGCGCGGGTGCCTCCCCCGTTTCCAACCGAGCGACGATCATGAACCTTCCACTTTCCCGCCTCGCCGTGGCCTGCGCGCTCGCGGCAGGCACGGCGCTGCTCCCGGTGCCGTCCACGGCCGCGACGCCGGTACGCGTCTGCTCGCTGCCCGGCACGCCTACGGCCGCGCTCGACAAGGCCATCGCCCGTGACGTATTCCGCACGGCCGGCATCGTCGCCACCTTCTCCGCGCACGACGCGGGCGGCAGCGACGACGACGGCGTGTCCGCGCACGAGCTCGCCGGCATCCTCGAACGCGATTGCGACGTGCTCGCCGGCTTCCCGCGCTCGGCGATCGCTGACGCATCCGATACGAAGCTGCTGTTCTCGCAGGGCTACCTGCGCTCGGGCTACGTGAGCGTCACGCGCCGCGACGCCGGCACGCCGACGGCCGGCCGCGAAATCGTCGCGGCCACCTACGCGAGCCCCGCGCAGTTGATCGCGGTCCAGCAGAAGGACGCGCGCTTCGATCTCGAGAACACGTCCGAGCAAACCGTCGATGCGGTCGCCCGCGGCCGCGCGCATCGCGCGATCGTCTGGTATCCGGCGGTCGTCGCGTATCAGGCCGCGCATCCGAAGCAGGCGTTCCGCATCGGCGCGACGTCGTCGCCGTATGCCGAGTGGCAGCTCACGTTCGCGTTCGCACCGCGCTCGGCCGCGCTGCAGCAGCGCATCGACGCGGCCCTCACGCAGATGAAGAACAACGGCCGGCTCGCCGCGCTCACCCGCAAGTGGGCGCTGCCCGGCAGCGCGCTCGAAGCGCACGAGTCGCGCACGCCGGCGCGCTTCCTCGACGGCGCGACGGCAGCCGGCGGCCGTCAACCGGGCGGCCTCCTGCGGGCGCGCAACGCGACTGCCGGCGGCGGCTTCATCCGCGTCGCCGCGGGCACCGGCGACCCTGCACCCGCGTTCGACGCCACACAGGCCGCACACGGCAAGGAACTCTACGGCAATGCGTGTGCGAAGTGCCACGGCGCCGACCTCGAAGGCAATACCGCACCCGCGTTGAGCGGCACGTCGTTCGCACCGCTGTCGCATTCGCACCTGACGATCGGCGGCGTGTTCGGCTACATGGCGACCAACATGCCGGCCGACCAGCCCGGCAAGCTCAAGGACGAGGAATACGCGGACCTGATGGCCTTCCTGCTCGCGTCGAACGGCTATATCGCCAGCAAGAACAAGCTGACGGCCGATGCCGCACGCGCGTCGACGGCGCCGCTCATCGCCGGCCCCGCCGCACATAAGGACGCGAACGCGAGCCAGTAACACCGGGCAAGCGGCTTCGCCACGTGACGCGAGCCGCGCCCTTCCCCACGATTTCATCTCGATCAGGACACGACCGTGACGCACTCCACCTCCCGCAGAACCTTCATCGTCAACACTATCGGCCTGTGCGCCGCGCTCGCCGCCGGGCGCACCGCCTATGCGGCGCCGCCGCTCGTCGACGAGAACGACGCCGCCGCGAAGACGCTCGGCTATCGCGCGCATGCGTCCAGCGTCGACGCCGCGCAGTTCCCGAAATACCAGGCCGGCCAGCGCTGCTCGAACTGCCGCTTCTACAAGGGCGAGGCGGCTGATGCGAGCGGCACGTGCCCGATGTTCGGCGGCAAGTCGGTCGCGGCGGACGGCTGGTGCAACGTGTATGCGAAGCGCGCGTGACGCGTCGCGCGACGGGATGCCGGCGCGGCACGCGGCGGTGCCCACGGCCGGCCGCGACGACGGCGCAGCGCCGTACGCCGTCGCGCACCTCCACGCGCTGATCGCGACCGGCCTGTCGCGCGGCTTCGTCACGCGCGGCGACATCATCGACGGGCTGCCCGACGATGATGCGAATGACAGCGGCATCGATGCGGTGGCAGCGGTGCTCGACGAACTCGGCATCGCGGTGTGCGACAGCGCCGATACCGCGAGCGGCTGGACACTCGAGCGCTACTTTCGGCCCGCGCCGCCCGCGCGCGCATGGGCCGACGGCGCCGGCACGCTCGCCGCGGCCGACCTGCTCGCGCCGCGCACGACCGATCCGGTCCGGCTGTACCTGCGCGAGATGGGCACGACGCCGCTGCTCACGCGCGACGAGGAATTCGCGTACGCGCGACGGATCGAGCGCGGCCGCGCCGCGTCGGCCGCGGTGCTGTGCGGCGACCCCGATGCACTCGACGCGCTCGTGTCGATTCGCGTCGAGATCGCGCAATGCCGGACCGCCGCGTCGACCTATGTGATCTTTCTCGACGACGGCCCGCGCGACGACATGACGGTCGATCACGCCGAGGTGCGCACGTCGGCCACCCCTGCCGGCGAACCCGCGCGCGACGACGATACGGAGGCCGATACGCAGACCGAGGATTCGGCCTGGCGCGGCGCGGTAGTGGCGCGGCTCGCACGCATCGATGAACTCGCGCACGGCATGCGCGCCGCGCTGGCGTCCGGCGGCAGCGCTTGCGCCGCGTATCGCACGCACGTACGCGACGCCGCTGCACTGCTCCGCACATTGGGCCTGTCCGCCCGCGCGCTCGAACGGATGAGCGAGCCGTTGCGCGCCCGCGCGCGCCGGCACCGTGCGTTGCGGGCCCGGCTGGAGCGGATGCTGGCCGACGTCGGCGTCCCGCGGTCGTTCGCGCACGCGGCCGACGACGATCCCGCCGGCTGGCTGGCATCATGCATCGCCGCGCACCCGGCCTGCGCGCCGACGCTGAAAAGACGGGCGGCCGAGTTCATCGATGCACGCGACGCGATCGTGCGCGCGGCCCCCGCATCGGAACTGCCGCCCGGCGCGATCGCGTCGCTCGATGCACGGCTCGGCGCGATCGAACGCGCGATGCAGCCGGCGAGGACGGGTTTGTTCGATGCGAACCTGCGGCTCGTCGTGTCGATCGCGAAGCGCTATCCGGATCGCGGCCTGCCGTTCGCCGACCTGATCCAGGAAGGCAACATCGGACTGTTGAAGGCCATCGAGCGCTACGACTACCGGCGCGGCTTCCGGTTCTCGACTTACGCGACCTGGTGGATCCGGCAGGCGATCACGCATGCGCTCGCCGACCTCGGCCGCACGATCCGCGTGCCGACGCATACGGTCGACGCGCTGAACAAGCTGTCGCGACTCGCGCGCGAGCATCGGCAGCGCGCGGGCACCGCGGCGACGCCGGCCGAACTGGCCGTCCACATGGGCGAGCCGGTCGACAAGGTGCGTGACCTGATGGCCATCGTGAAGGAACCGGTCTCCGCCGACGTGCCGGTCTCGCCGGAAGGCGACATGACGTTCGCCGACGTCGCGCCGGACACGTCGACGCCTTCTCCCGAAGACGCGGCCGGCGCCACGCAGTTACGCCGCACGATCGCCGCCGTGATCGACCGGCTGCCGCCGCGCGAGGCGATGGTCCTCAAGCTGCGCTACGGATTGCACGCGGACGAAGGCTGCTCGCTGCGCGACATTGGCCGCCAGCTGAACCTGTCCGCCGAACGCGTGCGGCAGATCGAGGCGTCGGCGCTCGCCCGACTTCGCGCGTCCGACACGCTCGGTCTGCTCCGGTCGTTCATCGCGTAGTACGCGAACGGCCCACGGGCGGTGCTCATCGCTAATCGCACGCCGTGTTGAAGCCTGCAACACGTCTGCTGCATTTCGACGCAAGCGGCAAGCGGACAGGTACACCAATCGTCCTCTTTTTAATTGCTTTGCAGTGCCGATCGATCGCCAGGAAGAGCACGACAGAGAGCACACACGCCGCTCCGTTCGAATATCCGCGCGATTGGCATGCAAGTTGCGTTTCAACCGTCAGGCCACACACTACGATTTCCATGGAGAACACCTTGACCGCCATCGTATCGATCCTTCAGGAACGCCGGATCTTCGAACCGACGGCCGACACGCGCGAGCGCGCAACCATTTCCGGCATGCCGGCCTACCAGGCACTGGCCGCCGAAGCCGAACGCGATTACGAAGGCTTCTGGGCGCGTCTCGCCCGCGAAGGCCTTTCGTGGCACAAGCCGTTCACGAAGGTGCTCGACGAGAGCGACGCGCCGTTCTACAAGTGGTTCGACGACGGCGAACTCAACGCGTCGTACAACTGCCTCGACCGTCACGTCGAAGCCGGCAACGGCGAGCGCGTCGCGGTGATC
>Ga0207678_10001134_pt1 | contig 24395 bp, 22 predicted proteins | sample KBSC63metaG_FD_184319 | JGI IMG/M metagenome (GOLD analysis project Ga0207678, IMG submission 184319) | Corn rhizosphere microbial communities from Kellogg Biological Station, Michigan, USA - KBS C6-3 metaG (SPAdes) (version 2) | ecosystem: Host-associated > Plants > Roots > Rhizosphere > Soil ... | reverse complement strand
GACGACCGCCGTGTCCCGCTCGCGGGCCACCGTGGTCAGCAGCCGCATCACCTGCTCGCCGTTGAGCGAGTCCAGCGCCCCCGTCGGCTCGTCGGCGAAGACGACCCGCGGAGCGGTCACGAGCGCACGGGCCACCGCCACCCGCTGCCCCTGCCCGCCGGACACCTCCCCCGGCCGTTTCCCGGCGACGCCGGACAGGTCGAGTTCGGCCAGCATCGCCCGCGCCCGCTGCGCGGCCACCCGGCCGCGGTCGCCGTTCAGCCGCAGGGGCAGCGCCACGTTCTCCAGGCAGGTGAGCTCCGGGACCAGCCGGCCGAACTGGAAGACGAACCCGAATTCGGTTCGGCGCAACGCCGACCGCGCCCGGTCGGAGATCGTGGCCAGGTCCGCGCCGAGGTAGCGGACGGTCCCGGCGTCCGGCCGGACGATCCCGGCCAGGCAGTGCAGGAGCGTCGACTTGCCCGCCCCCGACGGGCCCATCAGAGCCACGATCTCCCCCGCGCGCACCCGCAGGCTTGCCCCGGAGAGGGCCTCGGTGGGGCCGTACGCCTTGCGGACGTCGGTGGCCTCCAGCAGCAGCTCGCTCATCCGATCGCCTCCGCCAGCTGGTCGAGCCGGGCGGCCGTCAGTTCCAGCCACCGGAGGTCGGCCTCCAGGTGGAACAGCGCGTGGTCGCAGACGAGCTGGTCGACGAGGTCGCCGCCGGTCTTGCGACGGGTCAGCGCGCGCATGGCGTCGAGGTGGGCGGCCCGCTGGACGTCGAGGACGTCGGCGGCGGGCCGCCCGGACAGCAGCGCGAGCACCACCTTGGTGTAGAGCGTGTTGTGCAGGTAGGCATCGGGCTTCTCCGGGGTCGCCAGCCAGCCGGCGACGTCGGCGACCCCGGCGCCGGTGATCGCGTACCGCTTCCGCTCGGGGCCGCCGTCCACCTCGACGCCGTCGGCCTCGACGAGCCCCTGTTTCAGGAGCCGGGCCAGCGTCGAATAGACCTGGCCGTAGTGCACCTGCCGGTCGTGCCCGAAGCGGTCGTCATAGGCGCGCTTCAGGTCGTACCCGTGTCGGGGGCCGTTCTCCAGCAACCCGAGCAGGGTGAGTCCGATCGACATGCCGACGACTGTACACGGTGTGTATAGCTAGAGTTTATACACCTGGTTTATAGCTGAACGGCCTCGGCCAGGACGGTTCGGAGCGGGGTCGCCGGGCGGCCGAGGAGGGTTTCGAGTTCCGGGCCGGCCGTCGAGAACTCACCGCGCCGGGCCGCCCGGAACATCCCCAGCAGCAGCTCCGCCCGCTCGGCCGGCACGCCGTGCCCGACCAGCCCGGCCGCCCAGGCGTCGTCGGAGACCACCACGCGCCGGACGGGTCGCCCGGCAAGGTCGGTGAGCAGAGCGGCGACGTCCTCGAGATCCAGGGCCACCGGGGCGGTCAGCGGGGGCGTCGGCCCGTCGAACCGGCCCTCGTCGGCGAGGATGATCGCCGCGGCTTCGGCGAGGTCGGCGTGGGCCGTCCAGGACACCGGACCGTCGGCCGGGGCGGTCAGCTCGCCGGTCTCCAGCGCTCCGCCCAGCAGCAGCGGCACCGTGCTCGCGTAGAAGCCGTTGCGGAGCGCGGTGAACGGTGCCCCTTCGAGCCGGCGCTCGGTCGCGGCGTGGTCGGCCATGGGCGCGAAGAGCGAATCGACGGCCGCGGCCTGGTGGCTGGTGTAGAGCACGCGCTTGGCCCCCGCTTCGCGCGCGGCTTCGATCGCCGAGACGTGGTGCGCCACGGCTTCGTCGCCCGTCTCGTCCGTCGAGACGACGAGCACCTGCGTCGCGCCCTCGAAGGCTTCGGCGAGTGGGCCCGGGTCGGCGAAGTCGCCGGGCCGCACCCGGACGCCCCGCGCGGCGAGCTCCGCCGCCCGGGCGGGCTCCCGGACGCTGACCCCGATCTCCGCCGCCGGAACCCGTTCGAGCAGCCGGCCGACGACCTGGGAGCCGAGCTTGCCGGTTCCGCCGGTGATGACGATCATGGTGCACCCCTTGGGTTGTTCACGTTGATACTAACTACGATAGCATCAACGATATCGCTCTGAAGTTACCGATGAAACCACGAGCGCCGGCCACTCACGGGATTGAGCTGTTCGTGCGCATTCCTGTCCGGCGCGTAACAACTTTCGGACGGCACGCGCCATACCGGACGGCGTTCGCGCCAGTCCGGTCCCCGCCGCACGAGGAGTTCGTGATGGGTTTTCGCCGTTTCCCGGTTCCGCGAAGATCGAGACGCCTGCCGGCGGCCGGGGTGGTCGTGCCCCTCGCCGGTGCCCTCGCGGTGGCCGTCGCCACCGCCGCACCCGCCGCCGCGGTGCCCGCCGGGTTCACCGACACGGTCGCGATCGGCGGCCTCACCTCGCCGACCGCCGCCGCGTTCGCCCCCGACGGGCGGGTGTTCGTCGCGGAGAAGAGCGGCCTGGTCAAGGTGTTCGACTCCCTCGCCGACCCGACGGCGACCGTGTTCGCCGACCTCCGCACCCCGACCCAGGACTTCTGGGACCGCGGCCTGCTCGGGCTGGCGGTCGACCCGGCCTTCCCCGCCCGGCCGTACGTCTACGTCTCCTACACCCTCGACGCCCTGCCGGGCGGGACCGCCCCGAAGTGGGGCGACACCTGCCCGACGCCGCCGGGCGCGACCGACTCCGGCTGCGTCGTGACCGGCCGCGTCTCCCAGCTGACCATGGGCGCCGCCGGAACGGCGGTCAGCGAGAAACCCCTGGTCACCGGCTGGTGCCAGCAGTACCCCAGCCACTCGGTCGGCGCACTCGCATTCGGCCCGGACGGCGCCCTCTACGCGGGCGGCGGCGACGGCGCCAGCTTCAACTTCGCCGACTACGGCCAGGTCGGCAACCCCTGTGCCGACCCGCCCTCCCCGGCCGGCACGAACCTCAGCCCGCCGACGGCCGAAGGCGGAGCGCTGCGGTCGCAGTCCCCGCGCCGCGCCGCCGGGCAGCCCGTGCTGCTGAACGGCGCGCTCCTGCGCATCGACCCCGACACCGGCGACGGCCTGCCCGGCAACCCCTTCGCGAGCAGCGCCGACGCCAACGCCCGGCGCGTCATCGCCTACGGCTCCCGCAACCAGTTCCGGTTCGGGTTCCGGCCCGGCACCGCGGAACTGTGGGCCGGTGACGTCGGCTGGAACACCTGGGAAGAGATCAACCGCGTCGCGAACGCCGGCGACGGGGTCGCGGAGAACTTCGGCTGGCCGTGCTTCGAAGGCACCGGCCGCCAGGCCGGCTACGACGGCGCCAACCTCGACCGCTGCGAATCGCTGTACTCGGCGGGCGGGCAGACCGCGCCCTACTTCGCCTACAACCACAGCGCCAAGGTCGTGGCGACCGACCCGTGTCCCACCGGGGGCTCCTCGATCAGCGGGATCGCCTTCGAGTCCGGCAGCAACTACCCCGCCGAGTACGCCGGCGCGCTGTTCTTCGCCGACTCCTCCCGCGGCTGCATCTGGGCGATGCAGACCGTCTCCGGCCAGCCCAGTCCCGGCAAGCTGGTGCCGTTCGTGACCGGCGTCAACACGCCGGTGCAGGTGCTCACCGGTCCCGGCGGCGACCTCTTCTACGTCGCGCTCGGCGCCGGCGAACTGCACCGGGTGAGCTACGCCGGCGGCACCAACCGGCCGCCGGTCGCCGCGGCCACCGCGACGCCGTCCAGCGGGCCGGCGCCGCTGACCGTCCAGTTCGACGGCACCGGCTCCACCGACCCGGACGCCGGCGACACGCTGTCCTACGCCTGGGACCTCGACGCCGACGGTGCCTACGACGATTCCGCGGCCCCGCGGCCGACCTGGACCTACACGACCGCGGCGGCGGTCGACGCCGGGCTGCGGGTGACCGACTCCCACGGCGCTTCGGCGGCCACGACCGTGCGGGTGACCGTCGGGACGCCGGCCGGGCTCGACCCGGTCCCGGTCATCGACACCCCGAGCCCGGCGCTGACCTGGTCGGTCGGGCAGACCGTGCCGTTCTCCGGCCGGGCCGTCGACGCCCAGGACGGCGAGCTGCCGCCCTCGGCGCTGTCCTGGCGGCTCGCGATCCGGCACTGCGCGGCCAACGGGACCTGCCACACCCACAACGTCCAGGACTTCCCCGGCGTCGCCGCGGGGTCGTTCGTCGCGCCGGACCACGAGTACCCGTCGTACCTGCAGCTGACGCTGACCGCGACGGATTCCACGGGCCGCACCGGGTCCAAGACGATCGACCTGCAGCCGAAGACGGTGACGCTGAACTTCACCTCGAGCCCGAGCCAGGCGATGCTCACCGTCGGCGGGACCCAGCAGCGCACGCCGTTCTCCCGGACGGTGATCGCCGGGTCGGCCAACTCGATCAGCGCGAACAGCCCGCAGAACCTGCCCCCGCTGAACCTGAAGTACGCCTTCACCAGCTGGGCGCACGGCGGGCCGCGGACGCAGAACGTGGTCGCGCCGCCGACGGGGGCGACCTACCAGGCGAACTACCGGCTCTGCTGGCTGCTGCAGCCCTGCTGAGCGGGATGACCCGGCGCCGCGCGGCGCCGGGTCATCCGGAGTTCTTCGTCTTCTCGGCCTTCTTCGACGCTTTCGAGGATTCCTTCGCGGCCTTCGATGACTCCTTGGCCGCCTTCTTGGACTCCTTCGCGGCGGGGTCGTTCCCGAGACCGTTGCCGTTGTTGCCGTTGTTGCCGTTGTTGCCGTTGTTGCCGTTGTTGCCGTTGTTGCCGTTGCCGTTGTTGCCGTTGCCGTTTCCGGTGCCGGTCGCCGCCGGATCCCCGGATTCCGCGGCACCGGCCGACTCGCCCGCCGGCTGCACGCCCGTCGTCGCCACGCCCGGGGCGCCGGGCACCGACGTCCCGGCCGCGTCCGAGGTCGGCGCGACGCCGCCCGGCGGCACCCCGGCGCGGGAGCCGGCCTGCGGCCCGGTCCGCACGGGCTGGGTCGTCGTGCCCTCGCCGCCGGAGAACGGCGGCGGGGCGTCACTCGACGTGCTCGCGCCGATCGTCACCGTCGTGACCAGCGCCGCGCCCGCGGCGGCCACCTTCGCCGCCGTGGCCCACGACAGCGCGGAAGCGCCCGTGCCGGCGGCCGCGCCCGAGGTGGCGACCGAGCCGGTGGTGGACAACCACTGCGAGACGATCGGGATGCCCAGGATGAGCGGGGCCACCGTGGCGGGCAGTTCCGAGTTGAGCTGCCGGAGGCCGGCGGCCAGCTCCCGGCAGTCCGGGCAGCGGTCGAGGTGGGCGGCGATCCGGTGCGCCTTGTGGTCGGAGATGCCGTCGCGCACGAACTTGGCCAGCTGGCCGGAGACGCTCTTGCAGGTGCGCCGCCGCGCCTCGGGCACGTGCTGGTCCAGGTAAGCCTGGCGCAGGCCCTCCCGGGCGCGGTAGGCCAGCGCCGCTACTCCGTTCGGCGTCATGCCGAGGTCTTCGGCGATCTCCGCGGGCGACTGGTCGTCGATCTCGGTCCGCCACAGCACCGTCCGCCACCGCTCGGGCAGGCTCGCGAACGCGTCCACGGCGACCGTGGCGTGCAACCGGCTGCCGACCGGCTCGTCACTCCCCGCACCCGGCGTCACGTCCGGGACCTCGGCCACCAGAGAGACGGCCGAGTCACGCCGTCGCCAGCTGATCATCGTGTTCCGGATGGTCGTCAGCAGGTACGGCCGGAAATCCTCGTCCGGCCCCTCGCCGGAGCGCAGAATCCGCAGTACGCGGGTGAAGCCTTCGGCGATCAGGTCGTCCCGCTCCGCCGCGTCGGCCGCGATCGCGGCCGCCACCCGGCGGGCGGCGACGAGGTGCCGGTCGTAGAGCTCGCCGTACGCCGCGATGTCACCACCGCGGACCGCCGCGATCAAGGCCGCGTCGCTCGGGACGTCCGTCGTCCCGGCCACCGCCGGCGCCACTTCGGTCACCACTCCCCCTCGCCGTGCGCATGCACGTGCAGAACGTCCCGAGATAGTCGCGCAACGAGTGACACCTGCGCAAGGTTGCGGCGCCGAAAGGACTTTCCGGAATTCGCTTTCCGCCGAGCGCCGGAGCCGTTGACTTGTCACATCCCTGAGCGATCCCGGGTGGCTTCCCCCCGGTTCGCGGGCACGTCGTTGCCCGCGCCATTACCGGCGAGTAAAGACAACGGCGGTGACCGGCCCGGTCACCGCCTCAGTGTCCGATGTGGACGGTTCGGGAGCCGGGAGCCGCTCCGCCGGCCGTCGACCACCAGAAGGGTTTACCCATGCGCAGAGCCCTGCTCGTGCTGCTGACCGTGCTCCTGCCCTCCCTCGTGATTCCCGGGGTCGCCCAAGCCGGGCCCTCCGCCGCCGCGCCCACCGTGACGGCGGTGCCCGCGAACGCCGGCCGGGGCTGGCCGGTGAGCGGCGCCCGAGGCGTCCTCGACCTCGCCGCCCGCGGGTACGTCGAGGAGGAATACCTGCTGTCCGGCCAGGCCGACACGTTCGACCAGGTGGGACTGTGGACCGACGACGGCCGCTGGGCCACGCGCGTGGCGTCGGCCGGCAACCCGTACACCACCCGGATGGTCGTGGTGCGGCCGCGCGACGCCGCCCGGTTCACCGGCACGGTCGTGGTCGAATGGCTCAACGTCAGCTTCGGCGTGGACATCCCGGTGGACTTCTCCCAGTCCTACGAGCACTTCGTCCGCGAGGGCTACGCCTACGTCGGCGTGACGACCCAGAAAGCGGGTGCCGACAAGCTCAAGAGCCTCGACCCCGCCCGGTACGCCGCGGTGAACCTCGGCGGTGACGCGCTGTCCTACGACGTCTTTTCGCAGGCCGCGCAGGCGGTCCGGGCGAACCCGCAGGTGCTGGGCGGCCGGACGCCGTCAGTGGTGCTGGGCACCGGGCACTCGCAGTCCGCGCTGCGCCTGACCACCTTCGCCAACGCGATCCAGCCGGTGCGGCGCAGCTACGACGGCTTCCTGATCCACGGCCGGGCCGCGCTCGCGGCGCCGATCGGCGACGGCGTCGTCGGGCCGCTGTCGGCGAAGATCCGCACCGATCTCGGCGTCCCCGCGTTCGTCCTGCAGTCGGAGACCGACGTCATCGCGTCGGCCTCGGTCCGGCAGGACACCGCGCAGGTGCGGACCTGGGAGGTGGCCGGCACCGCGCACGCCGACCGGTACGGCCTGGACCTGTACAACGCGGCCAACGCGCGGGACAAGTCCATCAACGACGGCGCCCCCACGACGTGCGACAAGCCGGTCAACAGCATGACCTTCCGCTATGCGGAAAACGCCGCGTTCCGCCACCTCGACCGCTGGGCGCGCGGCGGCGCGGCCCCGCCCACGGCGGCGCCGATTTCGATGCTGCTCAACCTCATCGTCCTGCGCGACGGCGACCAGAACGCCCTCGGCGGCGTCCGGCTGCCCGACCTCGACGTCCCGGTGGCCTCGTACGCGCCCAACAACAGCGGCGGCAACGTGCCGGGCGCCTGCCTGCTGCTGGGGACGACGACGCCGCTGACACCGGCCCGGATCCGGCAGTTGTACCCGGACCACGCCGCGTACGTCGCCAAGTTCACCGCGGCGGCGGACCGGGCCCTGCGGGCGGGCTACCTGCTGCCGGCCGACCGCGACGAGGCCGTGGCCAGGGCACAGGCCACCCCGGTGCCGTAACCGTCCACAGAGGAACGTCGCCGGTGGGCCCGTCCCGGGTGCGGGGCGGGCCCAGGCGGCGAAGCCGGACGGGCGGGGCACCCACGTACTCCGGCGGGCGCCGTGCCGGGCAGCCCGTCCCCAGGCCGCTGAAACCTGTTCCACCGCGTCGCCGTGCTGACAAACCCGGCCCGTCCGCCGTATCTTGTCGAAAACAGTAACGTGTTCTAGTCTGACGCCGTGGAAGGGACCGGGATGGACGAGCAGACGATGCGGTATCCGAACCACCTCGGCCACCTGGTCGTCTCCGCCCTGAAGCGCCACCGGGACAAACCGGTCATGGTGCTGGGCGACACCACGATGACCGGGGGCCGGACCGCCGAGCAGGTCAGCCAGTACGCCCAGGCCTTCGAGGCGCTCGGGGCGGGCACGGGCGCGCCGGTCGCCCTGCTGTCGCTGAACCGGCCGGAGGTCCTGCTCATCATCGCCGCCGGCCAGCTGCAGGGCTCCCGGCGCACGGCGCTGCACCCGCTGGGGTCGCTCGACGACCACGCCTACATCCTCGCCGACGCCGGCATCACCACGCTGATCATCGACCCGGTGCCCGCGTTCGTCGACCGCGCGCTCGGCTTGCTCGAGAAGGTCCCCGGCCTGACCCAGGTGCTCACCATCGGCCCGGTGCCGGAACCGCTGGCCCACGTCGGCAAGGACCTGACCGCGGCCGCCGCGACGTTCGAGCCCGGGCCGCTGGAGCCCGCCGTGCTGCCGCCGGACCAGGTCGTCTCGATCACCTACACCGGCGGCACGACCGGCAAGCCCAAGGGCGTCATGGGCACCGCGCAGGCGATGACCACGATGACGCAGATCCAGCTGGCCGAGTGGGAGTGGCCCGAGGCGCCGAAGTTCCTCATCTGCACCCCGCTTTCGCACGCCGGCGCGGCGTTCTTCGCCCCGACGCTGCTCAAGGGCGGCTCGCTGATCGTGGTGCCGAAGTTCGACCCCGCCGAAACCCTGCGGATCATCGAAGAGCAGCAGATCACCGCGACCATGCTGGTGCCCACCATGCTCTACGCGCTGATGGACCACCCCGACTCCCGCACGCGCGACCTGTCCTCGCTGCAGACGGTGTACTACGGCGCCGCGTCGATCAACCCGGTGCGCCTGCGCGAGGCGATCGACCGGTTCGGCCCGATCTTCGCCCAGTACTACGGCCAGTCCGAGGCCCCGATGGCGATCAGCTACCTCGCCAAGGGCGACCACGACGACGCGCGGCTGGCGTCCTGCGGCCGTCCGTCGGCCTTCCTGCGCACCGCGCTGCTCGGCCCGGACGGCGAGCCGGTGGCGCCGGGCGAGCCGGGCGAGATCTGCGTGGCCGGTCCGCTGCTCGCCGGCGGGTACTGGAACCTCCCGGAGATCACCGCCGAGACCTTCCGCGACGGCTGGCTGCACACCGGCGACGTCGCCCGCGAGGACGAGGACGGCTTCTGGTTCATCGTCGACCGGGTCAAGGACATGATCGTCACCGGCGGGTTCAACGTGTTCCCCCGCGAGGTCGAAGACGTCGTGGCCGAGCACCCGGCGGTCGCCCAGGTCGGCGTGATCGGCACCCCGGACGACAAGTGGGGCGAAGCGGTGACGGCCGTCGTGGTCCTGCGCAAGGACGCCGGCGGCGACCTCGACCGGCTCACGGCCGAGATCCAGGCGGCGGTCCGGGAGCGCAAGGGCCCGGTGCACGTGCCCAAGCAGGTGATCGTGGCGGAGTCCCTGCCGATGACGGGGCTGGGCAAGCCGGACAAGAAGGCCCTGCGCGCCCGGTACGAGCGCCACGGCGCCGGCGTGTAGGGCACGCTCGGCCGGTAGACCCAGTCGTCACGGAGGGCAACGAGGTACGCTCACCTCAATAGTCAACAAATTGAGTATGCGAGGTGGGCATGAACAGCTTCCGCAAGGCCGTCGAGGCACGCGACCCCGACGCCATGGCCGCGACGCTGGCGGAGAACGTGGTGTTCCGCAGCCCGGTGGCGTTCAAGCCGTACCCCGGCAAGGCGATCACGGCCGCGATCCTGCGCGGCGTGCTGCGCGTGTTCGAGGACTTCCGGTACGTGCGCGAGCTGTCCGGCGGCGAAGGCCGGGACCACGCGCTCGTCTTCGAGGCCCGGATCGGGGACGTGCGGGTCGAGGGCTGCGACTTCCTGCACCTCGACGACGACGGCCTGATCGACCAGTTCACCGTGATGGTCCGGCCGCTCTCGGCGGCGCAGGCCCTCGCCGAGGCGATGGCGGCGCAGTTCGAGCAGATCCAGCGTGAAGCCATCAACTAGTTGAGTATGGCACTGCGGCACGCGCTGATGGCGGCCCTCCTCGAGGGCGAAGCGTCGGGCTACGACCTCGCGAAGGGGTTCGACGCGTCGGTGGCGAACTTCTGGGCCGCCACCCCGCAGCAGCTCTACCGGGAACTCGACCGCATGGCGGCCGACGGCCTGGTGCGGGCCCGGGTCGTCCACCAGGAACGGCGTCCGGACAAGCGGCTGTTCTCGCTGACCGACGCCGGGCACCGGGCCCTGCACGGGTTCACCTCGCGCCCGCCCCGCCCGAGCGTGATCCGCGACGAGCTGCTGGTGCAGGTGCAGGCCGTGGACGCGGGCGACGAGGCCGCGGTCCGGCGCGCGCTGGCCGAGCGGATGACCCGGGCGGAAGCCAAGATCGCGGGCTACGAACGGCTTCGCGCGCGCCTGCTGGACGGCCGCTTCGAAGACGACTACCTCGCCGAAGCCGAGCGGATCGGCCCGTACCTGACGCTGATGCGGGGATTGTCCTTCGAGCGCGAAAACCTGCGGTGGTGCGAACAGTCGCTGAAGGTGCTCGACCGGCGGAGCGGGTCAAGTTAGGCCTTGCCGACCGTCCGGGCCCGCCGCCGTCCGAAGTGGACCTGGCACCTCGGCGGTTGTACGACTCTTGTACGGCCGCGTCCCACGATGGCTCCCATGTCACTCCACCGTCTGGCCAAGGCCGCACTGGCCGCCGGCGTGCTGGCGGGCCTGGCCGCCGCACCGGCGTCCGCCGCCGCGGCCGCGCCGTCGACCCTGCTGGCCGACCAGTACACCCTGACCGCCAACTACAACCAGTTCGACGCGGTGAACAGCGCCCTGGTGTCGAAGCTGGGCACCGCGGCCGTCCACACCGTCATGGAGAACGCGAACCACGACCGCACCGCGCTGCCGTCGTCGTTCTCCGTCGCCGGGCTCGACACCGGGTTCCGGTTCGACAGCGGCGACAACTCCGACTGCACCAACTACCCGCAGGGCATCACCACCAGCCGCGACGCGGTCGGGACGGCCAACGGCGGCAACTACGACGGGCACCAGCTCATCGCGGTCAGCTGGTACACCAAGGACGGCTGCGACGGCGGCCAGCAGCGCAGCCGGATCACCCTGGTCGACTGGGACGCCGACTACCCGAACGCCTACCGCAAGATCCTCCTGGTCGAGCCGACCGGAACCGCGGACGCCCCGAACTTCAAGGACATCCCGATCCACGCCGGCGGCATGTCCTGGTACGGCGACTACCTCTACGTCGCCGACACCGGGAAGGGCATGCGCGTGTTCGACATGCGCAAGATCCTCAAGACGAACACCGGCGGCACCGCCGACCAGATCGGCCAGAGCGGCAGCACGTACTACGCCCACAACTACGCCTACGTCCTGCCGCAGGTCGGCACGATCTCCTCGAAAACGACGTCCGGGACGAACCTCGCCTGGTCGTCGATCTCCCTCGACCGCGTCAGCAAGTCGATCGTGATGACCGAGTACACGTGCTCGTCCGGCTGCACCGACTACCCGAACCGCGCGCCGCGGGCGATCCGCTACCCGTTCGCCTCCACCGGTACCTTCGCCGCGACGACGACGGCGAGCCAGGCGCTGCAACTGCCCTGGTACAAGCTCAACGGCGTGGCCTCGCACAACGGCCGCTGGTGGTTCCAGTCGTCCGGTTCGAAGCAGCTCTACTACTGGAAGCCCGCGGCCGCCGCGCAGACCTTCGCCTGGGTCGGCAGCGGCGAGAGCATCTCGTACTGGGAAGACGACACCGCGGCCGACCTGCTGTGGTCGTTGCAGGAAGGTGCGGGCAACCGCAACGTCTTCGCGGTCACCCAGGCCACCTACGGCGGTGGCTGAGCCGGCTCGACCGCGAAAAGGCCCGTCCGGGGACATCCCGGGCGGGCCTTTTCGCCGACAGGGTGAGATCCGGATCACGTCGGCGTGGCTCGACGCGCTCCCGGGGCCGGTGCCTGCCATCCTGTGCCGTCAAGAGGAAGCGGACGAGAGGACACCCCCGTGGGCATCATCGCCTGGATCGTGCTGGGTCTCATTGCCGGGGTGATCGCCAAAGCCCTCATGCCGGGCAAGGACCCGGGCGGCTGCATCATCACGATCCTGCTGGGCATCGCCGGCGCGTTCGTCGGCGGCTGGATCGGCAAGACGCTGTTCCACACCCAGCTCGGCACGTTCTTCGACCTGCGCACCTGGGGGCTGGCCATCCTGGGCGCACTGATCATCCTGGCCGGCTACCGGCTCATCTTCAACCGCCGCGACTGACGCACCGGTGGGGGCGCCGCCGTGGCACCCCCACCGTGCGCCACTGAGACGTACGAGTGGTTCCGGCGCCACCGGGGCGCCCCCGGCGTACCGTTCGAAGCACGGACACGGCGTGCTCTCCTCCCCCTCGGAGCGCGCCGTGCCCGCCAGCGGAAATGTTGCCCCACAGTGGTTCTTGAGCTGACGTGAACGAGAATCCGCCGTTCGCACGAAGGTGTTCGCCGCTTCGCCTGTCTATGCTGGACGGCGCCAAAACCTTCGGTTCCGGGAAGACGCGCGACATGAACGACCAGCGGCAGGTGCTCGTCCGGGCGGAATCCCGCCACGTCGTCGTTTCCGACGCCGACGGCAGCCATGAGACGTTCACCTACCCGGGTGTAACGCTCACCCGGGTCATCTCCGTCATCGCCGAGGGGGGAACCTGGCTGCCGATGGGCGACCGCCCCAGCGAAGTCGACGACGAAGCCCTCATCGAGGCGTTGCGCGCGGCGTTCCGTTGGCGGATCGGGCTTTCGTAGCCGGCAACCTCCCCCGGCCGCGCGGCAATCGCCGGAGCGGGCAGCGAAATCCGCCCCATCGGCCGGCCCGGCCCTCGCTACGCTGAGCGCAGTCGATCAAGGGGGCGCTGTGCGACTGCTGCTGACCGGGCTGCCGATTCCCTCCCACCTGCTGCCCGTCCTCGTTCCGCTGGCGCGGGCCGCGCGCGAAGCGGGCCACGAAGCCGCCATCGCCACCGGCGGCGCGATGGCCGCCGAGGTCGAACGGCTCGGGGTGCCCGTCGTGGTCCTGCCGGACGTGCTCGCGCCCGGAGAACTCGGGCGGCGGCCGGAGCTCGTCGATCCGGCGCTGCTCCGGCAGCTGCGGCAGTGGCGGCCGGAAGTCTCCGGGCCCCTGGAAGTGCCGCTCTTCCACGACACCATGACCGCGGAGTTCGCCGCGAACGTCGTCGGCGCCGGGTGGCGCCCGGACGTGATCGTGCGGGAAACCAACGCGTTCGGCGGGCTCGTGGCCGCCGAGGTGCTCGGTGTGCCGTCCGCCGTGGTGGACATCGCGCCGCTCCTCCCGTCGCTCGTGCCCGGGCTCGCCGGGCGGCTGGACGCGGTTCGCCGGGGCTTCGGGCTCGCACCGTCCGGGGTGGCCACCGATCGGCTGACCGCCGGCCTGGTGCCGGAGCCGTGGTACCCGGACGGCCTGCGCACACCGGGACACCGGTACTACCGCGTGCCCGAGCCGGCCGTGACCCCAGCCGCGGACGGGCCGGTCGTGCTCGCCGCGTTCGGCTCGAACGTCCGGTCGCTGCTCGCCGCGGACTCGCGGCTGGCGGCGATCACGGTGGAGGCGCTGGGTTCGCTGGGTGTGCGGGCCGTGGTCGCACTCGGCGGCGACGACGCGGTGGCGTCGTGGACCGGTCCCCGCCCGGACAACGTCGAACTGGCGGGCTTCGTGCCGCAACGCGCGCTGCTCGCCGCCGTCGACGTCTTCGTGACGCACGCGGGGTTCGGCAGTGCGCGCGAGTCCTTGTCGGCCGGAGTGCCGATGGTGGCCGTGCCGCTGTTCGCCGACCAGCCGGCCAACGCCGGGCGGATCCGCGAACTCGGAGTCGGGATCGAGGTCGACGCCGCGGGCCTGACGGCCGAGGGACTCGCCGCGGCCGTGGAGCGCGTCCTCGGCGATCCGGCCTACCGCTCGGCCGCGCTCGGCTTCCGCGGCGACATCGCCGAGCTGCCGCCGATCACCGACTTCGTCCGGCTGCTCGAAGACTGACCCGGGTGTGGCGCGGGTCACGGAATGCCCGGCGATCTTCGGCGCTACACACAGGAGAACCCGTTCGTCCACAAGGGAGGGCCATGTCCGCCACCGCAGAAGAGTCCGTCGCCGTGCCCGAGCTGGAGGACTTCGACTTCCCGCTCACCGACGGCGCCGCGTGCCGCATCGACGACCCGGACTGCGAAGCCTGCCAGTGAGACCGGGCTCCGGCCACGGCGCGCCGCGCGTGGCCGGAGCCGGCCGCTTCAGACGTGCATGGCGAGCCACAACGCCATCCAGGCGAGGCACGCCAGCGCCCCGCCGACCCCGAAGGCGAGCAGTACGCGTCGCAGCCCCGCGATGACCCCGGGCCGGCCCGACATTTCGGTGATTCCCGCTTCAGCCATGGCCTGGAAGTGCCCGCATCCGGGGCCGCCAAACATCAGGCGCCCATCACCAGGCCTTCGATCGTGTGCTTCTGGGTGATGGGCCGCAGCACGTCGACGACCGGGCAGCCCAGGTGCGCGCGCACGGATTCCGGGAGCGCCGCGTGGAATTCCCGGGTCACCGCGGTGTCGTGGCGGGCGTCGTTGCCCGCGCCCGGTGCGTCCAGGCCCAGCACCAGGACCGGGCGCGACTTGGCCGAGCGGTTCGCGGTGCCGCGGTGGATCGTCAGCGCCGACCGGATCGAGATGTCGCCCATCCGCGGGAGCTTGCGGGTGGCGAGGTCCCGGTAGCGCGGGTGGTCCTCGCGCGGCGGGAACATGCCGTGGTCGAACGCGCTGCCGTCGTCCCAGTGCGTGCCGGGCGCGATCTCGAACGGTCCCATGTCCGGCTCGGTGTCGACGGCGGTCACGTTCACCGCCAGCGACGTCAGCCGGCGTTCGCGCGCGGTTGCGGCGGGCATCGGGAAGTCGCGGTGCCACGGCTGGTCCACCGCGCCGGCGAGCGGGACGTCGAAGCCGACCTCGACGATCCGGTAGTCCGGTCCGAGCACCGCCTCGGCGACGGCCGTGATCCACGGGTGGCCGGCCAGCTCGGCGAACCCGCGCAGCTGCTCCGGGTGGATCTCGACGTAGAAGCGGTTCGGACCGCGGCCGACGGCCCCGCCCGGCCGGGCACGGGCCTCGGCGAACGCCGTGTCGATGTCTTCGCCGAGCCGGCGCACCCAGTCACGGGGGAACGCCCGGGGCAGGCCGATGACGCCGTCGGCGGCCAGGCGCCCGGTCAGCGCCGCGAGGTCGGCGGGGAGCAGCGGGGCAGGGTGGGTCATCCGGCCTCCTGGGGAGTCACGACGGCGTGGCAGCTCAGTTTGCAACGTGGCATGCCACGTTGCAAGAGGTACGATGCGGCGGTGAACCCGAAACTGCGCGACGTGGCCGAGCACGCGGGTGTCTCGGTGCGCACGGTGTCCAACGTGGTCAACGGGTTCCGGTACGTGGCCCCGGCGACCCGGGAGCGGGTGCAGGCGAGCATCGACACGCTCGGCTACCGGCCCAACCTCGCCGCCCGCACCCTGCGGCGCGGCCGGACCGGGCTGGTGGCCCTGGTGATCCCGGAGATCGACTCGCCGTACTTCGCCGAGCTCGCCGCGCGGACCGTCCGGATCGCCGGTGCCCGGGGCCTGACCGTGCTCATCGACCAGACCGACGGCGACGCCGAGCGCGAAAAGCAGCTGCTGCACGGCAAACGCAGCCAGCTGGTCGACGGCGTCCTGTTCAGCCCCTGGGCGGTGGCTCCCGCGGAGCTGGCCGCGCGCACCGACACCGTGCCGCTGGTGCTGCTCGGCGAGCACGACGGCACCGCCGGCGTCGACCACGTCGCCATCGACAACGTCGCGGCCGCGCGCGAAGCCACCCGGCACCTGCTGGCTTCGGGCCGCCGCCGCGTCGCGGCGCTGGGCATCCAGCCGCGGTCGCTGAACGCGACCGCACGCCAGCGCCTCGCCGGTTACCGGGAGGCACTGGCCGAGGCCGGCCTGCCGGCGGAGCCGGAACTGGAGGTGCCGGTGCGGCGCCTGCACCGGGCCGACGGCCACCGGGCGATGCTGCGGCTGCTGGACCTCCCCCAGCCGCCCGACGCCGTCTTCTGCTTCACCGACGAACTGGCGCTGGGCGCGCTGCGGGCCGCCGCCGACCGCGGGGTCGCGGTGCCGGAAGCGCTGGCACTGGTGGGTTTCGACGACATCGAAGACGGCCGTTACAGCGTGCCGGCCCTCACGACGGTGTCGCCGGACAAGGACCGCATCGCCGAACTCGCCCTCGACCGCCTGACACGGCAGGCGGCCGACCCGGAACCCCCGCGGTCGATCGTGGCGCCGCACCACCTGGAAGTGCGCGAGACGAGCTGAGCCGGTGGGCCCGGTCGGTTCCGGAGTGCCGGGGACCGCGCTCCGGAACCGAGCACCTTCAGCGCCTGACCGCCACCCGGTTCCGGCCTTCTTGCCCGCGTACAACGCGTCGACACCCACGGGACGCCCCGACAGATACCCACCGGCCAAACCCAAAAAGCCGGCCACCCTCACCGCCCGGCAACAGCCACCCGGTTCCGGCCGGCCTTCTTGCCCGCGTACAGCGCGTCGTCGGCTGCGCGGATCATCTCGTCGAGACCGGCGCCGGGCTCCGCCGGGTGCAGGGACGCGCCGATCGTTGCCGACAGGGTCACCGGGTCGCCCGTCGGTGCGGTGATGCGCAGTGCGTGGATCCGGGCGCGGATGCGCTCGGCGATCGTGCGGACCTCGGCTTCGTCGACGTCGGGCAGCAGGACGGCGAACTCCTCGCCGCCGTACCGGCCGACCGTGTCCCCGCGCCGGACGGCTCGGGTGAGCACCGTGGCGACCTCGGCGAGGACGTCGTCGCCGACCGGGTGACCGTGGGTGTCGTTGATGCGCTTGAACCAGTCGAGGTCGATCATCAGCACGCCGGTCCGCCCGCGGGTGCGCTCGAGCACGTGCTCGGCCTGCTCGTGCCAGGCGATCGCGTTGAGCAGCCCGGTGCGCTGGTCGGTGCGGGCGGCGAGCTTGAGCTGGTCGAGCTGGACGCACTGGTGCAGCGCGAACGTCGGGATGATCATCAGCAGCGCGGCGGGCGGCCACCACAGCAGGGCGAGCGCGACGAACACGCCGAGCGCCAGCTGGCTGACCTCCAGGAGGTTGTCCGAGGCGCTGCCCAGGAGCCGCCGGGGGTGGTCGACGGTGACCGTCCAGGCGATGGCCGCGGCGACGAGCCCGGTGTTGACCGCCCACTGCACCGCGGCCGCGGCGACCACGGCGGCCAGGTCGGCCCAGCCGGGCCGCGCGCCGACGGCGAGGTGCTCGTGGACGCCGCTCGCCCGCAGCACGGCGGCCGCGGCGGCCGCGGCCAGCGCGAGCGTGGCGGCGGTGAACACCGTGCGGTGCGCCGGCCGGACCGCGTCGAACCGGTTGACCAGCGCCCAGCGGTGGGCGTAGATCGCCGCCACCAGCACCAGTTCCAGCACCAGGGGCAGCACGATCGCCCCGGCGAAGATCCAGACGCTGCACAGGTCGACGTACGGCGTGCCGGCCCGATCGCGGCGGCGCCGCTCGATCAGGTGCGACGCGTGCAGGTGCGGCAGCGCCGCCGCCGCGAGCCAGCCCGCCTTCACCCACTGCTCCGGTGTCGGTGCCGTCCGGGCCGCGAGCACCAGCACCCCGAAGGCCAGCAGATTCACACCGAGGACGAGGAACCGCACCCGTCCCGGCAACGACCACAGCTTCCACCCCGACGGTGCCCATCTCCCGCCGGTGACCACGTTTTCCCCCATCGCAGCGCCTCCCCCGCGCCGGTGATGCCCCGATTGCCCAGGGTAGGCGCGTCACGGCCGGATGTCAGGTCTTTCCCGACATCGCGACCCGACCGGGCGGCTGAGACCATTCCGGGGTACCCGGGACCGACGAACCGCACGGAAGGGGAAGCCGATGAGCGACAAGGGCTGGTGAACTGCACTACCACTCCCCTGCCACCGGGAAGGAGCCCGCGATGAGCGACAAAGGCTGGTGAACCTCAGGCCTCGGCGGGGAGCGCCGCCGAAACGGCGTCCGGACGGCGGCGCGCCCAGGCCGCGGCCGCGGCGAACGCGACCAGCGCTCCCGTGGTCCCCGCCCAGGCGATCGCCGCCGCCGGGCCGACCAGCTGGGCGAGCACGCCGCCGGCCACGATCCCGAGCCCCTGCCCGGCGATCATCCCGGTCCGCGCGAACCCGAGGGTCCGTCCGCGCACCCCCGCCGGGGACAGCTGGACGAACGTCGCCCCCGCCGTGACCTGGTAGGCCGAGCACAGCCCGGACACGAACAGCAGCGCCAGCGCCGCGTCCAGGGTCGGCCGGCCCCAGAAGGCCACGAGCGGCACCGACGTCCCGACCGCCAGCACGCCCAGTGCGCGCACCCGCACCGGCCGGGCGACCCGCCGCAGCAGCAGCGCGCCGGCGACCGCACCCGCCGGTTCCGCGGCGAGCAGCACCCCGATCCATTCGCCGCCCGCCCCGACCTGGTGGGCGAACGGGACCGCGAGCCCTTCCGGGACGACGGTGAACAACGCCAGCCAGCCCAGCCACACCAGCGTCGCCAGGGTGCGGTCGCGGCGCACGGCCACCGCGCCCGCGGCGATCCGGCGCCAGGACCGCCGCCACCACGTCGCTCCGCTTTCGCCTTCGGCGGCCGGCGGCGGATGGCTGCCGAGGCCGGCGCGGATCAGCAGGGCGGAAGCGGCGAACGTGGCCGCGTCGATCGCCAGTGCGGCGTGCGCGCCGACCCCGGTGACCACGAACGCGGCCGCGGCGAACCCCAGCACCAGGCACAGCTGGGTGGTGACCTGCTGGACCGCCTGCCCGGCCTCGTACCGGGCGCCCAGCAGCTCGGGCAGGACCGCGCCCTGCGCGGCCGAGAACGGCGCCTCGGCCAGCTGCACCAGCACGAGCAGCACGGCCATCAGCGGCAGCGGCACCGCGGGCACGGCCATCACCGCCACCAGCGCCGCCCGGATCACGTCGCACGCCACCATCACGCGCCGGCGCGGGTACCGGTCGGCCAGCCACGACAGCAGCGCGCCGGACACGAGCGCGGGCAGCATCGACAGCGCGTAGGTCGCCGCGCTCAGTGCGGCGGAACCGGTGCGCTCGAACACGAGTATCGACAAGGCGACCCGCGCCAGCTGGTCCCCGGCCACCGACAGCAGACCCGCCAGCCAGACCACGCGGAACCCGCGCGCCCCGAACGCGGACCACGTCGTAGCCATCCCCACCCCCAGGCTGTCACGCAGTGCGTTGCCCAAGACGCTCAGGGTAGTGCCTGCGGCGGCCGTCCACCATCGCCTGCGGGCGGCCTGCCGGCCGGTCGCCACCGGCCGCGTCGGCTTGAGCCCGGCCACTCCGGCCCTAGACTCTGCGCATGGGTGCCCGTTCCCGCCGAAGTGCCGGAAATCTGCCCGCCGAGCTGACCAGCTTCGTCGGCAGACGGCAGGAAGCCGCGGAGGCGAAGCGCCTGCTGTCGGCGGCCAGGCTGGTCACCATGACCGGCGCCGCCGGCGTCGGCAAGACGCGGCTGGCGCTGCGGGTCGCCGCCGACGTGCGCCGGGCGTTCCGGGACGGCGTGTGGCTGGTCGAGCTGGCCGACGTCGGCGATCCCCACCTGGTGCCGAACACCGTGGCGACGGCGCTGGGCCTGCGCGGCACCAGCGACCAGGCGGCCGGGCTCGCCGAGTACCTCGAAGACAAGCAGCTGCTGCTGGTGCTGGACAACTGCGAGCACGTCGGCGACGAGTGCGCGATGCTCGCCGCGAAACTGCTCGCGGCCGCGGGCGGGCTCCGGGTGCTGGCCACCAGCCGGCACACGCTGCACGTCGAGGGCGAGCACATCCTGCCCGTCCGGCCGCTGCCCGTCCCGCCGGCCGAGGACAGCGGCACCGGCCCGGCGGAGGCGGTGACGCTGTTCACCGAACGCGCGGCCGCCGTCTCGCCCGGCTTCGAGCTGACCCCGGACAACCGGGCCGCGGTGAGCCGCATCTGCCGGCGGCTGGAGGGCATCCCGCTGGCCATCGAGCTGGCCGCCGTCCGCGTCCGGGTGCTCGCGCCCGAGCAGATCTTCGAGCGGCTCGACGACCGGCTCGGACTGCTCACCGCGCGTCCGGTCGCCGCGCAGCCCCGCCGCCGGACCCTCGAGGCGGCCATCGGCTGGAGTTTCGAGCTGTGCACCCCCGCGGAACAGCGGCTGTGGGCGCAGGCGTCGGTGTTCCCCGGCGGGTTCGACCTCGACGCCGCCGAGCAGGTCTGCGCGCCCGGGGAGGCCGGCGGCACGCTGGACGTCGTCACGGGACTGGTGGACAAGTCCGTCCTCAGCCGCCAGAACGGGACCTTCGGGCGGCAGGCCTGGTACCGCATGCTGGAGACGGTCCGCGAATACGGCGGCGCCAAGCTGGCCGACGGCGGTGGCGAGGCCGGCGTGCGGGCCCGGCAGGCCGAGTACTACGCCGAGCTCGCGCGGCGCTACCGGGCCGAGGGGTTCGGCCCGCGCCAGTCGGAGTGGGTGGGCAGGCTCCGGCGCGAGCACGCCAACCTCCGGGCGGTGCTGGAGCACTGCCTGACCGGGCCCGGGCAGGCGGGCCACGCGCTGGACATCGCGGCTTCGCTGTGGAACTTCTGGTACGGCGGCGGCCTCGTGCCGGAGGGCTGCGGTTACCTGCGGCGCGGCCTCGAGCTGTGCGGTGAGCGCACGGTGGTGCGGGCCCGCGGGTTGTACGCGATGGCGTTCCTCGCGATCCAGACCGGCGCGCCGCACGCCGAGCTGCTGGCGGAGCTGGCCGGGCTCGCCGAAGAACTCGCCGACGAACGGCTCCGCGCGGGCCACGCGGAGTGCGCCGGCATGGCGACGTTCTTCGCCGGCGACCTGGCGGGCGGCGCCGAGCTGCTGGAGCGAGCCCTGGCCGGGTACCGCACGGCCGGTGACGCGCTGCTGGTGTTCGACACGCTGATCCTGCTCGCCGCCGCGCGCTTCTTCCTCGGCGATCCGCGCGGCGCGGCCGCCGCGGAGGAGGCGCTGGCCCTGACCGACCGGCACCAGGCCCGCTGGTCCCGCGGCTACGCGTTGTGGGCGGTCGCGATCCACCGCTGGCGCGCGGGGGAACCCGAGGCGGCCGCGGAGCTGCTGCGCGAAGCCATCGCCCTGCGGCTCACCGACCGCACGCTGCTCGCGTTCCTCGTCGAAGCGCTCGCCTGGTGCCACTCCGCCGAGGGCGCGCACGACCGGGTGGCCCGGCTGCTCGGGTGCGCCGACGCGGTCTGGCGGCTCAGCGGCGCCCGCGTCGGCGAGATGAGCCCCTACCAGGCGTTCGACGAACAGTGCGCGGCGCCGGCCCGCAAGGCGCTCGGGGACGAAGCGTTCGGCACCGCCTTCGCCGAGGCGGCCGGCTCCGGCCTCGACGACGTCATCGGGTGTGCGCTGGGTGAGCGGCCCGCCCCGGAAGCGGCGAGCAGGACCGCCGAGCCCGGCGGGCTGACCCGGCGGCAACGGGAGATCGCCGAGCTGGTGGCCCGCGGGATGACCAACAAGGAGATCGCGGCCGCACTCGTCCTCAGCGGACGGACGGTCGAGGGGCACGTCGAGAACATCCTGGTGAAACTCGGGCTCACGTCCCGCACCCAGGTGGCTTCGTGGCTGGCCGGGCAACCCGGGTAGCGATCCGGGTAGTTTCCCCGGTCCCCTCCGGTCCCGTTCGGACGATCCTTTTCCGCGACCGCTATCGCGTGGGAGGAGGACGAATGTCCATCGACTCGGTGCCGCAGACCTGCCCCCGCTGCCACCGGCCGACCGTCCTCGTGTCCCACGCCTGGGGACGCCAGTGGGTGCACGTCGGCACCTGGCGCCCGCAGTGCGGCGCCCCGGCCTGGGCCCTGCGTCCGGGCGAAGACCGGTCCGTGCCCCGCCCCGCCGGGTAGCGCCAGACCAGCCGGGCCGGCGGCCGCCACCTCGCGTGGCCCGGTAGCGCGTGGTGGGACTGTGCGATCCCCTCCCCCCAAGACCGCACAGTCCCACCACGCACATCCCGGTGCTCAGCCGAGCCGGTGGCGGCGGATCAGCTGCCGGGTGATCACGGTGCGCTGGATCTCGTTGGTGCCCTCGCCGACGATCATCAGCGGCGCGTCCCGGAAGTAGCGTTCGACGTCGAACTCGGTGGAATAGCCGTAGCCGCCGTGGATCCGGACCGCGTTCAGCGCGATCTCCATCGCCGTCTCGGAGGCGAACAGCTTCGCCATCCCGGCCTCGAGGTCGGCGCGCTCGCCGGAACCGTAGCGGCGGGCGGCGTGGTGGACCAGCTGCCGGGCCGCCTCCAGCTTGGTCGCCATGTCGGCGAGGTGGTTGCCGACCGACTGGTGCTGCCAGATCGGCTTGCCGAACGTCTCGCGTTCCTGCGCGTACCGCAGGGAGTCCTCCAGCGCGGCCCGGCCGACGCCGAGGGCGCGGGCGGCGACCTGGATCCGGCCGATCTCCAGCCCGCGCATCATCTGCGCGAACCCCTGCCCTTCCTCGCCGCCCAGCAGCGCCGTCACCGGGACGCGGAAGTCCGCGAAGGACAGTTCGCAGCTCTCCACGCCCTTGTAGCCCAGCTTCGGGAGGTCGCGGGAGACGGTGAACCCCGGCCCGTGCTCGGCGAGCAGGATGCTGATGCCCGCGTGCGCGGGTTCGGCGTGCGGGTCGGTCTTGCACAGCAGGGCGACCAGCTGCGCGCGGCGGGCGTTGGTGATCCACGTCTTCGCGCCGTCGACCACATAGGACTCGCCCGCGCGGCGGGCGGTGGTGCGCAGGGCCTGCAGGTCCGAGCCGCCACCGGGTTCGGTCAGCGCCATCGTCGCCCGGACCTCGCCGGTGGCCATCCGCGGCAGGTAGCGCGCCTGCTGCTCGTGGGTGCCGTGCGCGGCGATGAGCGTGGCGACGACGGTGTGGCCGCCCATCGCGCCCGCGAGGCTCATCCAGCCGCGCGCGAGTTCTTCGGTGACTTCGGCGAAACACCGGGCCGAGACCGGCGTGCCGCCCCAGGCACCGGGGACGGCGAGGCCGAAGACGCCGAGTTCCTTCATCCGCTCGACGAGCGCTTCCGGGTAGGTGTCGGTGTGGTCCAGTTCCCGCGCCACCGGCCGGACTTCGCGGTCCACGAAGTCCCGCACCACCGCGACGATCGCGGCCTCTTCGTCGGTCAGCCCGTCCATCCGCCGTCCTCTCGCTCGGTCCGGGTCCATCATGACGCCCTTTTACATCAATCTCGATTGATGTATTGTCCGGGGGCGCAGACAAGGAGGTCCGGCCGTGAGCGAACCGCACGCGAGTGTCCGGTACGTCGTCGACGACGTCCCGGCGGCCATCGGCTTCTACACGACCCACCTGGGCTTCACGGTCCGCATGAGCGCGGCGCCCGCCTTCGCCGACGTCGTCCGCGGCCCGCTGCGGCTCCTGCTCTCCGGCCCCGCCAGTTCCGGTGCCCGCGCCACCCCCGCGGACGCCTCGGCCGCCGGCCGCAACCGCATCCACCTGGTGGTCGAAGACCTCGACGCCGAGATCGCGCGGCTGACCGCCGCCGGGGTGGCCTTCCGCACCGAGGTGGTGTCCGGTCCCGGCGGACGGCAGATCCTCCTGGCGGACCCGGCGGGCAACCTCGTGGAACTGTTCCAGCCGGCATCCTGAACGCCGCTAAGCTGCGGTGGTGCCGGAGACGCGCCTCGACCTCGCCCGGATCCAGGCCGCCCGCGCGGTGATCGACCCGGTCTTCCTGGACACGCCGCTGTACCGCTGCGAAGCACTGGAACCCGTTCTCGGGTGCGCGGTGAGCATCAAACTCGAGACCGCGAACCCGGTACGCAGCTTCAAAGCCCGCGGCACCGAAGTGATCGCCGACCGGCTCGCCCACCACGGACCACGCGCGGCGGTCTGCGCCAGCGCGGGCAACCTCGGCCAAGCCCTCGCCTGGTCGGCGCGCGACCGCGGACTCGATGTCACCGTCGTCGCCTCGCGGCACGCGACGGCGGCCAAGCTCGACCGCATCCGCGCGCTGGGCGCCCGGCTGGAGCTGGTGGACGGCGACCACGAACTGGCGCGCGACCGCGCCGCGGCCATCGCCCGGCACGACGGCATCCGGCTGGTCGAAGACAGCCTGGACCTCGAGACGTGCGAGGGCGCGGCGACCGCCGGCCTGGAGCTGGTGACGGCAGGCACGTCGTTCGACGCCGTCCTGATCGCCCTGGGCGGCGGGGCCCTCGCGACCGGGGTGGGGTACGTCGTGCGGTCGCGGGCGCCCGGGACCCAGGTGATCTGCGTCCAGCCGGCCGGCGCCCCGGCGATGACGCGGTCCTGGCACGAACGGCGCGTCGTCACGACCGGACCGACGAACACGATCGCCGACGGCGTCGCCGGACGGCGGCCCATCCCGGAGGTCC
>Ga0207678_10001133_pt1 | contig 24407 bp, 23 predicted proteins | sample KBSC63metaG_FD_184319 | JGI IMG/M metagenome (GOLD analysis project Ga0207678, IMG submission 184319) | Corn rhizosphere microbial communities from Kellogg Biological Station, Michigan, USA - KBS C6-3 metaG (SPAdes) (version 2) | ecosystem: Host-associated > Plants > Roots > Rhizosphere > Soil ... | reverse complement strand
AAACGGATCGCTCATGACATCTCCTCAAGTTGATGAGGTACTGCTGCGAAAAGCGCTGTGGTGCGCGGATTCAGAGGCTGAGAGTTTTTCGAGCGTGCCCGAGCGGCGCGCCAGAAGGTGGCCGATCTAGGCGCAAATGCTCGCCATAGCTCGGGCTATGGCGAGCATTTGCAACGACGAACGGGCGCCTTCTGGCGTGACGAGCGGGCATGATCGAAAGACTCTCAGCCTCTCAGACTTCGGGCGGACAAGCCGCCGTCGTCTTGGGAATCGGGTAGTGAAAGACGATCTGCATCAACTGGCGACCATCCTCATCGGGACCGATGGGCGTCATCAACAGATCGGGCCAGGTGTCGTCGCCTGCGACGAGCGTGTAGTTCGCCTGTTCGAATCGCACGCCGGAGGGAAGGGCGAACTCGGCTGCATAGCAACAATGGCGAGCGTTCATCGGCACGCCCTTCGTGGCTGACCGCAGCTCGACCGCTACAGGCTCTCGATCGCCAGCAAGCAGCACATGCTCGCGGCCCACATCGCGGCTCAAGCGTTCCAGGCTGGGCAGATTCATGGCGCAGTCTCCTCGACGGGGGTGCTGTCCGACGCGCGCGCATTGCGTCGCATCTTCACGTAGACGTGGTTGCCGCCGACTGGCTCAAAGCCGAATCGGCGGTACAGCCGAAGCGCCGGGTTAGTCGCCTCGACATGCAGTTCGACAACCCGGCCCGCACGGTCTGCGTGGTCGACCATCAGTGACAGCAAGGCGGAGCCCACGCCACGACCGCGTTCGTCAGCCAGCAGGCTCATGTCGATCAAGGACGCACGATGTTCGCCGCGACCGCCCTGTCGATCGCTCTCCCACCAGTACAGGCGCCCCACGGGTCGCGTGTCGCGCGTCAACAGCAGGAAGTCGGCGGCAACATAGTGCTCTTGGTAATAGCGGTGCTGGAATTCGAATTGCTGCTCGAGAAAGCGCTTGCTTTCAATGTCAGGCCAGCCCGTCGCGGCGACCTCATGGAGGCGCGTGGAGACGTAAAGGGAACAAAGGAAATCATGGTCGGCGAAAGCGATAGGGCGCATGCCCAAGCCGACAAGAGGCGGCGACGCCGATGCGAGGCGCGCAGGCCCCAACCACCAACTGAGTCGATCCATTGCGCTCCCTGATCTGCGCTTGCAGTGTTTGCGGCGATCATAGAGAAGCCTTTGCGATCGCGCTAGTGTCGCGTTAAGCCTCAAGCGTCGGTTGATCGCGCCGCTGTCGGAGCGCAGGGCAAAGCGCGCCGAGGAGTCATAGCATGCTATAGCGAGGAGGGCGCAACGCCGCAATGCGCTTCGAAAGCAAGCGAGCAGCCGACGCTTGAGGCTTGACGCGACACTAGGCCGTCGTCAGCGCAATGAGTTTGTCGAGTGTCGAAGAGGCGAGCTTGCGCTGACCTTCATCAGTGATCTGCATCAGCAAGGCCTGCATGCGTTGCGAGTCCTTGTCGGCCGCATGGCGATCGCCACTTGTCAGAAGGGCTTTTGCCATGGCCTCGCGAGCAAAGAAGATTTCGAAGGCATCGGCACTGTTGGTCTCGCAGATCGATACGCAGAGCTGGGCGTGCTCGACAGCACGTTGGCCATCACCGACGGCACTCGCGCACAGGGCTAACAGGTACTCCGCACGTTCGACGTTCAGCCAAGTGCCGATCTCGCCCCAAGTGCTGCGCGAGAGCGCGGCGGTTTCGAACATCAATGCATCCACTTCGGGCGAACGCGGCAGGTCGAGCAGCACAGTCGCGGCGTTGTTGCAGGAGGCAGCGAGCGCCTTCTTTGCGTCGGTACGGACAGCCACGTCGGCATCGCATGCGAGCGACGTTGCAGATTGAAGAAGCCGCCGCGCCTTTGAAAACCCTCCCCCGGCGATGAAGCCACAGATGGCTGCGCCGTGTGCTCGAACGACGGCCGGCATCGGGAGTGTCAACTCGAAGCACGCCTCGTCGCGCAGCAGTTTCATCGCGAGTCTTGCGCGCTCGGCGACCGGTTTCGCATCGGCCTGCACTGCCAGCACGGGCGCGACCCTGTCGAGCACAGCCTGCAGCGCGTCGGGGTTGCCGTGGTGCGCCAGATGCACGTGCTCGGCCAGTTGCAGGAAGTCGCCAAGCTGTTCAGGAAATCGGTCGAGCAGCGACAGCCCCTTGTCCAATCGCGAGGTCACCCCCGCGAGGTCGTCCACATGATCGTTCCAGGCTTGCTCGATGAATTCGGCGAGAGTGGTCAACATGGGCTCCTCCGTTGGCAAGACAGCGTCACAACGCGGAGCGTACGCGCTGCGGCAGGCCGGCCAGATCGGGATCGTGCACAGACTTCAAGTCACCATCCATCGCGGTCTGAATGAGTCGCGCAAGAGTCTGTGCATGCGGTGTGACCACACCATAGAACAGCACCTCGTCGCCGCGTGCGATCAAGAGCGTCGGGAAGTTTTCGACATCGATTGCGCCCAGCACCTCGTCATGATCCTCGACGTCGACCCAGGCGAAGCGGGCACGGTCGCCAAAGGTCTTGGCCTGCTGGTCGAAGAGTGGCTTGTATTCCCGGCATGTGCCGCACCACTGTGCGCACAAGCCGGCCACGAGCAAAGGGGTTGTGTTGTCAGTCACCGAGGGCATGGGTGCAAGTGTGCATCAGCGACAAAGGTCGTTCAGCGCGTCCTCGGCGATCCACTGCGCCGCCCGCTCCGCAATCATCAGTGTCGGCGAGTTCGTGTTGCCGCTGGTGATGGTCGGCATCACGCTCGCATCGACCACGCGCAACCCGGCGACGCCGTGCACCCTGAGGCGCGCATCGACGACGGCCAAAGCATCGCTCGCAGGACCCATCTTGACCGTTCCCACCGGATGAAAGATGGTCGTGCCGATGTCTCCTGCGAGCTTTGCGAGTTCTTCATCGGTTTGAAACTGGAGGCCCGGCTTCACTTCCTTTGGCTCGTACTTCTCCAACGCCGGCTGCGACACGATGCGCCGCGTGACCCGCAATGAATCGGCGGCAACTCGACGGTCTTCTTCGGTGCTGAGATAGTTGGTGCGGATGCTCGGCGCGTCCTTCGGATCTGCAGTGCGGATGCGCACCGCGCCGCGGCTCGTCGGATTCAGGTTGCAAACGCTTGCGGTGAAGGCATCGAAGGGATGCAGCGGCTCGCCGAAGGCTTCGAGCGACAAGGGCTGCACGTGGTACTCGATGTTGGGGTAGGGCTTGGCTGCATCGCTGCGTGTAAAGGCCCCCAGCTGCGACGGTGCCATGCTCATCGGACCGCTCCGCTTGAAAACGTACTCCAGACCGATCAGCGCCTTTCCCCACAGCGAGTTCGCCATGGTGTTGAGCGTCTTCACACCTTTGACGCTGTAGACCGAGCGGATCTGCAAATGGTCCTGCAGGTTCTCGCCGACACCCGGCAAGTCGCGCACGATGTCGATGCCGTGCTGCCTGAGCAGCCCGGCCGGACCAATGCCCGAGAGTTGAAGCAACTGCGGCGTGCCGACGGCACCGGTACAGAGGATGACTTCGCGTGTCGCCAGCGCACGCACGCGTTCGCCACCACCCAGCGGCATCACTTCGATGCCGCTTGCTCGCAGACCCGCATCGCTGCGCTCGATCAGCACGCGCGAAATGTGCGCCCCTGTCCACACCTGCAGGTTGTCGCGATCAAGAATGGGATGCAGGAAGCCGCGTGTCGCATTCCAGCGCGTACCCATCTTCTGGTTCACCTGGAAGTAGCCGACACCTTCGTTGTTGCCGCGGTTGAAGTCTTCGCTGTGAGGAATCCCCGCCTGCTGCGCAGCCTCGGCGAATGCATCAAGCACATCCCAGCGCAGCCGCTGCCTTTCCACCCGCCATTCGCCCCCCTGGCGCACGCCCTTGGGGTCGTGGCCGGGTGAGGCATGGAATTCGTCGGCGCCCTTGTAATAGTCCTCATGCTTGAGGAAGTAGGGCAGGCATTCGCGCCAGCTCCATCCGGGGTTGCCAAGTGCGCCCCAATGGTCGTAGTCACGTGCCTGGCCACGCATGTAGATCATGCCGTTGATGCTCGACGAGCCGCCCAGGACCTTGCCACGCGGATAGCGCAGCCTGCGGCCGTTCAGGCCGGGGTCTTCGTCGGTGTAGTAAAGCCAGTCGGTGCGCGGATTGCCGATGCAGTACAGGTAGCCCACCGGAATGTGAATCCAGTGGTAGTCGTCCTTGCCGCCTGCCTCGATCAGTAGCACTTTCTTGCGGCGATCAGCGCTCAGCCGATTCGCCAGCAGGCAGCCCGCTGTGCCCGCACCGCAAATGATGTAGTCGTAGGTGGGCTCGGTCATCGCGTCATTGTGGCTCTCTTGTTTTTTTCAGTGGGGAAGTGAAAACGTTGCCACATGACTCCCTTTCACTTCGGGAGAGGGGGTGAGGGGGCGGCGGTCGAGAAAGCAAGGCCTTTGATCGCAACCACCGCAGCCCTCACCCCAACCCTCTCCCAGAGGGAGAGGGAGCAATGTCTGCCGGAAGCTGTGCCGATTGTCCCGCGCCCCGTCGTACGGCATCGGGTTATAGACCTCGTACAGCTTCGGCAACAAGCGCAAGCCGTAATCGCGCACGAAGCGATTGGATTGAATGCCCGCCTTGTGCTTGTCAAAGCGGGGTCCAGGCCGGTCATGCCCACATAGACGAACGGCTTTCCCAGCACATGATCGGGATTGGCCTTGCGAAAGCTCGGCTCGTTCCACACTGCATCCGAGAGTTCGACGACGTAAACGTTGTAGTGGTAGCTGGGGCGACGAGCCATGCAAGAAGAACTGCAAGAACTGCGCTGCCGAATCTCAACACGCAGGAGGGTTCGACCGCATCACGAGGCCGACAACTCTCGCTACAGGCTTCACTCGTCGCGCCATCCGGCGGCGAGGTTTCTGACGATCTGCGCCGCCGGGGCACGCTTGGCAAGCGCGACCGCCTGACCGGCCCACAGCGACAGGAACTCGGCACGGCCCGCTTTTGCAGCCGCTTGGCGCAGCGGTCTCGTCAATGCGTTGGGGATCGGAAACTCGGGCAGGTCGGCTGCAGCAAGTTCGCGCATGAAGCGGTTGTCGAGGCCGCGCGCCCAACGACCGCTGAAGGCTCGTGTCATCACGGTCTCATGCTCTTGCCCCTGCTGTAAGGCATCTCGATAGGCGGACGAGATGGGGCACTCGTCCGCCGGCAGGAACACGGTACCGGCCGCGACAGCGCTGGCGCCCAGGGCCTGCACGGCCCGAACACCCCGTGCATCGGCAATACCTCCTGCCGCGATCACAGGCACTTTGACCGCATCCACCACTTGCGGCACCAGGGCAATCGTGCCGACGAGCCCTTCGTCCCTCGAACCGAGAAACGTGCCGCGATGTGCCCCCGCCTCCGCACCTTGCGCCACGATGCCGTCGACGCCGAGCAATGCGAGATGCACGGCCTCACGAACCTGTGTTGCCGTGCCCCAAACCTGCGTGCCACGCCGCTGCAAAGCCGCAATGCGATCGCGCCCGAGGTCGCCGAAGGTGAAGGTGAAAACGGCTGGCGCGGCCTTCAGCACGCTATCGAACTGCGACTCGAAGTCTTCCTCGAAGCGTTCGGGAATCTGCGGCGCAGCGATGCCAAGTTCAGCGTGATAGACGGACAACTGCGCGACAAATGCAGCCTCGCGAGCTGCATCGCGCTTCCATTGCTGCGGGCAGAACAGATTCACGCCGAAAGGCTTGTCGGTCAAAGACCGAACCTCCGCGAGTACCTCGTCCATGCGTGCAGGTGTCATGTACGCCGCACCCAAAATGCCGAGTCCGCCGGCGTTGCTCACGGCTGCCACGAGCGCCGCGCTCGCCGATTCGCCGCCCAGCGGTGCAAGAACGACAGGCAGCTCGATGCCGAGGCGTGCATACCAAGAATTCCTCGAAGCATTCATCGCAGGTTGCTCGCAAGAATGGGGAAGAGCTTGGTGAGTCCGTCGGCCAACAGCTCGACGGCCAGCGCGGCGAGGATCAAGCCCATCAGTCGCGTCATGATGTTGATGCCCGTCTGCCCCAGCACGCGTGCGACCCGTCCAGATGCCGAGAACACCAGAAAGGTCACCAGCGCCACGATCACGCCATAGCCGACCAGCACCGCGATCTCCCACCAGTGACGCGTCTTGTCCGCATAGATCACCATCGTGGAGATGGTCGCCGGGCCGGTAAGCAACGGAATGGTCAGTGGCACAACGGCGATGCTCGCGCCCGCATCGATCTTGTTCTCGCCCTCGCTCACGTCTTCCTTGCGGCCCTCGGCGGGCTGGGCGTTGAGCATCTGGATGGCGGAGATGAGCAGCAACGTGCCGCCGCCGACCTGGAACGAGGCAAGCGAGATGCCGAAGAACTCGATGATCTTCAGGCCCGCCATTGCGCTCACAGCGATGACAATGAATGCCGTGAAAGCGCTGACGCGGATCGTCCGCTTGCGCTGAACACCGTTGAGGTTTTGCGTGAAGTGAATGAAGAACGGCACGACGCCGATCGGATTCACGATGGCCAACAGCGCGATCAGCGGCTTATAAAGATCCATGGCGGGCGATTCTGGCGCGCGGGGGCGAACCCGCGCGCATGAGAGGTCATTCTTGTCGGGCTAGGACATGGCCCGGATTGATTTCCCGTTTTGGGGGCGCAGGGCGGGATGAGATGCAAAGCGCTCCGAGCGCCGTGTGGCGAGCCACACAAGCGAGGAGCAACGCCGCAGCGCGCCCGCCCAGCGCCCCCCCCAAATACGGGAAATTGTTTTGGGCCATGTTCCTTACTGCGGCGGCGCACGATTCACCGGCTTGCCGTTGACGAGCAACTGCCCCCTGTCGAAGCTGACCTGCGAGCTGATCATGTCGCCCTCGCGCGAAATGAGGCCATCATTCGTGAACTTGGCGAGCATCAAACTTGCCATCTCGGCCTGCGCCGCCGGGTCGGTCTGCGGTGTATTGGGCCTATTGCCGAAGTGGGCGACGGCCTTTTCGGCCCACGCCACGGGTAGTTTGACCTGGCCCTTGAGATGCGCCTTGGTCATCGCAAGCGCCTGCAACGGCATCTGCGCATCGGCCGGCGTTACGCCGTTGATGCCAACCGAATACGACAACTCGGCGCGCTTGCCGTCGATCTCGATCGCAAGCTTGTCGACCGAATACTGTGGATCGAAGGGCAGCAGTGCACCAAAGTCCTGTTGAATCTGCGCCAGCATCACCTGCGACGACACCGTCTGCTTCATATCGCAGGCCGCAGCGCTTGTGTCCATGAAGCGCTGGATGAGGCGCTGGTAAGTGGGTGCATGCAAGCGCTTGACGGACGACAGCAGCTCGAGCTTGTCGACGCGAACATCATTGATGACGCCCGAGGCACTGAACTTCGTGCTGTTGGACAGGAGGTCCTTGTCGCGCTTGTTCTCCGACGAAGCCTTGAGCTGGTTCAACGCCATCTTGACCGGCGGCATGCCGCGTTCGGACGCGGTCGTCGTATACATCTCAAACGATGCGAGGTCCAGGTCGCCGGTACCTGGCCACATCCAAAACGATCCTTCGGTGCCGTTCATCTCGCCGCGCATGCGCAACGCGGAGAGCTTCATATCGAAGACCATCTTGTCGTCCTTGCCGTAGGCACTGAAGCCGGGCGTCTCGACGTCATAGCGCAGGCTGGCTCCGCTTTGGCGGACCTCGCCAGTAAGACCCTGCCAATTGAGCTGGTCGCCCTTGGCTGACTTGTAGTTGATGGCCGGGATGGAGAACTGCGTGTTCATCGATCCGCCGAAGCCGACCACGGTATGCGCCGTAAAGGGCGACTTGTCGCCGATCAGCTCCGCGACCTGCTTGCGCTCGGTTTCGGGCACCACAACTTCAGTGTCGATCACTGCCGCGCCGAAGCTCGAAAATCCCGGCAGCGGGCCGTGTTTGATGCGCTGGCGAACCGTGATGCCGCTGACTGGGTTGGCGTCGATTTTACAGCCCAACTGCAGCGTCATCGTGTTTGTAGAGCTGAAGAGCCCGTGCTCGTACTTCTGAGCCGATACCTTCAGCAGCGGCCATTGCGCCTGCCACTCGGCGGGCTGGGCCTGAAGCTTCTTCTTGGCCTGAATTCCGGTAACCGCGGCGCCGCCGACGACAGCCACGCCCAGCAAAACAACGGCCGCAGTAGCGGCCAGCACATTCCTATTCATTTCCCTCTTCCTCTGTCTTTCGAATCCGCGCAGTGTAGTCAAGCAGCGAGTCCGCGCAGGTAGCGCAAGCCCGCAGCGGCCCGCGGTCCGTACCAACTGATCAACTCGCCGTCCACGATGCTCGCATCGGCGTTGGGGCAGAGCGCAATCGCCTCAGTGAAGTGCTGCGGACCGAAGGCATAGGGCTCCGAGCTCAGCAGGACCCGGTCCACATTGGCCAGCCAGGGCTCGTCGCCATGAATGACCGGATATCGCAAGGCACCGTGCTTACCGCCGTTCACCTCGGGGAGCGTGCGCCAGTTCACCTGGGCCAGCATGCGCGAAATGTAGGTGTCGCGCGCCACGGTCATCCAAGGGCCGCGCCAGATGAGGTAGAGGACGTTTTGGGGCGCGTGATCATTGGGGAGCGTGCGATTGAGCTCGTCGGCGAGTTCGCTTCGACATGCATTGGCCCGCTGTACGACGACATGGATGTGACTGAAGGCCTGCACCAACTGGTCGATGAGCGCCAAGTTGTCCGTTGGTGAATTCGGGTGCGTGACGATGACTTCAGGCCGCTCGACCATGGGCCACGCTCGGATCGCTTCCACGGTGTCCAGACGGTTCTCGTCGACGTTCACGACCACATGCGAGGGCCGCAGGGATCGCAGTCTGTCGAGGTTCACGTCCTTGGTCCCGCCAACCTTGGGAATGTCGCGGACGGCATCCGCCGGATGAATGCAGAAGCCCGTGCGCGCCACCAGGTACTGCCGCAGTCCGAGAGCAATGAGCAACTCGGTGATGCTTGGGACGAGGCTGGCGATGCGAGTCGCGGCCATCGCGGTCAATTGGCGCTGCTCCGCATCACGAGGTACACCGAACAGGTGCCGCGCAGGTACATGAGGCCCGGCAGCACGAGGGCGAGCGCGAACACCACACCGCCGCCCACCAGTGCTGCCGCGGCGTATCCGGTCGAGCCGGTAGCCGCCCCCGCCGCGCCAAGGCTTCTCGCGCCAAGGCTTCTCAGTCCGTAGCCGAAAAGTCCCGCCATCAACTGCTGGGCCGGCACGTCCACCCCCACCACCGCCACACCGAGAAAGGAAACCACTCGGCCGCCCGCCATCACCGCAAAAGTGACGAGGGCGCCGACTGCGCCGGTGAGCAGGCTCACCGCAGCCATCAGCAAGGCGATGGTGGCGAGCCGCTGTCGAATCCATGTCACAAGCTGACGCACGATGACGATCACGCCTGAACCGGTCCAAACCGCAGGTGCCGCGGAAGCACCACGACGACAACCAGCGACAGCAAGGCCACTGCCACGCCGACGCCCCCCACGGGCACGACAACGCCGAAAAGGAGCGGCCCGGCAACCGGCCCCGTCACTGACACGCGGCACAGCCACAGCAAGCCGTAAAGCAAGCCGGCAAACACGGCGTACGCACCCGACAACAAGGCCAGGGCCAGCAAAAGGCGGTGAGCGCTGAGCAGCGAGGTGCGCAGTGCGCTGGAAATGTCACTCACTGGGCCGCCGCGTGCATCGTCCATCACCAGAATCCCGGCTGCATTACCGCTGTAGAAAGCTGCAAACAGCGCGGCGCCCGCCTCGACGGCGCCGATCTGCACGATGTTTTTCGCAAGTGACGCTTCGGCCATCGCCGTGAAAAGGGCGGCAATCGAAAAGGTCACCAGGAGGACATAAAGCGCGCGCAGGTTGCGCACCGCGTCGACGCTTGCGAGCACGACGTTCAAAGCGTCCAGCGAATTGCGGTGGGCCATGAATGTGTGATGCGGAAGAGGATGCGACGGAAGTCACGAAATTGCGGTTGATGATATCGGCAGGCCCTCAAAGTTAAGGGTTTGCACGAATAAGCCACTTGCTTTTTTACCGCCGACCACACAGAAACCTTGTTGCTTTTACCGGTGTCTCAAAAGCTTCTGCCCGAAAACAACACTTTATTTGGCGCGGCTTTGCGCACGTTTTCTCGTTTACTTGATAATGGAATTTCCCTTGAGGTAGCAGCGCCTTTGCTTGAATGGTTCAGGATTAGGTTGAAGCACCACAGGACTCTCTGTTTCAGGAAACGAAAGGCGCTCTCAGATGGGCAATAAACTTTACGTGGGCAACCTTGCCTACAGCGTTCGCGACGACGATCTCCAGCAGGCATTCGCTCAATTCGGCACCGTGTCTTCGGCCAAGGTAATGATGGACCGCGATACCGGCCGCTCCAAGGGCTTCGGCTTCGTGGAAATGGGCTCTGACGCCGAAGCGCAATCCGCCATCAATGGCATGAACGGCCAGGCCCTCGACGGCCGTGCGTTGGTCGTCAACGAAGCCCGTCCGCGTGAAGAGCGCCCGGGTGGCTTTGGCGGCGGTGGTGGTCGCTCCGGCGGCTTCGGTGGCGGTGGCGGCCGCTCCGGTGGTGGCGGTGGCTACGGCGGCGGCGGTGGTGGCGGCTACGGAGGTGGCGGCGGTCGCTCGGGTGGTGGCGGCTACGGCGGCGGCGGCGGCCGCTCCGGCGGTGGCGGCGGTTACGGTGGCGGCGGACGCGGCGGCTACTAAGCCCTGGTTGTACTAATAACGGCGGTGATGCGAAAGCTCACCGCCGTTTTGCATGGTCGAGCGCTCCTTGTCGCGCGCACCTCAGCGTAAACAGTTTGCGTTCACCTTGTCTTGCGATTCTTCCTTGGACGCCCGGCCAACGCGCGATCGAACAACCAGTTGGGCAGCAGGCGCAAAAGCTTCGCAATGATGCCCGCCTGCCACGGAATCACGCGGAAGGTCACGCCGCCTTCAATCGCCGCAAATGCCTTGTCCGCAAAAGCCTCCGCGGTCATCAGGAATGGCATGCTGTAGCGGTTGTCACGGGTGAGCGGGGTATCGATGTAGCCGGGTGCGACCGTCACGACCTTGACGCCAAAGGGCCGGCATTCGCCACGCAGGCTTTCACAATAGCTGATGACCGCCGCCTTGCTGGAGCAGTAAGCACCATGCCCAGGTAATCCGCGTATGCCGGCGACGCTCGCGATGCCGACAAGTCGGCCGCTCTTGCGCTCGCACATTGGGGCGACGAATGGCTGAAAGGTCGCGGCCATGCCAAGGTTGTTGGTCTCGTAGGTGGCCCGCATGACATCGAGGTCATCGTAGATCGCGGTGTCGATACCAACGCTGATCCCGGCATTGGCGATCACCACGTCCGGTACGCCCTGCGCCGCGATGCAGGCACGCCCCGCGGCAGTAATACCCGGAATGTCACGCACGTCGGCCGCGTATACCGCCACACGTGAAGACTCGAGGCCATGCGACTGCGCCCAGGCCTGCACTTCGGCACTGCGTCGCGCGACGAGTGCAAGCCGATAACCTGCCTTGTAAAAGCGCGCGGCGAGCGCCTGGCCAATGCCGCTCGACGCACCGGTAATAAAGACGAGGGGAGATGTCGCGGCAGAAGTAAGGCTCATCAGTTTCTTATTTGGTCCTGTCGCGAACCGCCGCGGGAAAGCTGGCTGTCACGCGGCCGTTCAGTTGCACGACACGTTCTAGGTTGTCGTAGTCCATCGCGTCAGCATGCATTTCCGTACTGCCACGCGTCATCGTGACCGGCAGATGCGATCGCACGCGCTCGGTGTTTAGAAACGCATGCAGGAACTCGCCGCGAAAGTCCACGGGATCCTCACCGTCGAGGCCTTCGCGCACGATGTGCGCACCGCCTTGCAACTGGATCTCGCTGCCGTCGCCATTGGACAGTGCGGTTCGCGCGCTCGCAATGGTCACGTGGCCATCGGGGGCGATGGCCCGCACCCGGACGTTGTCGATTTCCAGCGTGTCAGTGTCGGGGTAGTGGCGCATGGTGTCTCCCTCGATCTGCGCACGCATGCGGCCATCGGGCGCAAAGCGCCGCACGATGAAGTGCGACATCTGATAGTCAGGCTCGTGCTTCAATGGCTCGGCCACTTGAGGCGCATCTGCCAGCGGCGTGTTCTTCACGAGCCACCAAGTGCCCAGCGCGAGCACGGCCATCAGCAAGAGCGGTAAGTACGACGATGCCTGCTCGAAGATTCGCGCCGACAAGGGCATGTCACCGTGCCGATGCGCATCTGCCCCCGTGGCCAACAATGTGGCATCGGTCATGGGCTTGAAGATCCGTCGTCCAGCGTCACCAGATGCCCGTGCATCAAGTCAGCGTATCGGCCAGCTGCCGTCAGAAGCAGATCGCAGCATTCGCGCGCAGCCCCATGGCCGCCGGTCGCGCTTGTGACGTGATGCGCCACCGCTTTTGCTTCGACATGCGCGTTGGCCGGTGCGCAAGCAAATGCCGCGCGTGTCATGAGCGGCAAGTCAGGCCAGTCGTCGCCCATGGCGGCCAGCGCATCCCAGTCGATCTGCAAGGTCTTCATCACGCCCGCCGCCGCGGCAAGCTTGTCATGCGAGCCATAGACGGCATGCGCAATACCCAGATCGGCCACGCGTTTGCGCACGGCAGGCGAATCGCGGCCGGTGATGATGATGGGGACGATGCCACCCTGGGCCAACAGCTTGAGCCCATGGCCGTCCAGCGTGTTGAAGGCCTTGAATTCCTCCCCGCGTTCGCTGATGTAGACGCGCCCGTCTGTGAGCACCCCGTCGACATCGAAGATCGCGGCACGAATGCCTTGGGCCTTCAGCAGAAGTTCGGGAGTGAAGGAAAGCGCGGGCACCAAAGTCGGCGACGGCATCAGATGACCTTTGCCCGCATCAAGTCGTTTGAGTTCAGCGCGCCGACGAGCTTGTTGTCTTCGTCGACCACCAGAACGAGCGTGATGCGCGCCTCTTCCATCAGGTCGGCAGCATCCACGGCAAGTGCGTCGGGTCGAACGGAACGGGGCCTCTTGTGCATCACCTCGCCGGCTTTCAATCCTCGCAGATCGCTGCCTTGCTCAATGCAACGCCGCAAGTCACCGTCGGTGAAGATGCCCAGCACATAACCCTGCGCGTCGATGACGGCAGCAGCACCCAGGCCCTTGCTGCCCATCTCGCGCATCATGTCGGTGAAGCCGGTTTCGGCTGAGACCGTCGGCAAGGCATCTCCGGTGCGCATGAGGTCGCGCACATGCGTGAGCAGCTTGCGGCCGAGGGCTCCGCCGGGGTGCGACCGAGCGAAATCTTCTTCGCGAAATCCGCGAGCATCGAGCAGGGCCACTGCCAGCGCATCGCCCAGCGCCATCTGTGCGGTCGTGCTGGCCGTTGGTGCGAGATTCAATGGGCAGGCCTCCTCATCGACCGCACTGTTGAGCACAATGTCGGCGTGCTGCGCAAGCGTTGATTCGACACGACCGGTCATGGCGATCAGTTTCACGCCCAAGCGCTTGAGCGCTGGGAGGATGGCGCCAATCTCATCGACCTCGCCGGAGTTGGAAATGGCCAGCACTACATCGCCCGCCGTCACCATGCCGAGGTCGCCATGGCTCGCTTCGGCCGGGTGCACGAACATTGCCGGCGTGCCGGTGGACGCGAGAGTTGCGGCGATCTTGCGCCCGACATGGCCGCTCTTGCCCATGCCCATCACAACCACACGCCCACTGCACTGGAGCATGACTTGCACCGCGACACCGAAGCTCTCGCCCTGACGTCCCTTGAGGCCCAGCAAGGCACGGGCTTCGACCTCGAAGGTCTCATGTGCGAGATTCAGGGCGCGTTGCGCATCGAATGAGGGTTTTGCAGGCACGGTGCGACGCCAGGGGTCCGATAGGATGGAGCGATTGTAGGCACCCCGGCATGGCCCTTGCGGGCGGTGCCCGGCACACGTTCCGCTCCGACCACGAATGGCTTCCTCTCTCGAACTCGTCCTGCTATACCTCGTCGCCGCCGTGGCGGGCGTGGTCGTGTGCAGGCTCGTCAAGCTGCCGCCCATGCTGGGCTACCTGGCAGTGGGCGTGCTTATCGGCCCGAACGCGATGGCGCTCGCGAAGGGTTCGGCGAGCGTGCAATACCTGGCCGAGTTCGGCGTGGTCTTCCTGATGTTCGTCATCGGGCTCGAATTCAACCTGCCCAAGCTCAAGAGCATGCGCAAGCTGGTGTTCGGGCTGGGTTTCAGCCAGGTAGCGCTGACCATGCTCGCCGCACTGGCAGGCAACGCCTTGCTGACATGGGGACTATCGCTGGCCGGACGGTCATGGGGCCTGCACTGGCAAAGCGCCATCGCACTCGGCGGCGCACTCGCGATGAGCAGCACGGCCATCGTCGTGAAATTGATGGCCGAGCGGCTAGAGCTCGAGAGCGAGCACGGGCGGCAGGTCATGGGGGTCCTATTGTTCCAGGACTTGGCGGTTGTGCCCCTTCTCGTGCTCATTCCGGCCCTGGGCTCATCCCCGGAATCGCTGATGAGCGAACTTGGCGTCGCCGCCCTGAAGGCCGCTGCCGTGCTGGCGCTTCTTCTGGTGGGCGGTCAGCGTGTGATGCGCTGGTGGCTAACACTGGTGGCAAGACGCAGGAGCGAAGAACTCTTCATCTTGAACCTGCTGCTGGTGACACTGGGCCTGGCCTACGTGACGGAGCATGCGGGCCTGTCGCTCGCGCTGGGTGCCTTCGTGGCCGGCATGCTGATCGCCGAGACAGAGTACAAGCACCAGGTGGAAACCGACATCCGGCCCTTTCACGATGTGTTGCTCGGGCTTTTCTTCATCACTGTGGGCATGAAGCTGGACGCGTTCGCGGTGGCGGCCGAGTTGCCGCTGGTCATAGCGCTCACGGTTTTGCCGGTGTTTTTCAAGTTTGCGCTGGTCACCGCGCTCGCCAAGCTGTTCGGCGCACCCACGGGCGTGGCCTTGCGCACCGGACTTTATCTCGCCCAGGCAGGCGAGTTCGGTTTCGTGCTGCTGGCACTTGCCACCGACAACAAACTCTTGCCTCCACATCTGCAAAGCCCCGTGCTGGCGAGCATGGTGCTGAGCATGATGGCCACGCCCTTCATCGTGATGTACAGCAACCGGATCGTCATGCGACTGAGCTCGAGCGACTGGCTGATGCAGTCCGTCGCGATGACGACCATCGCCAAACGCGCGATCAATACCGAGCGCCACGTGATCATCGCGGGCTACGGACGCAGCGGGCAGAACCTTGCGCGCATCCTCGATGGCGAACACATCCAGTACATCGCGTTGGACCTCGACCCCGATCGAGTGCGGCAGGCCACAGCTGCCGGGCAGAGTGTGGTGTTCGGCGACGCGGCACGGCTGCAAAGCCTGATGGCCGCGGGTTTGGCGCGTGCAAGTGCGGTGGTGGTGAGCTACCACGACACCGCTTCGGCCATGAAGATCCTGCACCTCGTGCAGACGCATGCACCGAAGGTGCCGGTCATTGTGCGCACCATCGACGACGGCGATCTCGAAAAGCTTCGCGCGGCGGGGGCGACCGAGGTGGTGCCCGAGGCTCTGGAGGGTTCACTGATGCTTGCAAGCCATGCGCTCGCGCTGGTGGGCGTGCCCATGAGGCGGGTGATCCGCGTCGTACAGGACCAACGCGATGCGCGATACGGGCTGCTGCGCGGCTATTTCCACGGCGCGGACGACGACACCGTCGACGAGTTGCAGACGGCACGCCTGTCGAGCGTCACGCTGCCTTCGGGCGCGCAATGCGTGGGCCGGTCGCTGGGCGATCAGGCACTGCACGCCGTGGGCGTCACGGTGGTGTCATTGCGTCGGGCATCGGGCGCTGTTACCAAGCCGCGCGACGACGCCACGCTGGCGTCAGGCGACACGCTGGTGCTGTCCGGATTGCCGGAGCCGCTGGCTCTGGCAGAAGAAAAGCTGCTCGGCTCCATGTAGGGCAAGCAGGCCTTGCCGGGATGGTCGTCAGGTCGGAGGAGTGCAGCCAGAGATCAACTGAACGGAATCTGCCGGAGCAGATTGTTGCGCATGCGCGTGTACATCACGCCTCCGGCAGCACGAATGAGTTCGAGTGCAAGTGCAGGTAATCGCTGCGAGAGCTCTTCGAGGCGCGGCCCGCGCAGGGCCCAAATTTCACATGGCGTCATCGCTTCGACGTTGGCCATGCGTGCCGCGTCACTGAAGAGGCCGGGCTCGCCGATCACGGAGCCCGCACGCAGGATGGCGATACGGTTGGTGCCCGGCGGTCCACCGGTCGCGAAGACCTGCAGCGACCCCTGGCCAAGGAAATACATGGTTCGATCGGTATCACCTTGCTTGATGAGCAGATCGCCAGCACGGATGTTGTGGCGGGTGAGATATGGCGAGATCATGCGCCATTGATCCAACGAGAGTCGCGGCCTGAATGCGTCATCCGCATTCAGGGTCTGCATCGCGTGCACCAAGTCGTTAAATTCCATTCGAATACCCCGAAGCTATAGCGCCTCGCCCCTTCGTAGTTATCGACCGATTATGCGGCGCAGCCATTACACCCACAATCGCTCGGACACGGGGTCCAGCCCCCGTTGGCCTATGAAGCGGCGCCGCTGTCGCGATCTTTGTCACGCAATGGGCATCCTTCACTTCCCGATACAAAACCTGCTGAAAATTTCACCCAGCAAGTCATCGGCGCTGAACTCGCCCGTGATCTCGCCCAGTGCGGTATGCGCAAGGCGCAACTCCTCCGCAAGCAGGTCAAGCGCAGGCTCACGGCTGTCGGCTTGCGATTGCGCCATCCCCAGGTGTTCACGAGTTCGCCGCAAGGCCTGAACGTGGCGAGTGCGCGCAATGAACAGACCTTCCGGGCTCGCGTGCCAACCGGCGAGCTCTAGCAACTTGCGGCGAAGGGCGCCCAGGCCAGCCCCAGTCTTGGCGGACACAGTCAGACCTTGAGTCGCCACGCGCTCGGCTGCAACTGATGCGGCATCGGCCTTGTTGAATACGCGGACCAACCGACCTTGATCGGCAAGGGTGGCAGGAATCCGCTGTGCGATATCGCTGTCGCCGGCCTCGTAGTTTGGCTCGCCCGCACGCGTGAGATCGTGCAGAAGGAGCAGGGCATCGGCGCCTTCAATCTCGGCCCATGTGCGCGCAATGCCGATGCGCTCAACCTCGTCACGGGTTTCATGCTCTGCACGGATGCCAGCGGTGTCGATCACATGCACTGGCACGCCTTCGATCTGGATGGTTTCGCTCACCTTGTCGCGTGTGGTGCCGGCAATCGACGTGACGATGGCAAGCTCCGCACCCGCCAATGCATTGAGCAGCGAACTCTTTCCCACGTTAGGCTGGCCAGCGATCACGACTTTGATGCCTTCGCGCAATAGTGCGCCTTGCGTCGCGCGGTCGAGGACCGTGTCAAGCTGCTGGGCGATGCTTTCGAGCTGGCCGCGCGCGTCGGCCTTCTGCAGGAAGTCGATCTCTTCCTCAGGGAAGTCCAGAGTAGCTTCAACCAGCATGCGCAGGTGAATGAGCTTGTCACGTAGGCTGTGAATCTCGGCTGAGAAGCCGCCACTGAGCGATCGGCTTGCCGAACGCGCGGCGGCTTCCGTGCTTGCATCAATGAGATCGATGACGGCTTCTGCCTGCGCGAGATCGAGCTTGTCGTTGAGGTACGCGCGCTCGGTGAATTCACCCGGCTCGGCCACTCGCAAGCCGATGTCGCGGCCGGCTTCAAGGCAGCGAGCGAGCAGCAGTTGCAGCACCACCGGCCCGCCGTGGGCCTGCAACTCGAGCACGTCTTCGCCTGTGTATGAGTGCGGCGCCGGAAAATGCAGGGCGATGCCCTGGTCAATGGCCCCACCTTGTGCGTCCACAAAGGGAAGATAGGTCGCGTGGCGAGGTGAAAGGGCTTTGCCGCAGACGCCATCGATGATCGGCCTCAACTCGCGACCCGACGCGCGGACAATGCCTACAGCTCCGCGCCCGGGCGCCGTGGCAATGGCGATGATCGGATCGTGATGTCGAGGCAGCATGAGAACATTTTCACCGAGGGCGAGCGAGCATGCGGCACGGCAAAAAGCATTGCTAGTCGAAGAGACGTTGGCCAAGGCCTGTCGGATGGCGCGGGGGCGGTACCGTCAACGAGACTTTCGTGGACGCTGACACTCCTGAACCAGCTTGGCATGCCGCAACCCGCCTCGAAATTGCCGGGGTTCCGCATGCAGGCCGGTTCAACCCCGCATTGGTCGATTGTGGAATTTATCGACCCGGTTGTGCGGCCGGCTGGTCGCTATCCAACCAGACTCGTGCGAAGTTAGCGATCCCCATTAAAAAGCCCCGCACTTGGGCGAGGCGTGATACGTCCAGAGTCGCGCGTCAGGAGTTCAGTACACCCATTCGCTTGTTGATGATGTATTGCTGCGCGATCGACAGGATGTTGTTCGTCAGCCAATACAGCACGAGGCCGGCCGGGAAGAAGAAGAACATTACAGAGAAGGCGAGCGGCATGAACCACATCATTTTGGCTTGTACCGGATCGGGAGGCTTAGCACCCAATGCCACCTGGATCAAGCTCGTGCCGGTCATGAGCAGCGGCAGGATGAAGAATGGGTCCTTCACAGAGAGATCGGTGATCCATCCCAGCCACGGCGCGCCGCGCATTTCAACCGAGGACAACAGCACCCAGTACAGGGCGATGAAGAACGGCATCTGCACGACGATGGGCAAGCAGCCGCCCAGCGGGTTGACCTTTTCTTCGCGGTAGATGCGCATCATTTCCTGCTGCATCTGCTGCGGCTTGTCCTTGTAGCGCTCGCGCAGTTCCTGCACCTTGGGGTTGATGGCCTTCATTTTGGCCATCGACTTGTAGGCGCTGGCGTTGAGCCAGTAGAACGCGATTTTGAGCAACACGACCAGTGCAACGATCGACCAGCCCCAGTTCCCGAGTAGCTTGTGCAGTTGCGTGAGCAGCCAGAAGAGCGGCTCGGAAAGGATCTTCAGCTTGCCATAGTCCTTGACGAGTTCGAGGCCCGGCGCGAGCGTTGCGAGCTTGTTTTCCTCCTGCGGGCCGGCGAAGAGCACCGCGTCGAACTTCTGCGAAGCACCGGGCGGTATCGTTTGCAACTTGAACAGCACAGCTGCGCTGTAGACCTTGTGGCCGAACATGTTCTCGTTCGCATCGATAGCTCGAACGCGAAACTCACGGTCTTCCTTGCTGTTGTGCAACCAGGCGCTTGCAAAGTAATGCTGCACCATGGCGACCCAGCCGTTGTCGGCGGTCTGTACCGTTGGCGCCTTGTCGACGTCCTTGAACTCTAGCTTGTGAAACTTGACCTCTTCGTTGTACAGCGCCGGTCCAGTGAAGGTGCTGTAGAAGCTCGATCCGCCGGGACCGGGCGTACCGTCACGCACCAATTGCAGATAAATCTGCTGACCGGGCACAGGGGCCGCGCCGACGTTGCGAATTTCATGCTTCACGTCGATCGTGAACTGGCCGCGGTGAAAAACGTACGTTTTGACGAGCTTCATGCCGGCTTGCTCGGCCGATTCGAAGCTCACCGTGACGTCGTTGGCACCGTCTTTCAGCACCCGCTCGCCAGGAACCACAGCCATCGCGCTCAGGTGGTTCGGCGCCCCCTGCACGCCGAGCAGGCCGGACTCTGCCACGTAGGTACGCTGGTTACTACTTTCGAACAGTACGACATTGGTGGCACGGCGCTCTTGCTTGCTGCCGCGACCGATCATCGCGAGAAGCGGTTCATACCACTTGTTCTCGACCTGCTCTCGTTGATTCAGCAGTTCAAGTCGAACGAGCGAGCCGCCGCGTGAGTCGAGTGTCGCCTTGACTGTGTCGGTGACAACCTCCACTTTTTGCGACGGGATCGGTGCGGCCCCGGATTGAACCGCAGAGGCAGTCGTTGCGCCGGACGTCATCCCGGCCGCTACGGACGCAGCCGGCGCGAATGGGCTCGCGGCCTGCTTCACAGGCGGTGGACGCAGCAGAGAAGGTCGGCCATTCTGCGTGTTCCATGCTTCGAACAACAGGAACAATGAAACCAGGAAGACGCCCCAGAGCAGGGTGCGACGCATGTCGGTCATGGCGTGTTCTTTTCGCGGGAAGGAGAGGGATCGGGTCGGTCGGGAGGTGGGTCCGACAGTCGGCGGAACAAGGGGTAGGGGTAAACCGGAACTGGATCGTGTCCACCGGAGCACCAGGGATGGCAGCGAGCAATTCTGCCGGCAGTGAGCAAGGTGCCGGCGATTGCACCATGCCTTTCGAGCGCCTGCATTGAATATGCAGAGCAGGTCGGCTCAAACCGACAGGAACCGCCCAGCAACGGGCTCAGAAAAAACCGGTAGCCTCGCACCAGCAAGATGAGTGCGTCGCGCGGCACGTCGATGACCCGCCGGATGAGCATCATGAATCAGCGGCTGAGAGTATTTCGAGCGTGTCCGAGCAGCACGACAAAAGGCACCTGATCTAGGCGCAAATGCTCGCCATAGCTCGTGCTATGGCGAGCATTTGCAACGACGAGCAAAGGTCTTTTGATGTGATGAGCGGGCATGATCGAAATACTCTCAGCCTCTCAGGCACGTTTCCGGCGAATCGCATCCGCGAGCAGGGTGTCGAGCTCGCCACGTGCAATGTCTCGCAGCGCAGACGAGGCAGCACTCGGAAATTCCTTTGTGGCGAAGGGTGAGCGCAGTCGCACGACCCAAAGACCGTCCGGCAGGCCGGTCGACTGCTGGCTCTGTCGGATCATGGCGGCGCGGATTTGCCGCTTCAGAAGCGATCGTGTCACCGATCGCTTGGCATGCCGCTTTGGAACCACGGCACCCACCCATGTACTGGCCTTATCCGCAATTGGTGCAATGACAATGTCATCCACAGCCTTGGAATCAACGGATGCCTGACCTGTTGATAACTCAGCGGATAACTTGTGGAAGGAAGGCTTGTCAGGCGAGCCGGGGACGCCTTCGACGTAGTGAACAGCAAAGTGCATGCTGCGCGCCCGGATAGGAGCGCAGAGAACGCGTTCGAAGTCGACGGAACGTACGATGCGGCCGATCACGACGCGAGCCCCGGCAAGACAGGGCAGGTCAGCGGGATCAGACAGCCAAGCGCTTGCGGCCCTTGGCGCGACGTGCGTTGATGACAGCGCGGCCACCGCGGGTTTTCATACGAACGAGGAAGCCGTGGGTACGGGCGCGGCGGACTTTGGAAGCTTGGTAGGTGCGTTTCATGGTGGTTCCTGCAGGGATGGCTCCCGACGGGCAACCAGCGCGTATCTCGCAAGTCCAAAAAATGCTACTGGACTTCTTAGAGACCCTCGCGGGGCAAGCATTCGGGAAACCCACTATTACACCAAAAACCCCCTTCTAAGTCAAAGACTTGGACGCACCGATGCGGCTGCCAATAGGGCTTGACCCCTGGGTTGAAACTGTGGATAACCACCTTCCTAGCCGTGTCGAGGGACGTACAATCCGGCCGCTCCAAAGAGAGTTTTCCACAACATGACCGCTGACCTCTGGCAGCGCGGCTGCGAGCGACTCGCGGCTGAACTGCCCGAACAACAATTCAATACCTGGATCCGCCCATTGCCAGCTGCCGATGTCGCTGACGATGGTGTGGGCGATGCCGTGGTCACGTTACGCGTGCCCAACCGGTTCAAGCTCGACTGGATCCGCAACCAGTACGCCAACCGTATTGAGGCCTTGCTCACCGAGATCGCGGGCAAGCCAGTTCGACTTGAAATCGCGCTCGCCCAGCGCGACACCGAACGGGCCGTTGCCATTGGCATGGCTTCCGTCATCGCCATTAATTCACGGCCGCAAAGCGTCGCCCAGGCGCTGAACGGCGCTCCGTTGAACGGGGGGCACGCGCCTCTGTCGGTCGTTCCAAGCACCCAGGCCAGCGCTGCGAGGGCGCTGGCTACGAACCGCCTCAACCTGAACCTCACCTTCGATACCCTCGTACCAGGGCGTGCCAACCAGATGGCCCGCACGGCGGCGCTGCACGTGGCCGGAGCGCCGGGGCAAATGTACAACCCGCTCTTCATCTACGGCGGGGTGGGCCTCGGCAAGACGCACCTGATTCACGCAGTGGGCAATGCGCTGTTGGCTGACAAGGCCGATGCACGCATCCTTTACCTTCATGCCGAGCAGTTCATCACCGATGTGGTGAAGAACTATCAGCGTAAAACCTTCGACGAGCTGAAGGCCAAGTATCACTCGCTCGACCTCCTGCTCATCGACGACGTGCAGTTCTTCGCCGGCAAAGAACGGACGCAGGAAGAGTTCTTCAACGCTTTCGAGGCACTGCTCGCGAAGCGGGCACATATCATCATGACGAGCGACACCTACCCAAAAGGGTTGGTGGACATCGACGAGCGGCTCACCTCGCGCTTCGACGCAGGCCTGACTGTCGCCATAGAGCCGCCTGAGCTCGAGATGCGCGTGGCCATCCTCATGCGCAAGGCCGACGCCGAAGGCACGACCATGCCTGAGGACGTGGCCTTTTTCGTGGCGAAGAACGTGCGGGCAAACGTGCGAGAGTTGGAAGGCGCCCTGCGCAAGATCCTGGCGTATTCACGCTTCAGCCACAAGGACATCAACATCCAGCTCGCCCGCGAGGCGCTGAAGGACCTGTTGTCGATCCAGAACCGTCAGGTCGGTGTCGAAAACATCCAAAAGACTGTCGCCGACTTCTACAAGATCAAGGTCGCCGACATGTATTCAAAGAAGCGGCCGGCGAGCATCGCACGGCCTCGTCAGATTGCGATGTACATCGCCAAGGAGATGACCCAGAAGAGCCTGCCGGAAATCGGCGAGCTCTTCGGCGGACGCGACCACACGACGGTTCTGCATGCGGTGCGCAAAATCGCCGCGGAACGCCAGAAAAACACCGAGCTGAACCAGCAGTTGCACGTGATCGAACAGACACTCAAGGGTTAAGCACGGTGGAGGCTCTCGCGTCAAACAATAAAGGTGGGGACAACTTTTGAACAAGCTGCCAAATGTCCACAGGGCGAGGACATCTCGAAAAGTTGTTGATTGCCACTCCCGCCTTTTCAGCCTGCTGTCCCACAGGGTTCACCGGTACGTAAATGATTGACAGAAAAGGGGAAAATGGCGTTCTCCACAGAAACTGTTCACCCCTACTAGAACGACTAATTTAAGAGGTTGACATGATTGTCTTGAAGGCAGCGCAAGAAAAGTTGTTGAACACCTTGCAGGCGGTGTCCGGCATCGTCGAACGCCGGCACACCCTGCCCATCCTTGCCAACGTGCTGATCCGCAAAACGGGCGGCCAGATCGAATTCACCACCTCGGACCTTGAGATCCAGGTTCGCACCGTGGCCGAGTTCGATGGAGATGCGTCGAACTACGCAACCACGGTCGGTGCTCGCAAGCTGATCGACATTCTTAGAGCACTGCCGAGCGATCAAACGGTGACGCTGTCATCGAACCAGAACAAGCTCGCACTGCAAGGGGGCAAAAGCCGCTTCACGCTGCAAACCCTGCCGAGCGATGACTTCCCCCTGGTGCAGGAAGCGGCCGATTTCGGCCCCGCCTTCAGCGTCCCGCAGAAAACGCTCAAGCTGCTCATCAACCAAGTGCACTTCGCAATGGCGGTGCATGACATCCGCTACTACCTCAACGGCATCCTGTTCGTAGCCGAAGGCAAGAGCTTGACGCTCGTAGCAACCGACGGGCACCGCCTGGCCCTTGCGCAATCGAACCTCGACGTTGAAATCCCAAAGCAGGAGGTCATCCTTCCGCGCAAGACCGTGCTCGAACTGCAGCGTCTGCTGAAGGACGAAGACACGCCAATCGAAATGCGTTTTGCCGGCAATCAGGCGAAGTTCAGTTTCAGCGCGATGGAGTTCGTCACCAAGCTCGTGGAAGGCAAGTTCCCCGACTACAACCGCGTGATTCCGAAGAACCACAAGAACCACTTCACACTCGGACGCGCATCACTGTTGTCGAGCCTGCAACGCGCGGCAATTCTGACCAGCGAGAAGTTCAAGGGCGTGCGCGTGAACATCGAACCGGGCACCTTGCGCATCGCGTCGAGCAATGCCGAGCAGGAAGAAGCCAAGGAAGAACTTGAAATCGACTACTCGGGCGACAGCATCGAGATCGGCTTCAATGTGACCTACCTGATGGACGCATTGGCCAACATGAGCCAGGACATGATCAAGATCGAGTTGCAGGATACGAATTCGAGCGCTTTGATCACAGTGCCGGAACAGGCTGGCTTCAAGTACGTTGTGATGCCTATGCGAATTTGAGCTTCGAATTTTGAGGCTGATAGCAAGCAGGCGTCGGCCTGCTTCAGTGTTTTCGAAGGGACTCGGAATCAGCGGTTCCGCCCCATATGAGAGTCAGAAACG
>Ga0207678_10001131_pt1 | contig 24451 bp, 20 predicted proteins | sample KBSC63metaG_FD_184319 | JGI IMG/M metagenome (GOLD analysis project Ga0207678, IMG submission 184319) | Corn rhizosphere microbial communities from Kellogg Biological Station, Michigan, USA - KBS C6-3 metaG (SPAdes) (version 2) | ecosystem: Host-associated > Plants > Roots > Rhizosphere > Soil ... | reverse complement strand
AGAAAGGCACAGCTGCGGCCAAGCACCTGGTCGAGCGTAAAGCCGGTGAGTTCGAGGAAGCCAGGATTGGCGTAAACGACAGGCGAGCCTGGAAGCCGCAAGTCGCACAGCACCATCGCTGCGCGAGACGCGTCCAGCGCCTGCATCAAGACCTGATTCGGCAGCGGTCTGGCTGCCACGGCCGGAGTCGGCCCTACCACCGTCAACATTTTGTACCGCTCCCTTGAGACCATCCCTTGCAGTTCGATGTTTATCGGGTTACCGAATCTGCCCTTGCATGATTCCAGGGAATATTTCTGTGCAAAGCGAGTTAAAGCGCCTGTTTTGGCCTCCAACTTGACGAGGAGCCGGTCTCGACGCCTTCGAGGCGGAAGGTATTTCGAACGTGTCCGAGCAGCAGGTAAAAAGGCGCCTGATCTAGGCGCAAGGCGCAGCCATAGCTTGGGCTATGGCGAGCATTTGCAACGACGAGCAGGGGTCTTTTGGCGTGATGAGCGGGCATGATCGAAATACTCTCAGCCTCTTCGATCACGTCCGGGCGCCAGGTCAGCGCTCTATTCGGGTAGAGAGAACGATGGCAGAGGTGGTGCGCTCCACGCCATCAAGCGCGCCGATGCGGTCGATCAGATCATCCAGCTCGCCGATCGATGCAGCCGCAACGATGGCGATCAGGTCAAAGGGGCCGCTGACCGAATGCAGCACCCGCACTTCCGGTATCTTGCGCAGCGCCACTTCGATGGCTGCGCTTTGCTTTGGCACCAGCGTGATCATGACGTGAGCGCGCACCAGTGATGCCTCGAGTTCGTCGGGGACGGTGATCGTGTAGCCGGCGATGACCCGCTGCCGTTCCAACCGCTCAATCCGGCTTTGCACCGTCGTGCGCGACAGGCTCAGTTTGCGGGCCAGTTCGGCGGTGGAGGCGCGCGCGTTTTCACGCAGCAAGGCAATCAGCGCGTGATCAGTGACATCAAGCTGGATTTTTGGCATTTCGACGAAATGGCGCCTATGTTTCGCCGAATTGTGTTCGTGCTTTCGTCTGTAGTCGAGCTGCGTTCTGCGTAGAGCGACATGAGAATTGATTCCGGTTCCACACTCTTGGAGACAGGCATGAAGAACATCCTCGTCATCGGCGGCGGCAAGATTGGTTCTGTGGTGGCCGACCTGCTGGTTCAAACCCCGGAAGACTTCGGTTACCACGTGACCGTTGCCGACCGCTCTGAAGCGCTGCTCCAGGAGATTGAAGACGATGACAGGAAGTCGTCCCGCCTGTCCACCTTGTACCTCGACGTCACGGACGCGAAGGCCCTTCGCGCCGCGATGAAGGGCTGCTTCGCTGTGCTGAGTGCCGCTCCTTATCACCTCACCATCAAGGTCGCCGAAGCCGCCCGCGAACTGGGCGTTCACTACCTCGACCTGACCGAAGACGTTGCCAGTACGCGCCGCGTGCTTGCGCTGGCCGAGGGCGCCGCGACTGCCTTCATTCCCCAATGCGGCCTGGCGCCCGGCTTCATTTCCATCGTCGCCGCCGATTTGGCCCGCCAGTTCGACACACTCGACTCTGTTCGCATGCGCGTCGGTGCCCTGCCTGCCTACCCGAGCAACGCGCTGAACTACAACCTGACCTGGAGCACCGAAGGCGTCATCAACGAGTACTGCGAACCTTGCGAGGCCATCGTCGACGGTCAGGTCCGCGAAGTGCCAGCCCTCGAAGAGAGAGAGGAGTTTTCTCTTGATGGCGTGCTGTATGAAGCCTTCAACACCTCCGGCGGCCTGGGCACTCTTTGCGAGACGTTGAAAGGCAAGGTCCGTACGCTCAATTACCGCACCATCCGCTACCCCGGTCACGCCGCCATCATGAAGGCGCTCTTGCATGACCTGCGTCTGAAGGATCGGCGCGGTGTACTCAAGGACATCCTCGAGCAGTCCGTTCCGGCGACCATGCAAGACGTGGTCATCGTCTTCGTGACGGTGTCGGGCATGAAGGACGGGAAGCTGGTGCAAGACACCTATGCCCGCAAGATTTACAGCCACGTTCTGGCCGGCAAGACGCGCAGCGCCATACAGATCACGACGGCGAGCAGCCTGTGCGCAATGCTCGACATGCTCGCCCAGGGCCGCCTGCCGCAGACAGGCTTCGTTCGCCAGGAAGACGTGCCGCTGCGCGACTTCCTCGGCAACCGCTTCGGTCGCGTGTACGCGATGGAAGAGCTGTCGAAGGCCGCTTGAATTCGCAGACCAGTCGCGCAGGGTGCGCGCGACCCCACCAACTTCGGCGATGAGAATCCGCCACGTAAAAAATGTAGTCTGATGTCCAGGGAATCGCGTGGTCGGTATCGCCACGGCCGGCGTTGCGCCGCTTGGCGTGCTAAGGCATCGCGCCGATCGTGCTGCGGGTCCAAGCGAAGTTGCGGCCTCCCCTACACTGCGGCGCTCCACGAGCACCGCAGCGAACAGGCCATGAGTTACGACTACAGCTCCGAGTCCAAGCGTCTCGAACTGCCCAATCCCTACCAATTGCAGAACCGGGTGCTGTCGATCAGCGCCGCGCTACTGCTGGTGGCCGGCGTGACGTGCCTTTGGTGGGCCCGCAGCGCCATGCAGGACCAGGCGGTGCGATTCGCCGCGGCGCCGCTGCTGGCCGGGCTGCTCATGCTGGGCGCAGGACTTGCCGCAGGCGCGATGGCCGCCAGGCGGCTGCGATTCTTCTTCGGTCGCGGCAGGCCTGCCTCGCTTGCACCTGAGATCCCCGTCGGCGCCTATGGCAGCTCCGTCCCCGCCGACGCAGTGAAAGAGCTGCTGCGTCAAGGCGGCATCACCTATCCGGAACCCAAGGGCGCCATTGAGGGCTTGCTCTACCACTGGATGCCCACGCTCATCACCGCGCCTGTCAAGGTCCAGCAGCTCGCGCAGTTGTCGATGTTCAACCTCGCCGCGATCGTCGCGACTTTCGTCAGCTTCTTGTTCTCGTGGCTGGTATTCGGCACCCAGACGACCCGGCCGTGGATCGGCATCGTGTACTTCGTGTTCGGCGCGTACTTTCTTGTGAAGCCGGTGCTGTCCGAACAGCGGGCGCGCCTGAGCCGGGCCTCGCTGGTGGGTCTGATCGCGGTAGCCATCGTCGGGCCCGTGGCGATTGGGCTGGCCGGGCCCAGCTTGCCGTCGCTTGGCAGCTTCACGCTCAACGTGCAGACTTTCGTGATGCTGGGCACCGCGCTCGTCGCCTGCGCACTCGCCATGGTCGCAGTGCTCGCACAGGTGGACGCCTCGCCGCAGACACGCACGAGCGTCGAGCAGGCTCGGTTGTCCATGAACGGTCCGCCCGCAGTGCTGATGGATGAACTCGATAGGCACCTGCAGTCGGAGTGGACCGAACGCATTCCGAATCGGCGCTATGCGCGCATCGACCCGGTGACCTCATCCGCGACTCCGAGCGGCAGCTTTGCAGGTGAGTTGTTCGAGGAAACGCAACCGCTTCCGGTGGCGGGCACCAAGGCGCCGACTTTCGCCGCGGCCCTGGCCGAACCGCGGCATCGTGCCCTGCTGCTGCTCGATCTCTACGGGCTGGCGCTGGTCATCGTCGCGGCCAGCCTGTCCTTGTATTTCGTGCGCAATTTTGACGCGCTTGCGCCCTGGCAAAACAATCGCTTCTCGCTGCTGGGCAACTCGGCCATCCTGGGACTTGTTGCTTACTTCTGCTTCGACCGCTCCTCGCAGCTGTGGGGACGCTTCAATTTCGAGTCGGTGCTGGTGTGGGTCGAGATGATCGGCAACTACCAGACCTCACGGATCGGCACGGGCAACCAGTTCACGAGCCGAATGAACACTGAAAACGACGTGGTTCGCACTGAGTCGATGACGCTTCGCGTCTGGCGTGCCCGCATCGAATCGGTGGTGTTCGGCAAGGACGCGGCGCGGCAAGTGACTGCAATGTTCTCCACCGAAAGGGAAGCCAGGGCGCTTGCGCAGCACTTGATGCACTTCGGTCGCAACCAGAGCGTGCTGGTATCGCCCGGAGCGCCGGAGGACCAGGCCCGCATGGCCGCGTTGAATGTGGGAGAACGTTCGCTATCAGGGTCAGCGGATGGTGCAACGGCTGCGCAGATCGAACGGACACTTCGCACGGAGGCTGCAATTTCGTCGGTGGAACCGCCGTCTATCCTCGACATGGACGCGAACGACATACCGCCCCCTTTGCACTGCACACGCTGCGGCCAGCCGACTCAGCCGGGCGCCCGGTTTTGCGCGCAGTGCGGCAATTCCCTGGGGCGTTAATGAACATGGCTCGGGTTGTAGTACCCGGACCACGAATTCAAATGGTGGCGCTTTCGCGGGACACGACCCGCGCCTCCAACGCCTTCAACACCCTTCCCACCGCGGAGACTGCGAAATCGATCTGCGGGCGATCGATGATGAGCGGCGGCGCGAAGCGCACGACCGTGTGGTGGGTGTCCTTGCTCAGGATGCCCTCGGCCATCAGACCTTCGCACACCGCACGAGCGCTCGCGAACTTCGGATCGATCTCCACGCCGATCAGCAAGCCCTTGCCACGGATGTCGACGACGGCCGGGTGATTGAGCTTGGACAGTTGCGCCATCAGGTATTCGCCCTGGTCATGCGCGCGGCGGGACAGGTCTTCGTCTTCGAGCAATCGAAGCGCAGCCTCTGCGACCGCCGCCGCGAGCGGATTGCCGCCGAAAGTGCTCCCATGATCACCAGGCGTGAACTGCGCCATCACGTCTTCGCGCGCCAGGAAGGCGCTCACCGGCAGCAAACCGCCGCCCAGCGCCTTGCCAAGCGTGAGACCGTCGGGACGAATGCCTTCGTGATCGCAGGCCAGCATGCGGCCGGTGCGGCCGAGGCCGGTCTGCACTTCGTCGCAGATCATCAGCACGTTGTGGCGCGTACAGATCTCCCTCACCGCCTTAAGGTAGCCCACGGGCGGCACGACGATGCCGGCCTCGCCCTGGATCGGCTCGACGATGAAAGCGGCCGTGTTCGGAGTCATCGCGGAGTCGAGCGCCTTCGCGTCACCGAAGGGAACGCTCGCAAATCCGGGCGCGAAGGGACCGAATCCGTCCCGGTACTGCGCTTCGCTCGAGAAGCCGACAATGGTGGTAGTGCGCCCCGCGAAGTTGCCTTCGGCCACGAGGATCTGCGCCTTGCCTTCAGGCACGCCCTTGAGCTTGTAGGCCCACTTGCGCGCGGCCTTGATTGCTGTTTCGACCGCCTCGGCGCCGCTGTTCATCGGCAGCGCGCGCGCCATGCCAGTCACGCGGCACAGCGTTTCGAGGAAAGGGCCCAGGCAATCGGTGTGGAATGCACGACTCGTGATCGCAAGCTTTCCGGCTTGCTTGGTCAGCGCGGCGACCAGCACCGGGTGACTGTGACCGAAGCTGACGGCCGAATAGGCCGACATCATGTCCAGATAGCGTCTTTGTTGATCGTCAAACAAGAAGACGCCCTCCCCGCGCGTGAGCACGACTGGAAGCGGGTGGTAGTTGTGTGCGCCATGACGATTCTCAAGCTCAATGGCGTGATGGCGTTTGGCGGCTCGGGAGGAAAGCGCAGCGGCTCGATCGGCGGTAATCATGACAAGCCCTTGATTTGATTGAGTAAATCTCTCTGCGGCAAGTCTAGGCTTTCGGCTGTGAAATATGCGTTCCAAATATTGCACCTCTCGCGCCACAAGCGCATGATTCGTTCTTTTGCAAGGCCTCCCGCATGAACCAGCCAGCCCTCGACGCCCTGGACCGCAAGATTCTTGATGTGCTGCAAAAGGATGGCCGCGCTTCCAATGTCGACATTTCCGCAAGGGTCCATTTGTCGGCTCCGCAGTGCTTTCGCCGCGTGCGCTCCCTCGAAGAGCGCGGTGTCATTCGCAGCTACCGAGCCGAAGTGCAGCCCGAATCGCTCGGGCTGGGCGTGATGGCCTACGTGAGCCTCAACATCGACGGGGGCCAGTTCGGACGCGTGCGCGAGATTGAAGCCAGCATTCGTGGTTTTCCGCAGATCCTCGAATGCCACACGGTATCGGGTGACTATGACTACCTGCTGAAGGTCGTGGCGCGCGACTTGAAGAGCCTGTCGCAGTTCCTCACGGACCGGCTGATGCAGGTGCCGGGGGTGGACGATGTGCGCTCGATGATTTGCATGGAAGAGGTCAAGGCCTCCGCGCCCTTGCCCGTCGACCTCGCCACTTGATTGAACACGCACACATCAGATTTCGCGCGTGACCACGGAAGGCCTGAGAGGCTGAGAGTATTTCGAGCGTGCCCGCTCATCACGCCAAAAGACCCCTGCTCGTCGTTGCAAATGCTCGCCATAGCCCGAGCTATGGCTGCGCTTTGCGCCTAGATCACGCGCCTTTTGACGTGCTGCTCGGGCACGCTCGAAAACTCTCAGCCTCTGATGGCACGCGACGCATGATCGCGCGAAGAACGATAATCGCACCTTGATTTGGTTAGCGAACATCTTGGTCGCCGTTTCTAGGTAGATTCGTGCGCTGAACGAATTGACATTGTCCAATTTGCACAGCGAGCGGCGAATAACGCCCCACTAGTCGGGAGTCCTAGATGAACGCATTCGACCGAAACGTCGAGACCGATGTCGCCATAGACGCGACTGGCGCTACCAGCCTTTCCGGCTTGACCGCTCCCTTGGCCAAGCCTGGTCCGCAAAAGCGCGACTTGATCGCCGGACTCGAAAAGGGTCTGGCGGTGATCTCATGTTTCGATCAGGACCGTCCGCGCCTGACCATGACCGAGGTCGCATCGCTGTGCGGCCTCACGCGGGCCGCGGCGCGCCGCTACCTCATCACGCTCGAGTACCTGGGCTACGTGACCAGTGAGCGCAAGATGTACGCCCTGACGCCCAAGGTCTTGCGCCTGGGCCAGAGCTACATGCACTCGGCGCGCCTGCCGCGCATCGTGCAGCCCGAGCTGCACAAACTCGCTTTTGGCCTGAAGGAAGCGTCCTCGGCCGGCGTGCTCGAGGGCGCGGATGTGATCTGCATCGCGGCCAACAGCGCCGGCCGCGTCGTGTCGTCGACTCTGCAGCCAGGCAGCCGCGTACCAGCCTACTGCACCGCCAACGGCCGCGTACTGCTGTCGGCACTCTCACAAAACGAGGTCGACACCTGGATCGCAAAGCAAACCCTCGCACCGCTCACCACCAGCACCATCACGAGCCCGGAGCGCTTGCGCCAGGAAATCGCACGAGCACGCTCTCAAGGGTACGCGGCGGTCGATCAGGAATTCGAACCCGGCCTTCGCACGATCAGCGTTCCGCTCAAGAGCTACCGCGGCGAGGTGCTCGCAGCGATAAACGTTAGCGTTCATGCCGCGCGCGTCAGCATGGACCAACTCGTCAACGACTGCCTGCCTGCCCTGCTTCAAGCCCAAGCCAGTATGCGGACGGTGCTGTAGGCATGAGCGGCTGAGAGTATTTCGACCATGCCGCTCATCACGCCAAAAGCCCCCTGTTCGAAATGCTCGCCATAGCACGAGCTATGGCTGCGCTTTGCGCCTAGAGGCGCCTTTTGAACTGCCCCGGACACGCTCGAAAAAACTCTCGGCCTCTGAGTTGATTCGCACGCAGCTCGTAGCTGCAATGGGGTGCGATTCAAACTGATGTGTATGCTTCAGGTTGCGGACACCGATTTCCATTCAGGCTGAGGTATCGAAGCCCCATCCCGACGCTCCACAAGCCCTTCGATACCTCAGGGCGAACGGGTGTTGTTCTCGACGACAAGGTCGGGATTGGGTCCGACGACGCGTTCTAAGCGGAGCTGCGCCGAAGCATCCGGATGACGCTTCAATCTGGACGCCTTGTCGTGTAGTCTTGACTCGATGCAACTCCGAACCAACCGCCAGCAGATCGCCGACCGCTTCAGTGTGGAAGCGCGGCTTTTTGTCGAATGGGCGGACGGAAGGAACGATGCTGGCCCGCTGATGGCGCCCGTCGTCCTGCGTCGTGTGGTCGCCGTCTATACCGCCGCCTTGGCGCTACCGCAGCCGTGGAGCGAGCACGTGTCGAATGACCGCGATGACGACCTCGATTTGTCCGATCGGCTGGCTACCGTTCGACACCGCGCTTCGGCAATCCCATTGCAGCACTACAGCGAGATCTTTAGCCCGTTGGTGCCACCGGAAGAACCCGTGGTCGGCGACCTTGCCGATGACCTCACCGACATTTACCGCGACCTGGCCGTCGGTTTGCATCTGCATGAAGGTGGCGACATTGACGACGCGCTGTGGGAATGGGGATTCAAGTTTCAGATCCACTGGGGCAAGCACGCTTCATCCGCCATCCGCGCCCTGCATTGCTACCTCGCCCAGGAGGACCCGAGCGGCCTGTGCAGCGGCTCGTAGCGACTACAGGACAGGCATGCTCTCGGCCGGGGATTCATCAGCGCTACGTCGAATCGGCTCTTTCCTCGGCCACGTCGGCCTCGTCCGCCTCAGGCACCTCAGGCGGACGCACGATCATCACTGGAATCGGGGAGTTGCGCAGCAGGGCTTGCGCCACCGCGCCGAGCGATGCTTTGCTTGCGCCTTCGCCGTGCGCGCCCATGATCACCGCATCGCATTCGTTGCATTCTGCGATTTCGGCGAGCATGTGCGCCGGGTCGCCCGATGCGATCTCGATTTCGTGCTCGATGCCCGCCTCGGTCAGCAAGGCAACGGCCTTCGCGACCGCATGTTCACCAGCTTCAAGCGCGACACGCCGCAAGGCCTGCGCGTCGTGCACCACCACCAATTCGTACAGCGAGCTCGGCTCCTGCACGTTCGCGAGAAGGAATTTCGCCTTGAGCCCTTCACGCACAAGGCGAATGGCGTGGTGAACGGCTTCAAGGGAAAGAGGCGAACCATCGACAGGCAGCAAGATGTGCATGGCATCCTCGGCTGTGATTGAGACAGGCGTGAGCTTGAGCCGGTGTGTCGACTCGCGTCAAGCCTCAAGAGATGAGAATCACCCTGAAGAATCCAATCCGACCGCAACGTGAGACTTGAATCATGATCCTCGAAATCGCCGACATCACCATCGCACCCGGCAAGCAAGCCGAATTCGACGAAGCCATCCAGCGCGGCATCAATACCGTCATCTCGAAAGCCAAGGGCTTTCGCGGCTTCAAGGTCAACAAGGGGATCGAGTCTCCTGAACGCTACGTCGTGATGATGTATTGGGACACGCTTGAAAATCACACGATCGACTTCCGCGGCGGCCCTCTTTTCCCGCAATGGCGCGCCATCGTCGGGCCTTACTTTTCCAAGCCTCCAGAGGTCGAGCACTTCACGCTGCTGGCGAAATCTTCGTAGATCCTTTTTGTCTGCTCGCTTGTCTCGTAGCGCATTGCGGCGTTGCGCCTCCTCGCTTGCACTGCGCTCCGATAGCGGCGCGATCAACCGACACTTGTGGCTTGACGTGACACTAGCAACGCCAACTGAGCCTCGTAAGCCTGAACAAAGACCCTGCCGAAAAGTGAATCGAAATCGTCCTCCACCTCGCGCAGGAGTTCAGCATGCTGTTCGCCGTAGCGCTCCCAAAGCTTGGCCTTGCGGTTGACGAGCATCAGGTTGTCCCACACGCCCTTGCTCGCGAGTCGGGATTCCAGTTCCTGCGGATCAAAACGGGCGAGAACGGCTTCCAGCGCGGCACGCATGCCGGCAAGCACAGCAAGCTCGTGGGCACGCAAGTCGTCGAAGGCGGCAGCCACGGCCGCAAGCGGCGCAAGAAAGCCGCGCTGAGGAGGCCCCAGCATTCGGGCAAGTGCCGTGTCCACGTCGGGCGAAAACTTCAGTGGATTGTTCTGCCGCATCTGTGGCAGCGTCTGGCCAGCGCCCAGTGCGCGCTTCGCAATGGTTCGGGAGGCCAGCAGCCCCAGTGTGCCGCCCAAGGTGCTGCGAAGCAGTGCACCGATCAACTCCAGTTGGTCCTTCGACCGCAACGCGGGCGGCACAAGCGGTATGCCCAGGCCGGCGTACAAGGCGGCGATCAATTCTTCGGCTTGCACTGGCGTATTCGGGCGCGCAGGCGTGGCACCGTCACCCGAGGTGTCGCCGACGACGAGATCCAGGTCATGCGCGATGAAAGCCGGTGCGCTGGGTACGGCAACCGGATGCAGCAAATCGTGGAAAACACTGGGCTTGGCCCTTTGCAAGGGGGACAGCAGGTCCATCGGATCAGCGCCCTCCGACGGCGCAGACCACATCGCCTCGTCGCGGGCATGGAGAACGAACGGACCGACCTGCAAGTCGGCCCCATCGTCGAGTGGGTATTCGATGCCGGGGGCGAGTGGCACTCCATTCAATTGGCACAGCAGGTTGGTGCTGATCAGGCGGACCAAGTGGCGACCATCCCGCCAGGTGACTTGCAGGTGCCTGCGCGAAATGCGGCGTTCGGGGTCGGGCAGCACCAGCGTGCAATCGATACCGCGCCCGATACTGCCGCCCGCTTCGTCGAACCGAGCCGTCAAATTTGTGCCCAGCGGCTCTCCTGCTCGGGAAACGACACGGATCGCAATCATTTGAACTTGAACCGCTTCCGGCCCTCCGGCAACACAGACAGGTTTGACGCAATCGATATTACTGCCGCCACCTGCCCGCACTGCCCCTAGGTTCATACGATCCCCCATGAATGCAGGAAGAGGACGATTGACAGCGCTTGAGTGGGGGGTCCATATTGCTTGAGGAACCCTGGTCGACTCTGAAGAGGCTGAGAGTATTTCCATCATGCCCGCTCATCACGCCAACAGACCCCTGCTCGTCGTTGCAAATGCTCGAGCTTTGCGTCTAGATGAGGCACCTTTTGACGCCTGCTCCTGGCACGCTCGAAATGCTCTCAACCTCTGACTCTTGGAGACGCTAGCAAATGATCCGTGTACTCATGTTGGCTGCAGCCTTGGCAATGATGTCGAGCGCGCATGCACTTGACTCGACAAGCACCTTCACGATTCTCGAAGGCAATGCACTGGTGTATCGCGGCGCAGGCAGCATGCGTGGCGTCGAGGGCTTGAAGCTGGTGCGCGGCGACATCGTGGACATGGCTGCCGCCTCTTTCGCGCAGATCGAATATCCCGACCAGTCGATCATTCAGTTCGGGCCGTCCACGCGCGTCATGATGATCGGCGGGACTGAGCGGCAGAAGCCCGAACGTTGGCTGTACCTGATGGAGGGCTGGGTCAAGCTGTCCACCCCCAAGCAGGCCCCGACCACTGCCCCCGCCTTGGAGCTTCGCTCGCCGCTCATCGACGTGCCCGCCAATGCGGCCACTGTGGTCGTGCTGCGGCAATCACCGTCTGACGTCAACCTCTTTGTAGAACGCGGCGAGTTGCGCCTGGCCGAGCGGCAGGCCAACGGCAGCACCTTCGCGGTGCCGCTGAAGGCCGGTGATTTCTATGCGCGCAAACAGGGCTGGCGCGGGACCGTGAGTCAGAAGGCGACACCCGCATTTGTGAGCGAGATGCCGCGCGACTTTCGCGACTCATTGCCTTCGCGGCTGGATCGATTCCGTGATCGGCAGGTGCAGCCCATGGAGGCGCCAGCCTTTGCGTATGCCGACGTTGAGGGCTGGCTCAAGGCCGAGCCGGCAGTGCGTCGACCGCTCGTGCAGCGCTGGCGCGGAAAAGCCCGTGAGCCAGCCTTTCGGGCAGCGCTGATCACCAACCTGTCGGCCCACCCCGAGTGGGATCCCGTGCTGTTTCCCGAGAAGTACAAGCCCAAGGATCCGCCGCGCGCCGCGTGGACATCCGGCCGATCGGCCAGCGGCGCCGCATCGTCCGCAACCCGTTGAATTGAGGTCTCGCGATGAAATTGCTCTTGAAGTTCAACCTCGTGTTCTTGCTGATCTTCGGTTTGGGCTTGGCCGCCACGGGTTATGTGTCATGGAAGCTGCTGGAGCGCAACGCCAGGGAAGAAATCGCCCAGAACGCACGGCTTTTGATGGACACCGCCATCGCGGCACGCGGGTACACCTCGACCCAGGTGAACCCCTTGCTCGAAACCCAACTGAAATACACCTTTCTTCCGCAGTCGGTACCAGCCTATTCGGCCACCGAGGTGTTCAATGACCTGCGAAAGACCCATAGCGCGTACGGCTACAAGGAAGCGGTGCTCAACCCGACGAATCCGCGCAATCGGGCGGTGGACTGGGAAGCCGACCTGATCACGCGATTTCGCAACAGCAAGGACACGACTGAGTTGATCGGTGACCGGGACACGCCCAACGGGCGTTCCTTCTACATAGCTCGTCCGCTGCGCGTCACCGCGCAGAAATGCCTGCAGTGCCACAGCACCGTCGACGTGGCACCCAAGACCATGCTCGAACGCTACGGCCCGGACAACGGCTTCGGCTGGACTCTCAACGACGTGGTGGGCGCGCAAATCATCTCAGTGCCCACGGAGGTTCCGCTGGAACGTGCCAAGCAAGCCTTCACGGTGTTCATGGGCTCGGTTTCGGCAGTGTTCATCGCGATCGGCATTGTCCTCAACACCATGCTGTGGGCGCTGGTGATTCGCCCGATCGGCAAACTGTCGACATTCGCCGACAGGGTGAGCCTGGGCGAACTCGAGATTCCCGAGTTCGAGCGTGAGTCGCGGGATGAGATCGGCGCGCTGTCCCGTTCGATCGCCCGCATGCGTACCAGCATGGTGCAAGCAATGAAAATGCTGGAGAGCTAGACCTGCGTGCAGTGGTGCAGTGAATCAGGGGCACTCATGACGATTCCGACAAAGGTAGGCAAGTACCCGATTTCGGAACTCATCGGCAAAGGAGCGATGGGGGTCGTCTATCGTGGCTACGACCCCGTCATCAAGCGGCACGTCGCGATCAAGACCATTCGCAAGGAGCTGATCGACGATGAGGACATGACCGAGACGCTGTCGGGGCGATTTCGCCGCGAGGCGCAAGCAGCCGGAACCTTGAACCATCCGGGCATCGTCTCCGTCTACGAGTACGGCGAGGACGCGCAGCACGCCTTCATCGCCATGGAGTTCGTCGAAGGCAACAGCCTGCGGGAATTCCTTGCGCAAGGCGCCGCGTTCAACGAGCATGACTCGGTGAGCATCATGGTGCAGGTGCTCGACGCACTGGAGTTCGCGCATTCGCACGCCATCTGGCACCGCGACATCAAGCCGGCCAACATCCTCGTGATGAGCAACGGCCGCGTGAAGCTCACCGACTTCGGCATCGCACGCATCGAAACCGCCGACCGCACGACGACCAACCTCATCATGGGCACGCCGGGCTACATCGCACCTGAGATGTACCTGGGCGGGCAAATTGACCACCGCGTCGACATCTTCGCGTCGGGCGTGCTCTTCTACTACCTGCTGTCCGGCAAGGCGCCGTTTCGCGGGCACTCCGAAGCAGTGATGCACGACGTGTGCTATCACGACCCCGCGCCACCATCGACCATCGATCCGCAGCGCCATTGGCCGAAGTACGACGCCATCGTCGCGCGTGCACTCGCGAAGGACCCGGACCATCGCTTCCAGAGCGCCGGCGAGTTCCGCAGGGCCATCCTCGCCGACTATGCCGAACCGCTGGACAGCACCCTGTCCGATGCAACCATCCGATCGCCCATCCAACGGTCGATGTCGATCGGCATTGATGGGGGAACGCCTTCGACGCCGAAGCCGCTGTCGGTCCAGGGCACAAGCACACCACCGCCCACTGGCTGGAGCTCGACGGTGCTGTCGGGCGTCGAGCTCGAGCTGGCCCGCTTCCTCGGGCCGGTCGCGCGGGTGCTGGTGCGGCGGGCGGCGCAAAAGCACAAGGACCTCGAGACCCTGACCGCGGCGCTGGCCGAAATCATCGAGCGTTGGAATGACCGGGAGTCATTTGTGCGCGCCGTGACAGGCAAGGGACTTGCCACATTGCATGCGCGTGTGCCCGCGGGCACCGACACGCCGCTGCCGCGCACGCCGACACCGGGACCGTCGGTGACCCCCGAGGAGCTCGAGCGCACGACGCGCATCCTGACGACCTACATCGGGCCGATCGCTCGCGTGGTCACCAAGCGTGCTGCCGCGAATGGTGCGAGCCGGCACGATTTCTTCAACCAGGTCGTACAAAGCCTGCCTACCGATGCACAGCGAGAGCGCTTCCTGCGTGAGGCGGCGGTCTTGGGCGTCTGAGAGGCTGAGAGTATTTCGATCAGCCTCTGAAGCCGCCGCAAGCCTGGGCAACCCTTTGAACCGCCGCCAATTGAACCAAGCACCCGAGGCGCAGCCCATGCCTGCCGACGAGCGCACTTTGATTCAGGATCAACAAACGATCCTGATGCCAGCGCCCGGTGGTCAGGCGACTGTGGTCACGAAACGATCGGGCCGCCCGCGAATTCCCGGCGCGAGCGCAGGCGTACAACTGCAGCGCCTTGTGGCCGGCGTCAACCCTCTGCTCGGTGCGGCCGGTGTGCTTTTGGCATTGGTTCCGAAGCTGCGCACGACGATGGAGCACGATGATCCGGCTGCGCTGCGCGTGCAGTTACTGCAGTGCATTGCCGAGTTCGACGCGCTGGCCACCGCTGGCGGCGTGTCGCGGACGAAGATCACTGCCGCACGCTACGTGCTGTGCAGCTTCATCGACGAGGTGATCGCACAAACGCCTTGGGGCGACAGTGGCATCTGGGCCGAGCGCAACTTGCTCCAGGAGTTTCACGAAGAACGCTGGGGGGGCGAGAAGGCATTCCAATTGCTCGAACGTCTGGGGCAGGATGCGGCGAACAACGCCGATCTCCTGGAGTTGTTCTATGTGTGTCTGGAGCTCGGCTTCGAGGGCCGCTATCGCGGCGTTCCCGGTGGTCGTGCGCAGCTCGACGCGATCGCCGCGGGCGTGCTCGATGCCGTGCGCCCGATTGGCGACCCGGCAGCGACGCGGACCTTGTCGCTTCGTTGGCAGGGTGTTGCAACGCCAGGCACGCGCGAGGTGTCGGCGATGCCCTTGTGGGTCTTGCTAGCGATCGGCGCGGTGATCGTGCTCGCAGTCCTGCTGGTGCTGAACTCGCGTCTCGAAAAGCTGTCGCAGCCGCTGTTGACGCAGATTCACGCAGCGCCGCTCGCACTGCGAGGCGAGCGCTCCGCGGCTGCCGCCGGACCACGCCTTGCATCCTTGCTGCAAGCGGACATCGCAAGCGGCGCCATCCAGGTACAGGACGAAGCGCTGCGCTCGCTCATCACGCTTCCGGCTGACAGTTTGTTCGTTCCCGGAAGCGCCAAGGTGGATCCTCGTCAGCTCGAGCTGCTCGGTCGCATCGCAAAGGCGCTCAAAGACATGCCAGGGCAAGTCGCCGTCATCGGCCACACAGACAACACGCCGGTGGCATCGCTGCAGTTTCCGTCCAACTGGCATCTGTCGCGCGAACGCGCACAAGCCGTAAAAGCCGCCCTTGTGCAACAAGGAGCACGCCCCGAACGGCTGCGTGCCGAGGGTCGCGCCGACGCCGAGCCGCTCTTGCCCAACAACAGCGCGGCAGACCGTGCACGCAACCGGCGCATGGACATTGAACTGCGCCTGCCGCGGCCCGACGAGTGAAGCGATGACAAGAAATTCCCCCACATTCATGCGGCCGCTGCTCACGGCCGTCGGCGTGCTTGCGGCGGGCGCGCTGCTGTGGTTCATCGGTCCGCTCGTCGCTGTGGCAGGTGTCGTTCCTTTGGCGGGCGAGCCGGCACGCTGGATGGCCATCGTCGCAGTGGTCGCCGCAATGACGTCGCATACCGCATGGCGCAGCATGCAATCGGCGCGCCGCAACCGCCGCCTGCTTGAAGGCATGGTGGCCAAGGACGAGGCCGCCGCAAGCGCGCCCGGGGCGAAGGAAGTCGAGGTCATCACCCAGCGCTTCGAGCAAGCGGTGGCCCTGCTGCGGCAGGCACGCATCGGCGGCAAGCGCCCATGGCTTGCCGCGCTCGCGGGACGCCCCTACGTCTACGAACTGCCCTGGTACATCATCATCGGCGCACCCGGCGCGGGCAAAACGACGGCACTGATCAATTCGGGCCTGCAGTTCCCGCTCGCGAACACAGTCGGAGAGAAAGTGATCCGCGGCATCGGTGGTACGCGCAATTGCGACTGGTGGTTCGCAAGCGAGGCGGTGCTGATCGACACCGCCGGCCGCTACACCACGCACGACAGCGACCTCGCCGCCGACCGCGCGGCGTGGTTCGGTTTTTTGAAGCTCCTGGCACGCTATCGTCCGCGCCGCCCGATCAATGGCGTGCTGCTGACCATCAGCGTGAGCGACTTGCTGGGCGCCAGCCCCGAGCGACGGCAGGCCCATGCCGGCGCACTGCGCGAGCGCATCGAAGAACTGCACAACCAACTCGGCATCGCCTTCCCGGTTTATGTGCTCATCACGAAGACCGATCTGTTGGCCGGCTTCATGGAGTTTTTCGCCGATTTCGACAAGGACGAGCGCTCGCAGGTCTGGGGCGTGACATTCCCGTACCAGGATGACTCGACCCGCGACGGCCCGGTGGTGCGCATGGCGAGCGACTTCGCGGCGTTGGAGAAGCGGCTCAACGACTGCCTCATGGACCGGCTGCAGGGTGAGCACGACCGCGAACGGCGCGGCGCGGCCTACACCTTCCCGCAGGAGTGGCACCTGCTTCGCCAGACGCTGTTCGACTTCTTGCAGACCATGTTCGCCGACCTGCGGCCAGAACTGCGCCCACTGCTGCGCGGCGTCTACTTCACCAGCGCCACCCAGGAAGGCACACCGATGGACCGGGCCCTCGGCGGACTGGCGCGTGCGCTGGGCCTGACAAGCCGGATCGTTCCTCCGGCGAGGCCCAGCGGCAAGACTTTCTTCGTGACGCGACTGCTGCGCGACGTGGTGTTCGCGGAAGCAGGTCTGGCCGGCACCAATCTGCGTTGGCGCCGCCGTCGCGCCGTGCTCGCATGGGGCGCGGTGGGAGCGACGGTGTGCACCGTAGCAGCCGCGGTAGCGCTGTCGTGGCGAGCCTATGACGTCAACCGCACCATGCTGACCGCGTCGGCGCAGCGCTTGCCCACGCTCGGACGCCATGTCTCGGCGGCACGGTCGACCTCGTCCACCGATCTTGTCGCGCTGCTGCCTGTGCTTGACATGCTGAGTGACTTCGGCAGGCCGTCCGGGGCGCACTCCAAGCCCTTGGCGCTCGACATGGGCCTGGACCGCGCCGACATGCTCGTCGCGGCGTCGCACGACTCCTATGAGCGCGCGCTGCGCGAGGCTTTCCTGCCGCGTGTCGCCGCCCGCCTCGAAGAACGGCTGCGCGCCGGCGAGCGGGAGCACGTCGAGTTGATCTATGAGACGCTGAAGACCTACCTGATGCTGTTCGGCGGCAAGAACTTCGACGCAGCCGCGCTGCGCTCCCACTTGAGCGCCGACTGGGACGCGACGCTGCCCGCGAGCGTGCGTCCCGAGCAGCGCGTGGCATTGCGCCGCCACCTGGACAGCCTGCTCGCAAGCGGCGAAGTCGGGGCACCTTCCCATGCAGATCCACAACTCATCGCGACCGCGCGCAGCCTGGTCGGCAGCGTGCCGCTTGCGCAGCGCGCCTACCACCGGCTCAAGCAGATGGACCTGGGCGCCGCTTCCTTCACGGTGGAATCCGCCGGCGGACCCGCGGCGGGGCGCGTCTTCGTGCGGGCGAGCGGCAAGCCCTTGAGCAGTGGCGTGCCGGCCCTCTACTCCCGCACGGTGTGGCGGCAATCGCTGCGAGAACGCACCAACGACGTGTTGCAGCAATTCGCCCGGGAGCAAAGCTGGGTGTTGGGCACCGCGCCTATCGCCAACGCTGCAGAGCCGGCCCAGCAAGCCCTCTCGGACGAGGTACAGCAGTTTTATCTGGCGGACTATGCGACGCAATGGAGTGAGTTCATTGGCGACCTGCGACTGGCCCCCACGGCTGACCTCACGTCCAGCGCCGAGCTCGCTCAACTGCTCGCGCGCCCAGACTCGCCGCTGATTGCAGTGCTGCGCGCGTCGATTCGCGAGGTGTCGCTGAGCACGCCACAGGTATCGGCCAGCGGCACGTCCGCGCAAGGCAGCGATGCCACGATCGACAACCGCTTCGATGCACTCCAGCGTTTCCTCGTCGGCCAGCCGGCCGCGCTCGACGACATACGTGCGCTGCTCGGCAAGCTGGCCGCCCAATTGGCCGTGATCGAAGATGCTGTGAAACGCAAGACGCTGCCCCCCGTCAGCGATGTCGTGCCCGAACTGCAAGCCGCGGCACAGCGCGCGCCCGAGCCGGTGCGCAGCATGCTGCTGCAGTTGGCCGCGGCGAGCGGGGCCCAGATCTTCGCCGTCGTGCGCGAACCCTTGAACGCCAAGATGTCCAGCGAATTCGTCCCCGCCTGCAGCCGCGTCACGGCCGGTCGCTACCCGCTGTCCCGAAACGCTCGTGATGAGATGTCTCGCGAGGACTTTGCGCGCACCTTCGGCGCTGGTGGCCTGGTCGACGGGTTCTTTCGACGCAATCTGGTGGCGTATGTCGACACCTCGGCACAGCCTTGGGCCTACCGCAAGCCCGGGGCGAGTGGCCGCGGCGAGTCGCCTGAATCCCTGCTGCAGTTCCAGCGCGCCCAGGCGATTCGCGAAGCCTTCTTCCGCGACGGTGGGCGCCAGTTCGGCACGAGGCTTGAGTTTCGGCTCCTTGAGCTCGATACAGCAGCGGGCGAATTCACGCTCGATGTCGACGGACAGGTGCTGCGATTTCGGCCCGGTGCAAAGGCGCCGCAAAGCCTGCAATGGCCGGGCCCGGGCGAGTCGGGGCGAGTGCATCTGCAGCTCGCGCCAGCGGGTGGCGGCGCCGGGCCGGGACATGTGTTCGAAGGACCTTGGGCGCTGTTCCATTTGCTCGATCGGGTGCGCGTGGAACCCGGGGCATCGCCGGATCGCGCGCAGCTGGTGTTCGATGTCGAAGGCCACAAAGCGCGCTTCGAAGTGAAGAGTGCATCGCCTCTCAACCCCGTGCTTCGCCGGGACCTGGAGCAATTTCAATGTCCGACGCGCTTTTGAGCCGTTCAGTCGCCGCGGGCTGGTTTGGCAAGCTGCCGAACGTGGGCGACTTCGTGTCACGGCGTTTGCCCAACGGCTTCATCCAGGAATGGGACCGGTGGCTGGAGCAAGGCTTGGCGCTGGCGCGGGCGGAGTTCGGCGCGGCCTGGCTTGCTGGCTACCTCGTCGCGCCGATTCGGCGCTTCTGGCTCGCTCCAGGCGTGCTCGGCAAGCCTGGCTGGGCGGGCCTCATGATGCCCAGCGTCGACCACGTCGGCCGGCATTTCCCACTGACCATCGTGCAGCCCATGGAGACACTCGCCGCCGCGCTGGCTGCGCGCGACTGGTTCCGGTCTGTCGACATGCTTGCGCGGCAGGTGCTCGATGTGGACTTCACCATCGATGATCTGGAGCAGGGCCTGGCCCAGATCGCGCAGCCCGACGCTCGCGCGGTAGACGGTGCGGCTCGGCAACTCGCGAATCGCTTGTTGAGCGCCTTCCCGAGCGGCAACGCCACCGTGTGGTGGTGCGACGCTACTGATCGAGCCAATGAGGAATCGGACTTCCTCTGCTTTGATGCGATGCCGCCGGCCACTGCCCTCGTGTCAATGATGGCGGGTGAGCCATGAAGGCAAAGTCATGCCTGATCGTCGCGATGACGCTCTTGCTGTGTCTGGCGCTGGCCGGGCCCGCAGTGGCGGCCGAACGCATGCGCGGACTCACGGTCACTGAAGAACGGCTCGCTCTGGTCATCGGCAATGCGGCCTATCGCAACGATCCGCTAGACAACCCCGTCAATGATGCGCGGCTGATCGCGCAGGCGCTGCGCAAATCGGGCTTTGCCGTCTCACTGCACGAGAACCTCGATCGTGCAGGGCTCATCGACGCCATGAGAGAGTTCGGCAAACAGCTCGGTGAGAACACGATTGCAGTGGTCTATTACGCAGGCCATGGCCTGCAATTGCGAGACCACAACTATCTGATTCCAGTCGATGCCGAGATACGAGGCGAAGACGAGATTCCGATTGCAGGGTTGGACATCGGGTTCATCCTTGGCCGCATGTCGGCCGCGCGCAGCCGCGTCAACATCGTCATTCTCGACGCCTGTCGCAACAACCCGTTCAGCGGCAAAGGCGGCGCGAAAGTGCAAGGCCTGGCCCAGATGGACGCGCCGCTCGGCACGCTGCTCGCCTACGCGACTGCGCCGGGCAAGCTGGCGGCCGATGGTGCCGGCACCAACAGCCTGTATGCGACGCATCTCGCACAGCATCTGCTCACGCCGGGTCTGCCCGTCGAGCATGTGTTCAAGCGGGTGCGTGAAGGCGTGGTGCGCGACACACGCCAAGTGCAGGTTCCGTGGGAAAGCTCATCCTTGCAAGGCGAGTTTGCATTCGTGCCGGGTGCGGTGCCAACGACGGCCAGCTCAACAGGTGACGTGGAAGCCGCCGGGGAGCTGGCGTTCTGGAACAGCATCCAGGCCTCGACACGCGCCGATGAATACCGCGCCTATCTGCGGCAGTATCCGAACGGCCGCTTCACGTCGCTCGCACAGACACGTGTGGCGGCCTTCACGGCGCCCGTGCCAACACCAACAGGCCCTGCCTCCCAAACAGACGCCCTGCCCCACGTCGGCGACACATGGCGATACCGCGTCCAGGACCAGTTTCGCATCGGCGATCTATTCCTGACTGCGAAGGTCGACGGCGTGACAGCGGACGGCATTGCCGAAACATGGTCTACGACTTCCGACGCAAAGCTGCGCACAACCCTCGTTCCACTCGAACCAGGCTTCAACACCATGCCGGGTTGGACATTGACGCCACCCGAGTTCTCGCCGTATTTGCTCGCGGCGGGCGGGCTGCGTCCCGGGCAGGCGATCCCCGATCAAACGAGGCGCGTCGAGCAGGCTCTGGTCCCATTGCGGGTGCGCGTAGAAGGCGAGGAAGACGTGGTCGTCGCTGCGGGGCGTTTCAAAGCGATCAAGGTGGCGCTGCGCGGCCAGTCGGCATCACGCGGAGCAGCGCGCAGCGGATCGGTGGTGAGCGAGCACGTGATCTGGTATGCACCGCAGGTCAAACGCACAGTCAAGTACACGGTCTCCACGCGGGTGGGAAACGATCTGCGGGAATCGACCAGCTTTGAATTGGTGGAGTTCAGATTGAACTGAAATCAGTGCCGGACGCAACACCCTGAGCGTTGAGCGCCAGCGTTCCACCGGACAAGAGTTCCCCGCCTCATCCGGCGCAAGCCTTCGACAAGCCGATCCTGAACTTGTCGAAGGGCTCAGCCGGAACGGGAGTTGAATACGCGAAGAAGACCTCTCAGCCTCTCAGGCCCTCTCAGCCTCTCAGGCCTTCAGTCGCCAGCCGGTCCTGAAGATCCAGACCACGAACGCCAGCGAAACCACAAGAAACAGCAGCGTCATACCCAAGCTGATACCAACAGCCACGTCCGCTTGGCCGTAGAAGCTCCAGCGGAATCCGCTGACGAGATAAACGACCGGATTGATAAGCGCGACCTTCTGCCACACCGGTGGCAGCATGTCGATCGAGTAGAAGCTGCCACCAAGAAAGGTCAGCGGCGTGATGATCAAGAGCGGCACGACCTGCAGCTTCTCGAAGCCGTCGGCCCACAGGCCGATGATGAAACCGACCAGACTGAAAGTCAGTGCAGTCAGCACCAGGAACAGCAGCATCCAGACTGGGTGCAGCACCTGCAGCGGCACGAACAGCCCGGCCGTCGCCAGGATGATCAGGCCCAGCACGATCGACTTCGTGGCGGCCGCCCCGACGTATCCCAGCACCGTCTCGAAGGCAGAGACGGGCGCCGACAGCAGCTCGTAAATCGTGCCACTGAAACGCGGGAAGTAGATTCCGAAGGATGCGTTGGACACGCTCTGCGTCAGCAGCGAGAGCATGATCAGTCCGGGCACGATGAATGCGCCATAGCTGACGCCTCCGACGCTCTGAATGCGCGATCCAATCGCCGCGCCGAAGACAACGAAGTACAGCGAGGTGGAGACCACCGGCGAGACCACGCTCTGCATCAGCGTGCGGCGCGTGCGCGCCATCTCGAAGCTGTAAATCGCGCGAACTGCATGCAGGTTCATGCTGCAACTCCTGCGGTGGTGCGGGCTGGCGCGGCCTCAGGCGGGCCACCCTGAATCAAGCTGACGAAGATGTCCTCCAGCGAACTCTGCGTCGTCTGCAAGTCCCTGAACGCGATTCCCGCCTGGCTCAGCGCAAGCAACACCTGCGCGATGCCGGTGCGCTCATGGTCGCTGTCATAGGTGTAGACGAGTTCGTGGCCGTCCTTGGCCAGTGCCAGCGCGCCGGCCGGAACACCCTGCAGTTCGGGCACTGTTCCAAGCGGCTGCTGCAAGGCCAGGGTCAGCTGCTTGCGACCCAGCTTGTGCATCAGCACAGCCTTGTCCTCAACCAGGATCAGCCGACCTTTGCTGATGACCCCGACGCGGTCGGCCATCTCTTCCGCTTCCTCGATGTAGTGCGTGGTCAGGATCACCGTCACGCCTGTCTCACGCAGGCCGCGCACCAGGGCCCACATGTCGCGACGCAGCGTGACGTCCACGCCCGCGGTGGGCTCATCCAGGAACAAAACCTGCGGCTCGTGCGACAGTGCCTTGGCGATCAGCAAGCGTCGCTTCATGCCGCCGCTGAGTGTCACGATCTTGCTATTGCGTTTGTCCCAGAGGGACAGCGAACGCAGCACCCGCTCGATGTGGCCAGGGTCGGCAGGCTTGCCGAACAGGCCGCGGCTGAAGCTGACCGTCGCCAAGACGGTCTCGAACGCATCCGTGGTCAGCTCTTGCGGCACCAGGCCGATCAACTCGCGCGCCGCCCGCCAGTCGCGCCGGATGTCGTGGCCGTCCACGCGCACGCTGCCGCTGCTGGCATTGACGATGCCGCAGACAATGCTGATGAGTGTCGTCTTGCCAGCGCCGTTGGGGCCCAACAAGGCGAAGATCTCGCCGCGGCGGATGCTCAGGTCGATGTGGTGCAGCGCAGTCAAGCCGCTGGCGTAAGTTTTCGATACTGCATCGACGGCGAGGATATTGGGCATGCGCAGAGGATAGCCCGCGGCGGAAGAACACGTTGCTTGGGGCGTTCAGCTCCGCACAGGCTTCGAGGTTTCGCTCTCCGGCGAGAAATAGGGCCGGCATTGGCCGCTTTTGAACGGCTCGATTTCCCGGCTTGCACCGCAGAATAGGGGACACGTTATGTGGTGAAGCGAGGCCCCATTGAATTCCCATGTGCCTGACCTGTCCCGGGGTGTGATGCCCGCGGAGTTGCTGCCGATTTCCGGCTTTATCGTGCCGGCCGTCAAGGGCGTCGATGATCATGCTCTTCAAGATCTGATCATGCGAGTCAACGCCGGAAGCCTCGCTTACCTGCGCGTTCCGTCCAGCCTTGTGTACCGCTGGGCAGCCTTGTGCGGACGCTGGTCAACCGACCTGCAGACCTTCATCGCACAGGCCCTGCGCCACACCGGCAACCTCGACAACTTTCTCGTGCAGCCTGCTGCCGTCGACCACCACAACGGCGCCTACGGCCTGCTCGAAGCCAGCATCACCGCGGCCGAAGTGGCGATGAACCCATGCCACACACCGGGCAGCTTCGAGCCGCTGCCACCGGTGCTCGATGAACTGGAGCAGGTGTGCTCCGCGACGGCCTTTCTTTTTGACCTCGGCAAGGTGTTCGATCCGCATCCGAGCGACGACACCGCGCGCAGCCACGAACCGATGCTGTTGCCGTACTCCGATCTCTCACGTTGCTGGCGTTCGAGCTGGAAGGCGCTTGCCGGACGCAACCCGGTCTTGGCGGCGTGGATGTATCACGTGGGCAGTGCAACTCCCAGCCGGGCCATGGCGGTCGAGATTGCACGCAGCCTCACGCACAACGCGGTGAAGGCGGCTTGGCGCTCGGAAAGCTCGTTGACGACAATCTGAGCGCATTCGAGGCGCAGACGCGCGCCTCGTCCCTGACTCAGAGGCTGAGAGTTCTTCGAGCTTGCACGAGCAGCACGTCAAAAGGCGCCTGATCTAGGCGCAAAGCGCAGCCATAGCTCGTGCTATGGCGAGCAATTGCAACGACGAGCATGGGCCTTTTGGCGTGATGAGCGGGCATGATCGAAATACTCTCAGCCTCTCAGTTGCGGGTGACGGCGCGAGCGATGAGAAATCGCATTTGTCGCCACCTCACGCCAGCGGCGACTTTGCATTCGGGGCAGTCGAGCTGTCCCTTCTTGATCATGTTCATGGTCTCGATGCCCGCGATGAGGCTGCGCGCATCACATCCAGCGGATAGTGCAGCCGCTTGAGCGCTGGAACCATCACCGATTCTCGCCCGACATCGCTAAGGGCCCGTTCGGGGATAAGTTGTGCATTTGGCCGCCGGCTGCGAGATGCGATGCAAGGCGCAAAGCGCAGCGATGCCCATAGGCATCGCGAGC
>Ga0207678_10001128_pt1 | contig 24473 bp, 21 predicted proteins | sample KBSC63metaG_FD_184319 | JGI IMG/M metagenome (GOLD analysis project Ga0207678, IMG submission 184319) | Corn rhizosphere microbial communities from Kellogg Biological Station, Michigan, USA - KBS C6-3 metaG (SPAdes) (version 2) | ecosystem: Host-associated > Plants > Roots > Rhizosphere > Soil ... | reverse complement strand
GCGAGCAGGTGAGCACGTTTCGCGACTTCGGCTCGCGCTGCGAAGGCCACCCGGAGATCGACCCCAGCGCCGGCATCGAGGTGACGACCGGCCCTCTGGGCCAGGGAATCGCCAACGCCTTCGGCATGGCGGTCGCCGAGGCCTACCTGAACGCGCGCTTCGGCTCGGGCGTCGTCGACCACCGCACGTACGCTTTCGTCGGCGACGGCTGCCTTCAGGAGGGAATCGGCCAGGAGATGATTTCGCTCGCCGGGCACCTGCGTCTCGGCAAGCTGATCCTGCTGTGGGACGACAACCGGATCACCGACGACGGCGCGACCCAGCTGTCGATCAGCGAAGACGTCGCCGCGCGATTTCGCGTCGCCGACTGGCACGTCGTCGAAGTCGACGGTCACGACCTCGAAGCGGTGTCGGCGGCCATCGCCGCCGCCAAGGCCGACCCGCGGCCCTCGCTCGTTGCTTGCCGCACGGTCATCGCCAAGGGCATCGCGCGGCTGCAGGGCCAGCGCGGCGGCCACAGCGCCAAGTTGTTCCCCGAAGACGCCGCCGCGGCGCGCGAGCAGCTCGGCTGGACGTCGCCGCCGTTCGAGGTTCCCGCCGACGTGCTGGCGGGCTGGCGCGACGCCGGCCGCAGCGGCCGCGTCGAGCGCGACCGCTGGCGTGCGCGCGTCGCCACCTTGCCGCCGGCGCGACGCGCCGAGTTCGAGCGCGTCGTCGCCGGCGAGCTGCCCGAGGGCTGGCGCGACGTCCTGCTCGAGTACAAGCGCGGCGCGCTCGATCGCGAGCCGCTGCCGAGTGGGATCTTCATCAGCGCCGAGATCAACGACCTGCTGGTCGATTGCATGCCCGAGCGCATGGTCGCCTGCGCCGACCTCGAGGCGCCCACCAACCACAAGCGACGCCTGGCCGCCTTCACCGCGCAGGACCGCAGCGGTGCCTATGTGCATTGCGGCGTGCGCGAGCACGTGATGGGCGCGATGGTCAACGGCATGGCGGCGCACGGCGGGGTCGTGCCGATGGCCGTCACCTACCTGGCGTTCTCCGACTACGAGCGCCCGGCGATGCGCATGGCCGCGCTGATGGGCTTGCCGGTGAAGTTCGTCTTCAGCCATGACTCGATCGGCATCGGCCGCAACGGCCCGACGCACCAGCCGGTCGAGATCCTGGCGTCGCTGCGCGCGATGCCCAACATGCTGGTGCTGCGCCCGGCCGACGCGGTCGAGGCGGCCGAGTGCTGGGAGATCGCGTTCGAGCATCGCCGTGGCCCGTCGACGCTCGTGTTCGCGCGCCAGGCGCTACCCCATGTCCGGCGCGTTCACACGACCGCAAACCTATCGCGGCGCGGCGCCTACGTGCTCGTCGAGGCCGACGGGGGGCCGCGCGAGGTGACGCTGCTCGCGACCGGCTCCGAGGTGACGCTCGCTGTCGCGGCGCGCGACACGCTGCAAGCGGCCGGAACGCCGACCGCCGTCGTGTCGATGCCGAGCTGGGAGCTGTTTGCGGCGCAGGACCTGGGCTATCGCGCGAGCGTGCTCGGCGCCGGCACCGTGCGCGTCGCGTGCGAAGCGGCACTCCGCTTCGGCTGGGACCGCTGGCTTGGCGAGCGCGGCGGCTTCGTCGGCATGACCGGCTTCGGCGCTTCCGGACCGGCCGAGGTGCTGTACCGTCACTTCGGAATCACGCCCGAGGCGATCGTCGCCGAGGCGCGCCGCCTGCTCGCCACGCTACCCGAGAGTGCCGTCGCATGAGCCATCGCATTGTCTTTCTCGACCGCGCGACGATCGCGCCGCAGATCCGCGTACGCCCGCCATCGTTCGCGCACGAGCTGATCGATCACGCCGAGACCCGTCCCGATCAGGTGGCGGAGCGCCTCGCCGGCGCCTCGATCGCCATCACCAACAAGGCGCCGATCACGGCCGCGACGCTGGAGCGCGTGCCGACGCTGAAGCTCGTCGCGGTGGCCGCGACCGGAACCGATTGCGTTGACAAGGTGGCGTGCGCGGCGCGCGGCGTGGCGGTGAGCAACATCCGGGGCTATGCGATCAACACCGTGCCCGAGCACACGTTCGCGCTGATCCTCGCGCTGCGTCGCAACATCGTCGCGTATCGCGAGTCGGTGCTGGCCGGGCGTTGGCAGGAGTCGGGGCAGTTCTGCTTCTTCGACCATCCGATCCGCGACCTGCGCGGAGCGCGGCTGGGCATCCTCGGTGAGGGCGTGCTCGGCCAGCGCGTCGCCGAGCTCGGCAAGGCGTTTGGCATGCAGCCGGTGTTCGCCGCACACAAGGGCAAGAGCGGACTGGGCCCGCTCTACACGCCGTGGCACGAGGTGCTCGAGACGAGCGACGTCATCACGCTGCACTCGCCACTGACGAAGGAGACGCGCGGCATGATCGCGATGCCGGAGTTCGAGGCGATGAAACGTAAACCGCTGATCGTCAACACCGCTCGCGGCGGCTTGGTCGACGAGGGCGCGCTGGTGCGCGCACTCGACGCCGGGCTGATCGCCGGCGCTGGCTTCGACGTCGTCGACGGCGAGCCGCCCAAGGCCGACAACCCGTTGATGCGCGCCGCCGGGCGCCACAACGTGATCCTTACGCCGCACGTGGCGTGGGCCTCCGACGAAGCGCAACAGGCGCTGGCCGACCAGCTTGTCGACAACATCGAGAACTTTGTCGCCGGCCGGCCTACGAATCTGGTCGAAGGCGCGTACTGAACTCGCTGAAACTACCGGCCGGTTTTCTGCAATGACTTGGCCAGAACGGCCGTGGTGGGTCCGCAAGCAGCCGCTGCAATAGGTCGAGAGGCGTTATGTCGACCGCGGAGGGCGACCGCCCGGGCTGCGGAGGGTCTCGGCCAATACCTGACGGTCACGAATGGCTGCTCGGTGCAGTCCAGTCTGGCCGGTGGTGCTACTTGCGCGCCTCGAGCACCAAGTTGAAAGGCGTCTCGGTCGCCCGGCGGAAGCGGGAGAAGCCTGCCTCAGCGAAAACATGCCGCAGCCGGCGCTCGCCAGCCTGCGCGCCCAGCCCGAGCTTGACCTCCTGTGACAGTGAGTTGGGCGTGCAGATGCAAGTCGACGCCGCGTAGTACAGGCGGCCCACCGGATTGAGGTTCTCGTCGAGCTCGTCGTTTGCAAAGGGCTCGACCAGCAGCACGGTACCTCCCGGCTTCAACGACTCGTGCGCGCGCTTGGCTGCACCGACGGGGTCGCCCATGTCGTGCAGGCAGTCGAAGAAACACACCAGATCGAAATCGCTGCCGGGGAAATCGCGTGCGGTCGCTTGGGTGAACTCCACCCGGTCGCCAACGGCGGCTTCCGCCGCGCGCTGGCGCGCCTGCTCGATCGAGCGGTCGTGAAAGTCGAATCCGTGGAAAGTCGACTTGGGATATGCCTTCGCCATGATCAAGGTCGAGGCGCCGTGACCGCAGCCGATGTCGGCGACTTTGGCGCCCTGTTCGAGTCGGGACACCACGCCGTCGAGTGCCGGCAGCCATTCGCTGACCAGGTGGGCGCGATAGCCGGGCCGAAAGAAGCGCTCGGTGCCGGAGAAGAGGCAGGGATGGTGATCGGCCCACGACAGCGCGCCGTCACCACGCATCGCAGTGACCACCTTGTCCTTGTCGAAGTACATGCTGGCAAGCACGACTGCTCCGCCGGCCACATAGACCGGTGAGTCCTCTTGCGCCAGCGCCATGGCCTGCTCTTCGGGCAGCCTGAACCGGCCGTTATCGTGTTCGACGTAGCCGCTCGCCGCCTGGCCGCTGAGCCACTCACGAACGAGCCGGGGATTGCAGTTGGTGCGCTCGGCCAGTTGCTCTGGCGTAACCGGGATGCCGTCGGCCATCGCCCGGTACAGCCCCAGCTCCTCACCAAGGATGACATTGGCCATGATGGCCGCGCCACCCATGTCGACGACGAGCTTGCCCATGAACTCGTTCAGTTTGGCTTCGTCCATCTCACCTCGACCCTTCGCGGGCTGGATGACACGATCGGCGCGGCTAGCCCGCAACTTGGCCGACGAGCGCACCACCGGTGCCTGAAAAGATTCTCCTACCGTCAAGTTGTATGGGTCAACGTGGCTTCGGCATTCCCCTTGGGCCGACCTGCACGGCTGCCCAAGCATCCGCTGGGGGTCGATCAGGGTCGAAGAGGAACATGAGGGCGGCCTCTGGCCCATGCCGCAGGCAAGCTGGCCCCGCCGAATTCCGGGGGATGGGTCGGCTGCGGGTTCTTAAGCTTCCGAATGCCTTGCCTGAAACCTGTCGTTCGCGTTGACACGCCGGCCAGCCGACGCTCGCGCGCATTCGGACCCGGCCAGGAAGAGTTACTCAGCAGTGTCAGAAGCGATCATTTGCCTGCGATGGCATGTTCGAGAGTCACGATTCATTCGATCACCTCGTCGGCGCCGAGCAGCACGCTCCGTGGGATCTTGAGGCCGAGCGCCTTGGCGGCCTTCAGGTTGACGACGAGCTCGAGCTTGGTCGCCTGCTCGAAGGCAATGTCGCCCGGCTTCGTGCCCTTGAGGATCTTGTCGACGAAACTCGCCGCGCGCCGGGACATCGCTGCGAAATCGCCCTGGTAGGAGACGAGGCCGCCGGCATCCAGGTAGCCGGCACCGCCCCAGACCGAAGGCAGTCGGTGCTTGATGCACAGCTCGCCGAGCCGCGCGCGGTGGGTCCAGAACGTGGAGTCGGCGAGCACGGCGACGGCATCGACCCCCTCGCGCGCCATCGTCGCGAAGGCGGCGTCGAAGTCGTCCGGCCCGCGCGCTTCGAGCACCATGATCTGGACGCCGAGCACGCCCTCAAAGTTCTGCTCCTGAAGATACTTTTCGAGGTTCGCACGCCCATAGACGAAGGGGTTCATCAGCACCGCAAAGCGGCGCGCCGCCGGTACGATGTCCTTCATCAACTGCAGGCGCCTTTCCAAAATGCCCTGGAACGCGCCTGACAGCCCGGTGACGTTGCGGCCCGGGCGCGCGTAACTGACCGCGAGCCCCGCCACGACGGGATCGTCGACCCCCAGGGCTACGACCGGGATCGTCGTGGTCGCGTCCTTGGCGAGTATTGCTTCGCGTGGGCCGACGGTCACGAGCACGTCGGGGGCGAGCGCGATCAACTCGGCCAGTAGTCCAGGCAAACGTTCCTGCTTGCCCTCCTGCCAGCGGAACTCAATGGTGAAGTTCTGACCCTCGACATAACCCAGCTCGCGCAAGCCCTGGCGAAACGGCTCGACCCAGGTGCGCAGCGAGTCGCGCGCAGTGCCGCCGATGAAGCCGATGCGCGCCATGTGGCCTACCGGTTGCGCGATGCTCCTGAGGTGCCACGCAAAGAGGCCGACGAGGACAACAATTCGCCTGCGCATGAGACCAACCCCTACCAACGCAGGACTCGCGCTCCCGCCCGTGCGTGCCGATGTGCTCGAAACAGTCTTCACTGGATCGCCTCAGCGACTTCGAGATCGGGACGTCGAACGCACCGCAGGCAACCGACAGCAATTGTTTGCGTTCGGACTTGGCGCCTCCACTCGGGCTCCGCCTGCAGGAAAGTCTACGCCTGAACGACTCCTTCGGGCCGAGCTGAGCTACTTCAGCTTTGGGTCGACGCGAGACTGCCGGGTAGAGGCTGGAGTCGGCCATGAGCAGCCAGTCACGACCGTCCGGTGCGCGGGTCTTGCATCTGCTGGCCGGAGTACGAACCTGAAGGATGGAGTGCTCAGGCCTTGGAGGAGGTGAAAGGCAGCCCGAGTTCGGTGAACAAGGCGCCGACCTCCGGCAACCAGACCGGTGCGCCGCGGGGCGAGGAGAAGAGCTCATGGGCGTCCGTGCCGAAGCTGCCGAATGCCACTAGGCGCGCTCGCCCGCCCGCGGCGACGTACTGGGCGTGCATGCGCTGCCAAGTCTCGGGAGTGAAGTACGAGTCGTTGTCCCCATAGAACCACAGGGTCGGCGCGATCGTGGTGCGTGCGTAGCTTCCGACCGCGTCAGCGAGACTTCGCTCCCAGCCGTTGCAGCTCTCCTGGCGCAGACCGCCCGCGAAATTCACCAAGCCCACGATGTTCGGCAAGCCGAGCGCACCAACCGCGAGGGTCGTCAAGCCGCCGTGTGACTGTCCGAAGACGACCGTTCGGCGCGCGTCGATGTCGGGACGCGCCGAATAAAACGCGAGCGCCGCGACGACGTCCTCCGCCTGGACGCGGCCGTTGCTCTCGATGTTGCAGCCGCCGCCGATGTACGACCCGCCCGATTTCGAGAAGCCCTGGCGCATCGGCACGACGACCGCGTACCCGCGCCGCACCAAGTGGCGGGCCGCGACCAGGTAGCGGCTGCGCGTCTGGAACCGCGGGTTGCCAGATGCCTTGCCGTGGTTGACGACGATGAGCGGGAAGGGACCGTCGCCGGGAGGTCGGTACAGCGTCGTCTCGAGCTCGGCGCCGAACACGCCAGGCTCCTTCACCATCACGACCTCCTCGCGCAAATCGGTGGCGAGCGCGGGCTCGGAGGCCGGAGGCCAGGGCGCTTGCGCCAAGGTGAACCTGGGCGCAGCTGCGAAGACGAGGCCACCGGCGAGCGCTGTCCGCCGTAGCCTATCCGGCGTCGTGTGCACTTCGGTAGGGCGTAGACACTTCATTGATCATCAGCCTCGGACGCACTGCCCCATCGATAGCACGCGGCCGTCGGGCCACAGGTGCGCGTGGACGCGGTGCGTCATGGAAGCACGTCGTCGTGCGCGGGACACAGTAGCAGCGGGCGCGACTATGGGCGACATAGTGTCGGCAGATGAGAGGCTCAGACCGGCCAGAAGCGGCTGCCCGCGAGCGCTTGGTGCTCGCGATAAAACAGATCAGCGCAGGATCTTGAAGTCAAAGACGTCGGGACGGCTGTAGTGTCCGCCGATGTCGATCACGGCCTTCACGGTGCGCAAGAGATCGAATGACCCCGGCGCAATGAGTATTTCTTCGCGTCCGCTCACTGGTCCTACGATCACTTCACCGCGCGGATCGATGATGCATGAACCGCCATCTTGCTCGAAAGGGAGCAGATCTCGGTATTCCTCGGGATGGTCCGACTTCCTGTTGATGCCCGCGACGCAGATCACGTAGGCGCCGGCCTGGCAGGCGAAGGCTCGCGACAGGAGCACCTGGCGAGGCCAGGTCGTTGTCGGCGCGGCGGGTGCGTGCTCCGGCTCGCGGCCGGGCCAGGCCGCAACATGAATTTGAGTGCCCTGCGACGCCAGGGCATAGCCGGGAAGCATCATCATGTGCTCCCAGCAGTTCAGGCCGCTGATGCGGCCGTAGGGCCGTTCGTGGACGCGGATGGACGTGCCGGTCCCCTCGCCCCAGACCGTGCGCTCGTGGAAGGACGGTTTGAGCTTGCGGTGCTTGCCGATGAGACTACCGTCGCGACCGATGAACAAGAGCGTCGCGTAGACGGTTCCTCTCGTTCGCTCGTCGAGCTCGGCGACTCCGATGACCACATCGATCCCTGCCTTGGCCGCCGCGGCGCATAGACGTTCCGTCTCGGGTCCGGGGATCTGCACGGCATTCGCCAGGTAAGCGCTACCGAGTTCCCATCGGCGTGGGCCCGCCGCCATAAATGCGAATACCGGATATCCGGGAAGCCAGCATTCACCGAAGGCCGCGATGGTGGCGCCCTGTGCTCCTGCTTCGGCGATCAGGCGACAGGCCTTTGCTGTCGACGCCTCGCGGTCGAAATGAACCGGGGCCGCCTGAATGGCCGCCATGACAAAGTCACTCATCGCAGCTCCGGACGCCGTGGAGGGAGCCAGAGTATGTTCCCACGTCGCGTCGAAGCAATGAACCGGAAGCTGATTGTTGTGAATCCCGCCGAGGCGCAAGCTTGTTCGCTACTACGCCGCCGCCAATGTCGCCTCGGACCAAGCTGCGCTCGAGGGACTGGTCTAGCGCGTCGCTTGGCCGGCTTGAGAGGAGAGGCAGCTTTCGGGCAGGCTAACAATCCGAACCAGCTTCAGCACTGGGCGATCAGAGCGGATTCCCTGGCCGATCTCGGCGGCTGAAGCAGCCGTCCCGAGTCGAGCAGTATCGAAGCGGACTCTCGATATCGCTGTGATCGGCGACTAGCCGACTGTCGTGAGATTGCCCCGACTCGGGGACGCTGCAGGAGCCGGCCGGAGGAGAGTCGCGGCGAGCGTGTTAGTGATTGAGATTCACAGCCGCAGGCGCGCGCTCCTACGCTTTGTTATCGGCAGGCGGCGTCGTTACGACTTGCCCGTCCTTCACCGGGAGCTTGGGGCCTGGCTTGAAGGACGTCCGCACGATGCCATCCTTGCCGTCGAGCCGGTAGGTGACGTTGTAGCCGACCACCTTCTGCGATCTTTCGTTTACGGTCTTGCAGCGGCGCTCGGTCGTCGTGACGATATCCTTCTCTTGCATGTTCTTCTGAACCTGGTTGCCGGCAAAGCCCCCGGCCGCGGCCCCGGCGACGGTGGCCAACGTCTTGCCTCTGCCGCCACCGACGGTACTTCCCAAGAGACCGCCGGCCAGTCCGCCGACGACGGTGCCGGCGACGCGATGCTCATCCTTTACAGGCGCCCGATGCTGCACCTGAACGTCTTCGCATGTCTCGCGCGGAGTCACCACCGTCTCAAACACCTCCTTGACCGCGACGACCTCGGCAAACTCCGGCTTCATCACCGTCTTGAAGCCCGTGACAGCCCCGGCGCCGAGTACCACCATGGCGATGCCACCTACGGCGATCCCCTTGATCATTGATTTGTCCATGTGCATGTCCTTTCGTTCGCGCCATTTTCATCGGCGGGAGGAGCAGCTTGTCGCTGTGTGCACGCTCTCTATGACAAAGAAGGGTAGCTAGCGCAATGTTTTCACGGTCCCCCTCGTAACGCGAAGTAGCTCAGGGCAAGGCAAAGTTGCTGCGCGTGTACGTGGCGCACTCGCGTTCCTGCGCATGGCTGATCTCGGCTATCTAAAGCAGTCGATCTCCGTCGAGCCGGAGAGAAGCGGACGCGCGCCATCGCTGCGATCGCTCAGGAGCGGACGGCCACGACCGGCTACTTTGAGACGCTCCGCTCCGTTCGCGGCGGTTGCGAACGACGAGCGGCGCCTCGCCCTCACCGGAATGCAAGGTCTGGCTTACCGCGACGGATGCAACTGTTGGCTCAATGAAAGCGCCGGTCCGCGTCGCCGATGTGCATGGCGGAGGATGCCGTCGCGGCGCTCTCTGAGGCGGCGAGCAGCGTCTTGCCTTCGATACCGGCAAAGAGCTTGGCGGCATGGACTGTGAGTTGTAGCAGCTCGGTCGGGTCGGCCGCAGCGACGCCTGGGAGATCGACGGCTCGCACTTATGAGCCGGAGCGTCGGCGCGTGCAGCGCCGACCACGCACTCGCCGATCGAGGCGCCGGCTGCACGCAAGACTACTGGGCCTTGCGACGGAGCGAGTGCAAGGACTTCACGCTGCGCGAGGACCTGCCGGGGAGAGTGCGTAACTCTTGCGTTACGTACGCCGGTCTTTCCACTTCACTTGTGGCGTTCGATCGGACAAGTCGAACTTACGCTGTCGCATGCAGTGGAGGTGGACGTGCGAGACGGTGCCTTACGAGCGGACACGGTCCCACCGTCTTTGTTGCTCAATCTTTGAACGCAGAGGCCGATCACGATGTTCGGTGGCCAAGCGGCTCGATGTGTAGAAGAGACCACGCCGAAGCAAGGTTCCCCAGCCACTTTCTTTTGACACTGACCCATACGACGGTCGACAAGGACCCAGATGCAAACCACGGCAGCGCTACTCCAAGGTACTCGCCACTTTTCGTCAGCAGTTGCCGAGCGCTTCGCGGAGACTGGTCTGCTCGACCCCATGCTCCGGCCCGACGTCCGGGGTCGTCGTCGGGCAGCGGCGGGCGATTCGCTTGCTGCGCCGACGCGCCTCGACGATGGTGACCGACCTGCGGCGCTGGCGCATTTTCTGCGGCTGTCCGAAGCGGACCGCCACATGCGGTTCCAGCAGGTGATGCCTGACCACGCGATCGAGGCCTACGTCGGCCGGATCGACTTCTCGAAGGCAATCTGCTTCGGCATCTTCGACGTTGAAGGGAGGCTGGTGGCGTTCGCCGAGGCCATTCCCTATCGCGCGGGCGCGCGTCTCATGGCGGAAGCCGCCTTCTCCACCGACGAGCCCTGGAGGAAAAGCGGGCTCGCTCGTAAGCTGTGCGATTCGCTGGGCGAGTACGCCACGAGCGCAGGCGTGGACCGAGTGGTATTGCATTGCCATCGCAGAAACGCACCGATGCGTGCGTTGCTGCGCGCGATCGACGCAGTGACGAACTTCGATGAAGGCGATCTCGAGGCCGAATGGGACCCGACTCTGTGAGTGCTCGAGGAAGGGAGATTTCGTTCGAGGAAGTCTGCACCGTCGATGCGGACCAGACCGCCCGGCGCTTGTTTGCACGCCTCTCTCATGGCAGCGCATACGCCGGCCGGATGGTGGAGGGGCTCGCCACCGGATACCTGGTCGCGATCGTCGAATCGATCTGCATCCGCGAGATGCTTCGCGAGATGAGCCTGACCACCGAGGTCATCGTCGGCGCCGCGGTCGATATCCGGCACCGGGCTCCCGTGCCGCCGGGCAAGCAGGTCTGGCTGCGCGGCCGGACGACTCACCTCGGAGAACGAAAGGCGACCTTCGCAGTGCAGGCGTGCGACGCGCAGGAGATCGTGTGCGAAGGGGTCATGACGTTCGTGGCCACCCCGCGCGAACGGATCGAATCGCGCCTGGCGTGGAAGCTCGGTGCCGACAGCGGTGCGCCAGCCGAAGAAGCGTCAAGGCGTCGACACCACGACGTCGTTGCCCGGGTCCGCGCCGGCTTCACGCGCATCGCGAACGCCGCGCTGTCGACCCTTTAGCGAGGGCGTGACGACGCCGGCGTTCGGTCCGTCGACAGATTCGCGTCCGCATAGCCGCCGCTCGTGACGGTCGCAGTTCGGTCGAGCCGAGCCGATCGACCAACGGATCTCGACTGCCTGAAGCAGTCGTCGCACTCGAGGAGCATCGAAGCGGACCTCGATATTGCCGCGAGCGGCCACTTGTTGGCATAGGCAAAAGGCTGCTTTCACCGTGATTGGCGCGCGACGTGACTTCCGGCCATTGCTAGAGCGGGTGCAGCGCCCCAAGCTGACAGTCCGCGGCGCTCCAAGCGGGCGCGGCTGATCAGGGCTCAGTTAATGTCACGCAGCTACGTCAGTCGACACAATGCTCGTCGTCAGGCCGTCATCCTGGGTCGCGTGGCATCGCCCGCGCGTTACGACAGCTTTTACGATCTCGGTTACGAACTCGTTGAGGCGCGCAGCCTGCCTGCGGTCACGGTCCCAATCGGACGCTTGCTGTTTCGCTGGAGCGACCGCGATATCGAGCAGTCGCGACACATTCCCCCAGGGAGTAGCCAGGCGCTGGAGAAGCGCTATAGCGGCGTACGGCTTACAGGCGCCAACGGCCACGGTGCACTGTATTTGGCGTCGCTCGCCGGCTTGCTGCGCGAGAGCGTTCACTACGGCACTGGCGAGGCGCCGAAGCTTGTGCTTCCCGGGGCGCCGGACAGGTTGCGCGAAGTCGTCAAGGCGGCGGCGGCCGGGCAGGCACCTGCGGGCGCCTCTTTCTTCCACGCTTACCGTGCCAAAGCTCCTATTCGGCTAGCAGACCTGCGCGTAATGACATTAGCGCGACTGTTCGCGTCCTTGTTGACTCCGCTTGGAGCGCGGACTCGCTTCGGCATCTCCGAGCAGGCTTCGCCCCAAATGCTAGTACAGATGGTGGTTGACCCGAACGACTACAGCGCGGCGCGTGGCCTTTCCGATGCGATCGCGGATACGGCCTCTGTTAACGGCATCGCCGGTATGTGCGCGACGTCGGCGCGCGGCGATTCGGACACCGGAGTAATCTTGGACGCCCATGGCGATGGGGTCGAAGGCACTGTGTATGCCTTGTTTGGCGCGGCGTCTACGCAAGTCCAAGCATTGCAGCCCGTGGGGAGCTATGCGACCTTCCAGGAGCTCGCGAAGAATGTGCAGTCGACCCCGGGCTTCGCGTGGATCGCATCCTGATCGGGCCCCGTCCGCAAGAAAGTCCGCGAACCCGGACGTGTCAGATGCTCACGTGGCGCTTCGACACAGGGCACAGCGACACGACGCACTGACCGATCGGCTCGAACTGCTGCGTTGCGTCGCTCGCTTGACTAGCGTCTCCGGCTACTCCCCGCTTGCTCCGGGACGTAGCCAACGCCAACGATTTCCGGATTTTGCGGAGCAAGGCTTGGACAGGTATACGAGTCTGGCGCCGCAAAGCGGGCGGCATTAACGTGGGCCTCTCCTTTCCGCTGCGGCGAACATCACTTTCAGGCGCCGAGATGTCATCAGCACGTCGTTTCGTCGTTCCCTTGGTCTTCACAGCCTTCGTGTCAGGTTGCGGTGGTGGAGGAGGCGACGCCACTAGCACCGGAGCTGTCGCGACTGAGGCGCCAGTGTTCCCACTGCGCGCGGCGTATCAAAGCGCTGTCTCCGCAGGTGCCATCGACAACTTCAACCTTAGTGGGACCTGTACGGGGACCGCGACCTCTACCAGCTCGCCGACTAGCGTCGCTACCTTCGAAGGAGTGACCGGGTTCAGTTCCGCACAGACTGTGACGGTTCGGTTCAACGCCTGCCCGCTGCCGAACTCTTCCATCTCCGGGACCGCCTACTACGACGGGTCCTACAGCCCCATTGGAGCGTCCTTCCCAGGCAAGGTCTACCAGAAATTCATAGCCTTACCCTCGGGCATTCCAGCGACCGCAAAAGTCGGCGACTCGTCGGACTACGTCACACAGATCAGGTACAGCGATAGCACGAAGACGGCAGTGATGGGGCGAACGGTTCAGAGTTACGTGGTTGAGGCGGATTCAACGGCCCAGACTGCCGTCGCGAACTTGATTACCAAGGAGTACGACCCATCGGGCGCGTTGGTACTCACCCAGCAGGCGCGCTATCGAATTGATGCGCTTGGTGCTGCAGTTTTGCTCACCATCGACCAGAGCGGCGCCAACTCACTCCATCTCGTCTGGACGCGGGTGAGTAGCGGCGTGGGTGGTCTCGCATATACGCCGGTCCCGTCAAATCCACCTGTGGCGAAGCCGGTCGCGACAGCTCTCACTTCGGCCGGGACTGAGGTTCTTCTGCTGGGCGACGACAGCAGTGACGCGGACGGTGACGCGCTTACGTACAGTTGGACGCTGACCTCGAAGCCCAACGGAAGCGCCACATCGCTTTCGTCAAGTACGGGGATGAGGTCGAGCATCATCGTCGACGCGCCGGGCATCTACGTCGCGACCCTAACGGTTAACGATGGCAAGCTGTCTAGCGCGCCGGTCAGCGTGACGGTGACCGCTACGGACCCCTGCTGCTTGTTGGAGAGGGAGCCCAACGACAGCGCTCTCAACGGCAACATCCGGCCACTCGGAGTCATCAACTCGGGCGGACTCGCGAGTCCAACTGACGTCGACTGGTACTACGTATCTGTGAACCATGTAGGGATGATCCAGGTGAGCTTCGACCTAGCAACGAACAGCGGAGTCTGGAACGTAAGCGTGCGAGATCCCAACGGCAACGTCTTGTCGACGCGAAACATAGCACCCCCTGGTCTGACCTACGAGGTTCCGCTCGTCAGCCCAGGAGTCATGTCTGTAGTCGTTCAGCCGACGTCAGTGTCGCAATACAGCGCCAGCCTATACAGGGTGCGGCTTTACCTTAAGCCGTAGGCTGTGAGTTTCAGCCAGACGAACCGAAACCCACGCAGGCGAATTAGTACGGTAGAGCAGACGTCTAGCCCTCCGAAACGGCCGGAGCCTCCTAACGCCCGTGGCCCGGCGGTGTCACGTCGTCGATGGCGGTCTCTTCCATAGCCACTCCCGACCCAGGCGAGCCATGCGTTCGCGAAAATTCCCACCTGCACTTGAAACGGTCGTCCTGTGCCGTGCGCACGGGCTTTTGAACCTTTCTGCCCCAAGCGGCATTCACCGCTGAATGGGTCCTCCTCATGCTCCGGCACTTCGGCATCGACAGGAAAGCGGTCAGCTCGAGCCGGCGAAGCGCCGAAGACGCGGACGTCGTGCTGATCGGCCGCGTCGCGGCCGGCGACCTTCAGGCTTTTGAGACCCTGTTTCGGATTTATCACCCGCGGCTCGACCGGTTCCTGAGCCTCATGACCGCGCGTCGGACCCTCGTCGAAGAGGTGCTGAACGACACCATGCTCGTCGTCTGGCGCCGCTCGAAGACGTACAACGGGCAAAGCAAGGTGTCGACCTGGATCTTTGCGATCGCCTACAGGACCGCGCTGAAAGCCCTGCGCGACCAGGACGAGCCCGTCGAGACCGACCCTGCCGATGAGCTTTCGTCCGAAGATCCGGGGCCCGAGCAACAGCTGATGGCGGACCAGATTCGAGCGCAGGTGTTTCGGGGCCTGGAGGCGCTGTCCGCAGAGCAGCGAAGCGTGCTCGTCCTCACCTACTTCCACGATCTGCCGTACCAGGAGATCGCGCGCATCGTCGATTGCCCGATCGACACAGTAAAGACGCGCGTCTTCCACGGACGGCGGCGTCTGCGCGCGCTCCTCCAGGCGGATCCTGGAGCCGGCCCGTGAAGGCGCGCATTCTGCCGCTCGACAGTGCCGAGCACCGGTCGGCACAGGACCTGCTGCCCTGGTTCGTCAACGGAACGCTCGGCGCGGCCGAAGCGTCGTCGGTGGCCCGTCATCTCGACGGCTGCGAGCGATGCCAGAAGGACGCGGCGGAGCAGGCCCAGCTGAGAGCGGCGGCGTCGGCGACGCAGGTCGCGGGCGACGTCGATCGCGACTGGGCCGTGCTGCGCAGCCGGATCGAGGCTTTCCCTGCCGCGCCGACGCGCCGGCCCGAGGGCGCGACGCCGCGGTCGTGGCGGCGCTGGCTGCCGCTCACGATCGCGATCCAGGGTGCGTTGATGCTCGCGCTCGTCCTGGTCCTGATCGGCGGCCCCTCGCGCGAGGAGCGCTATCGCGCGCTCGGCGCCCAGCCGGCCGCTTCCGAAGCCAACGCCGTGGCCGTGTTCCGGGGCGATGCCACGAGCGAGCAGATGCGTGACGCATTGCATGCGGTCGAGGCGAGGATCGTCGGCGGACCGACGATCACCGACGCCTGGCTGCTTCGCATCGGCAATCCGACGCCGCAGGTTCTCGCAAGACTGCGCGCGCAGCCGGGCGTGCTGCGCGTCGAGGCCCTGCAGGAAGAGGCAGCGAGGTGAAGCGGCTGCTCTTCGTCGCCTTGCTCGTGTTCGCGTGCCTGGCACCTGCCCAGGCCGCCGATGCGAGCGACGCAAGCGGCGCGGCCGCACAGCAGGTTCTGGTGCTGATCCAGCTGCCGCCGCCGCACTTTCGCGCCGACGGCAACTACGCGCCCGCCTACGCGGACGCCGCGGGAAGCGTGGCGCGCCGGCGGCTGGCAAGCGCGATGGCGCGCAGCAACGGCCTGAAGCTGGTCGACGACTGGCCGCTTCCCGTCCTCGGCGTCGACTGCTACGTGATGGACCTGCCCGCGTCGACGAGTGCCGAGGAGATCGCGGCACGGCTCGCGCGCGATCCGCGCGTCGCGTGGGCGCAGCCGATGCACGTGTTCCGCTCGCTCGGGCACGACGATCCCCTGTTCGGCGTGCAGCCCGCCGCCGGCGGTTGGCGCCTGAACGAGATGCACGCGGCTGCGACGGGCCGCAACGTTCGCGTCGCAGTCGTCGACAGCGGCGTGCAGCTCGATCATCCCGATCTCGTCGGCCAGGTCGTCGGCCATGCCAGCTTCGCCGGCGATCGCGACGAGCGCGCCGAGACGCACGGCACGGCGGTCGCCGGCATTGTCGCCGCGCTCGCCGACAACCATCTCGGCATCGTCGGCATCGCTCCCGAAGCGCAGCTGCTCGCATTGCGCGCCTGCCGGGAAGTGTCGGCGCACGAGACGATGTGCTCCACGCTCGGGCTGGCGCTCGCCCTGCACGCGGCGATCGATCGCAATGCGCAGGTGATCAATTTGAGCCTCGGCGGCCCATTCGACCGCTTGATCGAGCAGCTGGTGGGAGCGGCATTGACGCGCGGGATCCCCGTCGTCGCCGCCGCCGACCGCGCGCTCTCGGCAGGGGGCTTCCCGGCCAGCGTGGCAGGCGTCGTCGCGGTGGTCGACGAGAATGGCGGGGCCACGCCGGCGGGGATGGTCGCCGCACCGGGCACCGACGTCCCGTCAACGCTTCCGGGATCTCGCTGGGGAATGGTCTCCGGAGCGTCGTACGCAGCGGCGCACGTGAGCGGCATGCTCGCGCTCATGATCGACGCCCAGGCACGCAGGCATGGCCCGTCTTCTTCTCCGCAGTCCAAGATCGTCGTTGGCAACGACGGCCGAATCGATTCCTGCGCGAGCCTCGGTCGAGCCGGGGAGATGTGCGTGTGCAACTGCGCGCCTGCAGCGCAGATTGCCGGATCGGTCACGCCGTGAGCGGCCGCTTCTCGACGGCCTGACCGGCAGGCGCCCGTGCCTCGCTGCCGCGATCGCACTCGCGACGATGGCGACCTCCGCGCAGGCACAGGTCACGGGCAGCCTCGCGGCCGATTCCGACTATCGCTATCGCGGCGTCTCGCTGAGCGGCTCCGAGCCGAGCGCGCGCGCCTCGGTGAACTACGACGCGCCCGAGCGCTGGTACGCCGGCGCGTTGCTGACGCGGGCGGCCTTGCTGCCGAGCGACACCTACACGCAGGTGTCGGGCTATGCAGGCTGGGCGACCGCGAGGTCGGACGGCCCGGGCTTCGAGATCGGCCTCGACGGATCCCATTTCGCGGGCGCCTCGAACTACGACTTCGGCGAGGCCTACGTCGGCGTCCTGTCAGACCGCTGGAGCGCGCGCGCCTCGTTCTCGCCCGACTACTACGGCCAGGGAACGCGGACCGCGTACCTCGAGGCGAATCTCTATCCGCCGCTCGATCGAAACCTGCGGCTGTTCGCGCATGTCGGCGCGCTCATTCCGTTCGGGGGCGCGACGGGAGACGCCTCGAAGACGCGCTTCGATGCGAGCGTCGGCGTTGGCCTCGCGCTCGGGGCCTGGGACTTGCACGTCGCCGCAATCGGCGCGAGCGCGGGCGGCCCGTACCCGGCCGTGTACAGCGGCCGACGCGCAACACTGGTGGTCGGCGCAGCCGTTTTCTTCTAGGCCGGCTCGCGCCCGATTGAACCGATCGCGCCGCGCACGGCATTGACTGTGTGCCGACGCGGATCGCGTCGGGATGGCGAAAGCGGAGGCCTTCCATGCGTTCTTGGCCGATGATCCTCGGCTCGACGGCGGCGCTGATCGGCGCGCTGTCGATGGCCTCGTGCGGTGGCGGCGGCAGCAGCGGCGGGTCGATGGCGACGACGACCATGACCAGCGGCTTCGTCGCGACGTCGCTGGTGTCGAACGTCAACAGCGCGAGCAATCCGTACAGCGGATCGAACGCTGACCTGCGTCTCGTCAACGCCTGGGGCATCGCGTTCAATCCGCAAGGCTTCGTCTGGGTGGCGAACAACGGCACCTCGACCTCGACGCTCTACGACGGCAACGGAGTCGCGCAGTCGCTCGTCGTTTCTATCCCCGCCGGGAGGGCGGGCCGGGCCAAGCCGACCGGGATCGTCTTCAACGGCTCGTCGGCCTTTGCGGTTACCCAGGGCAGCGTCAGCGGCGCGAGCGCCTTCATCTTTGCCGGCGAGGGCGGGACGATCTCCGGCTGGTCGCCGGCCGTGAACATGACGAACGCCGTCATCGCCGTCGACAACTCGGCAACGGGAAAGATCTACAAGGGGTTGGCCATCGGCAGCGTCGGCGGCGCGCCGCGCCTTTATGCCGCCGATTTCCACAACGGCGTGGTCGACGTGTTCGACGGCAATTTCACGGCCGTCGTGATCAGCGGCGCCTTCGTCGATCCGACCCTGCCTGCCGGCTACGCTCCCTTCGGCATCCAGGCCATCGGCAGCCAGGTCTTCGTGAGCTACGCGAAGCAGGACGCGCAAGCCGAAGACGAGGTTTCCGGCAGCGGCCTCGGCGTGGTGGACGTCTTCGACATGGCCGGCACCCTCGTGCGCCGTCTGATCCCCGCAGGCGGAAAGCTGGACGCGCCGTGGGCGATGGTCATGGCGCCGGCCGCCTTCGGGCCGTTCGGCAACGACTTGCTGGTCGGCAATTTCGGCGACGGCGAGATCAACGTCTTCGATCCCGCGTCCGGCACATTCCTCGGCACGCTGAGCAACGGCAATGGGACGCCGCTGGTCTTCGACGGGCTCTGGGGGCTGGCGTTCGGCAACGGCATCAACTCACAGCCGACCAACACCCTGTTCTTTGCGGCGGGGCCGGCCGACGAGTCGAATGGCGTCTACGGACGCATTGACTTCCACTGAGCGCCCCGCGATGAAACCTTTTCGGAGAATCGTCATGACGAGCCCATTGCGGAGCCATTCCCTCGTGTTCGTGCTCCTCGCGCTGGCGCTGTCGAGTTCGCCCGCCGTCGCGGCGGGCGGCGGTGGCGGCGGCGGCGGCGGCGGCGGCGAGGTCGCGGCCGACAGCGCGCGTATCGATGCCGATTCCGATCTGAAGGCCGGCATGGAAGCCGTGAAGGCCGAGCATTGGCACAAGGCGATCGCGCGGCTCAATGCCTATGTGGCGCGCAAGCCGCGCGACGCCGACGCCTGGAACGAGCTCGCTCACGCCTACCGCAAGAGCGGCGACCTCGACAATGCGTTCAAGGGCTACGAGAAGGCGCTGCGGATAGATCCCAAGCACCGCAACGCCCACGAATACCTCGGCGAGGCTTACCTGCAGGCCGGAGACCTCGCCCGTGCCGAGGCGCAGTTGCGCAACCTCGACAAGCTGTGCTTCCTGCCGTGCGAGCAGTACGCGGACCTGAAGGAGGAAATACGCCGCTACAAGGCGGACCGTCCGGTCGCGAGCCGGTGACGGGAAGCTGGTCGACGACAAGGACAAGCCACTCGGACGAGGATGAAGCGTGGTCGATGAAGCCTTCTCCCGCGAGACCTGGGCAACGCGCGCGCTGGCCGCCTTGCGCATGGTCACCGGATACCTGTTCGTCCAGCACGGCACCGCCAAGCTGCTGGGCGTGCCTCATGTGGCGATGTTCGATCACCTGACCTTGTTCTCGCTGATCGGCCTGGCCGGCGTGCTGGAGCTGGTCGGTGGCGCGCTGATCGTGCTCGGCCTGTTCGCGCGTCCCGCCGCGTTCATCCTCTCGGGCGAGATGGCGGTCGCGTATTTCATGGCGCATGCATCGCACGGCAATGTCCTGCTGCCGACTCTCAACGAGGGCGAGGCGGCCGTGCTGTACTGCTTCGTCTTTCTCTTCCTTTCCGTGGCGGGGGCTGGAGCATGGAGCGTCGACTCGATGAGGAAATCGCGGCTCCCCGCGGGGCACCCAGAGCCGGTGTTGAAGGAAGAGCTTTGAAGCGAGGTCTGGTGGCCGCGCTCGGCCTTCTCTTCAGTGTCGTCGTCGCCGCCCAGAGCGGTGAGCAAACCGTCCGCATCCGCGGAACGATCGACCAAGCCGATGCCAAATCGATGGTCGTTAAGGATCGCGCCGGCAAGGCGACGGCGCTGGTGTACGCCGATGACCTGCGGGTCAGCGAGGTCGTGCCGATCGATCCCGGCGCGATTCAGGCCGGCGCGTTCATCGGCACGGCGGCGGTACCGCGCGCCGACGGCAGCCTCGCCGCGATCGAAGTCCACGTCTTTCCGGAAGAGGCGCGAGGCACCGGAGAAGGGCATCGGCCCTTCGATCTGCAGCCCGGGTCGACCATGACGAACGCCACCGTCGCCTCGGTCACAACCGGTCCTAACGATCGCGTCGTCACCCTGCGCTACAAGGATGGCGAGAAGACGATCCACGTGCCGAACGGCGTGCCCATCGTCACCATGAAGGCCGCCGACAAGTCGCTGCTTGTTGCGGGCGCGAAGGTGATCGTCAGCGAGCAGCTGCGTGGCGGAAAAAGCGTCGCGACGCGCGTCATCGTCGGCCGCAACGGCTTCGAGCCGCCCATGTGAGCGCGCCAGCGCCTCGCTCTCGGAGACGATTGCGAGCTGGGTAGCCTCGTATCGGACCTTCGCAGGTGGATCTTCGGGCAAGCGGACTGAGATCCAGGCTACAACAGGCACGGCCAGGTGCTGCGCGCCATCGATCCCAGCGGCTTCGTCACCGACAACACCTACGCTATCGTTTGCTTGGTTGCTCGCGCGACAGGGAATTCAGGGCGTGGCTCGCGGGTACGACAAATCGGGGTCCTTGCGGTGGATGGCCTTATGTCCCAGTGGCCGCCCTTCGTCTCGGAACTCGCTCGGCAGGCCATGTGGAGCACTCGAACGTCAGATTCGAGCTTCGCATGGTCAACGAGAACGGCCCCGCGCGTCGATCGCATGCCCTTGATCTGCTTCGCCAGAAAGTCGATGTGATCTTCACTCTATCTGGAAGCACCACAGCGCTGGACGCGAAGAAGGTAGCTCCAACCATCCCAATCGTGTTCCTCAGCTCCGCAGATCCGGTAGGTATGGGGTTGGTAGCCAGTCTGTCTCGCCCAGGTGGGAACGTCACCGGAGTGGCCGCTCCCACATACGCGGTCGCGACAAAACGCATTCAGTTTTTGGCGGAAGCCACGAAAAGGCTGACGAGCATTGCATTCGTGCACGCGCAAATCGCGCGCTCTTTTCCGTGGTTTGATGCTCACATCGCCCAGGTCACTCGAGCAGCGAAGGAACTCGGCGTTCACAGTCAGTTGGTCAGCTTCACCTCAACCGACGATTTGGAGTTGCTGATTCGGCGACTGGCCGAGCGTGGCGTCGATGGCGTGCAACCGCTCGGCGACGGGTCCGAGAACATAGATCGGAAGCGAGTAGGCGAAGTCCTGGTTGCTCATCGCTTGCCCAGCATCGGCGATATCGAGGACGGCAATTTGGTCGAGTACAAGTTCTCAACCGAAGCACAAGCACAAATCGCCGCGAGGCTGGTCGCTAAGATTCTCAACGGTGCTCGTCCTTCAGATCTGCCCGTGGAGCAGGTTTCTACGTTCCAGCTCGGCATCAACTTGAGAACTGCTGACGCTCTCGGGATCCGCATTCCACCGGCGCTCCAGGTCCAGGCAACCAAGGTTATTCGCTGAGCTTGCAAGTCGATTTGGAAGTCGGCTATCGGTCAGTCGATACGAAATCGTCGATGGCTGCTCAGGGTCGACCGAAGCCAGTTGGATGGGTGAATGTCGGCAGACTGAAGCTGTCGTTCAAGCCGAGCGGCGTTCTGATAGCACCGCGTTCGACCACAAGCGGACGACCACGAGCGGCTGGCTACCGCTCCGGCGCCGAATCGATCTTCTTCTCAGGCCACGGCCACGGATCAAGGCAGACAAGTGGAATTGCGACAAGTCCTAAGGTCCACTCCCACCACGCAGTCGACGGAGAGGTCGAGCGCCAAAACATCCAGAGCAGCAGAAGCATCCAAGCGATCCGATTCGCCCAACTCCTCGATGCTTTTGATGAACCCATCCCTGCCTCGCTGCGACGGTCTGCCTGAAACAAGTCTAGCAAGCGCTGGCCGGCAAGCGGTCCCCAGCAGGAGGGAGGCTGGCTCCAGACGTGGCGGAGGGCAGACCTGCGGAGTTACGGACATCGCGACTTGGTAGTCGTTCAGTGCGGAATCACTCCAGCCCCGGTTTCGCAGTCATCTAGTTCGCCCAGTGCTCCGCGAAGCGGCGAGCTGGGCACGTCGATATAGAGGGGCACAACCTCGACATCGCCATCGGCCACAAGTGGACGGTGACGAATGACGGCTTGATGGACGCACCGATATTTGCGCGGACAACAGCCGCTTTACCTGCATCAGACGCTCAGCGCAGGCACACTGTTGAGATGTCGTTGATCGCCCCGACGCTGCACACCGCACGACTGCAGTTGCGCCCGTTTGCGGAGGTTGACACGGAGGCCATGTTTGCGCTGCACAGCAGCGCACGCGTCTTGCGCTACTGGGACGCCCCGCCCTGGAGGGAACGAACTCAGGCCGAGCGCTTCATCGTCGCTTGCAGGCAGATGGAGCAGGAAGGGAGCGGCGTGCGGCTGGTCATCGAGCGTGCCTCTGACGGCGTCTTCATCGGCTGGTGTTGTCTGGTCCGTTGGAACCCGGCGTATCGCAGCGCAAAGCTCGGGTATTGCCTGGATGACGCGGCTTGGGGCCGAGGCTTTGCCACGGAGGCGGCGGGCGCCTTGTTGCATTGGGCCTTCGAGACCATGGATCTCAACCGGGTCCAGTCCGATACCGACACGCGCAATGTCGCATCGGGACGCGTCTTGGAGAAGCTCGGTTTCGTGCGTGAGGGAACGCTGCGAGAAGATTGCATCGTCAACGGCGAGGTGTCCGACTCCAGGGTGTACGGGCTGCTGAGGCGGCAGTGGAGGCCGTAGCGGGCGAGCAGGGCGCAACCGAGGCAAAGCAGTTCCGTTTTCGTGCACCCGGTCGGGCCCCGTGGGGCGGCGTTTGCCCTGGAAGATCAACTACCCGAGGATCCAGTCCACGCTGCCCCAATGAGTGATTGCGCTTCGTGCGCGGCAATATCGCCAGCGACGTCGGCCGACGACCGCTTGCCCTCGATCGCAGGCCGTGTCGGCGACCTGTGGGCCGCGCGGTACGCCGGTCACTACCGTTTCCAAGCGATTGCTGCGATACCGGCCCCAATCGCCTTAGCACGCCCCCTAGGCGGTGACCGGTCGTTCCAAGCGCACGGCCAGCATCAACCAGGCATGCCCAAGCACAAGTTGGATCTGCTTGTCAGTCAGGGCCGCCGATTTTGCCCGGCTCAAATCACCCTGAAGCGAAGGTAAGTCGCTAGTCGACTTTCGGCCAAAACAACCAGTCGCTCGTCACCGACGCCTTTGCGGAGACATCCGCGACTGCTTCGCGATTGACCGCCCATCAGACCTCACTGAATGAGTTCATCTGCGCGCAGCAACAGGGACCGCGGGAGGGCGATCCCAAGCGCCCGGGCGGTTTTCAAGTTGATTACGAGCCGAAGGTTGGAAAACTCCTCGACAGGCAGATCGACCGGCTTGGCGCCCTTGAGGATGCGGCCTACAAAGTAGGCGATCCGTTTCTTGACCAGGTCGTCTGCGAAATCGCACTGGAGCAGGAAGCCAAGTTGCGTCGGCCCAATTGCAGGGAGGCGGTACTTCAGGAATAGCGAAGCGACCTGCTCGGTCACGACGTTCCATGCGGGATCGGCGGTAGGCATGAGTTCTGCCGCCTCGACACCTCTTCGGACAAGCTCTTGGATCAAAGGCTCGTACGCTGCGAATCCTTGCACCTCGTGGAACTCGATCCTGACACCCAGCGCCGTCGCGGCCGAATCAGCGGCGGCGACATAACCCGAAAACCAGGGCAGCGAGCGTGCTCCGACTTGGTGGATATAGGCCATGCTTCTTAGCCCACCGAGCGCGGCGGCCATGGACTCCATCCCTTTCGAGGTCATCGCCGGCCCTTGAACCGACACGCCGGTGAGATTCCCGCCGGGGCGAGCAAGGCTGGAGACCAAGCCAAAGCCGACTGGGTCGGCGCTCTGAAAGACGATCGGGATGGAGGAGGTCGCCCGTTTTGCGGCGAGCGCCGATTGCGTCCCCTCGACCGAATAAATGACGTCCACCTTCAGCGCAACCAGTTCCGATGCAGCGGCGTCGAGCCCGACATACCGTGAGAACCGTCGCTCGACGACCAGATTGCGGCCGACGACATAGCCATGCTTGGCCAACTCGGTCAGAAACACGTCGCCTTCGGGGGGCTCAGTGGTGACGTCGGTGAAGGCGAGGACTCCCACGCGAGCGAGCCGCGGTTCCGCCCCGGCAGCGCTTCCGAGACGCGATGCGAAGATCGCAGTCGCCGCCCAAACGTCTCGCCGCTTCATTTCGAGGCAGCGTATCACCTCCGCGTACCGGCGACCAAGTCTGCGCTCCAGCGGCCAGGCGAATGGTCTCGCGGAGTTGAGATATCAATTCTCGGACCATCGCAACACTCACGCGCCATCCCACTGCGGCAGACGCGTGGTGCAAGGAGCATTGAAGGTCCGCTCTCGAGTGCGCCAGACCACTATCGTTCCCGTCTGTAGGGTCAGGAGCTGACGGCGGTCTAGTGACGGCGGTCTAGAGCCGTAACCGGCCATGAGCCGTCGCGGGCCAAAGGCGGCTATTCAGGCAGACAGTCATCAAACCCGGCGCCAAGAAATCGCGGCGACGCCGCGCCTCAGGCGTATCCGGGTGGCGGCACGAAGCCGCCGAACTCGTGCTCGAGGTGTGCCGCGAACGCGAGTACGGTGCGGTCCTCGAGGTACGGGCCGATGACCTGCACGCCGATCGGCAGCGGGCTATCGCCGCGGTCGATCG
>Ga0207678_10001127_pt1 | contig 24482 bp, 20 predicted proteins | sample KBSC63metaG_FD_184319 | JGI IMG/M metagenome (GOLD analysis project Ga0207678, IMG submission 184319) | Corn rhizosphere microbial communities from Kellogg Biological Station, Michigan, USA - KBS C6-3 metaG (SPAdes) (version 2) | ecosystem: Host-associated > Plants > Roots > Rhizosphere > Soil ... | reverse complement strand
CTACGTCGGATATTCGTGGAAGGCCTTCAGCTCCGGCGTCAATGGGTGCAGCGGTCCGGCGCCCGGCCAGTTCGACCAGCTCGCCAACCTCAACACCGACGCCGGCAACAACGGAGCCAATGCGCAGAACGGCTACGTGAATTCGTCGACGCTCTGCGGATTCCAGCCCGGGGTTCGCGTCGGCTATAACCTGCTGACGCACGATTCGCTGAACGTCTATCTCGACACGACGACGTTGCTGATCCGCCAGGTCAACCTCAACCCGCCGTCGTTCGTCGGCCCCGGCAGCATGCAGTCCTTCGGCATGCTCAACATGGACTCGACACGATGCCTGCATCATCCCGCCGGGCACATCGTCAGCATCAGCATTGCCAACCACAAGATCGAGGTGTTGAAGATTCCGCCGGCGCCGGTCGATGACACCACCGCCGGCACCAATTTCCTCGCGCGCACGCTGTCAGGTCCAGGCTCGCTCGCGGGACTCATCATGTCCCCGGCGGCGTTGGCGATTGCCGCCGATGGTGCGATCCTCGTCCTCGAACAGGGCAACAATCGCATTCAGGCCTTCGATCTCGGTGGCAATCCGGTGCCGTTCTTCACGCAGCAGTCCGAGCCTCATTTCCTGAATCTCGACGCCACCGAAGACGTGACGTATCTCGATCTCGCCGTCGAGTTCACCGGTTACCTGTACGTGCTGTCGATGGACGCGAACAACGTTCACCGGCTCGACATCTACAGCCCGAACCAGTCCGGCACCGCGCCGATCTGCACGACGCTCGGCGTGAATGCCGCCAACCTGGCGGTCGATTTCTGGCGACGCGCGTACATGCTCAACTACGAAGTGCTGCAGGTGCCGGGCAACGGCATTCCGGCGTTCACCGAGCCTTCGGTCAGCCTCTGGCTACCCACGCCGCCGACGTTCTGACCGCCTTCGAGGAAGCATCTCTTCCGCGATCGCGTAGCGGGCACGGGCCATGTCGCGCTACGACGTCGTGATCGTCGGCGGCGGCGTGGTCGGCTCGTCCGTCGCGTATTTCCTGAAAGTTCTCGCGCCGGCCGCGCGCGTCGCCGTCATCGAGCGCGACAGCACGTACGAGTTCGCATCGACGCTGCGGGCGTCCGGTGGCGCCCGGCGGCAGTTCTCCTGTCCCGAGAACATCGCCATGTCGAACTTCAGCATTCCGTTCATCGCGAGCGCTGACGATGCGCTGGCCGTCGACGGCGACCCCGCGCACGTCGAATGGCGCGCCGGCGGCTATCTGCTGATCGTCGGACCCGATGCCGTCGATACGTTGCGCGCGAACTGCGACGTACAACGTGCGCACGGCGTCACGGCGGACTGGCTCGACGCCGATGCGCTGCGCGCACGATTTCCGTCGATGAGCGTCCACGGCATCGCCGCCGGTGTACACACGCCTGATGACGGCTGGTGCGACCCGAACGGATTGCTGCAAGGGTTGCGGCGCAAGGCGCGCTCGCTCGGTGTCGACTACATCGAAGCGAACGTCGTCGCCATCGATCACCACGGGGATGTTGCGCGCGGGGTGCGCGTCGATTCCGGCACGATCGTGGCGGCCGATCACGTCGTCAATGCGGCGGGTGCGTGGTCGCGCGAGATTGCCGCGATGGTTGGCATGCCGCTGCCGATCGAGCCGTTGCGGCGCTTCGAGCACTACTTCGAGACGCCGAACGTCATCGAGTCGCTGCCGTATGTCAAGGACACGGCGCGGCTCGCGTTCCGGCCCGAAGGCCGCGGGTACTCAGGCGGGCTGGTCGATTCGGACGAGTCGCGCGGTTTCAACTTCGATGTCGATCACGATTACTTCGAGCGCGTCGTTTGGCCTGCGCTGGCGGAGCGCTTTCCGGCGTTCGAGGCGTGCCGCTGCCGCCGCACGTGGTCGGGACTCTACGAGCAGAACGAGCTCGACGGCAATCCGGTGATCGATCGCTGGACGGGACGAATGGACAACTTCTACGTCGTCGCGGGGTTCTCCGGCCACGGCATGATGCACGCGCCGGCCGCGGGGCGCGCGATCGCCGAGTTGATCGTCAACGGCCGCTTCGAAACGCTCGACCTTTCGCGACTCGGCTATCGGCGAATCGCCGAGCACGCGCCGTATCGCGAGCGAGGGATCGTGTAGCGCCTCCTGATCCAGGCTAGAGCGAGTGCTTTCTCAGAAATTCGAGCGTCTTCGCGTTGAATGCGGGCACGTTCTCATAGAGCGGCGCGTGCGAGCAATCTTCGAAAATGTACAGCTCGGAATTCCCGATGCCATTCTTCAGCCGGTCGGCGAACCGCGTGGAGGTAACCACGTCGCGACGCCCAAAGGTTATCTGTGTCGGAGCTCGGATTTTTCCCAGCTGCGCCTGTGCGTCGTGAGTCAGCACGGCATCGGACTGCTGGATGAACGCATCGATTGGCTGCTTGGGACGACTGCGCACGAAGTCAGACAGGCCTTGGATGTAGTCCGGTTTCTGCGCATACAGCTCGGGCGTGAGGCACCACGGGAAGATCCCTTGGATGAACATCTCCGGGACGCTGTTCATCGCCTTTGCCATGACTTGCCAGCCTTGCACGACTGTCTTCAGATAGGCATCACTCTTGGGCCAGCCACTGTGCAGGGAGAGTGACCTGACACGGTCCGGGTACTTCGCGGCCAACCAGATGCCGGTGGCCGCCCCTAAAGAGAGCCCGGCGACGTGCGCCTTTGATGCGCCGATCGCCTGCATGAGCGCGGCGATGTCGTCGGCGAACATCTCCGTCGAGTAGACACCGCCCGGTTTGTCCGACTCTCCGGTGCCGCGCAGGTCGACCGAGATGCAGGTGAAGTGCTTCGAGTAGTCGGCGATCTGGAACGCGTAGCAGGCGTGGTCAGCCGCGAGGCAGGGAATGAGCACCAAAGGCTCGCCGCTGCCCTGCTGGTCGTAATTCATCGTGATGCCACCGGCTTGAACTTTGGGCATGGTCTCCTCCGCGTTGAAACTTCATCCAGCCGACAGGGGCTTGCGGCCCGCCGTCGTCAGGTCCAATTTCGAGCAGGACATTCAAAGCGCTCGCAGGAACGCGATCAAATCGCGCTTCTCCTGGTCGGTTAGACCGATACCGAAGCGCCCATCGTAGAAGTCGACGACCGCCGCCAGATCGCGTGCGGAGCCGTTGTGAAAGTAGGGCGCTCGCGCCGCGAGGGCCCGCAGGATCGGTCCCTTGAAGCGCCCGATGTCCTTCCACTTGCCGCTGACCAGTGCGCGACCCGGATCGGTCGTCTGGACTATCTGCAGTGTTTGCCTGTTGCGCAGCGTGTAGAGCGGAAGGTCGGGCGTGCGGCGCGAGGCGTCGGCGAGGCCGATGTCGAGCGGGGCCGGAATCGAGTGATTGCCCGCATGCGGCGTGTCGTGGCACGTTGTGCACGTCCCGTCGAGCGCCGGGATGCCGAGATCGTCATTGAGCCCGCTTACACCCGTGATGGCGATCTGCTTGGTGTTGAACAGCCTCTGGCCGCGAAATACCGCCGCGCGGGCATCGACGCGACGCGCATCGTCGGGACCGCCTTCACTGTGCTTGCCGCGCTCCCATCGATCGTAGAGGTGAAATACGTTCGCGTCGAACAATGCGCCGCTCCGATAGTCGTTCGAGACGACGTCGTTGATGCCGAAGTAGAAGTCCTGTCCGCTCAACAGCTTCGGACCGCCCAGGCCGCCTCGTGCGGTGAGGTGTCCCGCCATGTCGTCGAAAATCTGCGCGGTGAAAAGAGCGCTTTCGAAGGCGATGATGGCTTCGCGCTGCTCGACGCTCGGCTGCAGCGGCGCCTGCGCATGGCCGGTCGTCGCATCGCCCGCCTGGTGGTCGAGGTCAAAATGCATCGACGCGAAGCACGTAGCGGTCCCGAGGATGCAATCCTTCGATGCGGGATCCTTGAATGTCTCACGTCCATCCCACATCACCGTGCTCAGGAACTTGAGATTCGCCGAAGGCAGCGGTCGGCGGAACAACGATAGTTCACCGGCGTGCGCGTAGCCGTAGGGATCATCCGTTGCGATCAGTTCGAATTCCGCATCAGCAGGAATGCCGATGCCGACACGTATCAATCCCTTGTCGAGCAGCATTGCGTAGGCTGCAAGGCGCGCCTCGACGCTCGACACGTCGGCGTCTGGCGAAACCGACCCATCGTTGGTGCGAAAGATCGGATCGGTGCCGCCGGTTGCTTCGAAGCGCTCGCGAACGTTTTCGGGCGTTATCGTCCATCCGGCGCTCGGCTGGTGGCAACTGACGCATGCACGGCCGTTTCCGCCGAGGCTCTGGAAGAACGGATTCGCGAGGTCGATCGAACCCGCGCTGGAGAATGTCGCGCCGATACCGGTCGCGTTGCGCGCGTGCAGCACCGGCGGCAATCGGGTCGGGTCGTCGGCACGGCCCGATGCGCTGACAAAGAGCAGCGCGACAAGCGCCTGCGTGACGCCGCGGCGAACGAGCGTGGTGTTCACTGGCGCGTCCGGGCAGCTGGTTTCGGCGTTGCTGAGCGACGGAACTCGACCAGCGCGATCCGGCGGGGGACGGCTGCCTGCCGGGCTTGCGGACTTGCCCGCGACGGCGGACTCGACACGGAGATCGCGGATTTCGAGATGGCGCTGCCGATATCGCCGGGGGCATTGCATTGATTGCCGGTCGCATCCATGCCACCGTCGCTGCCGCCGGAGCAGGTTTGCGCCTGCAGCGAGCCGGCGCTGCCGAGCGCGATTGCCAGACAGAGCGTTTTGACGAGTTTCATTCGAACCTCCGCGTAGCGCGAGCGTGTTGGACTTGCGCGGTGCACAAGTCGCCGTCGCGATTGAGCGCCGCGTCGAAAACGCGGTGCCTCCACTTGATAGATCGGAAAGCGCGGGGGGAAAGCGCCAGGGGGCGTGAAATTTCACTTCAACCGCGGCCGAGCCTGCGCGGTCGGCACGCCTGCCGGGGGATCGTCCCGCGCTAATCCGGCTATGGCGGTGTGCCGGACGAGCTCGACGCCAGCGATTGCGCGATTTGCGTCTGCCGGTCATCAAGGCCGAGCGTCGGCCGCAAGTGGTCGGCGGCAGCCGATGCCGCGCGGCGCGCAGCGCTGGTTTCGTGCGCGGCGAGGAGCGCTTGCCCGAGCGCTAAGTAGGCGCGTCCCGCGATGCTCGACGGTGTCCCGGACGGCGCCGCCTGACGCGCGAGGTCGACCGCCCGCGCGGCGTCGGCTCTGGCTTCCGCGACGAGCTGCATCGCGAGCTCGAGCTCCGCGCGTCGCGTGAGGAAGGTGATGCGCACATAAGCATCGGCGCCGGCAGCCTCGGCAATGGCCACCGAGCGATCGGCGGCGATCTTTGCGAGGGTGAGATTGCCTTGCGCCTGCTCGAGCAGCTGCCGCTGCTGTGCGAGCCCGGCGAATGCTTGATGATCCCGCGGGAGCATGGCCGCAAGGCGCGGCTCGACTTCGGCAAGGCGTTCGCCCGCACCGGCGAGATCGCCGCGTTCCCGATCGACGATGGCTTGCGCGAAGAGTGCCATGTTCACGACGATCTCGTCGCCGGCGCGGCGCGCTTCGACGTACGCCCGATCCGCGTGCTCGGATGCTGCATCGATGCGGCCGAGCTCAGCGAGCGTTCTGGCGTAGTTGACGAGCAGCATCGGCGACACCTTGCCGAGTGAAGTATCGCTGCGGCTGATCTCGATCGCCTGATGCAGAAGCGCTTCCGCCCGCAGCGGCTGGCCGATCTGACCCAGCAGGACACCCCAGTTGTTGAGTAGCGTCCCAGCGGTTTGCGTGTTTTCGCGGCCGAGCGCCCTGAGCCGATCGAAGGCGGCCGCAAATGCGGGATCCGCTTCCGCAAACCTGCCCGCAACACGGTAGGACTCGGCAAGGTCCAGCCAGAGGCGCATCTCCAGCACGGTCGAAGGAATTTCGAGGGTGCCCGCGAGCGCGTGCGCCGTTTCCGCACGCTGCACCGCTGCCGCCGCGTTGCCCATCATCCGCGCCGCCCCGCTTGCGCTGCGCAGGCAGTCGATCCGGTCCAGCGTGTATTGGGGCGCCTCGGGCAGATCGGCAAGTCCCTCGCGCAGCAACGCCTCGGCGCGGTCTCGTTGTGCGGTGCGCGCCATCGAAGCTCCCAATCCGCAGGCAGCGCGGGCGCGCGTCGAGCGATCGTTCGATTGGCGCGATGAGTCATAAGCGCGCGAAAGCACATCGCGCGCCTTGCCGTCCTCGTCCATCAACTGGTACTGCCGGCCGATGGCGATCAGCAGATCGGTCCGGTTCCCATTGCCATCGGCCGCCTGATGCGACACGATTTCCTGAGCGCGCGCGAGCAGGTCACCGACGGTGAATGGCTTGCCCGACGGTGCAGCATCGAACAGCAGGAAGCCGTTGAAATCGTTGACGGCCGCGGTGCGCGACAATGCGCGCAGCGCGAAGTCGCGCTGTTCGGTTGCGCGTTCAGCCTGGAAGATCGTACCGGCGACGCCTGCGCCGACGGCCGCGAGCGCGACGCTTGCCAAAGCGACGGCAGTGCGGTTGCGGCGTACGAACTTGGCCGCCCGGTAACCCCACGAATGAGGGCGCGCGCTTACCGGTTCGCTCGCGAGGTAGCGCCGGATGTCGTCGGCAAATGCCGCGACCGATGCGTAGCGCTCCGCGGGATTCTTCCTGAGGGCTTTGGCGACGATGTTGTCGATGTCGCCGCACAGCACGCGCCGCAGGCGCTCGATCGTCGTGCTGCGGTCGCGCGCAATCGTTCCACGGACTTCGGGCAGCGCCGACCCCGACGACGTCGCCGCTGTCGCAGCGTCCGATACGAGCGCTGGTGAGATTTCGACAATCGACTCGACGATCGCAGCCGGCGCGCGCGTCGTGTCGCCGATCGGATGCTGCCCCGACAGCAAAAGGTAAAGCAGCACACCGAGCGCGTAGATATCCGTCGCGGTCGTGATCGGCGCACCGGTAAGCTGCTCAGGCGCGGCGAACTCGGGCGTCATCACGCGACCTGCCTCGCGCGTCAACTCGTCCGCCATGCCCGATTCGTCTTCGAGCAGCTTGGCGATGCCGAAGTCGAGCAGCTTCACCGTCGCGTCGTGTGCGACGAGCACATTGGAGGGCTTGATGTCGCGATGCACGATCAGATTGGCATGCGCATGCGCGACCGCCGCCAGCACGTCGAGAAACAGGCGCAGGCGCGAATCGACCGTCTGGCGCCGCGCATCGCAATAGTGATCGATGCGTTCGCCCGCAACGACTTCGACGACCAGGTACGGTTGTCCCGCCGGCGAAATGCCGGCGTCGATGAGCCGCGTGATGTTCGGATGCGCGAGGCGCGCGAGGATCGTGCCCTCGCGGCGAAAACGTCCTTCCGCAGCGCGGCCGACGAGCGCCGCGTTGAGCAGCTTGATCGCGACCTTTCCTTCGAAGCGTCCGTCGTTGCGGTGGGCAAGCCAGACGCTGCCCATGCCGCCGTGCCCGAGCGGCGTCTCCAGCGTGTAGGCACCGAACGCCTGACCGGCCAGGCTCGCCGATGCTGCCGGGACGTCTCCGGCGGCCGACCGCTCGAGATAATCTTCGCGCTCGAGTGCCTCCGCTTCGTCGAGCAGCGCGCCAATCTCCGCGACGAGCGTCGGCTCCTCGCGTGCAAGCGCCACCAGCCACCGCGCGCGCTCATCGCCGGTGAGTGCAAGTGCGCGATCGAGCAGCGGGCTGAGCGCCCGCCAGCGTTCGTCGTCCATCAGTGCCCGTTCACGCCGCGTCCGCGAATCAGTCGAGGCATGCGTCGTCAGCAAGCGTTTGGCGCAGGTAGAGGCGCGCTTTTGTCCAGTCGCGCTCCACGGTACGCTCGGAAATGCCTCGCAGCGCGGCGATTTCCGCCGTCGCGAGTCCGCAGAAGAACTTCAGGTCGACGAGCTCCGCCAGGGCCGCATCGACCTTCGCCAACCGGTCCAGCGTATCCGAAATGCGCGACAGTTGAACATCGTCAGCAACGCCTTCGGCGACATCGGTATCGAGGGCGGTGAACTCGAACTTGCCGCCGCGCTTCTGGGCCTTGCGCTGGCGCGCGTAGTCGATCACCAGCCCGCGCATCGCGCGCGCCGCATACGTCATGAATTGCGCGCGGTCGGAAAAGACCGCGGACTTGCGCTGCGATAAGTCGAGGAAAGCTTCGTGCAGGAGCTCGGTGGCGCCGAGCGTGACGAACCGGTTCCGGCGAAGCTCGCGTTGCGCCAGCCGATGCAATTGCGCGTAAAGCGTCTGGAACAGCTTGACGCTGGTTGCGGGGGATGCGCCGCCGCTCGGGGGCACCGGCGCGTGATGCTCGGGATCCATCGGGTGCCGCAGATGCGAAGTTGCCAATCGCGACGCACCGCAAGACTAAGCCTCGCGCCCCGTCCCTTCAAGCCCTCGATTGCCCGCCGGACGTTGCGCCGCCAAACCCCGGATCGTTCGCGACCGAAGACGACTCCGATTCGCGCAGCGCGCGCTGCGCGCCAAGGGCGTGCATCGTCGCCTTGAGCGCGGGGTACAGCGCCTTGTACGACTCGAATAGCCGTGCATAGGCCGCCGCCGCGCGTGGGCCTGGTGTGGCGCGCGGCGCGAGCGTCACCCAGCCGCGTCGCACGTCATCGGCACTGATAAGCGACGCCCCGTAGGCGGCGAGCAGCGCCGCACCCATCGCCGCCTCGACATTTTCGCGGATCGTCAGCACGGGCCGGTTCGTTATGTCGGCGATGATCTGCATCCACAGGTCGGAGTGCGCGGCACCGCCGACTACGACCAGATCGTGATCGAGCGTCGACGCGGCTGCGGCGCCGGCTTCGATGTTGTGCTGCAGCGCGAACGCGACGCCTTCGAGCACGGCACGATACAGATGCGCGCGTCGGTGAAAGAGCGTCAAGCCCACGAACGCGCCGCTCGCCTTCCCGTCCCAGACCGGGCTTCGTTCGCCCATCAGGTACGGAAGGAACAGGACGCCGTCGGCGCCGTCCGGCACGTCGCGGGCGGCTGCGTCGAGCAGGTCGTGGACGTCGACGCCGCGCTCGTGCGCCTGCGCGGTCTCATCGCCGCAGAATTGATCGCGGAACCACGTCACCGCGGCACCCGCGGTGATGGCGCCGCCGAACACGTACGTGTCGCGCGAATCGCCGAAGACGTTCGGCATGCTGACCAGCCCATGCCGCGCGTCGACGTGCCGCGCGATGTAGCCCCAGCACATGCTCGATCCCAGCATCGCCACGTGCTGGCCGGTGCGCGTCACGCCGGCGGCGAGCGTTGCGACTGCCGCATCGACGCCGCCCGCGATCACCGGTATGCCGCGCGGGAGCCCAAGCCGTTCGGCGGCCGCATCCCTCAACCTGCCGACGACGTCGCTGGACGCGACGAGCCGCGCCGGCATCATCGCAGCCGGGATCCCGAGCGCGTCGAGCATTTCGGTCGACCACGTGCGCGCCCGAATGTCGTACACCCCGCCGATGTTCCCCGCGGACGAATGATCGACGGCGATCTCGCCGGTCAGTGCGTGGATGACGAACGCGTTGGGTGGCAGGAAGTAGCGGGTGCGCGCGAAGACATCAGGCCGGTTGTTGCGCAACCACAGCATCTTCGTGTAGCCGTAGTAGCTGTCGACGCCGTTGCCGGTGATTTCGGCGAGGCGCGCGACGTCGATCGACTCGCGCACCCAGTCCACTTCCGCACTGGCGCGGCGATCCATCCAGATCAGGCACGGATGCAGCGGCTGGATTCGCTCGTCGACCGGAATGCCCGAGCCGCCGTAAAGCCCGCTGATGCAGATCGCCTTCAGCGCATCGGGCGTGAAATCTGCGGCCGTCGCCCTGGCCTGCGCGACAGAGGCTGCGATGCATTCGAAAACCGCATCGAGCCAGACGTCCGGCCATTGTTCCGCCCACAGCGGCTTGGGCGTGTCGGGTCGATAGCTCTTGGCATGCTGCGCGACGATGCGGCCGTTCGACTCGCACAGCAACGCCTTGGTGCTCTGCGTGCCGATGTCGACGCCGATCACATACGCGCTCATTCGTCGACCTCTCTCGACCTGCGGCGAGTCGAAGGTACGGTAGCGCGTCGGTCCCCCGAAATCGCGCGCCGCCGGACCCTGCGGGTCTTGGCTTCGCCCGGCGCGCTCATTCGCCGACCTCTCTGGACCTGCGGCGAATCGAAGGTGCGGTAGCGTGTCGGTCTCCCGAAATCGCGCGCCGCCGGACCCTGCGGGTCTTGGCTTCGCCCGGCGCGCTCATTCGCCCCCCATGTCGCTGGTGACGCCGAGGCACTCGAGCGTTTCGGCGAGCTTGCGCGCATACGCGGGGCTTGCGCGGTCGCGCTCGCCGCGGCTTACGGGAATGATCCGCTGCACGGTCGCCGGACGCTGGGTCATCACGACGATGATATCGCCGATCGCGATCGCTTCCGGCACGTCGTGCGTGACGAACAGCACCGTGGGTCGGTCGAGGCGGAGCAGCGTCTTGAACTCCTGCTGTAGCTTGAGCCGCGTGAACGCATCGACGGCGGCGAACGGCTCGTCGAGCAGCAGCAGCCGCGGCTTCAGCGCCAGTGCGCGCGCAATGCCCACGCGCTGCGCCATGCCACCCGACAGGTGGCTCGGGTACGCGTCCTTGAAGTCGGCGAGGCCGACCGTATCCAGGAAGCGGTCCGCCGTTGCCTGCGCATCGCGGCGCGAATGGCCCCGTGTGCGCAACCCGATCGCGACGTTCTGGCGCACCGTCATCCACGGGAAAAGCCCCGGCTGCTGGAACGCCATGCCGAGGTGACTCGTCGGGCCCATTTTCACGGGCGCGCCATCCCAGTACAGCGCGCCCTTCGACGGTCGCAGCAATCCTGCCGCGAGGCCGAGCAGCGTGCTCTTGCCGCAACCCGAAGGTCCGACGACGCACGCGACGCTGCTGGCAGGTATGCGGAACGACACGTCATTCAGCACATCGGTGCGACGCCCGCCCGCCAGGTAATCGTGAAAGACGTGATCGATGACGAGCTCGCCGCCGTGCGCGCGAATCGCCGCCGGCGCTGCGTGCTCTGCAGCAGCGCGGGTGGCCGGCCCGTCTGCGTCGCGGATTGCCGTCATCGGTAATCGAGCCGCGCCCGCGACAGCCAGCCGATCAGCGCGCTCACGCCGGCGCCGATCGCACCGATGACGATCATTCCAGCGATCACGACCGGTGTCGCCAGCGACGAGGCGGCGTTCGTGATCATCAGGCCGAGTCCGGCGCTCGCGCCGACGTACTCGGCAGCAACGACGGCGATCCAGCCGATGGCCGCTGCCGCCCGCGCGGCGCTGGCGATCGTGGGCGCCGCCGCGCGCAGGTGTACCTGCCACGCGAGCCGCCAGCGACCCATGCCGAGCATCGTGCCCACGCGCGACAGCGTGGGCTCGACCTGCGCGATCGCGCGCGTGGTCGAGACGACCATCACGAAGAAGACCGCATACGCGACGAGCAGGATCTTGCCGGTGAATGCCGTTCCGAACCACAGGATCGTCAGTGGAATCCACGCGAACGGCACGATGAAGCGCAGCGATTCGACGACCGGTGTCGCCATCATGCGGAACACCCGCCACTCGCCCATCAGCACGCCGACGGCAATGCCACCGAGCGCACCGAGCAGATAGCCCGCGACAAATTCGTACAGGCTCACGCCGACGTCGCGCCAGAATGCGCGCGTCACGAGGAGCTCGCGAAGTGCGGCGACGACGGCCTTGGGCGATGGCAACACGATCGCGGGCAGCTGATAACCCAGCACCGTTGCTTCCCACGCGGCGACCGCGAGGGCGATTCCGACAATCGGCAGCAGCGCACGCCGGACGATCGGTCTCGCCGATATCATCGAAGCGCTCCGACGTCGTCGCGCCGCCAGGGCATCAAAGCGCGCTCGAGCACGGAGAAGCCCGCATTCATCAGATAACCGGTGAGACCGAAGCAGATCATCGTCGCGATGACGGCCGGCACGTTGTAGCTCTGCTCGACGGCGATCAGGTGCGCGCCAAGCCCGAAATCCGCGGCGACGAGCTCGGCGACGATCACTGTCCCCCATCCGGCCATCAGCGATACGCGCGATCCGATCAGCACTTCGGCAAGCGTGCCTGGCAGGATCAGGCTGCGAAACCGCTGCCAGCCGTTCATGCCAAGCATCGTCGCCGTTCGCGCGAGGTCGGCCGGCACGCGCCTGGAACCGTCGACCGCGTAGACGATCACGACCAGGAACACCGCGAGTGCGACGAGAAACACCTTGCTGGTCAGGCCGAAGCCGAACCACACGATCGACAGCGGCACCCATGCGATGCTCGACACGGGGCGGATCGCTTCGACGATCGGCAAGAATGTGCTGCCCAGGACCGCGACACGACCCAAGGCGAGGCCCGCGAGCGTCGCGCACGTCGCACCGAGCAGCCACCCGAGTGCGAACACGCGCAGGCTGAACAAGAGGTCGCGAACGAGATCGCCGCCCGCGTAACGGACCAATTCGCGTGCGACCGTCAGCGGATCGGGCAACCGGTTGATCACACCGCCGCCGGACGCGAGAGCGTACGAAAGCAGCGTCCAGGCGACCAGCGCGGCCAGTGCGCCGGCGCCGCCGAGAATCCACGCCGTCACGCGTGAACCGCCAGGCGACACTGAGCGTCCTTCCGCCGGCGCTGCGGTCGCCACGCGCTGATCGCCGCTGCGTTACGGGCGCTTGGCGAGCACTTCCTTCGCCAGCGCCGTGTTCTCGAACTTCTTCGCGTACGTCGGCAGGTCGACATCCTTCGGCGCGAACCCGAGCTCCTGCGCGACGGCGACCGTCGCGACGATGCCCTCCACGTCGGGAACGTAACTCGACGCGACGCCGATCAGGTTCTTCTCGAACGAGTAGCGGACGGCGGCCTCGTCGACTTTCGCGAATTCAGCCATCGATTTGTACGCTTCGTTCGGATTCGACTTGATGAAATCGGTCGCGGCGAACTGCGCGCGCAGCAGGTCCTTGACCGCTTCGGGGTGTTCCTTGATGAACTTCGTGCTCGCGATGAAGCCATCGCCCGGCGCGGCACGACCGATCGCGTCGGACCCGGTGAACAGCACGCGTCCGATCTTCTTCAGTTCCATGTCGGCGACGTAAGGCACGTAGCCGGCGACGACTTCGGCACCGCCCGAATCGAGCACGCCCACCATGCCCGGTCCCGTGCCTGAGACGAAATACTCATTGGAGGCCGGGTCGACACCCGCCTTCTTGAGCCCGATCTGGAAGAACAGCGTCGACGCCGTCTTCATGCCGCTGACGACCACTTTCTTGCCGACGATATCCTTGGCGCTCTGGATGCTGCTCTTCGTCGCAACGACGGTGACGTTGGCGTTGATGAACGACTGGCCGATGAACTGCGCCGCATCCGGCGACTGCGAAAAAATCACGACGGCCGAGATGCTGTTGCCCCATGCGATGTCGAGCTGGCCCGCTGCCACGGCACTCGCCGCACCCGGCAGGCCCTGCGTGATCGGCACCCAGTTCACCGTGTAGCCCTTGTCCTCGAGCAGGTGCTGCGTGCGCATGATCGGTACCGGCGAAACGACAGGGAAGTAGCCGATGTTGATCGTCACCCCCTTGCCGGGTCCGTCCGCGGCGAGCGCCGGGCCCAGGGCGGTGAGTGCAAGCGATGCGGCGACGGCGACGAGCGTGCGGCGGGTTCGGTTCATGTCTCCTCCGGTGATTGTTGTGTGAATGGGCGATCGTGCTAAGTGCTCGGTGCGGGTTTCATCAGCACCTTGATCGAGTCGAGCGAGTTCGCGATGGCGATCGCCTCGTCCCAGCGCTCGAGTGGATAGTCGTGGGTAACGATGCCCTTCGACGTCACGAGCCCGCGCGCCAGCAGGTCGATCGCGATCGGATAGCAGTAGGGACCGAGATGCGCGCCGCGGATGTCGAGCTCCTTGCGATCGCCGATGATCGACCAGTCGGCGGTCGTGTCGTGGCCGAATACCGAGAACTCGACGAAGCGGCCGAGCTTGCGGACGAGTTCGAGACCCTGCACGGCGCCGCTCGGACTGCCGGTGGCCTCGATGTAGACGTCGCACCCGTAGCCGTTCGTCAGGGCGCGGACGATCGCGAGAGCGTTCTCGTCGTGGGGGTTGATCACGACGTCGGCACCGTAGCGGCGGGCGAGCTCGAGCCGCTGCGGGACCAGGTCGATCACGACCAGCTTGCGCGGTGTCTTGAGCCGTGCCACTTGCACCATCATCAGGCCAATCGGGCCGGCACCCGCGATCACGACGACGTCATCGAGCTGGATGTCGCCGCGCGTGACGGCGTGGATCGCGCAGGACAGCGGCTCGATGATCGCCGCGTCCTCGAGCGGCATGTCCGGTGGAATCTTGTGCACGAGCGCAGTGGACGGGATTCGCATGAACTGCGCCATGCCGCCGTCGGCCACTTCCCGCTGGAAGCCGAAGATGTTGTGCACCTCGCACATCCAGTACTTGCCCGAGCGGCAATAGCGGCAGCGCTCGCACGGCACGATCTGCTCGGCGATCACGCGGTCGCCGACTGCGACGGCGAAGTGCTCGGCGGCGCCTTCGCCGATGTCCTCGACGTAGCCGAAGAACTCATGCCCGGGAATCACGGGCGCCTTGACCCACGACGGCACGTTCTCGCCGCCCCAGAACATCTTCGCGCCGCTCCAGCATTTGCAGTCGCTCGCGCAGATGCCGCATGCGCCGATGCGGATGACGAGCTCGCGCGGTCCGGCAACGGGTCGCGCAACCTTCTCCACGCGATAGTCCTTCGGCGCGTGGCACATGATCGCCGTCATCGCAGTCGTACGCGCCGCTTGCGGCTTGTCGTGTCCTTGCTCGGTCGCCTGCTTCGTCATGTCAGCTCCTGGCGTCATCGGGCGCGACCCACAGATCCCAGTCCGCGCCGACGAGGTGCCGGTCGGCAAACATCGGGTGAGCAGCATCGGCGTCTTCGACGCGCCCGAGCTGCCCGCAGCCGGTGACGCCCTTGTCGATACCGTCGCGCCGCGGCTCGACGTAAATGCGGAACCAGTCTTCGAGACGAGCGCGCAGCTCCTCTTTCACGGAATTCGCGGACGGATCGTCGACGAGGTTCATCCGCTCGCCGGGATCGTTTACGACGTCGAACAGCTCGTGCGGGCCGTCGGGGTAGCGGTGAATGTACTTCCATCGCGATGTTCGCACCATGCGGACAGGCCCGTACTCGTCGAACACGACGATCGGATTGCTCCCGGCGAGCGCGCTGCCGTCGAGCGCGCCCCTAAAACTGCGTCCGGGCTTGCGGCGATTGGCTTCGTAAGGAAGCTGCAGGTAGTCGACGAGTGTGGGGAACACGTCGTAGCCGGACAGCAACGCATCGCTGACGCGCGCGGCTGCGATCCGCCCCGGCTGCGACACGATGCACGGCACCTTGACCGACGTGTCGTACATGTTTTGCGGCCGCGTGCCATTGCCCTTACCCCAGATACCGTGGTGGCCGCAGTTCATGCCGTTGTCGCTCATGAATATGACGAGCGTGCTTTGCGTGAGCCCCGCGGCATCGATGGCGTCGAGCACGCGGCCGATCGCGGCGTCCATCGCGCTCACCGCCGCGAAGTAGCCGATCAGGCTGTCGCGGCGCTCCCGGTGACCTTTCGCGACCGCTGCGGTGCCGCCGGTGAACCACGGATGGGGCGGCTCGTCGGGGCAGGATTCGAACGCGCAGTCGCGATAGAGGTCGGTGAAAGCCTTCGGGTGGCAGTCGATCCACGGGTAGTGCGGCGCGGTGAACGACAGGCTCAGCCAGAAGGGCTCAGGGCGAGATACCTCGTCGCGGACGAACGTGCACGCAGCGTCCGCGAGCGCGTCGGACAGGTAGCCGGGCACCGTGCACGGACGATCCTCGTCGACCATCGGCGCGTCGTAGTACGGGCCCATGCCGGACTGATGCGCGAACCACTTGACGAAGTTCGGACGCCGCACGTCGCTGGCGCCCAAGTGCCATTTGCCGATTTGCCCGCAGCGGTAGCCGTTATCGGCGAGCACATCGGTGATCAGCGTCTGGCCGGCCAGGTAGTCGACGCGGTTCTCGCCCATGCTGCCGACGCGAATCCAGTCGTGGACGCCGTGGCATGACGGGATGTCGCCGGTGAGCAGCGACGCGCGCGCCGGCGAGCACACCGGTGACGTGCAGAAGAAATTGGCAAACCTCACGCCGCGCTGCGCGAGGCGGTCGAGCACGGGCGTGCGGATCTCGGAATTGCCGCCGCAGCCGAGCGCCCAGGCGCCCTGATCGTCGCTCAGGATGAACAGGACGTTCGGTCGCGCCGCGTCGACACTTGCCACTCGAGTCTTCTCCTCGTTGCAATGTGCGCTCCGCTTGACGGTCGGTACGTCGAGGCGCTACTTTGCGCAATCGATTGTGCCACCGGCGGCGCCGCGGTGCAACCGCGCGTTGCCAGAGCCGCCCGGGATGACGAACAAGCGCAAGTTCACGATCTACGACCTCGCCGATCTTGCGGGCGTGTCCGCGTCGACAGTCAGCGCCGCGCTCAACGGCAACTGGCAGCAGCGACGTATCGCAGATTCGACGGCGGCGCGCGTTCAGCAGCTCGCCGCAACCCACAAATACAGCGTAAACCGGCAGGCGAGCGGATTGCGCAAGAGCCGGTCGGGATTGATCGGCATGATCATCCCGATGCACGACAACCGCTTTTTCAGCGGCATGTCGCAGGTCTTCGAGAAGCTGGCGCGCGCGCGTCACTGGTATCCGATCGTCGTCAGCACGCTGCGCGATCCCGCGCTCGAGCTCGAGACCGTCAGCACGCTCATCTCCTACCGGATCGAGTACCTCGTCGTCGCGGGCGCCACCGACCCGGATTCGGTCAGCCGAGTCTGCCGCAGCCACGGCATTCCTCACGTGAACGTCGACCTGCCGGGAACGAAAGCGGCTTCGGTGATCAGCGACAATTATTGGGGTGCGCAGCAACTTGCGAGCGCACTGATCGATCGATCGGTGCGTTGCGGGTCGCCCAGGCGCAACAAGCCTTATTTCGTCGGCGGCATCGCGACCGACTACGCGACGCAGCGGCGGATGGAAGGTTTCGCCGATGTCGTGACGGCACGCTGCGGGCGCGTCGACCCCGAACAGATCGACGCGTGCGGCTACGAGGCGAATCTCGCCGAAGCCGCCGTTCGCGCGCTATACGCACGGCTGCGCGGGCTGCCGCGCGCGCTGTTCATCAATTCGACGATTGCGCTGGAGGGCGTTGTCCGTTTCCTCAAGACACTGCCGGCTGCCGAGATCGAGCAGTGCGCGTTCGGGTGCTATGACTGGGACCCGTTCGCAAGCGTGCTGAGCTTTCCGTTGCTGATGGTGCGCCAGAATGTCGAAGGGCTGCTGCACGAAGCATTCCGGATCATCGACACGAAGTCGTTTGCCGACAAAGGCGTCGTGGAGATCAAGCCCGAGCTCGTGTTCATGGAATCGAACAGCGATGCAACGGCGGGCGTCGGCGTTCCGTCCGAACGCCGGCGCGCGGCGCCGAAGCGGCCGCGCTTGTAGTCCCGCAAGTGTCGCAGAGTCTTACGCGCATGTCGGCCTCGCGCCGATGGTCGTTTGCGCCCGGACGGATCACGCTCGTTCGCAACCAATCACGAGCGTGCCATGTCTCCTACGACCTTCCCCCAATGCCAGGCAATTGCCACCGTCGCGGTCGCGCTGGCATGCCTGCTACCGATCGCGGCGTCGGCCGCCGACCCGACGCCGGACCCGGCGGAGCCAAGCTTCAGCGGGCTGGCGCTGGCGCCTGCCATCGAGCGCCTCGTGCCATACAGGAATCGCTAGTCGGGCTGGATCTTCGCGTCGCGCACGACCGCCGCCCAGCGTTCGAGGTCGCTGCGCGTCAGCTGCGCGAGGTCGTCAGAGGTGCCGCCGGTGGGTTGCAGTCCCTGCTTGGCAAGTGTGTCGGCGACGTCACGCGATTTCAGCAGCGCGTTGATCTCAGCGCCAAGCTTGAGCACGACATCGGCAGGCGTTCCGGCGGGCGCATAGAGCCCATACCAGATGTCGGTGTCGACCTCGCGAATGCCGGCGGCCTCGGCAAGCGATGGAATCGCGGGCGTCGCGCTCGATCGCGCGATGCCTCCGGCGGCGAGCATGTCGAGCTTGCCGCTTTCCACGTAGGGCAGCGCAACGTGCACGGGCAGGAACATCACGTTGATCTGCCCGCTCAGGAGGTCGGTGACTGCACCCGAGGTGCCCTTGTAAGGCACGTGAACGATATCGATGCCGGTCTTCGACTTGAACAGCTCCATGGCGAGGTGATGGGGTGTTCCGTTGCCCGGCGACCCGTAGTTGAGCTTGCCCGGCTCACGCTTTGCGAGCGCGACGAAATCAGGGACCGTCTTCACTCCGATCGATGGATGCGTGACGAGCGCAAGACGACCGATGGCAAGCGGCGCGATGGGTACGAAATCCTTGATCGGGTCATACGGAATGCTCTTGAACAGGCTTCGATTCAGCACGATCGTGTTCGCGGTCATCAGCAACGTGTAGCCATCCGGTGCGGCCTTTGCGACGGCCTCCGTCCCGATGTTGCCGCTTGCGCCGGGCCGGTTGTCGACGATCACCGCCTGCTTGAAGTCGTCGCCCATTTTCTGTCCGAGCGTGCGTGCAAGGATGTCGATGCCGGTGCCGGGCGTGAACGGCACGATGATTCGTACGTTCGCGCTCGGATAGGTGCCCTGTGCAACGGCGGTGCTGCTCGCGGCGACGATGCAGAAGACGATGAAGCGGAGCAGGTGCGGCATGGCGAACCTCGGCAGGGAAAGCGCGTGGGACTTCGGCTGCGGACTCAAACCGTGCGCGTCGGTGACGCGTTGCCCGTCGCGAGACGGTAGCGTTCGGAGATCGCGAAGAGCTCGTCGCGGGTTATGACGTCCTCGATCCGGGTGAACGGCTTGTCGCCCGTTCGCTCGTACACTTCGCGCAGGATCGCGTCGGGCGGGTTGCTGCGGTTCATGCGCACGACGGCGGCCGTCGCCGGCAGCCGCTTCGCCTCGTACGCCTTCAACGCAGCGGTCACGGACCCCGTCGCCGCCAGCGCATCGCACAGCGCGCGCGCATCGAGGATCGCCTGGCCGGCGCCGTTCGAGCCCCGCGGATACATCGGATGCGCCGCATCGCCGAGCAGCGTCACGCGTCCCTGCGTCCAGAACGGCAGCGGATCCTGGTCGACCATCGGAAACTCGAGAATCGTATCGGCCGCGCGAATCATCGCCGGCACATCCAGCCAGTCGAAGTGCCATTCGTCGAATGCGGCAATGAAATCCTCGAGTGCGCCCGCGCGGGTCCAGTCGCGCTGACGATGACGGGGTGTCTCGACTTCGGCGACCCAGTTGACCAGCTGGTGTCCGTCGTCGTCGACGTGGTCGCGAATCGGATAGATGACCATCTTGCCGGTCGCAAGCCAGCCCGCGCGAATCATGCTCGCCCCGGTCAGGATCGGCGGCCACACCGAAACGCCGCGCCACATGTTGACGCCTGAATAGAGTGGCGCGCCTTCGTTCGGATGCAGCGCCTTGCGAATGACCGAGTGCAGGCCATCGCACGCGACGAGCGCATCGGCACGCGGGCCGGCGTGCCGTTCGCCCGTGCGCGTGTCGCGAAAATGGGCGACGACACCGGCGGCATCCTGCTCGAAGCCAATGCAGGTACGCCCGGCAAGCACGCGGTCGGCGCCCAACCGCTCGACGACGGCATCGTGCAGCACTCGATGCAGCGCGCCGCGATGGATCGAGTACTGCGGATCGGCGTAGCCCGCATCGCGTCCGAGCGGCTCGCGATGGATCAGCTGCCCGAACCGGTTGAAGAACGCCGCCTCGCGCGCGAGCACGCAGACGCGCGACAGTGCGGGCTCAAGGCCCAGCAGTGCGAGCTCGTGCGATGCGTGGGGAAGTATGTTGATGCCAACCCCCAGCGGCCGCATTTCGGGCACCGCTTCGTATATGCGCACGGCGATTCCTGCGCGCTGCAGCGCGAGGGCGAGCGTCAGTCCTCCGATGCCTGCGCCGACGATCGCAATTTCCATTGCTTTGGCCTCAGCTCGGGGGCGCGAGCGTGAGTTCGGGCCGCGACGTGTCGCGCATGCTGCCGTCGGGCAGCGTCACCTGGCATTCGGCAAAGATGCGAGCCGTGCACGCCGCGCATTTCGCGGCATCGAGCTTCTGGTAGATCGACGCGATCGCCTGATCCTTCGTCGCGAACACGCGGTCGCGGCCGACGGCATCGAGCACGCCAGCGCGGTCGAGCAGCGCGTGCACCGACGGTCGCAGCCGGCACAGATAGAGCGTGACGCCGGAGTCGCGCAGCGAACGCGCAAGGTAGCCGAGCAGTTCGGCGCCGGCGTTGTCGATCAGGTTGAGGCCGCTGCCGATCAGCAGCAGATGGCGCGTCGCCGGCCGCGACGCGCGCGCCGCTTCGATCTCGTCGCGGATGTGTTCCACCGAGCCGAAGAACAGCGCACCGTCGATGCGCAGGATGTCGAGTTGCGGGCAGAGCAGTGCATCGGCGCGCGCCGAGCGGAAGCGGCGCTGCGCGGCGGGATCGGGCACCACGCGCAGGACCTGCGGATGCGTCGCCCAGTTGAGATAGATCAGCAGCGACACGAGCACGCCGACGAGAATCGCCACTTCGAGGCGGATCGTCAGGGTTGCGGTGAACGTCACCGCGAGCGTCAGCGCATCGGCGCGGCTCGTGCGCCATACGCGGCGCATCGCCGCGATGTCGATCAGCCCCCACGCGACGATGAACAGCACGGCCGCCATCGACGCGACCGGCAGGTAGCCTGCGAGCGGGCGGACCAGGAGCAGAATCACGAGCAGCAGGATGGCCGAGAACACACAGGCGAGCGGCGTACGCGCGCCGGCTTCGTAGTTGGCACCGGTGCGGTTGAACGAGCCCGACGTCGGATAGCTCGACGTGAACGCGCCGACGATGTTCGCGAGCCCCTGGCCGATGAATTCCTGGTTGCCGTCGATCCGCTGCCCGGATTTGAGGGCGACCGCCCGTGCGCTCGAGATCGCCTCGGAGAGCCCGATCACCATCAGCGCAAGCGCGATCGGCGCCAGCGTCTGCCAGGTCTGCAGCGACAGGTCCGGCAACGACAGCGGAGGTACCGCCGATGGCAGTGCGCCGATCGTCTGCACGTGCGCGATGTTGAGCAGACCGAGCACCCACGCGAATAACGCGCCCAGCACGATGCCGGTCAGCATGTAGGGCACGCGCGGCCACCAGCGCTTGCCTGCGATCGCGGCGAGCAGCGTGAACGCGCCGACGGCCAGTACGGCGGGATCCGTCTCGTGGAGATGCGTGACGAAATCGCGCAATCCGAGCAAGAACGTCGGCTCCTGCGGCACCGAGATGCCGAAGAAGTTGCGCAATTGCGCGCCGATGATCAGAAGCCCCGCACCGGCGGTGAACCCTATGACGACCGCCGTCGAGATGAAGTTGACCAGCGATCCGAGCCGGGCCAGCCCCAGCCCGAGCTTCATCAGTCCGACCATCAGGTTCAGCGTCAGCACGAGTGCCACGTAGGTCGGCGTGAACGGAACCGCGAGCGCCCCGACCGTCGCGAACACCATCAGCGATGTCGCGTTCGTCGGACCCGAGACGAGGTGCCATGACGAGCCCCACAGCGCACCGACGATCGCCGGCAACATCGCGCCATACAGTCCGTATTCCGGCGGCATTCCGGCGAGCGTGGCGAACGCGACGCCTTGGGGCAGCACCATGACGGCCGCGACGAGCCCCGCCATCAGGTCGAGGCGCAGCGTTTCGCGGTTGACGCGGTGGCGCCAGGCGAGGAAGGGCAGCGCTTTCAGTGCGAGCGGCGACATCGGGAGCGGGCGCCGGCGCAGCCCGGCCTAAGTTGCGCCTCTCAAATCTTGCCCTTCCACGGGACGACGACGCGCTCGACGTAGCGCATCAGGAGGTCGAACAGGTACGCGACGACGCCGATGACGATGATGCCCATGATGACGATGTCGGTGCGCAGGAAGTTCGACGCGTTCAGCACCATTTGGCCGAGTCCCTTGTTCGCCGCCACCATTTCTGCGGCGACGAGCGTCGTCCAGCCGAAGCCGATTGCGATGCGCATCGCCGTCAGTATCTCCGGCATCGCGGCGGGAACGACGACGTGCCAGATCACCTGCCATTTCGTCGCACCCATCGAGTACGCCGCGTGGATCTGCTCCTGGGACACCGAGCGGACGCCGGCGCGCGCGCTCATCGCCAGCGGCGCGAAGCAGGCCAGGTAGATCAGCAGGATTTTCGACAGCTCGTCGATGCCGAACCAGATGACGATCAGCGGCAGGTACGCAAGCGGCGGTAGCGGTCGGTAGAACTCGATCGGCGGATCGAAGATGCCGCGCAGCACGCGCGATACGCCCATCGCGACGCCGATCGGAATGGCAGTTACGCACGCCGCGATGAAGGCGGTGAAGACACGGAACATCGACCACCCGAAATGCTCGGCCAGCGGCGCGTCCGTCAGCTCGCCCGCCGCCGATTCGTACAGCCGCTCGAACACGACTTCGGGTGTGGGCAGGAACAGCGGCGGCAGCCAGCGCAGGTGGCTCGCGAGCCACCACAGCGCGACGAGCGCGACGACCGTTACGGCACTGATCAGCGTCGTCGAGCCTTCGCCGGGGGTCGCGAATCGCGACGTCCGCGCTGCAGCCTGCTTGGCTGCGGCCGTACCCGCGTCAGTCATCGGCGTCCGGGTCAGCTCGTTGGACGCAGGCGCGCTCATGCGGCCTCTTGGAATTTCTGCGAGATGCGAACACTTTCGCATCGGCCTTCCCGCAATCGCGCGCCGTCGACCCTGCGGGGCTTCGCTTCGCGCGGCGCGCTCATGCGGCGGCCTTTGCCGGTTCGCGATGCTGGATCACGGCAAGAACTTCCTCGCGCACGCGGATGAAGTCGGCCGACGACTTCACCGCGCGGGCATCGCGCGACTCGATGAACTCGCGGTTGAATCCAAGCCGGTACTCGTGCGAGATCCGTCCCGGTCCCGGCGTCATCACGACCAGATGCGTTGCGAGGAACAGCGCTTCCTCGACGGAGTGCGTGATGAAGAACATCATCTTGCCGGTCCGGTGCCACACGTCGATGATCAACTCCTGGATCGATTCGCGCGTGAACGCATCGAGCGCACCGAGCGGCTCGTCCATCAGCATCAGTTGCGGGTCCGACGCGAGTGCGCGCGCTATTCCGACGCGTTGCTGCATCCCGCCGGACAGCTCGTAGATCGCGCGTTCGGCGTAATCCTGCAATCCGACGAGGCGCAGTTTCTCGACCGCGATCTTGCGTCGCTCGGCGGGTGCTATGCCGCGCATCCGCAAGCCGAACTCGACGTTCGATGCGACGTTGAGCCACGGCATCAGCGCGTGCTTCTGGAAGACGACACCACGGTCGGCGCCGGGGCCGGTGACGGGCTCGCCGTCCAGCTCGATCGTGCCGTCAGTGGCCGGGAGGAAGCCGGCAATGCAATTGAGGAGCGTGGTCTTGCCGCAGCCGGAGGCGCCGATGGCAACGACGAACTCGCCGTCGCCGATCGTCAGGTTGACGTCGGACAGCGCGTCGACGAGGCCCCCCTTCGATGCGTAGCGAACGCCGAGGTCGCGAATGGCAAGTGTCGTCATGGCACGCTCATGATAAAACGGCGGCGCCCGGATGCCGGACGCCGCCGCTCAAGGTTCCCAACCCATCCTGCGGTCATTCTATCCGCAACGGCATGGCGTGCCTGCGGAAAGCACTGCGCTCACCACGTCCCGCGAGCCGCCGCGGGATCGACGAACGGTTACTTCGATGCCTGCGTCACCCACTCGGTGGTGACGGACTTCGAGTAGTCCGCTGCGACGGATTGCAGCCGGCCCTGCTCCTTCAGGAAGTTCGCCTGCTGCGTGAGTGCCTTTGCGGCCGCGCCATTCGCGCCGCCGCCGAGCCATTCCGCAGAGGCCTGCTCCTTGAGGCTCGGGAAGCCGTAGAGCTTCATCGAGTCCGGAACGTCCTCGACCTTGCCGCCCGACCATTTCGCAACCGCCTTCGCCTCGTCGCTCGTCGCCGACCATTTGCCGGGATTTGCCTTGTAGTCGGCATCGGCCTTCGCGATCGCCTTGACGAGCGCGACCATGAACGCCGGGTTCTCCTTCGCGAACTTGCGCGTCACGATGAGGCCGTCGAACGTGCAGGCACCCTGTTTGCAAATGTCGCCCGACGTCATCAGCACCTTGCCGTCCTTCTTGGCGGTCGTCAGCACCGGGTCCCATATGAACGTCGCGTCGATGTCACCGCGCCCCCACGCCGCGGCGATTTCCGGCGGCCGCATATTGAGAATCTGCGCGTCACTCGGCTTGATGCCGGCTTTTTCCAGCGCATAGAGCAGCTGGAAGTGCGACGTCGACACGAACGGCGTCGCGATCTTCTTGCCCTTCA
>Ga0207678_10001126_pt1 | contig 24489 bp, 25 predicted proteins | sample KBSC63metaG_FD_184319 | JGI IMG/M metagenome (GOLD analysis project Ga0207678, IMG submission 184319) | Corn rhizosphere microbial communities from Kellogg Biological Station, Michigan, USA - KBS C6-3 metaG (SPAdes) (version 2) | ecosystem: Host-associated > Plants > Roots > Rhizosphere > Soil ... | reverse complement strand
CGCGCTCGCGCGCCCGCTCGGCGCGCGCATCACCTTCTTCCATGCGTCGGCGGACCACGCCGCGTCGCTGCGCGGCGAGGCCGATGCGGTACGGCTGACGTCGCCCGAGAGCTACGACTACGCGTTCAGCGGCCGGCCGCGCGAGCTGCTCGCCAAGGCCGAGGCCGCGGCGCGCGCGTTCGGCGTGCCGTGCGCGTCGATGCAGACAGCGAGCGACAAGCCCGCCCAGGCGATCGTCGGCGCGGCGCGCGAAGCGGGCTGCGACCTCATCTTCATGGCGTCGCACGGCGGCCGCGGCCGTCTCGCCATGGCGTATTCCTCCGAGACGTTCGAGGTGCTGCTGAAGGCCGGCCTGCCGGTGCTCGTCGCGGCGACGGGCGAGCCTTCGGCGGCGGCGCGCGCGATCGGCATCCTGCGCGACGAGCACCGCTCGCTCGCCGCCGTGCTGCACGCGTGGATGCACGCGCTCGCGCGCGCCCGCGAGGAAGACCGCCCAGTCGACCTGCCGCTGATGCGCGCGATCGTCCACTACGTGCGCGCGTTCCCGGTCGCGCTCCACCATCCGAAGGAAGAGCAGCAGCTGTTTCGCCGCCTGCGCGAGCGCACGCCCGTCGTCAACGCCGAGCTCGACGAGCTCGAGCGCCAGCACGAGCGCGACCGCCATCTCGTCGACGAGATCGGCGCGCTGGTCGAAGCGCTCGAGGGCGCCGGCGCCGCGACGCGAGCGTCGCTGGCGCGAACGCTCGAGGAAGCCGTCGGCCGCTACGCGACGTTCCAGTGGGAGCACATGGGACGCGAAGAAGGCGTCGTCCTGCCGGCAGCGCAGCGTCACCTCGACGCCGGGGACTGGGCAGCGATCGACGCAGCGTTCGCCGAAAACGCCGACCCGCGCTTCGGCAGCGGCGAAGCCGACGGCGACTTCCGCCACCTGTTCTCGCGGATCGTCAACCTCGCGAACGAGTAGCTCTGTCGGGTTCCGGGGCCGACCTCGATCTCGGTTGAACCGATCCGGCAGAAGGCGGCATACACGGACCGACCTCCGGGTCCGATCAGGAGCTGCACCATGAACGCACGACCGTTCCTCACCGCCCTCTGCACCGCGCTGCTGAGCGCCTCGCTCGCCCTTGCCGCAGGTGGCGGCGGTGGTGGCGGGGGCGGTGGCGGCGGTGGCGGCGGTGGCGGCGGCGGTGGCGGCGGCGGCGGTGGTGGTGGAGGCGGCGGAGGCGGCGGCGACGATGGCAGTGCCGTCGTGAAGATCGACCCCGAATACCAGCAAGCCGTCAGCGCGATCGATGCCAGGCAATACGACACGGCGATCAAGCTCTTGCAGTCGTACCTCGCGCGCGCGAACGACACCGACGCCTACGCCGAGAACTGGATCGCCTATTCGTATCGCAAGTCGGGCCACCTCGACGAGGCGTTCCTGCACTACGACAAGGCGCTGAAGATCGATCCTCGCCATCGCGGCGCACACTCCTATCTCGGCGAGGCCTATCTGCTCGCGGGCAACCTGCCCAAGGCGGAGGAACACCTCAAGATCCTCGACAAGCTGTGCTTCCTGCCGTGCGACGAGTACACCCAGCTGAAGAAGTCGGTCGCGTACTACAAGCAGACCGGCAAGGTCGACCCGAACAGCAAGTAGGCGTCCTGGCGCGCATGCGCCGGAGCGCGCTGGCGATCGCTGCGGTCGGCGCGCTCGCGTGGGCGGCAGCGCTGGCGCCGTCGCTGGGCGCACCGGCCGACGCTTCCGAAGAGCGCGCCGCGGTCGCCTCGCTCGGCCCGTGGCCGCCGACGCTGGCAGCCGACGCCAGCAATCGCATGTCGGGCCGTGCCGAAGCGGTCGCGCTGGGCGAGGCGCTCTTCCACAGCACTCGGTTGTCGACGGTCGGCGGCCTGCGCTGCGCGACCTGCCACGAACCATGGCGCCGTTTCACCGACGGCCGTGCGCTCGCGCTCGGTGCCGAGACCGGCGGACGCCACACGCCGAGCCTGCTCAACGTGCGGCTGCAGCACTGGTTCGGCTGGGACGGCGCGAACGATTCGCTCTGGTCGCAGAGCATCCGGCCGATGCTCGACCCGCGCGAAATGCGCTCCGACCCGGCCCGCATCGCGAAGGCCGTGCGCGACGACGACACGTTGAAGCGCCTCTACGCGACGACGTTCGGCCGCGCGCCGCCGGCCGACGACGAGGCGGTGCTCGTCGACGTCGGCAAGGCGCTCGCGGCGTACCAGGAGACGCTGATGAGCGAGCGCACGCCGTTCGACGCGTTCCGCGACGCGCTCGTGCGCAGCGATCTCGATGCCGCGGCGCGTTATCCGGCCGCGGCGCGGCGCGGCCTGCAGCTGTTCGTCGGCCGCGGCGGCTGCATCGCGTGCCATGCCGGTCCGAACTTCAGCGACGGCGAATTCCATCGTTCGCGGATCGCGTCGAAGCTGCCCGGCGGCGCTCCCGACAACGGCCGCGCGCTCGGCGTGGCGAAGCTGCTGGCGAGCCCCTACTCGCGAAGCGGCCGGTTCAGCGACGACGCGCGCGCCGCGACGACGCCGGCGCCGACCTCGCAGGTCGGAGCGTTCCGCACGCCCGGCCTTCGCGAAGTCGACACGACCGCGCCGTACATGCACGACGGCAGCGTCGCCAACCTCTGCGACGCCGTGTCGCCGCACGCGATCTCCGAGGGCCTGCCCCCGACGGCGCTGTCGTTCGCCGAGCGGCGCGAGGTCGTCGCCTTCCTGCGCACGCTCAGCGCGCCGCGCGAGGCCATCGTCGACGAGGCCGCGGTGACGTGTCGCTGACGGGCGCCGTCAGGGACTCGATGCAGCCGATGCGCGCGCCGCCGGCGCAGCGGGCACGACGACCCCCGGTCCGAGCGGCACCTCGACCATCGGCGTGACGCCGATGACGTAGTAGCGCGTCTCGCCGAAGCAGCTCGTCGGCAACCCGACCTTCTCCTCGTAATGGAGGCTCACCCGCTGGCCGACCACCTTGTTGATCTGGGCGGCGACCGCGTCGTCGCGCACCGTGAACAGGAATTTCTCGACGGACGTCCCCGGCAACGAGACGAGCGCGAGCTCGCCCTCCCACGTCTTGCACAGCCACCCCTTGTTGGAGAACTTCTGCACCCAGCCGGCGCGCTCGCCGGTCGAATAGCTCCAGTGCAGGACGACCGCGAAGTAGCCGGCGACAAGCGCGGCGAGGACGACGATGCCGGTCAGGAAGGCTTTCACGGGTGGCGCAGTCTGCCGCGAAGGCTCGCACGGGTCAAACGCGAGGAGGCGACGGCTTCGCCGGCGCTTCTCGTTGCCTTCACGCGGCTGCGACACACTCGATGGCATCACCCTTGGAGCATGCGATGTCCATCCTGCGGGCGCTGTCGTGGCTGGTGCTGCCGCTCCTCGTCGGCCGAGCCGTCGCTGGGCCGCCCCCGCTCTGGTCGGGCAACAGCGGGGGCTTCCACGTCACCATCACCGCCGACAGCCTGGTCGCGGCCGATCGCCGCGGGCGCGCCGTCTTCGAGCTGAAGTCCACCGTCGAGGAGCCGCGGGAGGGCGTACCGTCGGTGAGCTACGTTCCGCTCTCGCTCGTCGGACCCTATCTCTCGCTGGAGAGCGATCTCGCGCAGTCCGAGGAAGGTGCCGCGCACGTGCAGCGCTCACGCGACTACATCACTGTCGACCTTCGGGCTCCGGGCAGACCCGTCGCGCTCAGAGACTGGTGGAGCGAAGCCGAGCTGCTGTCGGCGCTCCTCGCCGATCCATACCTGAGCGATCGGCTCAAGGGCGCGAAGGCCCGGATCGCGTCGCTGCAAACGCTCGCCGACGAAATCGACAGATTGAACGACTGCCATCTGCAACTGCCGGAGCCGACGATCCGCAGCTTCGCCTTCCATCGCCGCATCGACAGCACGCATGTTGCCGTTCGTGTCGGGCTCGCGAATTCATGCATCCAGGACGAGATCATCCAGCTCGGGATCGTGCTTCCGATTCCCGCTGCGCTCGCGCCGGACCTCGCAGAGGCGGCGGCGTCGCGGCGCGGCTTCCTGATGAACGCGTCGCGACGGCTGTTCGGCGAGTCGTTCTCGATCGGTCCGCGCTGACGGCGAGCGATCGCGTCGCGCCGCCTGTGGAAATCGCGCTGGCGCCGATGCAGCAAAAGCGCGAACATCCAGGCAGGGCTCAAGGTCGAAAAAACGAGACCGGGTGGAGTGGAGCGATGAGTTTCCTTCTGGTCCCTCTGTTCGTCAGCACCGTCTTCTTCCTCGGGGTGTGGCTGCGCGACCTGCGCGGCGACTTTCGCGAGCGAACGCACTACTTCGAGTCCCTCGACCCCAGTCCGTAGGCCCGGCCCGCTCAGACCTCGAGGTACTTCTCGCGCGCCGCCGGGTTGTCCTTCAGCGCCTGCACCGTGCCGGCGAAGCCGATGTGCGCCTTGCCCATCAAATAGACCCGGTGGGCAAGCGACAGCGCGACCTTGATGTTGTGCTCGACGAGCAGGACCGAGACCCCGGCGCGGTTGATCTCGGCGAGGACGTCGCGCACCTCCTTGACCATCAGCGGCGCCAGGCCCTCGGTCGGCTCGTCGACGAGCAACAGCGTCGGATTGCCCATCAGCGCGCGCCCGATCGCCAGCATCTGCTGCTCGCCACCCGACAGGAACCGGCCCTTGTGGTGCTGCCGTTCGCGCAACCGCGGAAAGTGCCGGAAGATGCGCTCGAGGGTCCAGACGCGGGGATCACTCGGATCGGCGGCCTTGCCGCCCTTGACGCCGAGCAGCAGGTTGTCGAGCGCCGACAGGTCCGGGAAGATGCGACGCTCGTCGGGCACGTAGCCGACGCCGGCGCGCGCCACCTTGAACGGCGCCTGCCCGGTGATGTCGGAGCCGGCGAAGCTCACCGATCCCGACTGCGGCCGCACCAGCCCGATCACCGACTTCAGCACCGTGCTCTTGCCCATGCCGTTGCGGCCCAGCAGCGCGACCACCTCGCCGGGCGCGACGTCGAGGCTGATGCCGCGCAAGACGTGGCTGGCGCCGTAGTACGTGTTCAGCTCGCTGATGCGCAGGTGCATTCAGAACTCCATCTCGCCGAGATAGGCCTCCTTCACAGCAGCGTCGGCGCGGACCTCGGCAGGCGTCCCGGTCGCGAGGATCTCGCCGCGGTGGAGCACCGTGATCCGGTCGGCGAGCGAAAACACCGCGTCCATGTCGTGCTCGATCAGCACCACGGTCCGGCCTTCGGTCAGGCGGCGGATCAGCTCGACCGCGTCGTGCGTCTCGTCGCGCGACATGCCGGCCGCGAATTCGTCGAGCAGCACCAGCTCCTGGTCGCTCGCGAGCGCCAGGCTGATCTCGAGCGCGCGGTGCTTGCCGTACGAGAGCGCGTTCGCCGCGCGGTCGCGCTCGGCGCCGAGATTGATCCGGGCGAGCACCGCATCGGTCTCGCGGGTGACGTCGTCCATGGCGTCGATCGTGCGCAGCGCGCTGAAGCGGATGCCGCGTCTTGCCAGCACCGCCAGCCGGATGTTCTGAAACGCCGTCAGCCGGCCGAAGGTGCTCGTGATCTGGAACGAGCGGCCGACACCGAGACGCGAAAGCCGGTGCGCTGCAAGGCCGGTGACGTCGTGGCCCTTGAAATACACCTTGCCGGCGCTCGGCCGATACGTGCCGGTGATGACGTTGAAGAGCGTCGTCTTGCCGGCGCCGTTGGGGCCGATGATCGCGTGGCGCTCGCCCTGCCTGACCTGCAGGTCGACGCCGCAGAGCACCTGGAGACCGCCGAAGTCGTGCGCCAGCCCTTTCGTCTCGAGGATGTTCATGGGCTCTTCTGCAGCGCGCCGGTGGGAGGCGACTGCCTGCGCCATTTCTGCCGGAGCTGCTTCGCCACGCCGAGCGCCCCCATCGGCGCATACATGATGACGACCACCAGGAGCAGCCCGATCACGAGCTCGACGTGCTCGGTGTAGCGGCTCGCCAGCTCCTCGATCAGCTGGAAGATCGCGGTGCCGAGCACCGGGCCGAGGAAGCTCCCGATCCCGCCGATCATGATGTTGATGATCGGCGCGAACGAGACCAGCGCGCCGAGCGCACCGTCGGCCGAGACGAGGTTGTGAAAGAGGCCGTAGAGCGAACCCGCGACAACGGCGTTCGCCGCAGCGAAGACGTAGATGACGGCCTTCGTCTGCGACACTTTGAAGCCGAGATAGTCGGTGCGCGTCGGGTTCTCGCGGATCGCGAGCTGCACCTGGCCAAGCGGCGTGCGGGTGAAGAACCACATCAGCCACAGGCTCGCCGCCAAGAGCGTGATCGCGAAGTAGTAGAAGTTCGCCGGCTCGTCCTTCATCGGGATGGCACCGACACCGGCGATCGTCAGCGGCGGGATCGGGAAGTTGCCGATCCCGTCCTCGCCGCCGGTGATGCCGTGCAGCTTCAGCGCCAGCACGTACATCATCTGCGAGAACGCGAGGTGCAGCATCGCGAACGCGGTGCCGCTCACGCGCACGACGATCGGGCTGAGGGCCAGCGCGAGCAGCGCCGCCGCCAGCACGCCGATGCCGAACGCGGCAAGCAGCGGCAGCCCGCTCACATGCTTGAGCGCGAGCGCGGTCGCGTAGGCGCCGGTGCCGAAGAACATCGCATGGCCGAAGCTGAAGAGGCCCGTGTAGCCGAGCAGCAGGTTCAGCGAGACCGAGAACACCGAGAAGATCGCGAACGTGAGGAACAGGTTCGTATAGTAGGGACCGAAGAGCGGCGGGATCGCCGCCAGCACCAGCGCCGTGCCCAGCCAGGCGAGCCTGCGCACCGCTGCGCTCACGACTCGCGCGCCCCGAACAGGCCGTGCGGCCGGATGGCCAACACGATCGCCATGAAGGCGACGATCAGCACCGGCGCGAGCTGCGACAGGAACTGCACGCCGTACGAGCTGAGGAGACCGAAGATCAGCGACACGACGAAGGCGCCCGCGAGGCTGCCGAAGCCGCCGGTGACGACGACGATGAACGCGTCCATCCCGACCTGGTCGGCGAGACCGGGAAAGACGGTGAGGATCGGCGCGATCGCGACGCCGGCGACGCCCGCCATCCAGACGCCGACGCCGAACACGAGCATGAAGACGAGCGGGATGTTGATGCCGAGCGCGTTGACCATGCCGGCGTCCGACACCGCCGCGCGCACGATCTTGCCGAGGCGCGTGCGGTAGAGTAGCAGCGTCATCACCGCGAGAATGACGAGCGCCAGGCCGATGATGAAAAGGCGATAGACCGGATAGTCGAGGCCGGCAATCGACACCCGGCCGCTGAGGAGCGCGGGCATCTTCAGCTGCAGGCTCTCAGTGCCCCAGATGCTCTTCACCGCCGCGAGGACGATCGAGCCGACGCCGACGGTCAGGATCAGCTCGCCCATGTGGCCGAAGGCGTGCACCCGCCGCAGGAGGAAGCGCTCCATCGCCACGCCGACCACGGCGCTGCCGAGCGGCGCGAACAAAAGCGCGAGCCAGAAGCTTCCAGTCAGCGCGACGACCTGGTAGCCGAGGTACGCCGACAGCATGAAGAACGACGCGTGCGCGAGGTTCAGCACGCCCATCATCCCGAAGATCACGTTCAGCCCCGACGCGATCAGGAACAGGATCATCCCGTAGGCCAGGCCGTGCAGCCCCTGGGCGACGTACATCGCGGTTGTCGGGTCCATCGGATGTCCTCGGGACGTGTGGTCCGCAACGCGCGTAGGCGCCGCGGCGGTCGCGCGCCGTTCGCGCCGTGACGGCGCCTGCTCACTCGCCGGCGGGGTTCGCGCCCTTGCAGCGGTCGAGGTTGGAATCCATCAGCGGCAGCACCGCCTTCGACGGCACCGCGTGGATCGGCCCGGCGGCCGAGTAGTTGGCGTTCCAGTAGTACGGCCGGATGTTGAACGACTGCTTCTGCTCGCCGGGCGGCACGAATTCGAGGATGTGCAGCTCCTGGATCGTCTTGTGATCGCAGGCGCGCATCTTCAGCACCTTGCCGTTGGTGAAGCGGTAGCTGTCGTTCTCCCAGACCTTGATGATCTTCTCCGGATCGAGGCTTTGCGCGCGCGCGATCACGCTGAAGAGCCACTGGGTCTGCTCGATGTACGAGCCGATGTTGCCCGCCGGATGCTGGAACAGCGGTGTGTTGAACGGGGCCGTCTTCCACTTGGTGTGCCAGAGGTCGTTCCAGGCCTTGTAGTAGCGGATCTGCTCGGGCGACTTGAAGGCATCGCCCTCGGTGCCGTACTGGCTGATCTGCACCAGCCCACTGGTGCCCTCGATGCCGACCTCGGTGAGGAAGTTCGGCTCGTCCATGAAGACGTGCGCGAACGGCAGCTTGACGCCCATCTGCCGCGCCTGCTTGAGGAGGTTGGCCGCGTCGGGAATCCAGTCGCCGGTGAACACGACCTCGGCGCCGGATGCCTTGATCTTCTCGAGGTACGGCGCGAAGTCGGTGAGGAACAGCTTGTGGTAGTCCTCGCCGACGATCTGCGCTTGCGGGTAGTACTCCTTCAGCCCCTTCTTGAAGCCTTCGGCGAGGAGGCGCCCGAACGAGTAGTCCTGGTCGAGGATGTAGAACTTGCGCTCCTTCTTCCGCATCTGGCCGTAGTACCAGGCGAGGCCGCGGCCGAGCTGGTCGGCCGACATGCTCGACTGGAACGCGTAGCGCGAGAAGTTGGTCGCGTCCTGAAGGTCGTCGGACAGCGACGCGGTGTTGACCGCGATCACCTTGTACTTGTTCGCCGTCTCGTTGATGATCTTCTGCAGGTTGCTGCCGTCGGTTCCCCAGAGGAAATTCACCTTCTCCTGCAGCACCATGCGCTCGACGACGCGCTTGGCCTGGTCGGGCTTGGACCCGTGGTCGGCCTTGATCAGCTCGACGAGCTTTCTCTTGCCGTCGACCATGATGCCGCCGCGCTTGTTGATGTCGTGCGCCGCCCACGCCGCCGACGCCCAGTAGACCTGGCCGACCAGAGCCGCGGGCCCGGAGAACGACGCAACGACCGCGATCTTGATCGTGTCGCCGGTCGGCGACTGCCACGTGGCTGGATCGAAGTCGGACATGTCAGGCATGCCCTTGAAGTCGTAGCTAGCGGCCGCGGATTGCGCAACGGCGTTGGTCGCCGCGAGCGAAGTGGCGAATGCGATCGCCGTGACGATGCCGAGAACGGAACGCTTCATCGATGCTCCTCCTTCTGCTCGAACACGATCGACCCTTCCGGTCGGGCACCACGACGTCGCCGTGGCCGCGGCGAAACATTGACACCGGCCCCGCGGCACCGCCCTCGGGTTTACCCGCGCGGCGAATCGTCGAAGATCGGACTTCAGCGCCCGGCTTGATGAGCGGCGGCAGGAAGGAACGACGATGGCTCGGATCCCCTATTTCGATCTCGCGCAGGCGCCGGCGTCGTACACCGAGATGCTCGGCTCGCGCCCGCCGCTGAATCTCTACCGCATGCTGCCGCACGCCGGCAAGGCGGCCGAGGGCTTTCTTCGCCTCGGCGGCGCGCTGCTGCGCGACAACGAGCTCGACGCGCGGCTGCGCGAGATCGCGATCCTGCGCGTCGGCCTGCTGAGCGGCGCGGGCTACGAAGTGCACCAGCACAAGAAGCTCGCGCGCAAGCTCGGCCTCGCCGACGCCAAGGTCGCGGCGCTCGCGCCCGGCGCCGATGCGTCGGCGCTCGACGAGCTCGAGCTGCAGGTGCTGCGCTTCACCGACGAGGTCTTTCATCGCGTCAAGGCGCCCGACACGATGTTCGACGCGATGCGGGCGCGCCTGTCGACGAAGGCGCTCGCCGAGCTCGTGCTGACGATCGGCTTCTACATGATGGTCTGCAGATTCCTCGAGAATTTCGAAGTCGACATCGAGCCGCCGGGCGTCGTCGAGTTCTGACCAAGGAGCGCGCGATGAACCTCGCACCGAATGAGCTCGATCCGAGCCGCCAGATGCACGCGGAAGCGCTCGGGCGCGAGTCTGGCCGCGGGCGCCTTCGCGGCCGTCGTGTCGTCGTCGTCGGCGCCGGCCAGCGCGACATCCCCGAAGAGACGCCGCCGATCGGCAACGGCCGCGCGATCTCGATGCTGTGCGCGCGCGAGGGCGCCGCGGTCGTGTGCATCGACGTCTCGCAAGCCGCGGTCGCCGACACCGTCGCCACCATCGCTCGCGAGGGCGGCACCGCCTCGGCCGAGGTCGCCGACGTGCGCGAGGCAGCCACGATCGCGCCGCTCGTGCAGCGCTGCGCCGAACGGCTCGGCGGCCTCGACGGTCTCGTCCTCAACGTCGGCATCTCGCGCGGCCTTTCGCTCGCCAAGCTGACCGCGGCGACGTGGGACGACGAATACGCGGTCAACGTGCGCAGCCACATGCTGTTCGCGCAGGCCGCGCTCGAGGCGATGGCTCCCGGCGGAGCCGTCGTGCTCATGTCGTCGCTGGCGGCGCACCGCAGCTCCGGTGGCAACCCGGCCTACGAATCGTCGAAGGCGGCGCAGCTCGCGCTCGCGCGTGCCATCGCCGTCGCCGGCGAGCCCAAAGGCATCCGCTGCAATGCGATCTGCCCGGGCCTGATCGACACCCCGATGGGACGCGACGCGACGCGCCGGCGCCCGAACCGCGCGCTCGCGGTGCCGTTCGGCCGCCAGGGCACCGGCTGGGAGGTGGCCTACGCGTGCCTGTTCCTGCTCTCGAACGAGTCGAGCTACGTCAACGCGCACGCGTTGATGGTCGACGGCGGCCTCGGCGTCGGCGTGGTGCGCGCGGGCGGCTGATCGCGCCGACGCGGCTCAGGCCGTGACGCCGCCGTCGACGACGATCGTCTGCCCGGTCATGAACGAGCTCGCGCGCGAGGCGAGGTACACCGCGGCGCCCGCGATTTCGTCGGGCTCGCCGATGCGCCGCAGCGGCGTCGCCGCCTCGCGACGCGCCAGCGCTTCCGGGTTCTCCCACAGCGCCCGCGCGAAGTCGGTGCGGATCAGCCCCGGCGCGATGCAGTTGACGCGCACGCCGTGCGGACCGTACTCGAGCGCGAGGTTGCGTGCCAGCTGCAGGTCGGCGGCCTTGGAGATGCAGTAGCCGCCGAGCACTTCGGACCCGCGCAGCCCGCCGATCGACGAGACGATGACGATCGAACCGTCGCGGCGCGCCAGCATCTGCGGCGCCACGAACTGGATCAGCCAGTGGTTCGAGAGAACGTTGTTCTCGAGGATCTTGCGAAACGCCGCGTCCTCGAGGCCCGCCATCGGCCCGTAGTACGGATTCGACGCCGCGTTGCACACCAGCACGTCGATCCGGCCGAGCCGGCGCGTCGTCTCGTCGACGAGGTGGCGCAGTTCGTCCTTCGACGAAATGTTGGCCGGGATCGCGATCGCGCGGCCCGCGCCGTGCGCGGCAGCGATCGCCGCAGCGACGCTCTCGCACGCGTCGCGCTTGCGCGACGAGACGACGACGCGCGCTCCGGCCTCGGCCATGCGCTCGGCGATCGCACGGCCGATGCCGCGCGTCGAGCCGGTGATGATTGCGACCCGGTCGGTCAGCGAGAAGAGCGACATGGCGATACCTCCTCGGGTGAATCGAAGTGCGATGAAAAAGGCGAACGACGGCGCGATCTTGACCGGGAATCGCCGCGTTGCGAAGCGGCCTAGACTCCCGCCGTGGTCCGCGCCGAGAAGGCTGTGATTCGATGAAGCCGTTCGCCTACACCGCCGCCCCGGCCCGCGTCGTCTTCGGCGCCGGCGCCCTCCAGCACCTCGGCCGTGAGATCGCGGCGCTCGGCGCGCAGCGAGCGCTCGTGCTGTCGACTCCCGAGCAGCAGGAGTCGGCGCTGCGCGTCGCCGCGCTGCTCGGCGAGCGCGCGGCGGGTGTCTACGCCGAGGCACGGATGCATGTGCCGATCGAGACGGCGCGCGGTGCCCGCGCCGAAGCGCGGCGGGTCGGCGCCGATTGCGCGGTCGCCATCGGCGGCGGCTCGACGACCGGCCTCGGCAAGGCGATCGCGCTCGAGGCGGCGGGCGACGGCACGCGCTTCCCGATCCTCGCGATCCCGACGACCTACGCAGGCAGCGAGATGACGCCGATCTGGGGCCTCACCGAAGACGGCGTCAAGAAGACCGGCCGCGACGCGCGCGTGCTGCCGGCGGCCGTCCTCTACGACCCCGAGCTCACGCTCACCCTTCCGCTCGCGATGACGGTGACGAGCGCGATGAATGCGATCGCGCACGCCGCCGAGGGCCTGTACGCGCACGACGGCAACCCGGTCATGGCGCTGATGGCCGAGGAAGGCATCCGCGCAGCGGCCGCGGCGCTGCCGCCGCTGCTCGCGGACGCCCGCGACCTCGACGCCCGCAGCGACGCCCTCTACGCCGCCTGGCTGTGCGGCACGGTGCTCGGCAACGTCGCCATGGGGCTGCACCACAAGCTCTGCCACACGCTCGGCGGCACGTTCGACTTGCCGCATGCCGAAGTGCACACCGTGGTCCTTCCGCATGCGCTCGCCTACAACGCAGCCGCCGCACGCGACGCGATGGCGCGTGTCGTGCGCGCGCTCGCGAACGCCGGGCGAGCTGCGCCGAGCGCGCCGCGCGGCGTCTTCGACCTCGCCATCGAGCACGGCGCGCCGACCGCGCTGCGCGACATCGGCATGCCTGCCGCAGGCCTCGACCGCGCCGCCGACCTCGCGGTGAGCAACCAGTACCCGAATCCGCGGCCGCTCGAGCGCGCCGCGATCCGCGAGCTGTTGCAGCGCGCGTACGAGGGCGCGCGCCCCGACTGATGCCCGATCGCGACGGGCCTCAGCGCGGGATCTCGCTGTCTTTGACGCCCTGGCCGCGTCACTTCATTGCGAGCGAGCGATTCGAAGCGCTCGCCACCGATTCACCGAGATCAGGATCAAGCCGAGCACGCTCAGCATCCAGTTCTCGGGCTCCGGCACCGCCGCGGCGACCGTCACCTCGAAACCGCCGCCGCTCGCCGCGAGCTCGAACGGATCGCCGACGAAAGCCAAGAACCCCTGCTCGGCGCCGTGCGTGGTGCCCTCGGCGGTCAACGTGTAGACGTAGCTCAAGATGTCGCCCGGATGCAGCGTGCCGAGCAGCTGGGTGAACGAGAGGTTGTCGATGGTGACCTTGGGCACCGAGTCGTCTCCGTTGTCCTTGAGGGTGAGGAACGGATTGATCGGCAGCTTGCCGGAGCTGAACGGGTCGATGACGGCGAAGTTGCTGAAGGTGGTGATGTTGGGGCCGGTTCCGAGCGGAAACTGCTTCTCGCTGATCTTCATTCCGAACGTGAAGTCCCCGCCATGCTCGAGCGTGCCATCGACGCGGTTGATCGAGACGGCGAGATCCACTTGCGCGAGGGCTGTTTCGGTGTTGCTCGGACCGGTGCGGTTGGGAGGCACCCCGATCAAGCCGATCTCCATCGCCGGGATGTGCAGATTCCCCGACAGCGTGATGTCGGAGGTGCCGGTGTTGGTGAACGTTTGCGTCCACAGCGCCGTTGCCGCCAGTTGCGACGTGACATCGACCCCCGGGGTGATCGCCAGCCAGTTGGTGACGCCGACGCCGCCGTTGCCGGAGCGATCTGCCTGCGCCGAGGCGAACCCTTGATCGATATCCTTCGAGCGACCGGAGAAATTCGAGCTGTGCTCGGTGCGGTGCAGCAGTGCCACGCTCGTGGGCGCGTCGGGTTGCCCGGTATCGACCACCTGGCTGTCCTTGAACACGTTGCCCCCCGGAAGCAGGTTCTCTGCGACCGAGATCGAGAACGTGGGCGGCGCGGCGAACAGGCCCGGCGGCAACGGGTCGGCCTGGGCGGTCGCCGTCCGCGTCGAAAGCAAGATCGCAGTCGCGCCCAGCAGCGTTGCCTGCAAACAAGTCGAATATGCAAAGTGCCTCAGCGTCATGGTGACCTCCTCAAGCTCGTCCTTGACGATGGACGATGACCGACGGGTTCTCGCGCGCGGCCCAGGCTCCGACGAGCGCTGGCGGCGCCACGACCGCACGCGCGGCCGACACCTCGGCCGCCAGCCGATCCTGAAGCGTGTCGAGCCCGAGCTCGTCGGCCGACGCGATGCCGGTGGCTGCCATCTGTGAGGCGAGCGAGCGCACGACGCCGGCGAGCATGACCGGGCCGCGCGGGTCGTCGGGCTCGATGTAGCGCTGGACACCGAGCGAGCGCGTGCCGGCGAGGCCCGCCTCGGTCAGCAGCGAAGCCAGGCGCGCACCGATCGTCGGATGGGCGCCGGCGCTTCGGAACGCCGCGATCACGCGCCGCGCGGTGACCTCGACGAGTGGCGTCTGCGGCTCGCTGCGGCACGTGCCGATGTCGTAGTCGATGGCGACGAACCGACCGCCCGGACGCAGGTGCGCGAGGTGGTGGCGCACGGCGGCGAGCGGGTCGTGGAGATGAAACAGGATCAGCCTTCCGACGACGGCGTCGAACGGCTCGTCGCCGCTCCAGGTGCAGACATCGCCCTGCACGAACCGCACGTCCGCCGAGCCGCTGTCGCGGGCCGTGGCACGCTTCGTTGCATAAGTCAGCATGCGGTCGTCGCGTTCGATGCCCACGACCTGGCCGCTCGGACCCACCATGGCCGCTGCCGCGAACGCCACGTGGCCGAGGCCCGTGCCGAGGTCGAGAACGCGCATTCCCCGCTCGATGCCGGCGAGTCGCAGCAGCAGCCGCGTCGGCTCCTCGAGCCAGGCCGCCTGCTGGTCCAGCCGTTCGAGCTCCCCGTCTTGCGAGCCAAGCACGTAACGCATCAGGTTCTCCCTTTTCAGTCGATGCCGCTGTCGACGACGTGGCGAGACGTCGCCGGCAGCTGCGCGCGCGAAAGCGCGACACCTCTTGAACGAAACCCCGGGGCTCAACCGGACATCGAAGTGCCGATCGCGAGCGCGAACACCGCCCATCGAAGCTCGCCTGGCATCGCGCGCACGTGCGCGGCGACCGCGCCTCTGCTACGCTCGCCCGGCGCCAAGCGCGCCTGCGCGGGGCGCTGGGTTCATGCCATCACGCGAGGGCCGGTCGGCCGATCTGGAGCAATGGTTCGCGGCGAGCTACGCCGAGTTGCGCCAGCTCGCGCGCGCCCGCTTGCGCCGGGGCGGTCGCGACGTCGTGCTGGACACCGCGGCGCTGGTGCACGAATCGTTCATCCGGCTCGCCCAGCGCGGCGACGTCGCCTTTCCCGATCGCTCGCGTTTCCTCGCGTACGCGAGCAGGGTCATGCGCTCGGTGATCGTCGACCTGGTGCGCCAGCGCGGCCAGGAGCGCCATGGCGGCGACCTCGCGCGCATCACGCTCCGGACCGATCTGCTCGAAGGCCCGGTGGTCGCCGAGGAGCACGTCCTGCGCGTTCATGAAGCGCTCGAGGAGCTCGAGCAGGTCGACCCGCGCATGGCACAGGTGGTCGAAATGCGGTTCTTCGCAGGGATGAACGATCTGGAGATCGCCGCGGCCCTCCAGGTGACCGATCGGACCGTGCGGCGCGATTGGCAGCAGGCGCAGCTGTTCCTGGCCGAGGCGCTGAAGTAGCCGCTCGACCCCTCGGCGGGCCGCTCAGCGCTGTGATTCCGCGCGCGCCAGTCGAGCCAACGGATGGTCGTCGCCGCCAGCGGCTCTGGCATGGCGCTCGGCGAGCACCGCGTCGGCGTGCGCGAGGTCGCTGCGGCCGAGCATGCGCTGCGCCTGGGCATGCAGCAAACGGTCCTCGGCGACTTGCAGGCTGGCGTTCGGATCGAGCGCGACGCGTTGTGCCCAAGCCAGGGCTTCCTCGCTGACGCTCAGCGCATCGGCCGCGCGACCGTTGGCGAGGTGGAGCCGCGCTTGCGCTTCTTGGATCTGATGCCTTGCCGCACCGTCGTCCTGTCCGGTAGCGCCGACCACTGCGCCCGCTTCGTCGACAGCAGCTTGCGCGCCCGCGAGGTCGCCGGTCGCCAACGCCCAGCGCGCTTGCACCAGGAGCAACCGGTGCAGGGAATAGTGGCTCGCCTTGCGCAGCGGCGCGAATCGCACCTCGGCATCGGCGAGCGCCGCGGCAGCTTCAGGCAGGCGACCGAGATCGGTGAGGACGCGCGCCTGAAGCAGGCACACCTCGCGCATCGCGCTCGGGTTGAGCGGGCCGCTCGCCGAGAGCAGCTCGTCGAGCGCCGCCATGAGGCCGTCGAGCCGCCCGAGCTGCAGCAGCGTGTTGGCATACTGAACGCGTTCGGAGACGCGCTGCGTCGCACCTGGAGACGGCGCCTGCAGCTGCAACGCCTCGAGCGGCCGTCCGCCCTCGCGCAGGGCGAGCGCCTGCATGACGCGCGCGGTCGTCTCGTGGCTCGTGTGGTCGAGCCCGAGCCGCGCGATCAGCTCCGACGCACGACGTCCCGTCTGCAGCGCCTCGCGATAGCGCGCGGCATCGTAGTAGGTTCTCGCCGTCACGTTCAGCAGCTCGACGAACGTTCCCTGTTCGGAGCGCCCGGCTTGCTCCTCCGCGGCAACGGCAGTCTCGAGGAGCACGACGGCGCGCGCCGTGTTGCCCGCCGTGCGTTCGACGACGCCTTCGCTTGCCAGACAGTCGCGGCGCGTCGGCGCGGCCGTCGCCGGGTCTGTCCGGGCGAGCCACTGGACCGCTTCCGCGATCGCGGTGCGTGCCTTCCGGACGTCGCCGCCGCGTGCGAGCTCGCGCGCGCGAAAGCACTGGATCTCGGCCAGCGCCGACCACTCGCCGTGCTCGCGCAGGAGCGGTTCGGCCTCGGCCCAGAGCGCCTGCGCGCGGACGACGTCGCCGCGCCCGTTGAAGAGGCCGCCGAGGTGCAGCAGCAACCGCCCGCGCAAGGCGGGGTCGTTGCGGTACTGGGCATCGAACATCCGGCGCGCTCGCTCGAGGTGCGCAGGCAGCTCGTCGCTGCCCGCTGCCATCTCCATCAGCAGGAAGCCGGAGAGATCGCTTTCGGCGGTCGCCGCGCGCTCGGAGCGTTCGGCCTGCGCCTTGGCGGACAGCGCCGCATCGCGCTGCAGCCGCGCCTCGCGGGCTTGCCACAGGGCAAGGGAAGCTCCGGCAAGCAACGCGATTGCCACTGCTACGCCGCCACCGAACGCGACCCGGTGACGACGAAGGAGCTTGCGCAGGCGATACGCCTTGCTGTCGGGCCGCGCGAGCACGGGTTCGTGCGCCAGATGGCGGCGCAGGTCCGACGCCAGCGCATCGGCGCTGGCGTAGCGTTCCGCCGGACGCTTCTTCAGCGCCTTGAGCAGGATCGTGTCGAGATCGCCACGCAGTGCGCGTCTGCGCGCCGGCTCGATGGCCGCGTCGCTCGGGCGCACGGGTTCGACGACAAGCGCGGCCTGCGCGCGCGCGGCGAGCGTGGCCTGTTCCGTCACATAAGGGTGCCGGCCCGTCAGCAGCTCGTACAGAAGCACGCCCATCGAATACGTGTCGGTCGCGGTGCTGACCGCCTCGCCCTGGATCTGCTCGGGCGCCGCGTATTCGGGGGTGAGGGCGCGGCCGGACTCGCGCGTCAACTCGGTCTCGACAGCCGACTCCCCCTCCAGCAGCTTGGCGATGCCGAAGTCGAGCAAATGCACCTGCCCGTCGGCGTCGACCAACACGTTGCTCGGCTTGATGTCGCGATGGACGATCAGCTTCGCGTGCGCGTGCGCGACGGCCTCGCACACTTGAAGGAAGAGCGCGAGACGATCGGCGATGGCTGACGCGTGAGAGTCGCACCAGTGGTCGATGCGCTCGCCGTCGACGCATTCGAGCGCAAGATAAGGCTGCCCTGCAGGCGTGACTCCGGCGTCGTACAACCGGGCGATGTGCGGATGCTCCAGCGTCGCGAGGATCGAGCGCTCGCGTGCAAAGCGTTCGACCAGACCGGCACGCCGCCATGCGCCGTGCGGCAGCTTCAAGGCCACGCGGCGATGTTCGGGCCAATCGACACGCTCGGCGAGCCACACCGACGCCATCCCGCCTTCGCCGAGCTGACGCAGCAGGCGGTACGGTCCGACGAGCTCGCCGCTGCGGTCTGCAGGCGGGCTCAGCTGCGCGAAGTCGCGGGTTTCGACCTTCGGCAGCGTCTGCAGCAGATCCTGACGAGCGCTCTCCCCATCCGCATGCGATAGAAGCGCACGCAGGCGCGGCGCGAGCGTCGCGTGCTCGGGCGGCATCGCCGCGAGCCAGGCGGCGCGCTCCGAAGGCGACAGATCGAGCGCCTGGTCGAGCAGGTCCCGAAGCCGCGCCCACTGCTGCGGCGGCAACCGGAAGTTGCTCTGATCCATGGGCGCTCCGTCCCGCTTGCGACTCGAATCCGGGCAGTAGCCCTCTACAACGATATTGCGCCCGTAAAGCGGACACGCCCAACCCGTGTTGTAGGACCGCTCACGAGCGCAAGCAGTGCATGCAGCGTGTCACGCCGGTCCATCCGACTCCCCCTGGTCGTTGCGAATCAGCACAGGCAACGCAGTAGGCGCAGAGCCCGATCCATCCCGGTTGACAGTTGGCCGCATCCGGGTGGTGGCTATGGGTCAAAAAGTGTACGCCGCACCGTCTTGGCGCCCAACGTGATGCGCTGCAATGCCAGCGACGCCGACAACGTCAACGCCGACCTGCTCGCATTCGCGGAGACCTGGCAAGCGCTCTCCCGTTGGAGGCACACCCTTCGTCTTAGTACCACTTCCTGAGGAAGAGCCGTTCCTCCGGGGGATGTGCGGCGATCGATGGCGGCCCAAGCTGGTCTCCTCCAGCAAAGGAGACCGCCATGCGAACTGCGCCTTCCTGCCCCACCGCGTGCACGCATTACCTGGTCTTCGGCGGGCTCTTCCCGTCGGTGCGCTCACTGACGTTCCCGTGCGATCCCGCGGGGCAGGTCGACATGGACGAGCTGAGCGAGCGTGCCCGCGACAACTATCTGTTCGCGCGCACGGTCGTCGGCCGAGACTACGAGGTGCCGGTGATCGTCGCCGCCACGGAGAACAGCTGAACGGCGACCGCGCTGTCCTCCGGGTTCGGCGCCGTGCGATCGTCCGCGCGCTTCGTCGTGCCGCCTTGCTCGGAAAGGGGCATGCGGTACAAGATGGCTTTCGAAAGCGCTCGCGCCGGCAATCGGCAACGGCCCCGTGTTTGCGAGAGAGCGTTTGCCTGTCTCATCTGACCCGACCCTGACGCCATGCCCGACGACGCGCCGAACGAGCCGCTGAAGCGGCGCCGCGAGATGTTCCCGCATCTCGGCGTGGCCGACATCGAGCGCATGCGCCGCTTCGGCGAGGTCGAACGATTCGCGGCGAACGAGCGCCTCGTCACGAGCGGCACGCCGTCGCCCGGCCTGTTCCTCGTCCTGCGCGGAGCGGTCGCCATCGGCCAGCGCGACGGGCTCGGCCACTCGGCGCCGATCGTTCGTCTGACGGCAGGACAGTTCAGCGGCGAGGTCGGCACGCTCGCCGGGCGGCCTTCGCTCGTCGACGTCGTCGCGGCCCGCGAGGTCGAGATGCTGCTGTTGCGCCCGCCGGCGCTGCGCGGGCTCATCGTCGCCGAGGCCGACCTGGGCGAGCGCATCATGCGCGCGCTGATCCTGCGCCGCGTCGCGCTCATCGAGCGTGGCGGCAGCGGACCGGTGCTGCTCGGCGACCCCGAGAGCGGCGACAGCCTGCGGCTGCAGAGCTTCCTGCATCGCAACGGCCAGCCCTACCACGTCGTCGATCCCGCACGTGACGGTGAAGCGGCGACGTTCCTCGAGCAATACGGCGCCGCCCCCGGCGAGCCGGTCGTCGTCTGCCCCGACGGCAGCGTGCTCGTGAATCCGACCAACGAGGCGCTCGCGCGCTGCATCGGCATGGTCGACAGCGAGACGCGCACGGAAGCGTTCGACGTCGCCATCATCGGCGCCGGACCCGCAGGTCTCTCGACCGCCGTCTACGCCGCATCCGAAGGGTTGCGCGTCGCCGTGCTCGACTGCCGCGCGTTCGGCGGCCAAGCGGGCGCGAGCGCGCGGATCGAGAACTACTTCGGCTTTCCGACCGGCATCTCGGGACAGGCGCTCACCGCGCGCGCGTTCGTGCAGGCGCAGAAGTTCGGCGCCGACATGTTGATTCCGGCGAAGGTCGTCGAGCTGCGCAGCGCGACCGCGGATCCCGAGGCGCGTTGGACGGTGCAGCTCGAAGACGGTCGCTCGATTCGTGCGCGCACCGTCGTCGTCGCGAGCGGCGCGCGCTATCGCCGCCCCGACGTGCCGCGGCTCGCCGAATTCGAAGGCCACGGCGTCTTCTACTGGGCATCGGCGATTGAGGCGCGCCTGTGCGAGCGCGAAGAAATCGGTCTCGTCGGCGGCGGCAACTCGGCGGGCCAGGCCGCGGTGTTCCTCGCGCGCAGCGCTTCACGCGTGCACATGCTCGTGCGCGGACCGAGCCTGGCCGCCAGCATGTCGCGCTATCTCATCGACCGCATCGCGGGCACGCCGAACATCGACGTCGTCACCCGCGCCGCGGTGACGCGTCTGCAGGGCGATCCGTCCCAGGGACTCGCGGCCGTGGCATGGTCGCGCGACGGTGTCGAGACGTCCCGGCCTTGGCGGCATCTCTTCCTCTTCGCCGGCGCCGATCCCGAGACGGAATGGCTGGGCAGCTGCGGCCTGGCGGTCGATGCAAGCGGGTTCGTCCTCACCGGCTCTGCACTCGAACCGATCGCCAATCGCACTGCGGCATCGCTCGAAACGTCGTTGCCGGGAGTCTTCGCGGTCGGCGACGTTCGCTCCGGCTCCGTCAAACGCGTCGGGGGCGCGATCGGTGAAGGCGCGGCAGTTGTCGCGCAAATCCATGCCCATCTCGAAGGCGCGAGGTCAACACGCTGACGGCATGCTTCGCCACGCAAGACGTCCCGACGAGAAGACTTACGAGCGGCAGCTCTCGACCCGAAGAGGCACGTCCTGGCCGCAATCCATCGACGACTGCGGACAGTCGAAACCTGCACCGGGGACGGAGCCCACTTAGCCGCCGCTCGGCAGAGGAACGCCACGAGCCAGGTAAAAGGCCGCGCACGATCGTGCGAGGCCCTGTCGATTCTGGCGGGCTCTGAGTGACTCGAACACTCGACCTACCGACTCGTGGGAGTCGAAGATGCTGGTGCGGCGCTCCGCTACATCGCGCCGGTCGGCGAGAAAGGGACGTTCGCGAGCAATGACCCCTCCGACAAGGCAAGCCGAGGCCAGGCAGCCGCCGCGGGCACTGCAGCCCCGAGGCCGGGGTGTTCACCGCCTCTGGTAGGGGTGGAAGATGTAGTCCTTGCTCTTCACCGCGACGTGGCATACATGGCCGCAGTCCGCCGGAGCCGGATCGGCGTTCATGGTTCCTTTGGCGACGTCGTGGTTGAAGAGCGCGTAACCCCACCCGCCGGTCGCCGGGAAGCGCTTGCTGTCCTTCTCGATGACGAACGCCTGGGTCGGCACGTCGGGCACGTCGACGTCGAATGTCGCCTCCGTGCTCTTCTTCGGCTTCCACTGCAGCTTCGCGATCTTCGAGCCTTCCGGGAACGGCTTGCCGTTGGCGGGAATGCCGGACTTGTACGCCGCGATCATCGTCGGATTGGCGACGATGACCTTGAGCACCTCGTCGGTTCGGGCCGAGGAGACCACCGCCCAGTCTTCGTACCCTCGAAAGTCCGCGAACGCGATGCCGCCCGGCGACTTGAGGACGTACTTGTCCTGCGCATACGCAATCGTCGCAACCGCCGCAAGCACCGCCGCTGCGGTCCACATGATTCCCTGGCGCTTCATGAACGACTCCTCCGTTGGATGGAAGGGAGCATCAGGCCCGACCGCCAACGCGCGGTCGATTGCACGATGATGCCATCGATGCCTTCGTATCCTCTCGAAGCCGAAAGAGGTCGCGGCTGTCATCATGGATGCCGCGGCCAAAGCTCGGCGGTGATTTCTCCTCCGCGATGAGGAGGACAAGGATCGATTCATGACCATCAGAGGATGCGAGCACATCCCGGCGACGCTGCCCGAGCTTCCCGCGCAGCCGCGCTGCGACGCCTGCGTCGCGATGGGCGACGCCTGGGTGCACTTGCGCATGTGCCTGCACTGCGGGAGCGTCGGCTGCTGCGACGACTCCAAGAACCGCCATGCGAGCCGCCACGCGCGCAACGCGCAGCACCCGGCGATGTGCTCGGCCGAGCCGAGCGAGCGCTGGCTGTGGTGCTTCCCCGACGAGCGGCAAGTCGGCTGATGGCCGGACTCGGGTGGGAGGAGCTGCCATGAAGACGAGCGAGCTGTTCCGATCGACCGAGCGCGGCGGCATCGACCATCGCCGCCGCCTCTTGTGCAGCGCTGCTGCGGGCATCGCCGCCATCGGCCTGCTCGACAGGGCGCACGGCCAAGCGAGCGCGAACACGACGTCGATCCGCGTGCCCGCGGTCCGCCCCGGAACGAACACCTCGTTCGCGCCGCTCAAGGAGGTCGACGCCGGCGTCCTCAGGGTCGCCTACGCGGAAGCAGGTCCGGCGGGCGGCCCTCCAGTCGTCCTGTTGCACGGCTGGCCGTACGACATCTACGCCTTCGTCGACGTCGCTCCGCTCCTCGCGTCCGCGGGATACCGGGTCGTCATCCCCTACCTCCGCGGTTACGGCGCCACGCGCTTTCTGTCGAGCGCCACGGCGCGCAACGGCCAGCCGTCGGCGCTCGCCGCCGACGGCATCGCGTTGATGGACGCGCTCGGGATCCAGCGCGCCACCCTCGCCGGCTTCGACTGGGGCGCGCGCACCGTCAACATCATGGCGGCGCTCTGGCCGGAGCGCTGCAAGGCGATGGTCTCGGTGAGCGGCTACCTGATCGGCAGCCAGCAGGACGGTCGCATGCCGCTGCCGCCGGCTGGCGAATACGAGTGGTGGTACCAGTACTACTTTGCGACCGAGCGTGGCCGGCTCGGCTACGAGCGCAACCGACGCGAGTTCAACAAGCTCATCTGGCGCAACGCCTCGCCGAAATGGAGCTTCGACGACGCGACCTACGAGCGCAGCGCCGCCGCGTTCGACAACCCCGACCACGTCGAGATCGTCATCCACAACTACCGCTGGCGGCTGGGGCTGGCCGAAGGCGAGCCCCGCTTCGACGAGCTCGAGCAACGCCTCGCCAGGAAGCCCGTCATCACCGTGCCGACGATCACGCTCGAAGGCGATGCCAACGGCGCACCGCATCCGCCTCCCGCCGCGTACGCGAGGCAATTCAGCGGTCCGTACGCGCATCGCCAGATCGACGGCGGCATCGGCCACAACCTGCCGCAGGAGGCGCCGCAGGCTTTCGCGCAGGCGGTGGTCGACGTCAACGCGCTCTGATGCCGGAAGCGACTGCGGTGACGGCGGGCGCGTCGTTCCGCCGCGTCTTGCGAGCGTCGGGTGCGGCGCTGCTCGCCGTGCTCGTGTCGCTGTGCACGGTCGCTTGCGGGACCGTTCCGGCACAGGGGGAGCGACATCCGTCGTTTGCGCCATGGACCGGTACATGGGGATGCAGCAGATGATGATGGATCACATGCTGCAGCAGCAACAGTGGATGATGCAGCCGCCTCCCGTAGCGCCAACGACGTAGTTCCAAGCAACATGTGCAAGGCACCTATCAGTGCGCTCGAGATGCGACGCTCGCCGTCGACCGGACAAGCGTTGCCAGGTTCGCCAGCCTGGCGGGACAGCGCATCTCGTGAAACCAGTTTTGTGCAAGAGCACCGCGTGCGCTACGACTGATCTCTCCCCGCCCAGTACACTTCGGCTTATGTTCCCGCGCCGCCGTCTTCTCGGCCGCAAGACCATCGTCTTCGTGGTCTTGTCGATGTTGATCTCGCAGCTGGCGCTGGCGAACTACCTGTGCCCGGCTGTTGTACCGGCGCAAGGCATGACCGCCATGATGGCTGCCGGCGTGCCCTGCGAGGAGATGGACAAGACGCAGCCAACGCTGTGTCACCAGCACGCGGCCGATCCTGGCCAAGTGGTGCAGGCGGCGCAGGTCCTCGCCCCGTCGCTTCCAGCGGTGGTTCAGGTCCTGGTCGTTCCAGCCGTCCTGGTGGCCGACGCCGTGGCCATCCCGCGCGCTTCGACTCCCGAGGCGCAGCCGCCACCCGATCCGATCTTTCTCGCCACGCTCAGACTTCGCGTCTGACCTCTCCGTCGACTGACCGGCGCTGGCGCAGCTCGTCCGCTCGCCAGCACACGCCCCGTTTGTCTGCGGAGATTCCATGCTTCACCCCCTCTTTGGCGCGACCGCACTGGTCGCCGCTCTGCTCGCCCACCCAGCCAGTGCAGCGCCGCTGACGCTCCAAGCGGCGCTGGACCGCGCCACGGAGCGCTCCGAGGCGGCACGCGCAGCGCGTGCGGGCGCGATGAGCGCAAGCGAAGCCGCGCAGGCCGCCACCCAGTTGCCCGACCCGACCTTGCGCGTCGGTATCGAAAACCTGCCCGTGACCGGTAGCGATCGCTTCAGCACGACACGCGACTCGATGACGATGAAGCGCATCGGCCTCAGCCAGGAATGGCTGTCGCGC
>Ga0207678_10001124_pt1 | contig 24510 bp, 26 predicted proteins | sample KBSC63metaG_FD_184319 | JGI IMG/M metagenome (GOLD analysis project Ga0207678, IMG submission 184319) | Corn rhizosphere microbial communities from Kellogg Biological Station, Michigan, USA - KBS C6-3 metaG (SPAdes) (version 2) | ecosystem: Host-associated > Plants > Roots > Rhizosphere > Soil ... | reverse complement strand
CGGCGGCGGCATCGTCGCGGAGAAGAGCAGGGTCTGCCGCGACCTCGGCAGCTTCGAGCAAATCTCCTCGATGTCCGGGATGAAGCCCATGTCGAGCATCCGGTCGGCTTCGTCGATCACCAGCAGGTTGCAGTCGTTGAGCATGATCTTGCCGCGGCCGAACAGATCCATCAGCCGTCCGGGCGTGGCGATGAGCACGTCGACGCCTTTCTCGAGCGCCTTCACCTGATCGCCCATCTGCACGCCGCCCATCAGCAGGGCCATCGAGAGCGGGTGATACTTGCCGTATTTCTCGAAATTCTCGGCGACCTGCATCGCCAGCTCGCGCGTCGGCTCGAGGATCAGCGAGCGCGGCATCCGCGCGCGGCTGCGGCCTTCATGCAGGATGTCGATCATCGGCAGGACGAAGCCGGCAGTCTTGCCGGTGCCGGTCTGGGCAATGCCGATCAGGTCCTTGCCCATCAGCACCGACGGGATCGCGGCGCGCTGGATCGGCGTCGGCTCATTGTAGCCGCTGTCGTTGACTGCGCGGAGCAGTTCGTCGGAAAGGCCGAGATCGGCAAAAGTCATTCAAAATCCGGATGATGGAGTGAGCCGCGGCTTCTCATGGCCGGTACGGCAACTAGCGGCCCAGCGGCTATGCCGCAGGTCGAGTGCTTGTCAAGGAACGCGGCAGGCCGCCGACCGCTCCCAGGCGCTGTAAAATGCTGATTACTGGCGCACTTTGGGCACCAGCTGCTTGAAGCGCTCGATCGTGCAGCTGCCGCCGATCCGCGATTGCACCGCGTCGCGCCGGACGCAAAGGCGGTCGTCGGCGGTCTGGAGATAGACTCCCGCATAGAAATCGAGCGCGGGGCAATCCTCGTCAAAGTGCGCGCGAACGCGGCTCCGGTCGGCGAGGATGAAGTCGACCTGGGATGGTCCCGACAGCAGCACCCGCCGGATCGCGCCGGCCGGAATGCACTTGGGGCCCTTGTGCTCTACCCAGTCAATCACCGGAAGCAGCGGACGGGGCTGCACGGGGACGCGAAGGACGACCTCATCCTGCACCATCAGCCGAGTGACCGATTGGCCGACGACGGCGGGCTCGCCGCCGAACAGGCCGAGCAGCAGCATCAGCTTCCAGATCGTTCCGGCAATCACCAGGCGCCCGTCCCCATGGGCGCGGCTTCGCAGCAAAGCGTTGAATGTTCAATGAACTGTGGCCTTTGCCGGCCGCCTGGGAGCGGCCGCGCTTGCCTAACGCGCGCGAGGCCAATAGAGGCGCTTCCGGACCACAGCCGGCAGGCGAGCGCTCAAAGCCGCGCAGCCGCAAGCCCGGACCCCAGGAGAAGATTTTAAGATGGCGACTGCCGCTCCAACCGAAGGACTGCCGATCTTTTATAACAGTGTTGAGCCGATCAACCTCGACCAGCACGGCAAGATGAAGGTCCGCGGCATGACCAGCATCCCGCAGATGGGCCAGGCGCACGCCGTGCCGGTGACGGTGGACGAATTCACGCTGGTCCAGCGCCATCTCCCGATCGTTTTCTCGGTTGGCGGGACGCCGGTGCCGATCGCGCTCATGGGACTCAACGAGGGCGTGAATGTGTTCCTCGACGGGGACGGCCGGCCGCTCGATCAGAGCATCTATATCCCGGCCTATTTGCGCCGTTACCCGTTCCTTCTCGCCCGGCTGCGCCCTGACACCGACGAGTTGTCGCTGTGCTTCGACCCGACATCGGGAGCGGTAGGCGACTTCGAGGAAGGCGAGCCGCTGTTCGATGGCGACCAGCCGAGTGACGCGACCAAGGCGATCCTCGAGTTCTGCGAGCAGTTCGAGGCCGCGGGGCTTCGCACCAACGCGTTCATCGAGGACCTGGTCAAGTCCGACCTGCTGATGGACGGCGAGGTCGCGATCCAGCCCGAAGGCTTCGAGCAGCCGTTCGTCTATCGCGGCTTCCGCATGGTCGACGAGGAGAAGCTTCGCAACCTGCGCGGCGACGAGCTTCGCAAGATGAACCAGAACGGCATGCTGCCGTTGCTGTTCGCCCACCTGTTTTCACTGGCGCAGATGCGCGACGTGTTCGCTCGCCAGATGCAGCAGGGCAAAGCGCCGGCACAGGTCCAGCAGCCGGCCCCGGAAACGGTCTAAGGTTACTCGGCGGCCGTCGCGAACTGGCGGCCGATCAGCGCCTCGCCCAGTTCGACAGCGAGCGCTTCGAGGAGGCCCGCGACACGGTCGAACCCGGTACCCGGCTTGGCGAGCCTGCCGTCGAGATAGCAACGGCGATCGATTTCGATCTGCAGCGCGTGGACGCCGTCCGCGGGGCGGGCGTGGCGCTCGATCACATGGCCGCCGGCGAACGGGTCGTTGAGCCCGGCGTCAAAGCCCAGCCGTTTCGCGATCGCCACCGCCTCGGCGCTGATCCACGCGTCGGCGGTGTGTCCGCGGCAATCCCCGAACACCAAGGGCGGCACGCCCTTCGGCGGGGGCGGCATCGAATGACAATCGAGCAGAAGCGCGCAGCCAAACCGGTCGAGCATCAACGCGAGCTGCGCCTCGACTGCCTCGTGATAGGGGCGGTGGGCCTGGTTGAGCCGCTCGTCGAGCTGCTTGGGCGTGATCGCCCGGCGCCACAAAAACCCATGCTGCGCGGTGCGCGCGGGAACGATCCCAAGCCCGCCGCGCGCGCGCGCGCTGACTCGGGTGCGCCGGGCACCTTCGACCACCGACGGATCGACCTCATCCTCGCCGCGGTTGCAGTCGACCGCTGCGCGCGGGGTTCGCGCAATCACCGCGCCGCAGCCGCGCTGGAGGGCGCGCCACACCAGGCGGTCGACGAACGGATCTTCAAGCGTGGTCAGCGACGGCTTCCCAGCGGCGGCAAGACCAATCAGCCAGTCCGGGTAGTCACGGCCCGAGTGCGGCACCGACAGCAGTACCGGCAGCTGGCCGCGCGGCCGATGGATCGTGGGTGGGGGGAGTTTGTTCACGGTTGCGGTTAAATTTCGTGCCAGTTTAGGACTGGGTGAGGGAGCCTGCAACGCGCGAGAACATTATTCGCTTCTGGAAAAAGGTATTCGAGCAGCGCATAGAGCAGGTGATGGCAAGAATTCTCCTGGCTGAAGACGATACGTCGATGCGCGAATATCTGCAGCGGGCTCTGCAGCGTGTCGGATATGAAGTCGAGGCGGTCGGCTGTGGTACGGAAGCGGTGCCCTTGCTTGAGGCTACCCACTTCGACCTCCTGCTCACCGACATCGTCATGCCCGAGATGGATGGCATCGAGCTTGCGCAAAAGGCGAGCGCCATCGACCCTTCGATCCGCGTCATGTTCATCACCGGCTTTGCCGCGGTCGCGCTCCAGGGCGGACGCACGGCGCCCGAAGCCAAATTGCTGTCCAAGCCCTTCCATCTCAAGGACCTCGTGATGGAGGTGGACCGCATTTTCCAGACCGAGGACCAGCACGGCCGCTTATAGCGCCGCGACGGGTTGCACCTTCGTAAACTGCCCCCTAAATGCCGCCTTCCGGAGGGCCCTGGGCCCGACCTCGGTGGGCGTGTAGCTCAGTGGTAGAGCACTGTGTTGACATCGCAGGGGTCGCAAGTTCAATCCTTGCCACGCCCACCATTTTCTTTTCAGTGACTTAGGAGCGATTTCAGGCTCGCTTGGGCAGAAGCTGGCTGGAATTGGGCGGCCAGGGCTCAGGATACGATCAGCACCTCATCGCCGACCGATACCGCGTCGAACAGCCTGGCCGCAAAGGCGGTCGGAACGCCCACGCAGCCATGGGTCGCCAAACCCCACCGCACATTGCTCCCGTGAATTGCGACGCCGTCCTCGGTGAGCCGGAGAGTGTAAGGCATCGGAGCATTGTCGTAGGTCGCGGAACGGTGATTTCTGAGCTTTGCCCGGATTGGGAACTTGCCGGTCGGGGTCTTGAGTCCATCGGTGCCATAGAGGACAACCGCGGTGCCGATCTCGTGGCCCGATCGGAAGACGGAAATGATCTGAGATTTGAGGTCGATCCTGACCCAGACCGGTCCGGGAGGCACGTCCCGATCATTCCAGACGAAGTCGCCGTACGTCAGTCGCGACGGAACGTTGAGAAGGGTCTTGATCGGCCGGTCGATCTGGCCGGCGGCATAAGCATCGCGGAGTTGCGCATTACTGACTGCGATGCGGTTTTTGAGCGATGGCAGGGGCGCTGTCGCATTCCGCGCCGATGGCTGCGCCGCCCGGACAGGCACGACAGCAGCCGGCGGGCGGTCCTTCCACCTGCTTATCAAAAGGGTGGCGCCTGAAGTCCCGATAACGACGAGACCGAGCGTGAGGGCTGCTAGTATGGAGCGCCGCATCGTTCAGCCTTACGGAAACGCCTTCCGCTCGACACGCCGACGGCGAAGCTGCCAGCCGAGGAATCCGAAACCGAGAAGCATGGTTAGCCAGGTGCCGGGCTCAGGGACCGCGGTGGGCGGCACAAGTGGAACGGTCGAAGGATTCACTGGCGGCACGATGATGCGGGGCAGTGGAGGCAGGGGGTTGCCTGGAGGGGAGGATCCCGGCGACAGCGGCGGTATCGCCAGCGCCTCAAGGCTTGCTGGAAGCTGTGTAACCGGGGGCGCAACCAGATCGACCAAAGCGGGCTGATCAATCCACGTAAACGCCGGCGGGACAGTCGGCACGGCCATGCGGACCTTCGGGAGCGCCCGCTCGTGCACAACTATTCTTTTGTGCTTCGTTTTCACAAGGAGGGCCTTCGTCCGGGTACCCGGGGAGCGTTGCTGCATGATCTGCAGAAATGACTTCGCCCGAGCGACCGCGGCGTTGGCGAGACCGGTTCCGTCAAATCCCGTGGTCGCCACGACCGTCGTCAGGCCCACGGCCATGACAACCGCAAAGGCAACAAGGAGCCGCCATGCTCGCATCGAGCCGGTGCGACGTTTCTTTCGCGCTTTGGCATTAGGCTTGTGAGCCGTGCCCATTACGGTTGCCCCCGTGCGCTCACTCTCCGGAAGAACAGGCCTCCCGGCGATTAACGCTTGTTAAACATAGGACGAAAACGCGATATCAACAACGGTTGTTGTGATCGAGCTCCCGTGAAAGCCGTCTTCGCTCGGGACTTGCACCGAAAACAGCGGACTTGACGGGGGCGGTCCTGGTGCGGGAAAATGCCGGCGGAACCGAGCCGGCGCCTTTATGGGGGGCAAGCGGCCATGCAGTCGAAAAGAATTGCGGACGCCGCATTCGGCGGCCTGACCGGCGCGCCGTCGGCGCGTACGCGGGCCGCACTGATTTTGCTGGTGTCGGCATCTGTCATCGTTGCGATCACGGCAGCCCCTGCGCTGCCATCGCGCTCTCCGGACGCGCTGCAGGCAAGCTCGGTCGAGGATGCTGCACCGGTCCGCTCGCCAGTTCGGCAAGCAGCGGCCGCGCGGCGGTCGCCGGCCAAAGCGAGCGACGCTGCCGCCCGGCGCTTCACCGGCCGCGTCGGCGCAAATCTCACCGATTCTCTGTCGGCCGCCGGAGTGCCGGGACAACAGGGCCGGGAATATGTCGCAGTGCTCGCGCGCGCCATGCCGCTCGCCGGGGGCCTTAGCGTCGACGATCGTTTCGACCTGGTGGTCGAGCGGCGCCCCGACGGCACCCTCGGGCAATTGCTCTACATCGGACTCGACCGCGTCGGCCGGCCCGATGCCGAGTTCATGAAATGGACCAACGGCAAGGAAGTCATTTGGGTCAACGCCGACGGCATCGGCGGCGAGAGCAGTGCCGTCCTGCGGATGCCGGTTCCTGGCCGCGTCACCTCAAGCTTCGGCGAGCGCTTCCACCCGATCCTGGGCTACACTCGCATGCATGACGGCGTCGATCTGGGCGCCGCTTCGGGCACTCCGATTGTCGCCGCGGCGGATGGACGGGTGGTCGCCGCTGGCTGGCGCGGCGGTTACGGCCGGCAGGTCGCGATCGTTCACGACGGCGGGATCGAGACGACGTACAGCCACATGAGCACCATGGCTGCGTATGCCGGCGAGCTGGTTAGGCGCGGCCAGGTGATCGGCTATGTCGGCGCGAGCGGGCTCGCGACGGGGCCGCACCTCCATTTCGAGGTGATCAAGAACGGCCGGCGGGTGAACCCGCTGACCGCCAGGCTCGCTAACGGCCCGGCGCAGCTCGAGGGCGAGAAGCTGCATCGCTTCCACGACGAGCTCAGGGCGTTGCTGCTGCTGCCGGGCGCATAGCGCCGTGAAGAGCTGGGTCGTTCCTGCCATCGTCGTGGTCATTCTGGAATATGCCTTTGCGCTCACCATCGGAGCGCATGTCGGCTTCCGCTACACGATACCGTTCGCGGCCTATGTCATTCTCGGGCTGGCTTTCGCCGGCGCCGGAGTGACCGCGGCGGTCCTGCTGAAGCTGGCGCTGTACGCGTCGCAGCGCGAAACCGCGCCCGCCCGGCGCCTGCTGGCGGAACTCCCGGCACTATTGCCGTTCGTGGCCGGCGTGCTTCTTGTGGCTTTGCAGATCGCCGTCCTGACCTGGACCAAGGTCATGCTGCCGATTGCCAGCCCGTTTTGGGCCGACGCGCTGCTCGCGAACGCGGATCATGCCCTGTTTCGCGTGGATCCCTGGGGTCTCGCCTGGCGGTTGTTCGGCTGGGCGGCGCCGCTGATCGACAGGGCCTATGTCACCTGGGCTCCGATCAAGTTCGCCACGCTCCTGTTCGTCCTGTGCATGCCGGAATCCACCACCAAGTCGCGCGCACTCCTGTCCTACTTCGCCATGATGGGCACGGTTGCCGTCAGCCAATATTTTCTCTCGTCGGCCGGGCCAATCTTCTATTCGCAACTGGGCCTTGGAGCGCGTTTCGACGCCATGCCGGTAGAGCCCTGGGTGCAGACGACCAGAGCCTATTTGTGGCAGGATTATTTGAAGGCGGGGGGCAGCATCGGCGGCGGAATTTCGGCCATGCCGTCGCTTCACGTGGCGGCGGCGCTGTGGCTGGCGCTCGTCTGGCGCTCCTATCAGCGGCACCTCGGAATCCTGGGCTTCGCCTATTTCGCGGTGATCGCCGTTGGTTCGGTTCTTCTCGGGTGGCACTATGCGGTCGATGCTGTCGCGGCCGTACTGATCACAAGTGCGGTTTGGGCGCTGGCACGTCGCATTTCGGCCGAGCAGTTAGCCGTTATGCGACGCCGGTTGCATACCGGCATCGTGGCGGGTTAGCTGATGAGCGGCGCTCCATGGCGACACGATCTCTCGCAAGAACTGGATTGGCTTGTACCCGGGGCGTTGCTGACCCTCGGACTGGCCGCGTTCTCGCTTTATGGAATGCCCCGCTACGACGCCATCTTGCCGGCGCTTCTCCTGCTGCCCCTGTGGTTGCTCGCATCAGCGGCACTGGCCGGGTTGATCGCAGCGGGCCACATCCTGCGGATGATGCGCGGCGGCGTCGGGCATCCGATCGCTCGCTGCCTCCTGTTCCTCCGCGAAAACGCAAAGCCGCTCGCGTTCATTGCCGCGAGCATGGCGCTCGCTGGACTGAACATGATCGCATTCATGTGGGCCAAGCCGCTCCTGAACTACCTGGTTCCCTTCTGGGCTGACCCTTATCTTGTTGCCGTCGATCGCCAGATCTTCGGAACGGACCCGTGGCACTTGTTGGCCTGGCTCAATGTCACGCCGCTCGCCTATTTTTATCATCGCGGCTGGTTCGCGCTGATGATCGTCGTCCTGTTGAAGGTGTTGATGAGTCCGTCGTCCTCACAAAAGAGCGCGATCCTGCTTACGTACTTTTTTCTCTGGTCGATCTTCGGACCGCTCGTGCACTCCTTGCTGCCGGCGGCGGGGCCAGTGTTCTATGCCCGGCTCGGATACGGAGACGCATTCTCCGGGCTGGTCATGGAGCCGGAAACGCGCAGGCTCGCGGAGTATTTGTGGCGCATCTACTCCGGTCAGACGTTCGGCGCCGGCGCCGGCATATCGGCGATGCCGTCGCTGCACATTGCGACAACGGGCTGGATGATCATCGCGACGAAGCAGTTTGCTCCGCGCTGGATGCTGCCGATGTCCGCAGCGGGAATGCTGATTTTCCTCCTCTCGGTCAGTCTCGGCTGGCATTACGCGGTCGACGGAATCTTGGGCGTTATTGGAGCCTATGCAATTTGGAGAGCGTCGCTTGCGATCCTCAATGCGCGAGCGGTGTCGATCCGGGCCGTCGCCCAATCTGGGTAGACGCTGCGATTCGCGCTGGCTCGGTCCGTTGCAGCAGCCAAACACAGATGATCGCGGCCAGGGGCACGGTATTCGGTCCTTTGTAGATTCCCGAATAGCTGACGATCGGCAGCAGGCAGAGGACCCAGACGAGCACGGCCGCCGCCGGATGCCTTTCGTTCCGGATCAGCCACCCAATCGGAATGACGAGCAGCAATGAATCGTAGGTAAGCAGATAGGGTGGGACGAGCAGCGTTGCCGCTGCGAGAGTCGGGCCGCGACTTTCCATCCGGAGCGCCCAGGCGCGCCAGGTGGCCGCGGCCGCTCCGAGCGCGATGATGGCCTGAAGGCCAAGCGCAGGTTGCTTGGGAATGCCGACAAATCGACAAAAGGCGAATACGCTCGCGAGCTCGTTCCACGGAACCAGGCCGTTGCTGATGGCAGCCGCCTGGTGTGGAAGAATGTCGAAGAAAGCCGAATAAGACTGCAGGCCGAACAGCGCGGCACTGATTGCCAGCAGGAGCAGCGCGCTCAGGGCTGCGCCCATGATGGCCGACCATTGTCGGCTCGCGACGAACGCAATCGGAACCAGCGCGGCCAGTTGCGGCTTGATGATCAGCAGCCCGAAGATTGCTCCGCCGGCGAATGGGCTGAAGCCAAGCGCCGTCAGGCCCGACGCAAAGATTCCGCAAGTGAGGAATCCGTTCTGCCCGATCCAGCTGTTTACCGTGACGGCGGGATGCGCCAGCGAATAGGGCAGCGGCGCGAACTCGCGGACGGTCACAACATAAAGGGTGCCGGTCACCGCCACCCAAAGCACGAATGCGGTCCAATAGGGCAAAAGGGCAAACGGCGTGACGAACAAAAGGAACGGCGGTGGGTAGGGGAACGGGTTCAGGCCTGTGATGGGTGCGGCCGTTTGTTCCATGAGTTTATGCCAGACGATGTTGTAAGCCATCGCTGCTTTGCCGTGCAGCGCCAGGCGCCCCGCCGCCCAGAAGCTTACGAAGTCTACCGATCGAGGCTGAGCGTAGCCGAGCCAGAAGCCCCATATCGCGCAAAGGACGAACAGCATGGCAAAGCCGGTCGCGGCCGCCCAGTGCCACCGGAATCGGCGCAAGGATCCTTCCGCGGCTGCCTCTGATGGCGTGGTTCTGATGGCGCTCCCCCCAATCGTTCCTTAAGCTTCGCCGGTCGCCAGCGGGCTTGGAACATCGACACGCCGCGCCCATTTACCATATCGCAAGCGAAGCGGGGTACAGGCAGGATAACGGAGATGGCCCCGCTCAATGCTCAATAGCTTCAGGCAGAAATCCGCGGCACAATCGGCTGCCTTGCTTGTCTCGCTGGATTCGCGGCTCGACGGCATTCTCAAATCGTGGCTGCTTCTCGCCGGCCTGGCGTCGGCGGCGCGCCTCGCGATGGTGCCGCGTACCGTGCCACTCGCCAGCCTGTCGACATTTACGTCTTACATGCTGCTGGTGGTCGCGCCCGTCGCATCGACCTTGCTTGCGCTGCGCTGGTTTGCCGACGGGCATCTCCAGCCGCAGCCGACGACGCGGCTCGCGCGCTTCGGAAGCTGGAGAAGCGTCAATCGCGCTGAGGCCGAGCGCCACCCGCTCTACGGCGCCAACGGAATCATGGTCTCGCTACTGATCGGGATGATGCTCAACGTCCCCGTGCGCGCCGCCGAATATCTAACGGCGATGCCGCCCTTGCCAGCAATCGCGCCGCGCTGGCTTTCAACCTTGCATTTCGCGATGACGCTCGACGTCGTGATTTTCGGCAGCCTTTATATGATCGCCTTTGTCGCGGCACTTCGCCGCGTGCCGCTGTTCCCGCGGCTGTTGGTCGCCATTTGGGTCGGCGATCTGGCGATGCAGATGGCGACGGCGAAGCTGGTCACGGCGGCCGGACCACTACCGTCGGCGGTGTCCACCGCCTTGCACCACATGCTCGAGGGGAATGTGAAGAAGGTACTGATCAGCATGGCGCTGTGGCTGCCGTACCTGCTGCTGTCGACCCGCGTGAATGTGACCTACCGCCGCAGGATTCCTGCCTGACCCGCGAACGCCGCCGAAGCAATGACTCGCGAGTCGTTTCGAGTCGCGACTGCTGATTCAAAAAGACAAATTCGGTCTGCCAAAGGCATGAATCTGTGTCGGGTTGACGACACATCGTCCGGAAATGACACAAAAATGTTGGTTTGCCGACTCTTCCTGCACGTCGCCTCAGCCGCTTCCGAAAAACATTATTTATCAGAAGCTTACAATTCGCCGTTAGCGACGCCTTTTGTTAACTCATGGTAAAAATCTTTGGTTGACAATAGATTAACGGAGTCGCAGCCCATGAGTCAGCTGAGCACTCGGGGGCACGGCTAAGCGGCGGAATTCACTCGGTTCCATTTCGTCCTTAGCTGCGAGAGTTTGGACTTCATTCCTCCGACATTCGCGAAGCGAAAGCTCGTGCACACGTTTGCACGGGCGTTTGACGTGGAAGGATTGGAAAATGACGACATTCATCAAGATGCTGAAGGACGACTCCGGCGCATCGGCTGCGGAGTATGCGTTGATCCTGGCGATCATCGGTGCGGGCATTGCGCTCGCGGCGTTCGGTCTAGGCCAGGCGATCACCAATTCGATGAGCAACTCTGCGAGCTGCATCAATGCGCAGCCGAGTTCTACTGCGTGCTAATCTGATGGGGGCCGCTCTTCGGGGCGGCCCTTTTAGTTGTTCTCCATCAGGGCGCAGGAGCCGATGTTTAACCAATAGCTTACGCGGAGTTCCGACTTAGGTTAGTATCGCCGCGGGGGGTCGGATCGATGATGTCACGTCAATCGCTGATCGCACTGGGCGTTGCGATCGTTCTCGGTCTAGTCGCCGTCTTCGTGGCCAATTCTTGGCTTACGGGCGCTCAACACAAAGCTTATGCGAGCGGCACGACCAAGGTCGCCGTTGCGACTGCGCCAATGGCTTTCGGCAGCGACATTACTACGGACAAGATCCGTTTTGTCGATTATCCCAACACCAGCATCCCGCCCGGCGCCTTCACCACCGCCGCGCAGTTGATGCCCGCCGGCAAGAAGCGCGTCGCGCTGATGCCGATCGCGGTCAACGAACCCATCCTGGCCAGCAAGATATCCGCCCAGGGGGCTGGCGCGTCGATCGCGGCGCTGCTCCCCGACGGCATGCGCGCGACAAGCGTACGGATCAACGACGTGTCCGGCGTCGCGGGCTTCATCATGCCGAACGATACCGTCGACGTACTGATCACGCGCAATCCCGCGAATGCCGGCGCGCAGGTCACCGACGTCCTGCTGCAGAACGTTCGCATCATCGCGATCGACCAGCGATCGAAGAATGCCGACGGCACACCCAAGCTCGCGCACACCGCGACGCTCGAGGTCAATCCGCTCGACGCGCAGAAGCTTGCGCTCGCGCAGGAGGTCGGGACTCTAAGCCTCGTGCTGCGCAAGCCCGGCGAGCAGAACAATCCGGTCGTCGAGACGGTCAGCATGAACGACCTTCGCTACAACATCTACGGCGGCACGCGTTTGCCGGCGCCGGCCGTCGTTGGCGGGTTTGGAAGCGCCGTCGCCGGCTCGATGCAGCGCAGCGCCGCCATGATCGCGAGCAACTCCGCCACGCGGCCGATGCGCAGGTCCGTCGTGCAGGCGAAAGCGCCCGCCGACAGCGGCCATTCGATCGAGGTCTATCGCGGGGTCAAGAGCGATCAGATGAAGGTGGGGGGAAATGGCCGATAGAGCTTTGAAGCGGGGGGCGCTCCTCGCGGCAGCCGCGGCGGCAATAGCCGTCGCACAGCCGGCAAAAGCGCAGCTCAGCGTCGCGTCCGCAGTCAACGCTGGCGAACTCGACGTGCCGATCAACAAGAGCCAGGTCCTGCGCGCCGACCGCGCATATGCCAAGGCTCTGATCGGCAATCCGGAGATCGCCGACATCGTCCCGATCACCGACCGCTCCGTCTATGTCCTGGGCAAGAAGACCGGCACGACGAGCTTGACGCTCTACGACCGCGCAAACCGCCTTATCGCGGTTGTCGACGTGGTCGTGGGCCCCGATGTGACGACCTTGAAGCGCCAGCTCGCCGATCTCATTCCGGCCGATGAGATCTCAGTGCACATGTCGAATGATTCAGTGATACTCGAGGGCATGGTCCGCAACGCGGTCGAGGCGGACCGCGCGGTCCAGATCGCGGAGACCTATGCGCCGGGAAAGGTGGTCAACCTCCTGTCGCTCGGTTCGTCGCAGCAAGTGATGCTCGAGGTCCGCTTCGCCGAGGTGAAGCGCTCGGCGCTGACCCAGATCGGGGTCAATTGGGACGTGATGAGCGATAACGGCAGGCTCAATGGCATCACGGGGAGCGATTCATCCCTCGTCGGCGATGCGAATGGCGTCGGAGTCCTCAAGCACGGCGCAATCGTCGGCAGCTTCGGGATCATCTCGCGCGCATTCCGCGCGTTCGGCGCGAATTTCAACGTCACCCTCGACGCGCTCGAGCGCAACGGCGCGGTTACTACGCTGGCCGAGCCCACTCTGATTGCGTTGTCGGGCGAAACCGCGAGCTTCCTCGCCGGCGGCGAGTTCCCGGTACCGGTCGCTCAGGGCGGCGGAACATCCGGGAATAGCATCGCCATCACCGTCGAGTTCAAGCCGTTCGGTGTCAGTCTGGCGTTTACGCCAACCGTTCTTGCCGATGGAGTGATCAACCTGGTCGTTCAGCCGGAGGTGAGCTCGATCGACCCGAGCGCATCGGTCACCATCAACAATCTCACCATCCCGGGGCTGCAGACCCGCCGCGCCAAGACAGTGCTCGAAATTCGCGACGGCGAGAGTTTTGCCATGGCGGGTCTACTCCGCAAGGACTTTCAGGACACCCTCCGCAAGGTCCCGCTGCTGGGCTCGCTTCCGATCATCGGCGCGCTGTTTCGCTCAACCGGCTTTCAGCACGAAGAGACCGAACTGGTGATCATCGTCACGCCGCGGCTGGTCCGGCCCGTTCCGGCGGGAACGCTGAAGGTTCCAACGGACCGCGTCGGGCCACCAAACGAGGCCGACCTGCTCATCAACGGGCGCACCGACACCGGTGTGCCGCCGTCCGCCAGGCCTTTCGTCCAACCGCCGGCTCCGCCGCCGCCGCGGCCGCCTGCCGCCGCCGCTTCGCCGGTCGGCGGAATGGCGCAAAAGAAACCCATCGGCTTTGAAAAGGATTACGGGCATGTGCTTTAAGCCAGCACTGGTCGCCGCCGCGGCGTGCTTCGCCCTTGCCGGGTGCAACACGGCGAACACGCACATCGGTGATGCGGACCCATTCATCGGCGAGGCGGTCAAGTACAATGCCGCCATCCAGACCATCAATCCGGCACCGGTCTATACGGCAGAAGCGGCGCAGCCGGGTAGCAACGGTGCGAAGGGTGAGAAGGCGGTCGAACGCTATCGCACCGACAAGGTCAACGCCCGGCATAAGGCCGAAGCCAACGTAAGGAACAGCAGTGGCCTGAGCACTACCCAGGGCGTCGGCGGTGGCGGCGGCGGCCCGCAGTGAGGATGCGGATGCATGTTGCGGTTAGCTCGCAATCTCTGGCGGAGTGATCGCGCCGCAGTTGCGCCACTCACCGCCATGTCGCTGTTCGCGCTCATCGCGGTGGGCGGAGTCGCCTTCGATTATGCGCGCCTCGCGGCAATGGACACCGAGCTGCAGCAGGCGGCCGACCAGGCCGCGCTAGCCGCCGCGACCCAGCTCGACCGCGCGGACGGCGCGCAAGCCCGCGCTGCGACCGCGATCGAGGACCCTGACAACAGCCATCGCCTGTCGCGCAACCTGACGCGTTTCGCCAATGACAATGACGGAACGACGGTCGAGATCGCGAGCATTACGTTCTGCAGCGATTTCGACGACACGGTCGCCGACACGACGGCCGCCTGCACCGAAGCCGACGGTGACGGGGACAGCAAGTTCGTCATCGTCACGACGGATCTTCGCACCGCGAACTATGCGTTCACACCAATAGTGGCGGCGTTTTCGGGAACGTCGCAAGCGTCCGCCGTTGCCGCTGTCCAATCGTCTATCTGCAATGTCTCGCCAATCATGGTCTGTGCGCCCGACACACCCGGCTGGCCGACGGACGCGGACATCGGCACGGGCATTCGGCTGAAACCTGGCGCGCAGGTTGGCGCGTGGGCTCCCGGTAATTTCGGCCTCCTCGACTTCGGAAGCGGAAACAACGGGGTTATTAATGCTTTGCAGGGGTTCGGGCTCAACGGCTGTCAGGAGACCGATACCACTGCGACCGAGCCCGGGGTCAAGGACGTGACGGACGCGATCAATACGCGCCTCGACGTCTACGACAAGGGCGACGCAAGTATCTGTAACGTGTCGACGGGCTACGGCTGCCCTGCGGCCAGCGCCCGCAAGGACGCGATTGCCAAAACAAGCACGACAATCGTGAAGACCAACGACGCCACGCCGCCAACGACTGCCCAGGTGACCACCGCTGCAGCGGGTGCGTGCCCCGCCGATCCGAAGGCCGCCAAGCTCGTGTTCGAACCGCCGACGGACACGGTCAAGGGCTTCCAGCGTGACAGTTGTCATTACACAGACACCTGCACCGGCGGAAATATTGGCGACAAGGCCTGGGACCGAGACGGCTATTTTCTTTCTAACTACGGTTGGAATTCCGCGACCTGGCCGACTCAGACGGGGCTCCCGTCGACCGCGACACGATATCAGGTCTACCAGTGGGAGCTGCAGAACCCGGCAGTTCGCCTTGCGACCAAGGCCTTCGGTTCACTCGACCCGATACCAAAGGTCACCGGTCCCGCCTCGAACCGCAAGTACACGTGGACTGTGAATGCGCAGTGCAGCTACCCGTCGGTCAAATATGGCAGCACCGCCTATCCGGCCCAAAAGGACCGGCGCATCGAAACGGTCATCGCTGCCGATTGCAGCAACCTCAAGGGCAAAGGCACGGCTTTCGAAGACTTCGTGATTCTTCGCGCCTTCGATGTGTTCCTGACAGAGCCTTCGTTCACTCGTGCGTATCCGGGACCCACCAACTCGAAAGAGATTTACGGCGAGATCATCGGTCCGGCGGCGACGGTTCAGAGCGGCGGCTTCCAATATTATTCTCGCGCTAAACCGTATCTGGTTCGGTGATGCGCCGGCTGCCCAACTTGCTCCGCGACGGCGATGGCGCAGCGGCGGTCGAAATGGCTTTGGTCGCGCCGCTGCTCCTGGCGCTGATGTTCGGCTCGGTCGAGCTCGGCAATCTGTTCATGGACCAGCATGCGCTCGAAAAGCAGGTCCGGGACGGCGCCCGCTTCGGCGCGCGGCTGGAGGTCAACAAGGACTATTCCTGCTCGGCGGACCCGAGCACGGTCTTCCAGGACGCGGACGCGGCGACCCAGATCATCAACGTCACCGAGAAAGGCGCAGTTGCGGGTGCCGGCCTGCCGCGTTGGGGCAGCGGCTATTGGGCGCGCACTTGCACGGGCGATGCGCAGACCGTGACGGTCACCGTCCGCTGTGTCGATAAGGACGACATCGACACGGACAGTACCGGAAAGACGGGCGTCTATACCTCGCTCGACGGCGATATCCCGGTGGTCGTGGTCTCCGGCGCGGTGAAGTATCGCTCGGTGCTCGGGTCGCTCGGTTTTCCGTCCGCCAACATCTGCGTCCGGGCTCAATCGGAAGCGGCGGTGACTGGTCTATGACACGCACCTGGAAACGCCTCGTCAAGTCGACCTCGGGGACGAGCGCGGTGGAGTTTGCGCTGGTGCTGCCGCTGTTCCTCGTCCTGCTGCTGGGAACGATCGATGCCGGCCGCTTCCTATGGGAGTACAATGAAGCGGAGAAGGCGACACAGGTGGGGGCGCGGGTCGCGATCGTCACGGACGTACTGGCGCCGGGCCTGAGGGACGAAAACTACGCCGGCCAGACCGTCGACGGCGTCACGATTGCGTCCGGAGACCGCATTCCCGCAGGCGCGCTGGGGACGATCATGTGCAACAGCACGACGTGCACCTGCGAGGCGGGTCCATGCCCGTCCAATCTCGGCACGTTCGATTCAACGACCTTCACCAACGTGCTGCTGGCGCGCATGCAGGCGATCGATCCGACGATACAGGCGGAGAATGTCGAAGTGCGCTATTCCGGTTCCGGTCTGGGCACCGCGGGCAGCGCGGGCGGCGGAGGCGGGACCGAGACGCTGGAAATTTCGCCGCTCGTAACCGTGACGCTGAAGGACATGACGTTCACGCCCATTACGTCGCTGCTCTTTGCATCGATTCCGATGCCGGACCTCCACACGACGCTGACGGCTGAAGACGCCTCCGGCGGGTATTCGAATTGAGGTGGCGAAGGTGAGCGTGATCAGCCCCAACGAAACAGCCAAGAGCTGGCGGGCGGCAAAGCGCGAAGCAGCGGTGCATTTGTACCTCAGCAGCATCGAAGGCGTCTCAGCCGCGCTCGCCGGTGCTCGGGTCGCAGGGTTCCCGCTAGCGCTCAACACCGTCCCCCCGGCCGACTGGATCGAACCCGACGAACTTTCCGGCGCCGTCGCGGCAGTTGTCCAGGTGGACGCCGATTCCCCGGCTTCGTTCAAGCGCTTCCAGAAACTCGCCCAGGCATTAGCCACTCCGCTGATTGCCGCGGCTTACGAACCGCCGCTGGCGCTGGTGCGATCGCTGATCCGGGCGGGCGCTCATGACGTTGTTCCCCTGCCTCTCAGCCTCGAGGAGCTCGAAGCCTCTCTTGCGCCGATCCGCGACGAGCTGACCAAGAATCAGCAAGCCGCCGGGGCGGCCAATGGCAGGCTGGTCAGTGTGCTGAAGAGCGTTGGCGGGGTGGGAGCCACCGCCTTGATGAGCCAGCTCGCCACCCGCTTTGCGCGAAGCGAAGCCGCACGCGGTCGCGAGACATGCATCATCGATTTCGATGTCCAGTTTGGGGATGTCGCCTTTCAACTGGGTCTGCAGCCGAAGCTGTCGGTTCTCGACTTGCTCGAAGCTGGCGCCCGGCTCGACGCGGACCTTCTGCGGGCGACGACCACCGATCATTCCAGCGGGCTCAAGGTCATCGCCGCGCCCTCTGAAATGATGCCGCTCGAAGGAATGCCTAGCGAGCAATTGTTGCAAATCGTGGAGCTTGCGACCCGCGAGTACGGTACCGTCTTCATCGAATTTCCGACGAACTGGACCAACTGGTCGCTGTCGCTGGTCGCCCGTTCGGATCTCGTCCTGCTGATTACGGAACTGACGGTCGCCGGACTCAATCGGGCGAGGCGGCAGCTGAGCCTGCTTGCGCTGCAGGACCTGGACAATCTCGACGTGCGCGTGGTCGTCAACCGCTTCGAGAAAAGCCAGGCACGTACCATTCGTCCGGCCGACGTCCGCCAGGTGCTCGGGCGCGACATCGGCTATACGATCAGCAACGACTTTCCGCTGATGCGCGCCGCCACCGAGCGCGGAATTCCGATAACCGAAATCAAGCGCCGCAGCGCCCTCGGCAACGATCTGGATTTGCTTGAGGCCGGCGTTGCGGCCGTGCTGGGGTTGGAGCGATAGGCTATGTGGCAAGTTCGTAAACCCGCTCGCAACAATACCCTTAGTGAAGAGCAACGCGCCCAGGCGATCGAGGAGCACCGCCTGATCACCGTCGGCGAAGCCGGAGCCTTCGCCAAGCGGGACAAGCATACGGAACTCAAAGTCGAACTCCACCAGCGTCTCCTGGACGTGATCAACCTGCAGGCGCTCGACCAGATGTCGCGGCAACAAATCGAAGCCGAGGTCGGCGACATCGTCGTGGAGGAGCTGGCCAAGCAAAACCACGCGCTCAACCATGCCGAACGCAAGCAGCTTGTCGGCGACGTGCTCGATGAGCTTCTGGGGCTTGGTCCGCTCGAGCCGTTGCTCAAGGATCCGACCATCACCGACATCCTTGTCAATGGGCACGCCAGTGTGTTCGTCGAGCGGTTCGGCGTGCTCGAGCCGAGTCCCGTTCGCTTCAAGGATGAGAGGCATCTCCTTCGAATCATTCAAAAGATCGTCTCGGCCGTCGGACGGCGGATCGATGAATCCTCGCCAATGGTCGACGCGCGCCTGGCCGACGGCAGCCGCGTCAACGCGGTGGTGCCCCCGCTCGCCCTCGACGGTTCGCTGCTGTCCGTTCGGAAGTTCGCGCGCGTGCCGATCAGTATGGAGCGATTGATCGAGATCGGCAGCGTTCCGTTCCAGGTCGCGGAGGTACTTCAGGCCGTCGTCGGCTCACGCCGCAATGTGCTGATCTCGGGCGGCACCGGCTCGGGAAAGACCACGCTGCTCAATGCCATGTCGGCCTACATCGACGGCCGGGAGCGGATTGTGACGATCGAGGACTCCGCCGAGTTGCAGCTGCAGCAGGAGCATGTGGTTCGATTGGAGACTCGCCCACCCAACATCGAGGGAAAGGGCGAGGTGACCCAGCGCGATCTCGTCAAAAACGCGCTGCGCATGCGGCCTGACCGCATCATCCTGGGCGAGGTTCGCGCCGGCGAAGCGTTCGACATGCTGCAGGCCATGAATACCGGGCATGAGGGCTCGATGACGACCGTGCACGCCAACTCCTCGCGCGACGCTCTGTCGCGGGTCGAGCAGATGATCGGCATGAGCGGAATTGACATCTCGCCGCGCTCGGCGCGCGCGCAGATCGCTTCGGCCATGCATGTTGTGATTCAGGTCGCCCGGCTCGCCGATGGACGGCGCAAGGTCATCGGCCTGTCAGAGCTGACCGGCATGGAAGGCGAAGTGATCACGATGCAGGAAATCTTCCGCTTCCGACAAACGGGCATGGGTGACGATGGCGTCGTTCAGGGCCGGTTCGAAGCGACCGGCATCCGTCCGCGTTTCCTCGATCAGGTCATCGCTCACGGGATGACGCTTTCGGCCGACTTGTTCCGGCCCGATGCGAAGTTAGAACCATGAACCCGAGCTGGCTCCGAGCGCTCGTCCTCGTATGCGTCTTCGCCGCGGTCGTGCTCGCCGCCGAAGTGCTTGTCCGTTGGTTCGCGAGCAGCCGCTCCGAGGGCCATGCCATCAACCTTCGTCTGAAGATGATCGGCCGAGGTCAACGCCACGGCGAGACCATGAACATCTTGCGCCGGACCTCCTCTTCGGTTCCGCAGGGATTGCCTCCGTTACTCGACCGCCTCGCGCGCAAGCTCGAGCGGACGCTGATGCAAGCCCAGATGACCGTGCCGACCTCGCGACTGTTGCTCGGTATCCTTATTGCCCCCGTCGCGATTTTCTTCGGCATGCTCCTGCTGATGTCGATGTGGTGGGGAATCGGCCTCAGCTCGGGGCGAATCTTGATCAGTGCGACGTTTGCCGTGCTGCTTGGCGCCGCTCTGCCTACGATTGCGCTCAATTTCCGCGCTACCCGGACGCGCAAGAAGATGGAGTCACAATTCCCCGTCGCGCTCGACGTGTTTGTTCGCGGACTTAGAGCAGGACATCCGATCGCCGCTGCGCTCGATCTTCTGACAGTCGAGATGCCGGATCCGATCGGTACGGAATTCGGCCTCGCCGTCGACGAGGTGACCTATGGCGCGGAACTGCGGGATGCGTTGCAGAGCATGGCCACGCGGTGGGATCTTGATGACATGCGCATGTTCGTTGTGTCGCTTTCGGTGCAGAACGAAACGGGCGGCAATCTCGCCGAAATTCTCGAGAACCTTTCGCGCGTGATCCGCGAGCGGCACGGAATGATGCTGAAGGTTCGGGCCCTGTCCAGCGAAGGCCGAATGACGGGCACCATGCTGACGATTTTGCCCCTCTTCACATTCACGATGTTGTTCCTGTTCAACCCGCGGTTCTTCCTCGATGTGGCTAACGACCCGTGGTTCGTGCCCGGCTTCAGCATGCTGGTGGCATTGTATCTGATCGGCTTCTTTACCATCCGCCGGATGGTGGATCTGAAAGTGTAAGGTCATGATTGAGCTCGTTGCAGAGAATTCTGTCCTCAAGCAGTTGCTGTTGCTGTTGCTGTTCGCGCTCGTCGCCGTCTCAGCCTATTTCGCGGCTCAATCCGTATCGGTGCGCCAGGTGACCCGGCGCAGGTTGGTCAAGGCAGGTCCGCGCGGTGCTGGCGCGCCGATCCTTGGTTCGCTTCGCGCGGAGAACATCGAGAGCGCTTGGCACAAGCTCGTCAATTCGATCGAAGCGCGCGGACTTAGTCTTGTCGATACCAAGGACGCTGCACTTCGGCAAAAGCTCGTCGCGGCAGGATTTTCTGCGAGTTATGCGCCGAGAGTCTACACGCTGCTGCGATTGGTCCTCGTTTTCGGTCTTCCGTTGCTGGTGCTGCTGATCTTCTGGACGGGCGGCTCGAGCCCCAGCATGATGAAGCTCTATTTCTCGCTGGTGATCGCCGCGGCGATGGGCCTGTATGTGCCAACCCTCTTCATCCGCGCGCGCGCCGATCGGCGGCAGCGTGAGTTGATCAACGGCTTCCCCGACGCGCTCGACCTGATGTTGGTCTGCGTCGAAGCCGGGCTCGGGCTCGAAGCAGCCTTCGCTCGCGTCGGCATGGAGATGACAACCTCGCATCCCCGTCTCGCCGAACAGTTCGGCGCTGTGGTGCTGGAGCTGCGGGCGGGCCGCAGCCATGAAGACGCCCTGCGGCGAATGGCCGACCGTGCTGCTGCCGATGACATACGCGGTTTCGCAACGCTTCTGATTCAATCGACGAAGCTCGGCTCGTCGATCGCGCAGACGCTGCGCGTCTATGCATCCGAGATGCGCGAAAAACGGCGCATGCGAGCCGAGGAAAAGGCGCATCGCCTTCCGGTTCTGATTTCCATCCCGCTCGTCGCTTGCATGTTGCCGGCGATGATCGGGGTGCTGATGCTTCCGGCTGCGATCCGCGTCGTGCGGGCGGTCTTGCCAGCCCTTCATCACGGAGGTTGACGATGCACGGGGGGTTCAAATTTCTGGTGGTGAGCGGATACCTCATCGCTGCCGGCTGCGCCAACCACACCGGAAAGCTTGAGGTCCGGGCGATCCCCGACCCGGCCACAAACCTGCGCGCCGGCTCAGGCGACCTCGCTGGGGCGAAAGCCTTGCTCGCGCTTGGCAGCGTTGGGCTCGCTCTGGAAGGCTTCCGCAAGACCTTGCGCGGCCAGCCCTCCAATGCCGAGGCAATGGCGGGAATCGCCGCCTGCTACTCGGCGATGGGCCGCTACGACCTCGCCCAGACGAATTACGAAGCCGCGCTCGCGCAGGCGCCGCAGGATCCGAAGCTGCTGATGGCGCTCGCTGACAGCCTTGCTGCCCAGGGGAAGAAATCCGAGGCAGCGACCGCGCGCGCCGACGCGCTGCGAATAACCGGCGCGGCACAGGCGAGCGTGTCTCCACCGGCGACCGTAGCGGCCGTCGCCAAACCGGCTTCTGTCACCGCCAGGCAGCTGGCAGAGATGCTCGTGCAGACCGAGCGCGACACGGCAGTTCCCTCGTCGACCGTCACCGTGCGGTTGCCGCCGCCGACGCCGGCCGAAACGGCCAGAACACGGTCGCTGATGGCGGGGGAGGGCGCATTTTCTGCCCCGACCATGCCGACCGGGGAAACAGGAGCCGCTCGCCGGGCGCCGGCAAGCGCACGAGTCCCCCAATCAGCGGCGGCGCATCTTGAACGCCTCTCGACAGGCGAAGTCGCGCTCGTCACCACCGGCGAGCCCATCTGGAAGCCGCAGTTCGCGTCCCTCATGCATCCCAAGGCGGCCGTCCGGTGGGTTCCGGTCCAGAGCGCCGCTGCAGTCCGCAGCGGAGTGCAGGTTTTGAATGCGGCGCGCTCCAGCCGGCTGGCGGCTCGCGCGCGCAGCCTGCTTTCCGATCGCGGATGGCGCGGGATCAGGATCGGTGATGCACCGCAGGTGCGTGCGAGCAGCATCGTTTATTATCCGGCTGACCGCAGAACTCTCGGTCGCCGCCTGGCGGCGCAGTTCGGCATCCACGCGCTCGTGGTGCGTGAGGCCGGCGGCGTCGTCGTCCTGCTCGGGCGTGACGCAGCCGGCCTGAAGGCCGTGCAGCGGCGCGGATGATCGTACCGCTGCTGATCGCGCTGGCGGCGCAAACCGCGGCACCAGCCACTCCCGCCCCTGCCGTTACGCGGATTATCGCAGATGCGGCTCACTCCATCAGCGCTGGCCGGCTTAACGAGGCGAGGCTCATGATCGGCCGCGCCGTCGCAGCTGGAGCAAACGGGCCCCCGGTTGAGCGGCTGCTTGGCGACCTTGCGTTCAAATCCGGCAATTATGTGGAAGCACTGACCCGGTACCAGCACTTGCGCGCCGAGAACCATAGCGATGGAATTGTGTGCGAACGGGCAGGAATCGCGGCATTGAAGATCGGCGAGCCAACCGCAGCCGAAGCCATGATCGAATGCGCGACAGCGGCCTCCGACGCATCGTGGCGCGCGTGGAACGCGCGCGGGGTGCTGGCCGATCTGAAGCGCGACTCGACCGCCGCCGACGACGCCTACGACCGGGCGTTGCGACTGTCGCCCAACAAGGCCGAAGTGGTCAACAATCGAGGGTGGTCGCAGCTCCTTCGCGGCGATTGGGTCCAAGCCATCGAATTGTTTGAGCGCGCCGCCGCGCTCGATCCGGGCTCGACCCGCATAAGAAATAACCTCGAGCTGGCTCGCGCGGCGCTGGACTCGGATTTGCCGCGGCGGCGTCCGGGTGAATCCGACCAATCCTGGGCCGCGCGACTGAATGACGCGGGCGTTGCGGCGCAGCTGCTGCAGAACCGGGAGCGAGCCGTCGCTGCCTTCACCCAGGCGCTCGAGGCGAGCGGAAATTGGTACGTTCGCGCGGCCAATAACCTGGCGGCGGCTGGCAATCCATGAACCTCATCGTTGGGGCGCCATTGTGGCTTGTCGCCTCGCTCTTTCTCGTCCTCGCCGCAGCAGCGATCGAGGATGCTGTTCGCCTCCGCATCTCCAATGCGACCAGTCTCGCCGTATTTGCGGGTGCGATCGTGGCGGCGGCAGTGCAGGGGTTTTCGCCGGCACTTTGGCAAAATGCCGCGGTCTTCGTCCTCATTTTGGGATTGGGAACCGCAGCTTTCGCGGCGGGCGCGCTTGGCGGCGGCGACGTCAAACTATTGGCGGGCCTAGGCCTCTGGGTAGATTTCCGGGGCGCCGTCGCCTTGATCAGCGTGGTCTTTTTAGCTGGCGGAGTTCTTGCCTTGGTCTACCTGGCTTCGCGGGCCGTCATCAGGGCGAACAGTGTGAAGTCGAGGCGCATTCCTTATGGAATCGCTATCGCGGTGGGCGCTGTCCTGGCTTTTGGGCTCCAGCTAGGGGATTTGCCCGGACAGAAACGTCCTCATGCGCTCGCGCCGGTGGACATCCTTCGCGTGACCCATTGAGTGTGGACGAGAGCAGCGTCGCACCTTGACTCAAACGGCTAGGACTAGAACGGCCGCTCCCTGAACCATTTGGTCAGCACATATTTGGTCCCGCGCCGCACCTTCATCCCCTGGTGCAAGGTGGCGGGATTTGGCGACCCGTCTGGCAGCAGGTTGTTCCACGCCAGCAGCTTGCCGGTTTCCGGCTGGACGGTCTTGCCGATGGTCTTGAACCGGGTCGCGCCGCCGTCCTCCGGCTCGTTGAGATAGACCATCGCGGTCCAGCTCCGCTGCCCGCCTCGTTCGGTATGGACGAGGAAATCGTAGCCGCCGGGGTTGAACGTGTCCGTATGCGGCCGGAACTCCTGCCCTGGCGCATAGCGCTGGCCCTGCAGCGGTTCGCCATTCTCGTGCGGCAGGCCGAGCAGTTCCGCGATCGTGCGGTCGACTTGGCCGACGACCGGATCGCTCGAGTCCAGGTCGCATGTCTCGCTGGTGCGAAAATTGGCGATGCCCACATCGTCCGCGATATCGGACGGGCGACGCCGGGCGTCGATCCGCTCGATAAGCGCGGCGCAGGTAGCCGGATCGAGAAAGCCGCGGATGATGAACAGCTCCAGGTCGCGCGTCGGTACGCGCTGCACGCCCTTCACTCTCGAAAGATTGGCGGCGGGATCCATCGCCAATCACTAACGCGCGGGCACGATCGAGCCTAGCGGTCCGAACGAACCTTCGTCCGTCCGATTAGAGGCAGGCCTCCAGGTACGGCTGGTCAAAGCCGTACTGCTTGGCCTTTTCGAGCGTGTACGGGCGGAGGCCCATCGAGCGATACTCGCCGAGGATCTTGCCGTCGGAAGTCTCGTCCAGATATTCGAACTTGAACAGCTCCTGGGTGACGATGACGTCGCCTTCC
>Ga0207678_10001122_pt1 | contig 24563 bp, 16 predicted proteins | sample KBSC63metaG_FD_184319 | JGI IMG/M metagenome (GOLD analysis project Ga0207678, IMG submission 184319) | Corn rhizosphere microbial communities from Kellogg Biological Station, Michigan, USA - KBS C6-3 metaG (SPAdes) (version 2) | ecosystem: Host-associated > Plants > Roots > Rhizosphere > Soil ... | reverse complement strand
AACGCCCAGCTTGTCGTCGGGCCTAGACCAGCCCTTGCCGGAGTAGTCGCCACCGAATTCGAACGTCTGATCGACCTCGGTGTAGGCAAAGGACTCATGCTGGCCCTCGTTCCAGCCGACGCGGGTAAACACGCGCAGATTCTGTGTCAATTCCTGCTCTGCGTTCAGGCCGAAGCCGTACTTTACTGCACCATCTCTTTCGTGCAGCGTGATATCGGGTTGATGGTCTGTTCCATTGACGTACGCTTTGACGGCGTCGCGGTAAAGACCCATATGAGCATGGTTTACAAAGCTCAGGATGCGGAGCGTGCCTTTGCGATCCGGGCTGACGAAAGGACCAAGGAGAGATTTACGGAATTCGAGTTCCATGTTTTGTCCGCTCGCGCGGCGCAGGTTCCAGTCAAGGTCGGTCCCGTTGGCGACCTTCGGCATCAGGGCGATGCCATACCGCGCCGACCAGCTTTTATCGTCGTATTCGGCCACGGCTGCGTAAGTGTAGCCGCGGGTGTTGGCGGCGTAGTCCCACGCGCCATTGTTGTCGACGGTCCAGTTGAGAAACTGCAGGTGACTGTCGCTTCCAGGGCTATTGATATCGAAGAAATCGGGCAGACTCATGGAGCCGATGTGGAGTTCGACGCGCCGTTGGGGAGCCTTGGTGGCCAGAGAAAAGGGCGTTCGATCGGCATCGATCAACTTATTGCTCAGGCCGATGATCTGGTGAAGCTGAATTCGCGCAATGTAAGGAGTCGAGCCGAGATTTGGATTGCGGACGACATCCAGATTGGTGAAGCCGGCGAGCCCAAGGGCTTCGCTGTCGCCGCGACCACCGGAGGATTCGATGTCAAGAAGGATCTCGGTCGCGCTCTTTGGGTCCGCTCTGAGCTGCGCGCCGAGATAGAGGGTGCCGAGAAGCGAGGTCTTGTATTCACCGCGGCTAAGAAAGCTGTTGGGGCCTTCGTATGGCGAGTGAAAGGGGCCGTGTCCCTGAAAGATAATGTTGGCTTGCCCGGAGACCAGATAACGCGAGTTCTCCGGATGGGAAAAAATCGTAGTCTGCGCAAATAGCTGATTCGAAAGGCTAAGTAGCAGAAAAGCAATCGATAGAGGAATGCGTTGGGCATACCTGGGCCTCATGGCCCCTGAGATCTTCTCTGTCCTCATGAATAAGGTAAGGATAGCGGAAGTAAATCACTTCCGCTCCCGTACTTAACAAACACTTAAGTAGTTACTCAGCGAGCCTTTGCGCCTACGACTACAAGACCCACCCCGGCTACCAAAGCAATGGTGCTCAGAATCGGGGAGATCGGCACTGTCTCTTTTTGCTCATGTGAAACCTGGATGGGGCCGAGGTCTACATCTTTCTTCTGGTGAGTGAAGCTGACACCGCCAACGGCGAACCCGATGATGCCAAGGATGATAAGCAGAAATCCGATAATGGTTGCAGGTTTCATGCGTAAGTGCCTTTCACTCCAGATATTTGTGACTCTTGGTTCGATGCGGAAACAGCTATTGCTGATGTACTCGGCGCTGCGAAATCACTCAATTTGATTCTTCTTTATTCCCAGAGTAGGCTTAATTTACACGGGAAAGGAGGATGGTCCAGCCTATGAAAATTGACAGTAATTGTTGCACAACAACACGTGAGGTGACTGAGGCTTAGAGCGTCCTGCTCTAGTCCTGGCGTTGCTTGTAACAGGTAATTCCGCCGAGGCCCAATGTCCGAGTATGGACGCCTCAAGTCAATCTCAACAGATCACCGCCAGATGGCCCGCTGCTCACTCCGAGCGCGGGCCATTTGCGTTGTATCTGTGCGGCGGCCTTAGAATGAATGCATGAATCCCCTGGTCATTGCTGGTAGAGCCTTTCAATCCCGTCTTATTGTCGGTACCGGAAAATACAAGGATGGAGCGGAAACCCAGGCAGCCATCGAGGCCTCCGGCGCAGAGATGGTGACGGTTGCCGTTCGCCGTGTGAACCTGGACCGCTCGACCGAATCCCTGCTGGATTTTATCGATCCGCAACGCTACTTTCTGCTTCCGAACACTGCCGGTTGCTACACGGCCGATGAGGCGATTCGCGCAGCCCGCCTTGGCCGGGAGGTCGGCTTGTCCGATTGGGTGAAGATCGAGGTCATTGGCGACCAGCAGACGCTCTATCCGGATGTCCAGGCGACGCTTGAGGCGACTCGCGTTCTGGTGAAGGAGGGCTTTACGGTTCTGCCTTATACATCGGATGACATCGTATTCGCTAAACGGCTGATCGATGCGGGCGCGGCGGCAGTGATGCCGTTGGGCGCGCCGATTGGCAGCGGCCTCGGCCTGCAGAACACGGCGAACCTTCGCATTCTGCGGGAACTCATCACCGAGGTTCCGCTGATCGTCGATGCCGGCGTGGGCACGGCGTCGGATGCGGCAGTGGCCATGGAGCTGGGCTTCGATGCTGTGTTGATGAATACGGCGATTGCCCAGGCAAAAGATCCTCTTCTGATGGCAGAGGCAATGCAGCACTCTGTACTTGCAGGGCGGCAGGCGTTCCTTGCCGGTAGGATGCCTCGCAAACTGTATGCAACGGCGAGTTCGCCGCTGGAAGGCATCTCGCGCTAAGCGGTGGCTGGCGCTGCGTAACTCCTCTCGTCTGCATTCTTTCCGGAAGCAGGCAATCGTGCAGTTTTATCGTTCGCGGAAAGCGATAGAAAACGCTTTCGCTACCGGGCTGCTGCCATATAGAACAACAACGGAAATGGAGTGAATCGAAGGAATGAAGAGTTTTCAGTATCGTGCATTGGGAGTGGGAATTGTTTTTCTGGCTGCGGGGCTGGGTACGGCTGCGGCAGCAACGGTCTGCAAGGTGCAGTCGTATGGGGCCAAGGGCGATGGAGTGACGAAGGACACGGCGGCGATTCAGGCGGCGATCGACGATTGCGCCAAACGCGGTGGAGGTACGGTGAAACTGGCGGATGCGGCCAAATTTGTCTCCGCGCCGGTGGTGCTGAAGAGCGGCATTACTCTGGAGATTGCGAAGGGCACTACGCTCGAGGCCAGCCAGGACCACGACGACTTCCCATTAAAAGAGGAGTTCCGCGACAAGGGGCGGCAGTCGCTGATCAGCGCAACGAATGCTGAGAATGTGACGATTACCGGAGGTGGCGTGATCGACGGACGGGGAGAAAGCTGGTGGAACAACCGCAAGCCGGGAGATGCCCGCCCGCGGCTGATTGTGTTCGATCACTGCCGTCATATCCGGATGGAGAACGTTACGGTCGAGAACTCGCCGATGTGGCAGATTGTGCCGTATTACTCGGATGATCTGGTCTTCCGAAACATGAAGATCCTGGCTCCGTATCACGTTTCCCATAACACCGATGGAATCGATCCGTTCAGTTCGACCCATATAGTGATCGAGCATGTGCTGATCGATACGGGCGACGACAATATAGCGATCAAGAGTGGCCAGCCGGGATCGACCGGGGGAGATGCTCCGACGCGCGATGTGACCATCAAGGACTGCGTCTTTCTGCATGGACACGGGCTGTCGGTCGGCAGCGAGGTCGCGGGCGGGGTACAGAATGTGCGCGTGGAGCGGATTACGTTCAAAGGGACCGAGCATGGCATTCGCATCAAGTCGAACCGGGACCGCGGCAACGATATCGGCAACTTCATCTTCAAGGACATCACCATGGAAGGCGTAGAGCAGCCGATTGTGATCAGCGAGTTCTATCCGAAGATTCCCAAGACGATTGTGGCGGCCCCGTTGACCCGGCTGACGCCGCACTTTCACGACATAACGTTTGAGAACATCAAGGCGACGGGCGCCGATGAGGCAATGACGATTGTCGGCCTGCCGGAGTCTCCGGTGCTGAATCTAAAGATGAAGAACGTGCATATCTCGGCCAAGACCGGCGCGACGATTCAGTATGCGGACATCAACACGACGGGACTGGTAATCGACGCCGCGCAGGGCAAGGCGCTGAAGGTAGGCGATGGAGTGAAGGGGAGTCTGAAGTAGATACCTGTTGGTAGCTTCCTGTCAGGAGGGCACTCGAAGTCGCTGTTCCAGTGTTGATATCAGGTTCAGCAATATCTGCTTCTCCTGGCGGGCTTCATCGATGTCCTGAATGGCAAGAATGACACCCGCAATTTTTCCGTCTTTGCCGCGAAATGGCGCTGCAGTTGCTCGGACCCAAGCCTTGGTTCCATCTCCACGACGGTAAAGGATATCTTCCGGAGTTGTTATTTCGCCAGTTTGGATGGCGCGGACTGTGGGATACTCCTCTGCTTTGAGATTGCGTCCATCAGCATCAAAGATATTGAACTGGCGATAGACTTCGATGTCCATGCCCGCTGCGATGGGACGCCGAAGGATGGTCTCCGCGCGGGGATTGCTCATCATAATATGACCGCTGGACGCGTCTGAGATAAGGATGCCCATGGGAACGGCATCGAAGATGGCGCGCATCAGTGACTCGCTCTCGCGAAGAGCTTCCTCTGACACTTTGCGCGAGGTAATGTCGATGGCTGCAACCGATACGCCAATGATCTCGCTCGCCTCGTCCCGAATGGGTTCGTACGAGAGCAGCAGAGTAATAAAATGTCCATCGGAATTGAGTCTAGGACTGGTGAGTTCGAGATCTCGAAACGTCTCGCCGGCTAATGCACGACGGAGATAGGGCTCGATAACAGGGAAGAACTTCGGAAGGACTTCAGGCACATACTTACCCAGATGGTCGGCAATGGGTACGCCATTCATCTCGGCAAGGTGTTTATTGATGCTGACGTAACGCATATTTGCGTCGAGAAAGCAGAGGCCGACGGGTGCGGCGTCATAGATGGCCTGCAACTGAAGCAGGCGCTGAGCAGGCAGCGCCTCTAAATGGGGCGGAATCACCGAATCAGAAGATCCCGTGGAAAGATCAGACGAGGGAGCGATCGGCTCAGTGGAGAGAAAGCTGGGAAGATCGCTTGCCGGAACGGGAGGGCCATAGAGCCAGCCCTGGCCAAGGTCACAGGCCAGCCAAAGCAGCGTGTCTGCCTGGGGCTTGGTTTCGATTCCCTCGGCAACGGTCGTAAGGCCGAGGCTGTGGCCCAGGCCGACCACGGCGGCGACGATTTTTCTGCTCTCCCGCGTGTTCGACATCGCACGGACAAAGGAAGCATCGATCTTGATCTCATCAAACGGCAGGGCCTGAAGATGACGCAGGCTGGAGTAGCCGGTGCCGAAATCATCGAGTGCAAGGCGGATATCAAGCGCCTTCAATTCCTGAGCGATCGAGTTCGCCTGATCGATATTGTCGATAAGTGCGCTTTCCGTGATCTCAAGGATTAACCGTTTAAGTGAAAACTCTGCCTGCTGCGCGGCTGAATAAATCTGTTCTGGCAATGCGCGGTCGTGAAACTGAAGAGCAGACAGATTGAACGAGATAGACAGATCGCCAGGAACTGTTGCAGCTACCGAGAAGACCCGGCGCAGGAGTGTTTGGCTGAGAAGCCCGATTAAGCCGCTCTCTTCCGCAAGTGGGATAAAGATATCCGGCGATATGGAGCCGTGGACAGGATGTCTCCAACGCGCGAGGGCCTCAAAGCCTTTGAGCCTGCCGGTGCGCAACTCAACCAGAGGCTGAAAATAGGGCACGATTTCGTCTGCATCGAGCGCCCTGCGTAATTCGGTTGGGGAGCTTGCTACCATACCTGCGCGAAGCATACTCTCCGGGAGGACGCATTGCTGTACAACTTCCTGGGGGTAAATAGTGAACTTGGGCGAGATACGCTGGTGAGCAATTCAGTAAGTATTTGATAACTGACAATATTCCAGGGTGAGAAATAAATGTGATGTGGCCATCGATTCCCCGGTGATGGCGCTTGGTCCTTCGGATAATCTAAAGCCTGACATGACAAATTCTTTGTATGCGGCGAAAACCGGTTCTCGGGAAGAAGACGGCCTACGGCCCGGTGGCTCGTCCATTTCTCGAACGGCAAGTCAATTTCGCAAATCGTCGATCATTATTCTGGCTTGTTTCTGGTTTTTGACGCAATTTGCCGGCATGTTTTCGCCGCCCCTGCTGGACGATGTGGATGGCATCCACATGGAGGCGGCCAGAGAGATGGCCCTGCGCCACGATTACGTCACTCTCTATGTCGATGGGATTCGTTATCTCGATAAGCCGCCGCTTCCATACTGGCTGGGCGCATTTTCGATTCACCTCTTTGGCCCGCATGACTGGGCGGTTCGCCTGACACTGTCGTTGTCGATTCTGATTCTGACCTTGTACCTGTACTGGTTTGGCACGCGCCGCTTCGGAGAACGGGCAGGCCTGTACTCCGCCTGCGCGGTCGTGACGGCGGTGGGCCCTTATATCTACACGCGATTTTTTATTCCGGATGTGATCGTCGCGCTGTGGATGACGATCGCGGCCGATCTGATTCTGCGTATGGTGGAGACCTCAGAGAGGGAGGGCAGCGCTACGCCGCTTCAGGCAAGTCTGTTTGGCTGCGTCTGTGCCGCCGCCATGCTCACCAAGGGACTGATTGGGATCGTTTTTCCGTTGGGCCTGCTGATCGCGTATCTGCTGCTGACCGGAAGATTGAAGCTGATCAAACATCTTCGGGCCGGTCTCGGCACGTTGGTGTTCCTGGCTGCGGCGCTGCCCTGGCACATCCTTGCGGCGATTCGGAATCCTGCCAGCGGCGCATCTCGCGGCTGGTTCTGGTTCTACTTCATCAATGAGCAGATCAACCGTTATCTCAACAAGCGCATTCCACGCGACTACGACAAAGTCCCGCTGCTGACATTCTGGATTCTCCTGCTGGTCTGGGTCCTGCCCTGGGGCGTGTTCCTGTTTGGCGCGGCATGGGAGTGGTGGAAGAGCAAAAAAAGCCTTCACGGCGGCGGGACTCGGATCCTGCTCTGCATCTGGGCGCTGATGATTGTCGGGTTTTTCAGCTTTTCGACCCGGCAAGAGTACTACACACTCCCCGCCGTGCCCGCGCTGGCGTTGTTGATCGGCGCTTACCTTGGCGACGAAGAGAAGAAGAGGCTCCGCGCGCCAAAGTGGAGTTCTGTTTCCTCGGGAATTCTCTTCGGTTTTGGCGCCCTGGTTGCGGCAATATGCATTTATCTGGCTGCTGTATCCCGTACTCCAGCGCCAGGGGCTGAACTGTATCAGGAACTGATGCGGCACCCGCAGGACTACCAGCTCTCCTTTGGACATCTATTTGATTTCACGACCAGAGCGTTCGGGTTCTTTCGGGTTCCACTGATCGCTATGGCCGTGAGCATGTTGGCAACTACGGGCATCTCGTTCTGGTTGCGTAAAAAGAACCGGCTCTATTGGTCCAACCTGGCGCTGGCTGCGGGGATGTGTGCCGTGCTGGGATGCGTTCATATGGGGCTCACGATCTTTTATCCGATTCTCGGCTCGGAGCCGCTGGCGCAGGCCATTGAAGCAAGGCTGAAGCCTGCGGACCTGATCGTGCTTGATGGAGAATATTCCAACGGGTCCAGCATCAATTTCTATACACGGCAGCCGGTCTATATGCTGAACGGTCGGGTCAATAACCTGTGGTACGGTTCGCTGTTCGCGGATGCTCCGCACCGTTTCGAAGACAACGCTTCCTTCGAGCGGCTCTGGGATGGGCCTCAGCGCGTCTTCTTCGTGACCCACAATGAGCAGAGAACGGAGTCATGGGAGAAGCAGCACGGTGGCTATCTCATCGCCTCGTCATCAGGGAAGTTCGTCTTGAGTAACCGGCAGGATCAGTAACCTGCAAGTTCGAAGAGACGCATTCAGCGCGTCTCTTCGAGCTTCGAGGTTACGAATTCGGCAACAGAATACTCTTCGGCGCTCTTCTGGTGATGGAGCCAAAGGAGCATCTCGCCGACTAGGCCGATCATGAGCAATTGAATTCCGGAGACGATGGCCAGCCCGGTCAGAAAGACCAGCGGACCGTGCGATTCCATCATGTGCAGATTGCCAAAGAGCCTATCGACCAGCAGGCCGAATGCGGTTGCGCCGCCAAGGCCGAGCAGACCAAGCCCGATGGAACCAAAGAACCGCAGCGGCTGCTGAAGGTAGGTCAGCAGGAAGTGAATTCGCAGCAGGTCAAAGAAGACGGGGATTGTGCGCGAGATTCCATAACGCGATGTGCCGTACCGGCGAGGCGTATTGGTAATCCCGATCTGGCAGATACGAGCGCCCTGAAGCGAAGCGAGCGCCGGAATGAAGCGCTGCATTCCCCCGTAGAGAGGGACCTTCTGTAGAAGCGAGGTGCGATAGGCCTTGAAGCCGCCGCCAAAGTCGTCGATCTCTACATGGCTCAGCCGCTTCATCAGCCAGTTGGCGCATTTAGAAGGAATGCGCCTCATCCAGAAGTTGTCGACCCGCTTTTCTCTCCATCCGCAGACGATGTCGTACCCTTCAGCAATCTTCTCGACAAAGCGCGGAATGTCTTCAGGATTGTGCTGGAGGTCTCCATCCATCGTGAGGGTAATGGCGCCGTTCACGACCTGAAAAGCTGCAGCGAGCGCAGCGGTCTTGCCATAGCGCTTGCGGAACTGGATGACGCTCACCTGCGAGTCGATACCAGCGATCTCGGAAAGAAGGCGGAAGCTCTGGTCGGTGCTTCCGTCATCGACGAAGATGATCTCGAACTCTTCTCTCGAGTTCGTAATCTTTTCCAGTTCGACTTTGAGCCGGGCGTAGAGTTCAGGAATGGAATCCTGTTCATTTAATACGGGAACTACGACGGAATATGAGACTGACACAGTGCGATCCTCTCGATGTAGAGCAATTCTGATGCGACCAGACCCGGAGTAAGCTCATCCCGGTAAAGGACTTCATGTTCCAGTGGCGCAATGCATCATCGTCGTTTGGTCGACGAGTCCGCTCCTGCTGCTGACATAGGCTTATCTACCTATTCTACCGTGTCAGAGTATAGGCCGGGTAAGTAGATACAGGTAAACAAATCCTTGTTTATGGGGGTATATCTCTGTGTTCTCTTTTTACTGCCTTTCGGTTTGCTTCAGGCCTTCTTCTGAGCCTGCGGGAATGCAGTAATTCGCAGCTTCGCCGCGGCATATGGAACGAGGGTGATCTCCTCCTGCGGTTCGTCGCTGGTCACCGGACTCTGCGGTACGGGAGCGGCAACACCGTCTTCCGCGCGCCATTTAGGCAGCTTGTGCGCGTTCACCCGTAATCTCACGGGCGTTTCTTTCAGGCTGAACGGGGAGGGGCCGACGGGCAGTTCCTGGACGGGCAGTTTGCTCGCGTCCTCTTTCTCGACCGCCAGAGCGTAGTTCCACGACGTCGACGGAAAGACCTGCCAATCGGCGGTCATACCGCGATCCTGTAACTTCACCCAGCTCTCGCCGACGGGGTAAGAGAAGACCAGCGGGCCTCGTTCGATCGAAACGGATTCCTGGTAGCCGGACAACAGCCTTGGCGCGAGAGGAAGCCGTAATTCCACTACGTCCCCAGACTTCCAGGTACGCGCGATGCGTGCAAACCTGGCAACCGCCGGAGCGGGTTGCGCCTCTCCGTTGATGTGAATGGTTGCGCCGCTGGCCCACTCGGGAACGCGTAGCCGAAGTGGAAAATCTGTCGGCGAGGAGGGATTGACGGTGATGCGCACTGTGCCTCGGAATGGATATTCAGTCTCTTCGCGCAGGCTTACCGCAGTGTTGTTTACGGTCGTCTGCACCTCGCAGGGCGAGTACGCCGCGGCGACCAGACCGCCGTCGTGTGACGCCATCCAGAGGCTCGCGGCGAACTTTGGCCAGCCCTGATGGAAGTTCGCGGTGCAGCAGCCGAAGTTGGGCTCGAGGCCATAAAGGTTCGATTCAGGACCGTCGGTCGTCCAAGGTTTGCGGTGGAGACTGCACTCCACCTGGTTCGATTCCTGGTTGTACTGGTGAGCCCACATGTCGTCCGTGAAAGTCCCAGGCAGAGCGTTGAAAGCGACGCGCTCCAGTCGGTCACCGAGCGACGCATCACCGAGGATGGCCAGCGATTGCTCCAGCGAAAACATCGTCTCCACAACGGTACAGAGTTCTGTGCCCTGGGACGGATTTGGCCCGGCGAAGTGCTCGTCGCAGGAGAACATTCCGTTGGGCAGACCGTGATATTTGTCGAGCGACGCGAGCATCTGATGAATCGCCTGCCGATCGCTCTCGTTGTTGGATACGATGGACCAGACTGGGGTGGTTTTGATCGCCTGCCCGTTATTCACACCGTGGGTCGCGAGTGCGTAGTCCTTCAGGCCGCCGCCGGAGTTGAGCTTGATCATCTCCGGTGTGATGCGCTGGGTGTATTTGAAGTCGGCGAAGTCGGCCTTCCAGTCGTAGCCTTGCTGGTGAAGAAGACGAGCAAGGTCGAGCAGCTTGGGATCTCCGGTGCGATTGTAGAGCCACAGCACGGAAAGCACGTTATCCTGCCAGCGGAATTTTCCCCAGTCGCGAAGTGGGCGGGCGGGAAGGTTTTTGAGCTGGCAGGCAAAGTATCGCGTGAGCACCGGAACGACCCGCGGATCGCCGGTAGCTTCTTCGTATTGTGTCAGCGCCTTGAGCATCACCATGCGCGGCCACCAGTCATTATTGCTGGCGGGGCCGATCATTCCATCGGGGGCCTGATTGTTCAAAGTCCATTCGATATACTTCTGTGCCTTGGCTTTGAGCCGCTCATCGTCGAGAAGATAAGCAAGCGGCACAAGGCCATCGACGAAATAAGGACCACGTTCCCACGCCTCTCCTGTGCCACCGAGCCACGCGCTGTTGCTGCCGACATCGGCCCAGGTCTCGTCGAGATGGCCGCCCAGGCCACTGGCCTGAATTTGTAACTGGCTCCGCAACCATCCAGTGGGGCGCACCGCGCCAAGCGGGAGCATATAGAAGGCGTTCGGCGCCAAAGGAGCGCGGTTCATGATTGCAGCGCCCGAATGCGAGGCATCCTTGATGGATTTATCGTCCTTTGATGCCGGGAATGCGCGTGCAATCTGATTGCCGATGGGTGAAGAGACCAGGGCGGCAGCTCCTGCCTGCTTGAGAAAGCGTCTGCGGCCGGCAGAGATTAAAGAAACCGTTTTCATTTTCAAACTCCTATGGACTGACGCTTGGATTCCGGAAAAGATAATTGCGCCATTTATTTATATGAAGTCCACTGCAGGCGTGGCTTACGACCAGTGTCCCTTGTTTAGACGAGATGGTCTATAGGTCAAATGAGCTACCCGTCTAATCGTCCACCGTAATAATCCCTCGCTGAATTGCTGTCGTCGCTGCTTCGGTGCGGTCAGACACTTCCAGCTTCTCAATAATGCTGTTGACATGATTTCTAACGGTGAAGTCGCTGATGCCTAGAGCGTGGCCAATCTGCTTGTTGGTCGGGCCTTTGGCAAGCATCTTGAGTATCTCGATCTCACGAGCAGTCAGCTCTGCGCGCATCATTCGTTCGGCGAGCCGCTGGGCGATCTGCCGCGGAATATACCGTTTGCCCGCATTCACCGCTCGAATGGCGTCCAGCATCTCCTTCAGCGGCGTATCCTTCAGCAGATATCCCTGTGCCCCGGCCTGTACGGCGCGGTAGATATCTTCGTCCGTCTCGTAGCTGGTGAGAATGATGGTGCGCGTCTGTGTGCCGGACTTTTTAGCGGCGAGCAACATATCGATGCCGTTGAGTCCGGGCATGCGCAGATCGAGAAGGACCACGTCAGGACTTTCTCGTTGAATGATCGCCAATGCCTCTTCTCCGCTCGATGCGGAACCGATGACCTGGAGTTCGGGCTGAGTTCCCAACATGCTGGTCAATCCCGCGCGAACGACGGGATGATCGTCAACGATCAGAATGCGGATGCGCTTAGCGAGTGGATTGGTCATGGGTCTGATAACTCCCTAAATACTTCCATAGAAACTGTGGCCAGGAAAGAAATGTGATGCGTGGTGGAAGCGACACATCGACGCGCACCTGCGTCCCTGTCCCGGGCGCTCCGGCGATCTCAAACTTCGCTGAGATTCCGGCAGCGCGCTTGCGCATTCCCCGTATTCCGAAGCCCGGCAGGTTGCCGTTTGGAATGAACCCGGTCCCGTCATCGGAGATCATCATGGTCACGAGATTTCGGGCATAGCGCAAAGAGATTTGAATTGTGGATGGGTGTGCATGGCGCACAGCATTGGCAATCGCCTCCTGACCAATGCGGTAGAGTGTATCCGTGATGCGCAATGGCAGGCCGCGAGCGTCGCCATAGCTGACAGTCGAAATTTTTACCGAACCGCCTTCGACCATGCGCTGCGCACAAAGCTCAAGCGCATTGAGCAGGTCGGCGGATTCGAGCGATTCCGGACGCAAGGTCGCAATGCTGCGTCGCGCCTCTTCATGGCTGTGGCGTACAAGATCAGTAGCAAGATTAAGCTGCTGGTGCGTTATCGGAAACTCTTCCGGGACACCGTTTCTGATTGCTTCAAGCTGGAATCCGATGCCGGCGAAGCTCTGCGCGAGGGTATCGTGCATTTCGTGGGCCAGCCGCTCACGTTCTTCAAGCACCGCACGGAGCCGCCAGTGTTCTACCCGGGTATAAAAATAATTTGCAACCAGCGCCAGGGTAAGGAGGCCGAACCCGATGGCGATCAAGTGGCTGGCATTGAACCAGGGCGGCTTCGCCAGCACGTCAACATCTTCAGGAGAGCGCAGCAAAAGAACGAACGGTGTAAGGTTGTGCGTGTAGACCGGATTGACGACGCAGACGCCACGCAGGCGAAGCAGGCTGTTCGGTTTGAGTGTGGCGAATAAATAATCTCCACGGCCGCGATTCATGATGGCTCGAAACGACTGTGGGCCGGCATCGAAGTCAAAAATCAGCGTGTTATTCGGTCCCTGTTCCTTCTTGCGCAAACGGCCTTCCACTTCAATAAAGGTTGCGTCGAATGCTCCCGTGGCAGCTTGCGATGCCGAGACAGTAACGGCAGGCATCGGCGTCCCTTCCCACCGGGCGTGGACCGTTGCGTGTTCAAGGCTCGTAGTGAAGTCGGTTGTATGGACCTGCCCTGTGACTTCGACCTGATCTCCCACCTTCAGAGATGGTGAAATCGGCTCGGGCACAGAGATGCCGCCGGTGGAATCCTGTACAAAGAGCATCGGCGCGGTAAGAATAACGCTTCCCCGGATGGTGGCGGTGGCGGGACCGCCAAATGAAGCAAGGCGCAGGCTGCTGATGGGCTGGGTATTGGAACTCGAGTGAAAGGTGTAGGCGCTACCGCGCGGAACCGGCGCATTGAAGCCAAGGGTTCCGGATCTTTCATCTGACGCTGTCTGACCTGCCATGTTCCCGGAGAACTCGGGGCGCCCAGTCATCGCAAGAACATCTTTCTGCGTAGCTGCGCGAATCACCACGTTTCGCCAGACTCCGCCGGAGACGTAAGAGCGCAGGCCGGCCCGGCCTGATGGAATGCAGTGCGGATCGATTACGGTGGCGGAGGTAGGCGGCGCATCCGGAGAGACAGTGGCAGAGGCGACAATCTGGCACCCATAGGCCAGCAGCTTCAGGTGATACCACTCGAGCGCCTTCACCCGTCCGTGCGCGGAAGCGAGCTTGACCGCTGCTTCCATCCAGCCGTGTCCAGCGCGCCCCAGCACGAGAGAATTGTCGAGGCTGCGCAGTCCGGCGTAGTAGCCGCTATACGCGTCGACACCCTCCTCTTCGTCGCTGGAGCGGATGATAAGTCCGGCGTCACCGCCTGCGCTCAACAGCATGAGGTCGGCCTCGATCAGATAATTGCGCCAGTGGCCAGATCCGGTAAGCAGCTTGGCGCCTCGCTCGTCCGAGTCGTTGCGCATGGAGCCATTCGCCACCTCCCATGTGCCGCCGAATGCCTGCCACTCATCAGCTCTGCCTTGCGCGAAGGCATCGTGGTAGGGAAGTCCTCGCTCCGGATTGCGCAGGTAAACGTATAGACCGGCCCCCGCAAGCGCCAGCAACACGCATGCAGCAACAGCGATAACAAGACCTCGGCGCCTTCGCAGGGAACCGCTCATGGTGTGTGGCTCCAACTCCAGCCCGGCCGCCAATCCATAGTCGTCATATGGCGTACTTCTGCGCTGTTGGCGTTGGCTCGCGTCACCAGCACAGGCTGCAGCGTAATCATGGAAGGCGTCGGCCTTCCGCTGAGTCGGTCGTGAATTAGCTGGACCGCAAGATTACCCATCTGACGGGTATCTTGTATCACGGCCGAGTCCAGGCTCGGCGAATTGAACTGAACGTCCTCGGCATCGAAGGCAATGACCTTTGCCTTGAGCTTTCCCGGGTTGTTGTCGATGGTCGACATGGCTCCGCGTGCCGACGACCACATCAACGCCACAATCGCATCCAGGTCCGGATGCGCTGCGAGAGTTTCTTCAGCAATCTCCTGTTCGTGCGGGATGTTGAACGAGCCTGTATGCCTCTCGACAATGTGGATTGCGGGATAGTTCTTGGCCAGGTAGCTCTCGAAGCTATGGGCACGTTTCATGATCCCCGCCACATCCGGGTTGATACCGAGGAGGGCGATGGATCCTCGTCCATGGAGCAACAGCGCCAGCCGTTGCGCCGCGATGCGGGCTCCGGCCTCTTCGTCGTTAAGAATGTAAGAGAGTCCGCCTCCCGCTGGAATAGGCATCGGTGAACTGATGATGACAATAGGAAGTCCATGCGCCAATGCGCGCTGAACCGGCGTAATCAACGCCAGCGACTGGTTAGGAGCAAGTACCAGCCCCTGGTCGCCTTCGGCAACGACATGCTCGATTAATGCGATTTGCCCCGCCACATCGTCTTCGCGGGTTGGCGAGTTCCAGTAGATCCGTGCGCTAATGGCCTTCGCCGCATCCTGCGCGCCACGATGCGCCGGCTCCCATAAAGAAGTGCCGGAAGTCCGTGGGATAACGGCGATCGTTACCTCCTTCGGCTGATGACAGCTCACACCAGATAACAGTGCAAGTGTGGTCAGCGCAATCAAACTCCGGCGGGACCAGCCGCATGGATTTCTGGTGTTGAAAAGGGAATTTTTCATCGAGCTGCGGGGCTGAGTTTACGCTGTGCGACTTACAACCTTCAAGCACGAAGAGGTCTAGTTCATATGACCTATATAGAAGTAGACAATCCAACCCATGCGGATCTCCATCTTTCACCGGTACTGTTGAGTCGCTCTCGTAATGGCTTTTCTTACGTTGTGAACAAGCCGGTAATTCCAATGAGCGCACATTTTTGTAACCGCTTGCATCCTCGGATGGAACATTGCCTGTTCGACTTTGAAAATGCGGCAGATGTAAGCGATAGAGATACGGGGCAGCAGTCAATAGGCTCAAGTTTTTAATTTCTGGAGGCACCAATGAACGACCTTACGCCAACAGCTATAGAAGTCTCTTCCATGCTGCAGTCGTCAGCAGCAGGGGTAAAACGGCTGTTCAAAAGTTTTTTCGGCATTGCTCTTTGTATCGCTCTGTTCGCTTCGGCCACGTGCCAGGCTCAATTTAGCGGTAGCCTTCAAGGCACGGTTGAGGATTCCACGGGCGCCGCTGTCCCGTCCGCAGTTGTGACTTTGACCAACGTGGATACGAATGTCACCCAAAATGCCACCGCCGACGATTCCGGAGTGTATCGCTTCGCCAGTCTCGCTCCAGGAAGTTATCAGGTCTCGGCTACCGCGCAGGGCTTTGCAGGCTCGAAGACCGCATTTACTCTGAGAACGAATGAAATTCGCAATGTGCCCATCGTATTATCAGTCGGGCAGATTACCTCGACCGTGCAGGTGACAACGCAGCAACCTCTTCTGGATACCGCTGACAGTCGCAACCAACTCACCATCGATAAAGCGGCGCTCGACAATCTGCCGCTGGCAGCCCGCAACCCATTGGCGCTGATTACTCTGGCTCCAGGCGTTACCGGGCTTGGTGTCGGCAGCGCTACAAACTTCAATCCGGAAAACTGGGTTGACGCAAGCGCTAACGGTCGAGGCGCAAACGGCAATCTTTATGTTGTCGATGGATTGGACGTGACCAGCAGTATTCGTCCAGGCGTTGTGAACCTCACTCCAAATGCTGACTCAGTACAGGAAGCCAACGTACAGACCAATACTTATACGGTTGATTTCGGAAGGGCCAGCTCCATTCAGACGGTCATCACGACCCGTTCCGGCACTGACACGTATCACGGATTTGCCAGTGAGTATTACACCTACCAGGGACTTTACGCTCGTGGAGAGTATGGCGTGCCCAAAGGTACGCGAGTGGCCCCGTTTCATACTAACAATCTTTCTTTCGGGCTCGGCGGCCCGGTGATTCCGCACCACAAATTCTTTTTCTTCGTGGGCTATGAACCGTATCTTTCGCTCACGTCCAATGCCGCTTCGCTGCAAACCTATGAAGATCCCGCATTCGTTACTTTCGCGAACGCAGCGCGACCCAACAGTCCGGAGGTGCAGTTACTCAACAAGTACACGCCCTCGAACGTGACCTTCAGCAAGGTGCTGCAGACTGCCGAGCAGGCCTTTGGCACCCAGGACCTTGCAAAAAACACCGGCTGCGGCACACCGTCCACCGATAACATTCCGTGCAGCACCCCGGTCTTCGATCAGGGGAACTTCAACTCGAGCAGCCATAACAACTCCAAGCAGTACAACGTCCGGCTTGATAAATATTTCACCAAAGATCGCGTCTACGGCCTCTTCTACCGCGATACCATCAGCACCGGTGGCCCGGCAGTCCGGCCTGCCTTTGCGACCACCAACAACTATTACACCTTCTCGATCCAGGGCAACGAGACCCATACCTTCACGCCGAATACCTTGAACGAAGCATTCGTCGGCTATAACCGTATCGAAGGCTTCGCGCCATCCAGCGGCAACTTTACAGTTCCCGTGGTGAATGTGACGGGATTAGGAGTCGGCTTCGGCTCGGGATTTGCCCTGGGTGACTACATTCAACACAGCTATCACTGGCGCGATGTACTGACGCATATCCATGGCTCCCACTCCTTTAAGATTGGATACGAAGGCTGGCATGGAGACGACGTCGCCTTGTTTGCGGCCGCCTATGCGCAGCCCACTTTCCAGTTCAACAGCCTCATCGATCTCATCAACGACAAACCTTACTCAGAAAACAATCTCTCCTACGATCCGGTGAGCGGAAAGCCAAAAGCGAATAACTATGGCTATGCGCAAACGACCGCCGGCGCATTCGCTGAGGACACATGGAAGGTCTCACACAGCCTGACGGTCAATTATGGTATTCGCTACGATAACTACGGCAATGCCTATCCGTCCCTTGCCGGAACTGGCCTGTCCAACTTCCACCTGGGTTCAGGCTCAACCTTCCAGGAGAGGGTTGCCAATGGCGTGATGACTCCGCAGAGCCATACGTTCGCGCATGACATGAATTACGTGTTCAGTCCCCGTGGGGGATTCGCCTATGCTCCCGGAGACAGCGGCAAGTGGCTTATGCACGGCGGCATCGGTTTGTTCCACGACTACTTCACCTTGGGAAATTCCGAGAACGGCTTGAGCGCAAACCCGCCGGGATTCGTAAGGCCCACGTTCTTCAACGACGGCTCCACCGCTGCTCCTGTCTTTGGATATGGAACGCAGAATACCTATCCGTTCGGCTATACCTATCCCGCATTTCAGGGGCAGCCGCTTGATGCAAAGGGCGGAATCGTCGGGTCCCAGATCGGTGTAGGCGGCGTTGATGGACATCTTAAGAGCCCCTTTACCATCAACTACTCCCTCGCAGTGGATCGCCAGGTGACACCGGATTTCGTCGTAAGCCTCGGCTACGTCGGATCTCACTCCGGAAATCTGATTGCGGGCGGTGGCAATACTGGAGCCACCTCCTATGGAAATGACGTGAACGCCTATGCCGGCGATCTGATTCAGCACATTCACTGTACCGAATCGGGTACAGAAAACACGTGTAAGGGAACGCAGACCCGCCTCAACACTAGCTTCGGGAACATTAACTATGCCTTCAACTCTGCCGTAGGAAACTACAATGGCCTTATCGCCTCCGCGAGAGGAAGATTTGCCCGGCGCGGCTTCCTCACGACTTCTTACACCTTCGGCCACTCGCTGGACGATTGGCAGAACTATCCGGTCGGATATCCAACCAACCAGTTTTATGCCAACTCGCCCTATGACGTGCGTCACCGGTTCTCGCTCGGCGTCTCTTATGAACTTCCGGGCGCACAACTGAGCAATGGGTTCGCCCGGCGTGCTCTTGGAGGATGGACGCTCTCGGCAGCTTCGGTGCTGCAATCGGGCACGCCGTTCACTGTCTTCACCGGCGGGGCGTTCTCCGCGCAGCTTATCAATACTAACCTTGCTCCGACCCCGGATAATCTCACGTTTGCTCCCGGCAGTGGCGACTTCAATGCCGATGGAAATAATAACGATTACCCAAGCGTCACATCCTACAAACAAAGCCACAACAGAAGCGATTATCACAGTGGCCGCGGCATATTGCCGGAATGCCCCGGTGGAGCGCTGCCTTGCGGCAACTTTGCCGTACCGGCCATTGGGACAGAAGGTAATGAGATGCCCAACCAGTTCCGCAATCCCGGCTACGCTGATGTGGATTTCACGTTGAAGAAGGTGACATCCATTACTGAGCGAATCAATCTCGAACTTCGTCTCGACACGTTCAATCTCTTCAATCGGGTGAACTACCAGGGCGTAGATACGAACCTGCAGGATGGAAACTTTGCTCAAAGCACAAGTACCTATCCGGCAAGGAACATGTTGCTTGGTGGTCGCCTCAACTTCTAAGCAGCGATGGACGCAAGCGCCTAATCAACGTTTGCGTCCGCTTTTTGTCAGGCGATCATCTAAATCAGTGATGTAACCAACCCTCAGAGATGCGGGTGCCGGAGAACTATGTCCACGATGGAACGACGCTCATTCCTTAAGCTGCTGGCCGCAGCCGGTTTCACGTCCACGTTGGACCCAGTCCTTCTCCACGCGCAACATTCAGCGAAACAAAAGGGGACATACGCGCCTGCAACCATCGTCAATGAATACGATGAATTTCTTCCCGGCGAACGGGCCGCTCTCGCGACTCCGCCTGCGATTGTGGAGACCACTCCCACTGGCGTCCATCTCCAGTCTGGCTCAAATAGCCGTCCCCTGATCGTGGGAGAGTCGGTCGACGGCTGGCGTCTGCTCGCCGTCATCGGCATCAACGGCACGCCAACCGCAGTATTCGAAAAGCACGTCACTCATCGCGGAGCCATCGCCTATGTCACCGCCGATCGCGGAACCATCGCGCTCATACCGAAAGGCATCGGCGACCTTGCGAAGATCCGTCCGCGGCAGATCGCCGCGCCTGCGGACGTGCAACTGCGGCGTGTCGCACAATATATCCCCGGTCCCGATACACCGGGCGACTACATCCTGAACTCCAGTGAGGACCCGAGCTACGAAAACGTTGCCGCTCTCGGCCCGGAGTACATCGGCTGGACCCTTGTTGCCAACGAGCAGAGCGGGCCGATGCGTTCGCTCTTCCTCGATCCAGACGGCACCTCGCGCGAACTGAACAACGATCCTCCACAGGCCTCGTGGGCGCCCGATGAGCTAAGTCCGGTCTTCGATCCCAAGAGCTTCTTGCCCAGCGATAACGTCTACCTCTGGGGCTATGAGAAAGGCTTCAGCAAGCGAACGCTCCTCGGCGGCTATGCTCCGGTTGCGGATACCGGCGTATGGAATCAGCAGCACCAGTGCGGGTATGAGGCGATGGTGCTGCTTCCGGACGGTGCAGATGCAAGTCCTATCGGGCGTGTCCGCATCATGATTCCCGAAGACCAGATCACGCCCGGAATGAACGTCTATCGTGATGGTCAGAACCGCGCCTTTGTTGACCGCTACATGAATGGGAACGCGCACACTTTCTTTGATGCGCTAGCGGGCATCTGGAACCGATGGAACACCTTCTTCGAGGAATCGATGCCCGTGAGCATTCCTGACCAGTGGCTGCTCGATAGCGCGCGCGCTGGAATTATGCTGTCGCGATGCAGCTACCGCGGGCTGGAGCCGACTTATCAGGTTGGTGAGGGAGCCTATACCAAGATTCCGGAGCGCAGTCACGCTCTCTTTCCCGTCGCGCAGTACGAATTCATTTGGGCGCAGCAGCTTTGGAACCTCACCCCATCCAGCGACGAATATTTCCAGTTCTATCTGGATAAATACGTGATGCCCGACGGCAACTTCCTCTACAACGTGCAGGACCAGACCGAGGCGCCGCTGAATGTCGGCCTGTTTCTCGCAAACTCGGCGCGGGGATATTTCTATCGGCGCGATCTCCCGGTGTTTCTGGCGAGATTGCCTATCCTGCGACGAATGGCCGATTATGTCCTTCGCCGGTACGAGTACTCCAAGCAGAGATTCGCTCCCAGCGATCCGCACTATGGCCTGATCTGGGGATCGCCGGAGGCGGACCTTGGCGATCCACACAACGATTTTCCCGATTCGCATCCGTTCTACTATCAGAATGCCGTCGGAGTATGGCGAGGCATGCACGAGCACGCGCTCGCCCTCACGGCTGCGGCCGTTGTCGATCCGACGCTCTCAGCGGAGGCGGCACGCTTCACCGGAATTGCTGCGGAGATGCGGACCAACATTCAGCGGTCGCTGCAAACGACAATTGCGGCAATGAGTCCGGAGATGAAGGCAGCAGGTATTACCCCCTTTACTCCAGAAGATACACACCGCGACCCAAAACATCTTCTGAGTTATGAAAACCACCGCTTCATGCAGGACTGGTTCCTCGCCGACTGGGGCGACCAGGTGCTCGACCTCGGTCACTTAAAGCATCGAGCGGTTGCTGGAATGCAACTGGTTGGCCTGCACATCGATGGCGGCGAGCAGAGGACGTCCAACTTCATGGAGCATGGAACGCTGGCCGTCAAAATTCGTCAGGACGACTACCGTTCGTTTCTGCTCACACTCTATGGCCTCGTCTGTTATGCGGCCGATTCGGGCAATCGCTATTCGCCCGAAGACGCGCTGATTCCGGCAGGCTATGCGGGCGAGGGCAACAAATATGGATGGTCTGCGGTTGTCAACTCCGTGCTGCAACCCACGCTCGGTCTCCGCTGGCTGCTCTGTTATGAAGAGAGTGACGCGGATGTCTGCCATCTGCAGAAAGCTGCTCCCAAACACTGGTTCAAAGCAGGGGAGAAGATTTCCGTCGAGCGCTGTCCGACGCGCTTTGGTACGCTCGGTTGGCAGACCGAAGCTCTTCCTGGCCGGCAGTGGCGCGTCATGCTTAACCTGCCAGCAAACTTCAACTGCACGCTCAAGATCTATATCCGCCCAGCGGATGGGCAATCCATCACGACCGCTTCCGTCGGCCAGGTTGAGAAAAACTGTGTCACGCTCACCCGCGAGGTTTTAGCCAACCAACGCACGATCGAGATTAAGGTAGGGTGACCAATCGACCTGCGTTGGCAGCTTCCTCCCTCATAAATAGGTTCCTGTCTATCAGCCGGGCATGCCTGCGAATAGGCTTGATCTTTCATTAGAGGAGGGAGCTTATAGCTCGATCGGCTCACCCCGTGAGAATGTCCTGTCTAGCTGCATCGGCGACATTGTTACAATGAGAATTGCGGTATTTTGTGCGCCTTTGCACCGGTAAGTGAGGGAAATGCTTCGATTTTCGACAGCGGGAGAGAGCCACGGCGAGAGCCTCGTGGCCATGGTAAGCGGAATGCCAGCAGGCGTTCCCGTCGATCTGGAGTTTGTGAATCGTGAGCTTTGGCGTCGCCAGAAGGGCTACGGGCGCGGTGGGCGCATGCGGATCGAACGCGATACGGCCCATGTCCTCAGCGGCGTTCGTCACGGCAAGACCATTGGTTCACCTATCGCCATGACGCTGGCCAACAACGACTGGAAGAACTGGACCGAGATTCTTCCGGTCGAAGAAGGCGACCCGGCCAAGCACAAAGCCGTTGCCTCGCCCCGGCCAGGCCATGCTGACCTCGCCGGCGCTCTCAAATACGACTTTAAGGATGCCCGCTATGTTCTGGAGCGGGCTAGCGCCCGCGAAAGCGCCGCCCGGGTCGCCTCCGGAGCATTTGCGAAGCTGCTGCTCAAGGAACTAGGTGTCGGCGTCGCCAGTCACGTTATCCGCGTGGGCAAGGCGGAACTCTCCCGCCCCGCGCAGTGGGACGAGATCGTCGCACTACAGGCGAAAGATGAGGTCCTGCTCAACTGCGTCGACCCAGAGAGCGAAGCCGCGATGAAGGCCGAAGTCGATGCCGTTCTGCGCACCGGCGACACCATCGGCGGCGTCTTCGAGGTCATCGTCCACGGACTCCCTCCCGGTGTCGGCACACATGCCAATTGGGACGAGCGGATGGATGGCCTGCTCGCACAGGCTGTGATGAGCCTGCAGGCAGTCAAGGCAGTCGAGATCGGGCGCGGAGTAACTGCTGCGGAATCTTTGGGTTCAACGGTTCACGATGCCATAGGTTATGAGGGCGATGGCGGCTTCACCAAATTCTCCCGCGAGCAGAACAACGCCGGCGGCATCGAAGGCGGCATCTCCAACGGCGAAGACATCGTGGTGCGCGGTTATCTCAAACCCATCTCGACACTGCGGCGGCCGCTCGCATCGGTCAGCTTCGAAACCCGCGAGCCGGTCAAGGCAGCCTATGAGCGCAGCGACGTCTGTGTTGTCCCTGCGGCTGGCGTAGCCGCGGAGGCCATGGTCGCGTTGGCCATTGCGCGCCTCGTTATCGAAAAGTTTGGCGGCGATTCCTTGCGAGAGATGCAGCGGAATTTCAATGGCTATTGTGAGCAGATTCGAGCGTACTGAAGTGGGCCAATCAATGGGAAAGATACATGACGTCGTAAAGTGGCCGGATCCCGTGCTGGCAAAGCGCGGCGAAGACGTAACCGTGTTCGATGCAAAGCTCAAGCAGCTGGTCGATGAGATGTTCGAGTCGATGTATGCCGCTCAGGGCATTGGGCTGGCCGCGCCGCAGATCGGTCTCTCGCAGCGGCTCACGGTGATCGATTGCAGCTTCAAAAAGAACCCCGACGAGAAGGTCGTACTCATCAATCCTGAAATTATCGAGCGCAAAGGCAAGCAGGTTGAAGAAGAAGGCTGCCTCAGCCTGCCGGAGATTCGCGAAAAAGTCAGCCGCGCCGCGTGGGTCAAGGTACGCGCGCAGGATGTCGAAGGAAATCCCATCGAACTGGAAGGCGAAGAGCTTCTGGCCCGAGCCATTCAGCACGAGATCGATCATCTGGATGGCATCCTCTTTATCGACCGCCTCAGCCGCCTCAAGCGCGATCTTGCCATTCGCAAGATCAAGAAGATGCAAAAGAACGGTGAGTGGTAAAGATTCCGTAGCTTCGTCGCTCCTCGCCTCAATTGCTCGTAAGAGGTGAAGATTTTTAGCTTTATCGTTGCTTTTTCAAATCGGTGCTATCGGTGCAGATCGGTGTTAAGCCTTCAGAGGTAAAATTCAGCCTTGAAACTCGTCTTCTGCGGCACTCCTCAATTCGCTGTTCCCACCCTCGAAGCGGTCATAGCCGCTGGGCACGAGGTGGCTCTTGTGGTCACGCAGCCTGACCGTGCCGCAGGACGCGGTATGGAGATGCAGCCGCCTCCGGTAAAACGCATTGCGCTCGCGCATGGAATCCCGGTTGTGCAGCCGGAGAAGATCAAGAACAACTTCGAATTCCGCACGCAACTGGAAGACATTCGTCCCGAAGCCATTCTCGTTGTGGCGTACGGGCGCATTATCCCGCAGTGGATGCTCGATCTTCCTCCGCACGGAAACATCAATCTGCATGGCTCTCTACTTCCAACATATCGAGGAGCCGCTCCTATTCAGTGGGCCATCGCGAATGGAGAAAATATCACCGGCGTAACCACCATGCGGCTCGATGCCGGGCTCGACACCGGCGATCTGCTGCTGGCGAAGGTTGTTCCCATCGGTCAGGAAGAGACCGCAATCGACGTGTATGAATGCCTAGCTGTCGCGGGCGCAGAACTGATGGTCAAGACGCTCTGCGGTCTCGCTGACAAGTCGCTCTTCTGCCAGCCGCAGGACCATTCCCTGGCTACCCTGGCGCCTATTCTGACGCGGGAAGATGGACGCATCGACTTCACGCGCATGGCCCATAATATCTACGACCGCTGGCGCGGCTTCCAGCCCTGGCCGGGAGCGCACACCACCTTCCGCGGCAAAAAGCTGATCGTTCATAGAATGCACACCGTGAAACATCCAGTCAGCGGCGAACCGGGAGCGCTTGCCATTCAGGACGAAGCGATAACGGCAGTCTGCGGGAGCGGCACCGCTATCGTCCTCGATGAGGTACAGATCGAAGGTAAACGGCGCATGAGCGCAGCCGAATTCCTGAACGGCTATCAGATTAAGAGCGGCGAACAATTGGGACTATGAAGAAGCAGCCCCTTTCCTCTCATGTTCCGCAAAAGAAGCGTGCTCCGGCGATGAAGCGTCCAGCTTCCGCCGGACCCACGGCATCAGCCGAAGCTGCTATAGGCAAAATCGCCCCAGCAAGGCTCGCCGCCTTCGAGATGCTGACGCTGATCG
>Ga0207678_10001117_pt1 | contig 24591 bp, 15 predicted proteins | sample KBSC63metaG_FD_184319 | JGI IMG/M metagenome (GOLD analysis project Ga0207678, IMG submission 184319) | Corn rhizosphere microbial communities from Kellogg Biological Station, Michigan, USA - KBS C6-3 metaG (SPAdes) (version 2) | ecosystem: Host-associated > Plants > Roots > Rhizosphere > Soil ... | reverse complement strand
AAGGGGAAGTTCGAAGCTGCTGGTATCGAATATCAGCATCGCCTGATCGACGACATGGTCGCGTCCGCGCTGAAGTGGAGCGGCAAGTTCGTCTGGGCGTGCAAGAATTACGACGGCGACGTCCAGTCCGACCAGGTCGCACAGGGTTTCGGCTCACTCGGCCTGATGACCTCGGTGCTGATGACGCCCGACGGGAAAACGGTCGAGGCGGAAGCGGCGCACGGCACCGTCACCCGTCATTACCGCATGCACCAGCAGGGCAAGGCGACCTCGACCAACCCGATCGCGTCGATCTTCGCCTGGACCCGCGGCCTGATCTACCGCGGCAAGTTCGACGACACGCCCGACGTGGTGCGCTTCGCCGAGACGCTCGAGCGGGTGTGCATCGAGACCGTCGAAGCCGGGCAGATGACCAAGGATCTCGCGCTACTGGTCGGTCCCGAGCAGGCGTGGATGACGACTGAGCAATTCTTCGAGGCGATCGTCCACAACCTCGAGGCGGCAATGACTCAGGAACCGGTCAGCGCCTGAGGCCGGCGTCGGGCGAGCGGATATGCTCGCGCCGGACTCCGAGGCCGACCAGACGCGCCGGGATCCGTCTCAGGACCGGGAAGCGCTGGAACAACCTTAGCGGCAGCGGCACCTTGCTCAGCACCGCGCGGCGCAGCACCAGCGGCGTGAGCACGCGGTCGTGCACCGCCTTTTGCGCCGCCTGGATGACTCGCGTCGGGAACAGCCGCCGCTCCTGGACCCGCTTCAGCAGCGTATCGGGGTCTTTCCCGGCCGCTAGCGGCCCTGCGAGGATATTCGCGGCGGCGACCGCGTCCTGGACGGCGAGGTTGATCCCCACCCCGCCGACTGGCGACATCGCATGGGCAGCATCGCCGATCGCGAGCAGGCCCGGCCGCCACCAGCGCTCGAGCCGGTCGAGCGAGACCGACAGCAATTTGACTTGCTCCCAGTCCTGCAGCGTACCGACCGCGCCGGACAGCTCCGGCGCGGCCTTGGCGACGTCGGAGCGAAAGGCTGCAATTCCGGCGGTCCGGATCTCCTCCGCTGCGCCCTTGGGAACGACGTAAGCGCATTGCCAGTAATCGCCGCGGTCGATCTCGACGACCAAAGTGCCAGCTCCGAACGTGCCGCCGGTCTCGTTGGTGGGAGTCGGCTGCTTCGGCAGCCGGAACCACAGCACGTCGATCGGCGCGCCGAGGTCCTTACGCGGCAGGCCGGCGCGGTCGCGCAGCACCGATCCGCGGCCATCGGCGGCAAGGACGAGCCGCGCGCGAATCTCTTCACCGTCGCTCAGCCTGACGCCCGCCACGCGCCTGTTCTCGATCAGCAGGTCGACGGCTTCGGCCTCCATGCGCAGGCTGAACCCCGGATAATGCTTCGCCTCGTCGGCCAGGAAATCGAGGAATTCCCACTGCGGCATCATCGCGACGAACCGGCTTTCGACCGGCAAGTGGCTCAAGTCGGCGATGGTGATCATCTCATTCGCGACCCGCGCCGTCAGCGTTCGCACCTCGTCGTGCGGGCGCTTGAGGAACTCGTCGATCAGCCCGAGCTCGCGCAGCAGCTCGAGCGTCGACGGGTGGACCGTGTCGCCACGGAAGTCGCGGAAGAAGTCGGCGTGCTTCTCCAGCACCTGAACCCGGCAGCCGGCGCGCGCGAACAGCAGGCCGGCCATCATCCCGGCAGGACCACCGCCGACGACGATCAGGTCGAGATCGGACGCCATGACGTCACTCCATAGCCCGGGCGAACGCCGTGACAAGCGCCGGAGCCGCTGGCACAACGCGGCGCATGGCGGGCGAAGCACCGATGGGCGGTCATGGCCTCAGCGACGCGCTGACCATCCTCGGCGCGGCCGGGATCGTCATCCCCGCCTTCGCCCGCTTGAAAATCTCGCCAGTCATCGGGTTCATCATCGTCGGCGTGATCGCCGGGCCGTACGCGCTGGGCGCGCTCGCGCCGACGCATCCCTGGCTCCATGCCTTCTCGATCAGCGATCCGCACGGAATCGAGCCGTTCGCCGAGCTCGGCATCATCCTGCTGCTGTTCTCGGCCGGCCTGCACATCAATTTCCGTCGCTTGAGGACCATGCGGCGGGCGGTGTTCGGCGTTGGCGCCGCGGAGCTGGCGGCCTGCGCGGTTCTGATCGGCGCGGGATTGCTTGGCTTTGGCTCGTCGCCGTCAGTGTCGATCGCGCTTGGGCTAGCGCTTGCCTTGTCGTCGACCGCCCTGGTCCTGCCGATCACCGGCCTCGACAGTGCGGTCGGGAAATCGGCGTTCGGAATGCTGCTGTTCGAGGACCTCGCGCTGGTCCCGATGCTGTTCCTGATCGAGCTGATCGGCGGGCACGCCGAGACCGGCGAGTTCATCCGTACCGCGTTGCTCGGGCTGCTGGTCGTGGCCGTGATGCTGGCCTTGGGCCGGTTCGTCCTGCCGATGCTGTTCGCCCAAGCGGCGCGGACCAAGAATCCGGAGCTGTTCCTCGCGATCAGCCTGCTGACCGTGATCCTGGCAAGCCTCGCGACGAGCACCGTCGGCCTGTCGCCGATCCTCGGCGCGCTGATCGCCGGAATCCTCATTGCCGAGACCGATTACAGCGCCGAGGTCGAAGCGATCACGACTCCGCTCGCCGGGCTGGCGCTCGGCATCTTCCTCATCACCGTGGGCATGCGAATCGACCTGCCTGCCCTCGCCGCCAACTGGCCGATGATCATCGGCGCGGCGGTTGCGGTGCTGGTAGTGAAGGCGGTGGTCACTGCGGGACTGCTCCGGGCGCTGGGCATCCGAGCCGCGGTCGCCGTGGAAACCGGCGTGGTGATGGCGAGCCCGTCGGAAACCAGCTTGATCGTCATTGGCGCGGCCGCCGCGGCGCGGATCGTCTCGGCCGACGAGGCCGGCTTCTGGACTACCGTCACCGCGATCGGCCTCACGGTCACACCGGTGCTCGCCGCAGCCGGACGCCGGATGGGCCGCCGCGTGGAACATGAAGGCGCGGTCGACGCGCTGCCCTCGGGCAAGGGGCAGACGGTGATCTTCGGCTTCGGCCGGGTGGGCCACATGGTCGCGGACATGCTCGCTGCCCACAACAAGCCCTATCTAGCGGTCGACAGCGACGTGGATGGGGTCCGGGCGGCGCGGGAGGCGGGCTACAATGTGTTGTTCGGCGACGTTCGGCGGCCAGAGCTCACCGACAAGCTCCAGCTCGGCCATGCGGCGGCGTTGGTGCTGACGATGGACGACCCCGTGCTGGTTGCCCGGATCGCGCGGCGCGTGCGAGGCTGGGTCCCGGACCTGCCGATCATCGCCCGGGCCCGCGATACCGACCATGCCGCCCAGCTCTACAAGGCGGGCGTGACCGACGCGGTCCCGGAGACGCTCGAAGCGTCGCTGCAACTGGCCGAAGCGGTGCTGGTCGACGTCGGCGCGCCGATGGGACCGGTGATCGCCTCGATCCACGAGAAGCGGTCCGAGCTTCGCGGGGAGATCATGGCCGACGCGAACCTCGAGAGCGAACCGCGGCTCGGCCGGCGCCGCTAGCGCGACGGCCAGGCGTCCTTTGCGAGCTCGGGCAGCCGGCAAAACTCCTCCGGCGAGAGCAGCACTTCGAGCCTGTCTTCGCCCATCCGCGCCCTGGACCAGGGCAGCCGCCGCAGCGTTTCGCCGACACCGGCAACTCCGCCCTGCGAGGCGACGACATAAGCGATCCGGCCGCTCGATCGGCCGGCCATCGCATCGATGCACGTGCCGACCGGCTCGCCACGGCACAGGATTTCGCCGCGCGTGAGCAGCGAAACCGGAAACAGCGCCTCGCCCGGGGTTTCCTCGCTCGCTTCGGCTGCCGCGCGAGCTCCCTCTTCAACGCGCGTCTGGCGCCCGAGCCAGCGCCAGATGCCGAACAGATCGAGCGCGGTCAGGACGACGTTGGTCCACATCAGCGCCGGCTGGCCGGTCCAAGCGCCGACGGCGACCCAGCACAAGGCGCCTACAGTGAAGACGACGAAGCCGTAGCCCGTCACCCTGGATCCAAGATTGGAAGCGGTCATGAAAGCCGCGGTGACGGTCGCTACGGTCGCGATCCACGAGACGATTTCAGCCATGGCGCGGCAATGCGCGGCGCCGGGGATGGTTCAGATTTCGACTTGGCTGCCGAGCTCGACGACGCGGTTGGTCGGGAGCTTGAAGAATTCCATCGCGCTCACCGAATTGCGCAGCATCCAGGCGAACAATCGCTCGCGCCAGATCGCCATGCCCGGGCGCTTGGTCGAGGCGATCAGAGTTTGGCGGGCGAGGAAGAAGCTCGTGTCCATCATCTTCGCCCGCGGGCCGCAGCCCTGAAGGCCGGTCAGCGCGCTCGGAACGTCGATCTCGTCCATGAACCCGTAGCGCAGCACCACGCGGTAGAAGCCGGCGCCATAATCGTGGAAGTCCAGACGCTTTTCTAGCGGGACGTAGGGCACGTCCTCGATCCGCACGGTCAGCAGGAACACTCGCTCGTGAAGCACCTTGTTGTGCTTGAGATTGTGCAGCAGCGCGTGCGGCACGCCGCTCGCCGAGCTGGTCATGAACACCGCCGTCCCCGGAACGCGCGCCGCGCTCGGCGCCGCCGACTTGATGAAAATCTCCATTGGCAGGCTGGCTTCGTTCATGCGGTCGATCATCAGCTGCCGGCCCTTCGCCCAGGTGGTGAGGAAGGTGAAGGCGATGCCGCCGACCAGCAACGGGAACCAGCCACCCGCCGGGATCTTCAGCAGGTTCGCGGCCAGATAGGTGAAATCGACCGTGAAGAAGAGCATCAGCAGCCCGGCAACCACGAACCTGTTCCAGTTCCACATCTGCCGCAGGACCACGGCGATGAGCACGCTGTCGATCAGCATCGCGCCGACGACCGCGATGCCGTACGCGCCGGTCAGGGCCGACGAGCTGCGGAAACTGACTACCAGCAGCAGCACCATGACCATCAGCGCCCAGTTGACCAGCGGGATGTAGATCTGACCGGCGGTGCTTTCGCTGGTGTGGGTGATACGCAGGCGCGGAACGAAACCGAGCTGGATCGCCTGCTGGGTGACCGAGAAGGCGCCTGAGATGACCGCCTGACTAGCGATGATGGCGGCTGCGGTTGAGAGCAGCACGAGCGGCAGGCGGAACGCGTCCGAGGCCATGTAGAAGAACGGGTCCTTCACCTGCTTCAGGGCGGTAGCGGTGTCGGCGGAGAGGATCATGGCGCCCTGGCCGAGATAGTTCAGCAAGAGCGCGGGGAGCACGAAGTAGATCCAGGAGACCCGGATCGGTTTGCGGCCGAAGTGTCCCATATCGGCGTACAAGGCTTCGGCGCCCGTCACCGCCAGCACGACCGAGCCGAGGGCGACGAACGCCCGAACGAAATCCGACGCGAAGAAGTAGATGGCGTTCAGCGGATTGAGCATCGCCAGGATGACCGACGGCTTGTCGAGGATGTGGATCACGCCGAGCACCGATAGCGTCAGGAAGTAGACGATCATCACCGGGCCGAACATCAGCCCGACCCGCGCGGTGCCGCGCGCCTGGATCAGGAACAGGCCAATGATGATTGCAACCGCGATCGGGATGACGAACGAGCCGAAGACGGGATTGACCGTAGTCAGGCCCTCGACCGCGCCGAGCACCGTGACCGCCGGCGTGATCATCGAATCGCCGTAGAACAGAGCGGTTGCGAAGACGCCGAGCATCACCACCCCCTTGGTCCATTTCTTCTTGCCGGACAGCGTTCGGTTGATCAGCGCCAGCAGCGCGAGGCTGCCCCCCTCCCCCTTGTTGTCGGCGCGCATGATGATGGTGACATACTTCAGCGTCACGATGATCATCATCGACCAGAAGATGAGGCTCAAGACCCCGAAGATGTGGAGCTGGTCGACCTTGAGGACATGGTGGCCGGCGAAGGTCTCGCGAAAGGCGTAGATCGGCGACGTGCCGATGTCGCCGTAGACGATGCCGATCGCGCCGATGACCAGCTTGTACAGCGGCCCCTGGGCATGGCCGTGCGAAGCATCGGTGGGCGCGTCGGCCTCGGCGCCACCAGTCGCGGTAATGTTCATGTCTCGAGAAACTGCCTGGACAGACTGCGGCTTCGCATCCTTAGCGCCGGAGCCGACTCCCTCGGTCGCGGGCGGACCCGGTTAGCACTGCTGTTCCGGCGCTGCAATCGCGCGGGACAGAGCCGAAAAGCCCGTCTATAGGCCCGCCCAACCACCATAGTCGGAGCCAACGAATAAATGCGTATCGGGGTGCCAAAGGAGATCAAGGTCCATGAATATCGGGTCGGCCTGACCCCGGCGTCGGTCGCCGAGCTGGTCGCCCATGGACATGAAGTGGTGGTCGAGACCAAAGCCGGCAACGGCATCGATTGCCCCGACAGCGCCTATGAAAAGGCCGGCGCGACCATCCTCCCCGACGCTGCGACGGTATTCGAGGCGGCGGACATGATCGTGAAGGTCAAGGAACCGCAGCAGCCGGAGATCGCGCTGCTCGAGCCGCGCCACATCCTCTTCACTTACCTCCACCTCGCCGCCGACAAGCCGCAGGCCGAGGGGCTGATGAAGTCCGGCGCGACCTGCATCGCCTACGAGACGGTGACCGCGCGCAACGGCTCGCTTCCGCTGCTGAAGCCGATGAGCGAGGTCGCTGGCCGGATGTCGGTCCAGGTCGGCGCCCATTATCTCGAGAAGGAGCAGGGCGGTCGCGGCGTGCTCCTCGGCGGCGTGCCGGGCGTCGCCCCGGCCAAGGTCGCGATCCTCGGCGGCGGAGTCTCGGGCGTGAACGCGGCGCAGATGGCGACGGGAATGCGCGCCGACGTCACGATCTATGACATCAACAACGATCGCCTGGCCGAGCTCGACATGTTCTTCTCGAGCCAGATCAAGACCGCCTACGCGTCGCGCGCGGCCATCGCCAATGCGGTCAAGGAAGCCGAGCTGGTGATCGGCGCCGTGCTGGTGCCCGGCGCCGCTGCCCCGAAGCTGGTCACGCGCGAGATGCTGAAGACGATGAAGCGCGGATCGGTCCTCGTCGACATCGCGATCGACCAGGGCGGCTGCTTCGAGACCAGCCACCCGACGACCCATGCCGACCCGGTCTACGAGGTCGACGGGATCATCCATTATTGCGTCGCCAACATGCCCGGCGCAGTCGCCCGGACCAGCGCCTTCGCGCTCAACAATGCGACCCTGCCCTTCGCGCTCAAGATCGCCAATCTCGGCGCGGAGGAAGCGATGAAGCAGGACCCGAACCTCGCCGCCGGGCTCAACGTCTCGGGCGGCAAGATTCGCCACCAGGCCGTGGCTGAAGCGCTCGACCTCCCCTACGATCCAGCCTGAGCGTGCGGCGCTGGGGGCTCTTCGCGGCCCTTGCGGCCAGCTTTGCGGTTCCGGTGGCCGCGGCGCCGTTCGATACCGCGCCGTGGCTCGCTGACCTCGAGCAGGCGCGGCAGGCGTTCCATGCCAAATATGCCAATTGGGACTGGCTCGAAGGCGAACGCGAGGTCAAAATCGACCCGCTGTTCGACAGCCTCGCCCAGCGGATGCAGCGCGCCCAGAACCAAGCGCAGGCGATGGCGGTGTTCGATCGGCTGGTCCGCCGCACTCGCGACGGGCATGTCGAAATCCGCTGGCCGGAGCCCGCGCCCGCAGCGAGCCCGCCATCTCAACCTTCGGACCTGTGCTCGAAGCTCGGCTATGACGCCCGGCAGAACGGGCCGGGAACGGCCCAGACGCTGCCCGGGTACGCGCCGCTGCCGTCGACCGGAAATTCGTTCGAAGCGGGAACCGTCGACGTGGCCGGAGCCAGGCTCGGCGTCGTGCGCATCGGCATCTTCCAGCCGCAAGGCTATCCGACGCTGTGCCAGGCTGCGGTCCGCGAACTGGCCATTCCAACCGACAAGCCGTGCGACGAGACCTGCGAGGACAGGATCGTCACCCTCGCCTATCGCCGGCTGACCGAAGGGCTGGAACAGCGCGCGCGGGAATTGAAGGCTGCGGGCGCGACCGCGCTTCTGATCGACATCTCGAACAACGGCGGAGGTTCCGAATGGGCCGAAGCCGCCGCCCGCATCTTCTCGGGCAAGACACTCACGTCCGAAAAGCGCGGTTTCGTTCGCGGCGACCATTGGGCGAAGCTGTGGCGCGAGCTCGGCGGCGACCTGCGCGAGCATGCCAAATCAGCCTCGTCGGCGGATCGGCAACGGCTGCTCGCCTGGGCTGCTGAGGCCGACGCCGCGGCGCGCCAGGCCGAGACGCCCTGCACGTTGGGACAGCCGACCTGCATGCGGCTGGGGACCGCCGGTTTCTCGACCGGTCTCGTTGGCGCGGCTCCGTCCGGCGCGTTCGCGGGCAAGGACTGGGGCGTCCTCGTCTTCAGCCCCGCCCAATTCCCCTACCACGACGGCGTTTGGGACGGCCCGCTGATCGTCCTGGTCGACCAGGAGACGTGGTCCGCCGCCGAGGAATTCGCGGCCGTGCTGCAGGACAACAAGGCGGCGATCGTGATCGGATCGCGCACCGGCGGCGCCGGCTGCGGGCACACCAACGGCGGCACTCCGACGACACTGACGAACAGTGGCGCGGTGCTCGAGTTGCCGGACTGTGTTCGCGTCCGTGCCGACGGCTCCAACGAAGTCCGCGGAATCATCCCCGACGTGCCGGTCGCGTTACGTGCGGATGACGGACGAGCGCTGCGGGCAAAGCTGGTTTCCGAGCGCCTCGGCGAGGCCATCGCCCAAGCCCGCGCCTTGAACTCGCGGAATTAAGCGGCGGCGGACTGGATCGCCGATTCGATCCACTGCTGAATCTGGCTGCGCGGCGCCGCGCCGACCTTCTGGGCGATCGGCTGGCCGCCCTTGAACAGCAGCATCGTCGGGATGCCGCGGACGCCATAGCGGGTCGGTGTGTCGGGGTTCTCGTCGATGTTGAGCTTGGCGACGGTGATCTTGTCGCCGAGCTCGTTCGAAATCTCTTCGAGCGCCGGTGCGATCATCCGGCACGGCCCGCACCATTCCGCCCAGAAATCTACGAGGACGGGTCCGTCGGCGCCGAGCACGTCGGACGAAAAGCTCTGGTCGGTGACGGTCTTGGTGGCCATGGCGAGCGCTCTCCTTGAAAGGTTAACGGCCATATGGGCGTTCCCCTGCCCGCGCTCAAGACATGAGTTCGATGAGTTTCGGGCCCGCCGTGTAGAGCAACGCAGCCCTGATCGTGCGGCCGGGGAAGATCACCGCCAGAGCCTCCGAATAGGCCGCCATCTGCGCGCGATGCGAGGCTGGAATCGACTCGGCGCTGTCGGGCACGCGGCCGGTCTTGAAGTCGATTACCAACACGCGCTCGTCCTCGACCAGGAGACGGTCGACCGTGCCGGCGATCACCCGGCCGTCCGGCAGCGTCGCAGCGAGCGGCGCCTCGCCGAGCGACTCCGGGCCGAACAAGGGCGCGAAATCCGGGTAGGACAGGACTTCGCACACATGCGCGGCGATGTCGGCCCGCTCGGCTGCGTCGCCCACGCCAGCCGACTGTTCAAGCCAGCGGATTGCACAATCCAGACGCGCGTCCGGCTCGACGCCGGCAAGTCGCTCGAGCAGCTGATGGATCAGCGAACCGCGCCGCGCCGCAGCGCGCATCGTCTCGCTTGGCGGAGGCGCAGTCTCGTCGTCTGCCGCGATCGCTGACGGTGCGAGCGGCCGCGGCGGGCGGTCTTCGACGGGCGCCGGGCGGCTCGCCCAGTCCGGCACCGCGATCGGCGGCAGCTCGACCCGGTCGCGCGCGCGCTTCGCCCGCGCCGAGGCCGTGCTCCCGTAACGCAGCCCGCCGCCGTCGATCGGCTCGCAAGCCATCGATCCCAGGGCCTGCTCGACGATCACGTGCCAGCTGTTGGCGGGGCGCGGATCGGCGCCGTCCTTGCGCTCCTTCGGCCGTACCCCGCTGACGATCAGCCGGTCCGCCGCGCGGGTGAGCGCGACGTAGAGCAGTCGCATATGCTCCTCGAGGTCGGTCTTTTCATTATCGAGGATGCGCTCCTCGAACGGCGGCGCGCGCTCTTCCTTCCGCGGCCGGAGCAAGGGCACGTCGCCGCCGCCGAGCGCCATGTCGATGGTAATCGGCCGCCGCCCCAATCGCACCGGATCGGCTGTGGCATCGGCGACGATGACCACGGGAGCCTCCAGCCCCTTGGCGCCGTGGACGGTCATCACCCGCACCTCGTTCGCGGGCTGGCCGGGATCGCGTTGGACATCGACCGTGCCGCGCGAGAACCAATCGAGGAAGCGGTCGAGCGACGCGATCTCGTTGCGTTCGAACTCCAGCGCGCTGTTCATCAGCTCGTCGATCGGGTCGCGGGCCGCGAGCCCAAGGCGCGAATAGAGCTTGCGGCGGCCCTGCATTGGGCCGGTGAGGATGGTCTCGAGGAACCGGGACGGGGGGGTGAAGTCGGCGATCCGCAGCAGTTCGGCCAGCGCCTGATGCGCCGCACCGAACTCGGCGGCGCGCTGCCGCAGCTCGCGCCACAACGAGCCTTTGCGGCCGTACGCGAGCGAGCGCAGCTGGTCCTGGTCCCACCCGATCAGCGGCGAGACGAGCAGGCAGGCGAGGCTCAAATCGTCGTCGGGCTGCACCGCGAACCGCACGGCAGCGAGCAGGTCCTGAACCACCAGCGGCTCGTGCAGGTGAAGGCGGTCGACCCCGGCCACGGGAACGCCGGCGGAGAACAGCCGCGCGACGATCAGCGAGGCGAGCTCGCCGCGGCTGCGCACCAGCACCAGGATGTCGCCCGGAGTCAGCGGCCGGTCGGTCGAGGCAAGGACCGGCGCCTCGTCGATCATCGCCTTGATCCGTCCGGCCAGATGCTCGGCGTAGCGGCGGTCGCGAAGGCTGATCCAGCGCTCCTCGCCTTCGTCCGAATCGTCGTCGAAGTTCTCGACCGCGAACGCCGGCCAAAGCTCGACCGAGCCGGGCCGGTCCTGGTGATGCGCGACGTGCCGCGGCGGCGGCTCGGCGAGCGCCAGCGCTCGGTGGCCGAGCGTGCCGATGACCGTGTCGATGACATCGAGCACTGGCTGCGCCGAGCGGAAGCTGGCAGCGATCGACAGGTCGCGGAACTCGCGCGCCCGCCGCTGATAGCTGAACAAGTCGTCGCCATCGCCGCCGCTGAGCGACTCGGCGCGGCGGCGGAAGTCGGCGCGCGCCTGGTGGAAGCGCTGCGGGTCGGTGCCCTGGAAGCCGTAGATCGCCTGCTTAAAGTCGCCGACCATGAACAAAGTGCGATGGCGCTGCTCGGCCTCGCTCGATCCGCTGAAATACTCGTCGACCAGCCGTTCGATGATCTCCCATTGCGCGGCGTTGGTGTCCTGCGCCTCGTCGACCAGGACATGGTCGATCCGGCGGTCGAGCTTGTAGCGGATCCAGTCGCCCATGCCGGCCTGGGCGAGCAGTCGCCGCGTCCAGTCGATCAGGTCGTTGAAGTCGGCCACACCGGCAGCCCGCTTGGCTTGCGCATAGGCGGCCGAAAACGCTTGGCCGGCGCGCAGTGCAGCAGCGATGTCGGACGCCAGTCGCGCGCCGTTTTGCACCCGCAGCAGGTCGCCGATCAGCACCGCGAGGCGGCCGGCATGCGCCTCGTAATGCGGCTCGGCCTTGGCCTGGCCCGCCGACACCCGGAGTGTGTTCTTGTCGGTCAGCACGACCTTGCGTAGATCGTCGAGGCGCACGGCGCGCTCGATGGGCGTCAGCGCAAGCCACGTCTCGATGACCTCGGCGTGGCCAATACCGGTCTGCGCGCCCCACCTGCGGTTGGCGTCGGCGACCGCCTTCAGCAGGTCGCAGTCGAACCCGCTGTCGCCGCATTGGTCGGCGATCAGCTGCTCCACCGATCCTTCGGGGAGATCCATCAATTTGCGCACCGCGGCTTCGATGCCGTCGGTGGGCCCAAGCGCCGTCATCGCTTCGCTCTTGCGCGCGCAGGCCTGCAGATATTCGACCGCGCCCGCTTCGCCGAGCCGGCGGCTCAGGCACTGGATGTCGGCGATCAGCGCGCGATCGTCGCGCTTCTCCGCGCCGGCGAGCAATTCGGCGAGTGTCCGGCGGACCAGCTCCTGCTCGGCCCGACCCTCGATCGGCCGGAAACCCGGCGCGATGTCCGCCTCGGCGGGAAACGCGGCGAGCAGGCCTTGGGCAAAGCTGTGAATCGTCTGGATCTTCAGCCCGCCCGGGCAATCCAGCACCCGCGCGAATAATTGGCGTGCTCTTCGGACGAGATCGTCATTCGGCGTTTCGCCCAGCGCCTCGAGATCGCGCCACAGGTCGGCGCGCTTCAACCGCACCCATGCCGCGAGCCTCGCGCCGATGCGGTTGGACATCTCCGCCGCCGCCGCCTTGGTGAAGGTCAGGCACAGGATCGATTCGGGCCGCGCACCCTGGAGCAGCAAGCGGAGCACGCGCGCGGTCAGAACCTGGGTCTTGCCAGTGCCTGCGGAAGCCGACAGCGCCGCATGCGCGACCGGATCGGAGGCCTTCGCCTGCTCGTTCTTGAGCGCCGGGAACGGGCGGAAACGCTTGCTCACGCGCCGCTCCTCGCAATAGAAGTCCGCGCATGACCGACCGCAAAGACGACGATTCCGACCGCGCCAGCGAGCAGCGGCGCAACAAGCTGGTCAAGGCCGGCGTAGCCGTCGGCATCGGCTCGGCCGCGATCGTCGCGGCGTTGCTCTACGCCTCCAAGGTTAAGAAGAAGCCGCGCCGATAGCATCATGCGCGGCCGTACCATTCCTCGAGCCGCATCAGCTGATCGTAGTCGCCATAAGGGGCATAGGCCGGGTTGAGCTTGGCGGTGAACGGCTCGTCGCCGGTCAGCCATCGCGCCGCCGCAGCCGCGAAATGCTTGTGGGCATGGACCAGGAACTCGCCCGGCTGCATGTCCTTGTCGGGCCGCATCAGCTTGCCGAACTTGCCCTTGTGGCGCGTCAGCGACCAATATTCGAACGCTTCCGGGTCGCCGGTCACGCCTTCGAAGCCGCCGGCGCGGCCGATCAGCCCGAGCAGGCCGAGCTGCAGCGCAAACCCTTGATCGACCGCCTTTTGCGTCGGCGGAGCACCGGTCTTGTAGTCGATCACGGCCAGCGCGCCGTCGGCGAGCCGATCGATGCGGTCGACGCGCCCGTGCACCGTCACTCCGGCGATCGGCGCCTCGCCCGTGGCTTCGGCGGTCAGCGGGCGGCGGCCTTCGGCGCGGTTGGCCCGCTCCTGTCCCGCGATCCAGTCGATCGCCTCGAGCAGTCGCGGCGCCCATAATGCGCGGACCATCGGATGAACCGCTTCGTGCCGGAGGAGCTCTTCGGCTCGCGGGCGCAGCTTGTCCGGGTCGCAGTCGTCGTGCTGCAGCCACTCCTGGAACACCTGGTGGACGGCTATACCCTTCCACCGCGCGGTGTGGTCGTCGTCGACCGCGTCGAGCGCACGCAGGTGAAGGATCGCCTGGGCGTAGAAGGCGAACGGGTCGGCATTCAGGCGATCGACCGCAGTGACCGAAATGCGCTCCGGCCGCTGCTCCTTGGGCGGGTTCGGCTGCGGCCGGGACACCGGTTTAGGCGGGCCCGGATCGTCGAGCGCGCGCACCAGCCGCTCGAGCGGAATGTCGCGCGGCAAGCCGCCGCTGATCGCGTTGAGCCTGAGCAGGAAGCGCGAAGCGACCGTCGGCGACCGCCCCTCGCGCCGCGCGCGGGTGATCAGCACTTCCGGCGCGCCAAGCGCGCTCGCGAAGTCGTGCGCGGCAAGCCCGATGCGAAACTCCAGACCAGGCAATCCGAGCTCGGCGCGGACCTTGGGCGGCAGCCATGGATCGGGCGCCGGCAGCGCCGGCCACACACCTTCGTTGAGCCCGCCGAGCACCATCAAATCGGCCCGCTGCAGCCGGGCTTCCAGCAAGCCCCAGATGAAGATGCGCGGGTGGCCGCCATATGGCAGCCGGACCGAATGCCGATCGAGCAGGTCGCGAAGCACCGCTACCGCGCTCTCGGCATCGACCACGATTGAGCCGGCCGATGCAGAGCCCTTCAGTTCCGCCAGCAGCTCCGCCGCCATTCGTCCTGCGGGTCCGCGCCAGGCAGCGTCACCTGCGACGACCTGCGCAGCGTTCGCCATTGCGGCGGCAAAGCGGTCGAGGCCGACCGGCTCGCCCAATAATCCGTCGAGCCTTTCGAGCGGTGGGCGAACCCGGCGCCACGCCGGGAGATCGGCAAAATGCGCATCCAGCCCGGTGAGACCCGCCGCTGGACGTGGTCCGCGCAGCTTGATGTCGAGCGCGCGGACCGAGTGGAGCCAGGCGAGCCGCTCCTCACCCTCGCCGCCGACCAGCGGATGCTTGGCCAGTGCGAGCATCGGCACGGGTGCAAGCTCCTCCGCTGCGGCCGCGGCGATGCCCAACAGCAACGTGCCCGCGGCGGTTTGCGACAACGGCGTTCCAGCGCTGTCGTCGGCTTCGATCGTCCATCGCGCGAGGAGTGCCGAAACACGCGCCGCCAGCTGGCGGTCGGGCGTGACCAGCGCCGCAGTCTTGCCCGGACTTTCGAGCGCCCCGCGCAGCGCGAGCGCGATCGCCTGCGCTTCGGCCGCGCTGTCGGGCAGTTCAGCGAGCCGGATGCCGCTCAGCCGGCGCTGCGCCGGGTTCAAGTTCTCCCATTTGTGGGAGAATTCCGGCGCGGCCATCGCGTTGGCAACGGCGCGCGCCCGCGCCGGTGAAGACGCCGCCCGGCCCGCCTGGCGCCACCGCTGAACCTCGCCGCGGGCGACGCCCATGCGATCGAGCAACAGCTTGAGGTGAAACTGCGGATGAGTCTCCTCGCCGCGGCCATTCTCGTCGGGCCCGAGCGCTTCCCATTCGGCGTCGGGCAGCACGTCGGACAGGCTCAGCCCAGGCAGAACCACCATCCCACCGGAAAGGCGCGACACGCACGCCAGCAGACCGGCCACTGCCGGAGCCGCAGTGGTCACGCCGGCAGCCACGGTGAAGCCCGGAGGCGGCTCCTTGCTCCAGCGATCCGCGATCCGGCGAAGCAGCCGGTTGCGGCGCTCGGCGAGGTCGATCGCACCGTCGGCCTCCAGCATTGCCGGCCAGCGATCGTAGATCAGCTGCAGCATTTGGAGCGAGCGCTGCCAATGCGTGGCGAGCTCGTCGCTCTCCTCGACCGCGCGTCGCAACTCGCCCGGGTCGATCTGTTCGATCAGCAGGGCATCGAGCGTTCGCGCGAGATCGGCGGCGAGGTTGAGCTTTTCGGCGGAGGTGTGGGCTGGGACAATCGCGGCGAGAGTCAGAAGCCGGTCGAGCGGATCGATCGCCGGCGGGATCGGATCGCCCTGGTCGATCGGATCGAGCGCTCCGCCGATCCGGTCGTCGAGCTCGGGATCGCCTATCGGCACCAGACGCGGCAGCAGCAGCCCGGTGCCGCTCGCCCGCACGAAAGCGTCGGTGATCGCGCGCACGGCGCGGTTGTTGGGCAGCAGGATTCGCCCACGCGCGAGCTCCAGCGGATCGCTACCGAAGCGCGCCATGATGCCGGCGACGAGCGCGTCGGCGAACGAACGGTGCGCGGGGATGGTGAAGACTTGGGGGCGATCGGCCGCCCGGTCAGGCATCTTCGAGCGCCGATTCCGTCAGCTTGATCGACTTGGGCGTGCCGACGTCGAACCACAGCCCCTGGTGGACCGCGCCGAAGCAGCGCCCCTCCTCGATCGCCCGGTCCCACAGGATATTCGTCGAAAACGGCCCCTCGGGCGCGTCGCGCAGCAGGCGCTTCGACATGATCTGGATGCCGGTGAACACGAACGGCGCCACCCGCCCCTTCTCGCGGCGGCGCACGCGGCCCTGCCGGTCCATGTGGAAGTCGCCCATGCCGCGATGGTTCTGCGCCCGCGCCAGCGGCACCAGCAGCAGCAACGCGTCCATTTTCGCCGCGTCCCAGTGCGAGGCAAGGAGCTTCAGCGTGTCGGCCGGCCCGTCGACCCAGTAATTGTCACTGTTGACCGCCAGAAACGGGTCGGAATCGATGAGCTCGGCCGCCTGGACGAGGCCGCCGCCGGTCTCCATCAGCAGTCCGCGCTCGTCCGAGATCGCGAATTCCAGTCCATGGTCGCGGCTCTCGAGGTGCGCCTCGACCGCATCGGCGAGGTAATGGACGTTGACCACGACCTTCTTCACCCCGGCAGCGCGCAGCCGGTCGAGGACGTGGTCGAGCAACGCCTTGCCGGCAACCTCGACCAGCGGCTTGGGCCGGGTCGCGGTCAGCGGCCGCATACGCTTGCCCAGGCCGGCGGCCATGATCATCGCCGTTTCCGGGACGTCAGCCGGGACTTCGGCGCGCAGCCGGAGCGCGCGGCGCGCCTGGCTCATGCCGCGTCCTGCCACGGCGCGCGGCGATGCTCCGCCGCGACATTGGCATCGAACCAGGCCCGCACCGGCGCCAGATGCGGCTGGGCAAGGTCGCGTTCGAGCAGGCCCCACATGCGCGGCTGGAAGCGCCGGTAATGCGGCTTGCCGTCGCGCTTCCACAGGCGGGTGAACACGCCGAGAATGCGGGTGTTGCGCTGAGCCGCGAGCGCCCAATAGGCGCGGCCGAATGCCTCACCGTGGCCGGTCGCGGCGACGTAGCGGTCGATCATCGCCCGCTCGATCGTTTCGGGAACGTCGCGCCGCGCGTCCTCGAGCACCGACGCGAGGTCGTAGGCCGGGTGTCCCGCAACCGCATCCTGGAAGTCGAGCAGCCCGAAATGCCCGACGCCCTCCAGCCCGTCGACCAGCATCACGTTCTCGGCATGGTAGTCGCGGAGCACGGTGACCGGAGCGAGGCCATCGTTCGCGACCGGCTCCAGCGCCTCGCGCCACGCGGCTTCGTACAATTGGGCGTCGACCTCGAGCCCGACGGCGGGGCAATACCAGTCGGGGAACAGCTTCAACTCCTCCAGCCACTGGTCGAGCCCGTGGGGCTTCAGGCCCGGCATCGGCGCATGCTGGTGCAGGTGCACCAGCACGTCGGTCGCAAGCTCGTACAGCTCGCGCTCGCGGCTCGGGTCCTCGTCGAGATATTCGCGCATGCGCCAGTCGCCGAAGTCGGCGAGCAGCAGCAGCCCCTTGTCAAGGTCGCGGGCAATGATCTGCGGCGCGCTCAAGCCCACCGACGACAGCCATTCGGCGACCGCCACGAACGGCCGAGGATCTTCGTGCGGCGGCGGCGCGTCCATCAGCACTGCGGTGCGGCCGCCGTTCACGACCCTGAAGTAGCGGCGAAACGAGGCGTCGCCGGCGAGCGGCAGGATCTCGGCCCCGGCCCAGCCCGAAGCGGCAAGGAATTCAGGCGCATGCGGCGGCGGTTTCATTTGGGAGGCCATCGCCCCTCCCATGACGGGGGCACCTTCGCTGTCAAGATTCTGTCGCCTTGCGGAGCGAAATCGAGCGACAGGGCGAGCGCATCGGGCCACGCGCCCTCACCCGCTCGCTCGGGCCACTCGACCAGCAGCACGGCATCGGATTGGGAGTCGAGGCCAAGCTCGTCCATCTCAGCCGGATCGTTGATCCGATACAGGTCGACGTGCCACACCGGCGGGTCGAGATCGTCATAGGGCTGGACCAGGCCGAAGCTTGGGCTCGGCACCTCCCCGGCATGGCCGAGCGCGGCGATGAAGCCCCGTGCAAGCGCGGTCTTGCCGACGCCAAGCGGCCCCGATAGGGTGATCACGTCGCCCGCGCGGGCGGCGCGCCCGAGCGCAGCGCCGAACGCGACAGTCGCTGCTTCGTCGCGAAAGATCATTTGGTGCCGCGCGGGATGGTCAGCGTGACCCTGGTGCCCTTGCCCTTCTTCGATTCGAGCTCGACCGTTCCGCCATGCGCCTCGATGAACTGGCGGGTCAGCGGCAGGCCGAGCCCGAGCGCGGCTTCACCGCGGACCCCCTCCTCGACGATCCGGTCGAAGCGGTTGAACACCCGCGGCAGGTCCTTCGCCGCTATGCCCGAGCCATCGTCGGTGATGCGGATGATCGCGCGCTGATCGTCGCCCTCGGCTTCTAGCAGGATGCGACCCTTGCGGTCGGTGTAGGCGATGGCGTTGCCGAGCACGTGCTCGACCGATTCGCGGATCCGCCGCACGTCGCCGAGCACGAAGCCGGCGGACGGGGCCATCTCGGCGTCGAGCTTCTGCGCTTTCTCGTCGGCCCGCGGGCGAGCGGCCTCGACCGCAGCGCGGCACAGGCCAGCAACGTCGATCCGCTCCCGCTCGAGCGCTGCGCTGCGCGCATCGCCCGTCGTGAGGTCGAGCACGTCGTTGATAAGCTTGGACAGCCGCGCAACCGCTTCGAGCATCGCATCGACATAGTCAGCGGCCTTGGCCGACAATTTCCCGCCGTAGCCGGCGGCGAGCATCTCGGCGAACCCGCCGATCGAGGTCAGCGGGGTGCGCAGCTCGTAGCTCATGTTGGCGACGAAATCGGTCTTGATCCGGTCGGCGGCCTCGAGCGCCGCAGCGCGCTCGCGCAGCGCCGCCTCGATCCGCGTCGAATCGGTCACGTCGACCATCGTGAACAATGCGTTGCCGTCGGGCAGCGGCACTGCGGCGAAGGCGAAGTGCCGCCCGTCGGTCATCGACGCGCGGCCGTTGGACGACTGGCGCTCGTTGGTCGCCTGCCGCACCATCTCGCGGATTTGCGCGGCTTCGCTAGGGTTGACCAACTTGTCGGCCATCGCAGCGACCAGCTCGTCGACGCGCGGATGGCTGGTCAGCCATTCCTCGTCGAGCTCCCAATCGTCGATGAAGCGGCGGTTCCATAGGTACAGCCGGCCATCGCTGGCGAACACGCTGATCGCCTCGAACAAATTGTCGAAGGTCGCAGCCCGCACCCGCAGCAAGGTGTCGCGGGCGGACGCTAGGCGGAGCTGCTCGGTGCGGTCTTCGAGGAACAGGCGGAGGCCGCCGTCGGGCAACGGCTGCGCGACGACCCGGAGATGGTCGCCGTTGGGCAGCATCCATTCTTCCTCGACCACCTCGTCGGGGCTGCTGAACCAGCCCCGCCGCTCCTCGCGCCACACCGGGAAGTCGCGAGTCTCGGGCAGGCGGTGATTCTCGCGCATCCGTTCGAGCACGCGGTCGAACTCCGGCTGCTCGGCGAGCCAATCGGGATCGAGCTGCGCCATGACGGCGAATGGCCGGTTGAAGAAGCTGAGGTTGCGGTCGGCATCGAATTGCGCCGTGCCCGCGGTCATCCGGTCGGCGAGCTCGCGCTGCGATTCGATGTGCCGAGCGAGCTCGTCGCGGGCATCTTCGAGGTCCTGGACGTCGATCGCGAATCCCGCGACCGCGGAGGTCGACAGCGGCACGTCGACGATCCGTACCATGCGCCGCTCGGAGCGGACGATCGCAGGCACCATGCGCGATTGGACCTTGCCGGTCTCGATCGCCTTGCGCGCACTTTCGATCGGACTGTCGGCGCCCGAGGCATCGATCAGCTCGAGCCCGCGGGCGATCGCGTCGGCGGCATCGCGCGCCTCGACCGCTTCGACGAACGCGCTGTTGATGAGGCCGAGCTTTAGGTCAGGGCCGCGGTACCACATCGGAAACGGCGCGGCCTCGATCAGCTGGGTCAGGGAATCGAGCGCAGCCTCGGTCTGGCGAAGCTTGAGGGCGAGCCTCGCCCGGTCCTCCTCCCCGGCGCTGGTGTCGTAGAACCACAGCAGCAGCGTTCCGGCGGGTTCCGACGCCGGTGCGGGTCCGCCTCGAACCTCGAACACGCGCGTCGACCCGTGCGTCCGGACCGAGCGGCCGAAGCGTTGCGCGGACACGCGAGCCGCGTCGATTTCGCCAGTGAGCGAGGCGAGATCGTCGGGGTGGATTCCGCCGTCGCCTGCGGAAAGGTCCGTCAACCGCGCCGGAGCGCCTTTCAAACCGAGGTCGCGGATCAGCTGCGCATCGACCTCGACCCGCTGGTCGGGCCGGACCAGCAGCGGCCGCGCCGGCGTCGCCTCGAGCAGCGCAGCGTTGGTCCTGGCGACCGCAAGCACCGTCTCGGCCAGCCGGAACCGCCGCGCCGCGAGGATCGCCACGGCAGCGGCGATCGCGACCCACAGCAGGGCGAGCACGGCAAGCGCGATCATCGTTCCAGAAAGCGCGCTCATGATGGCGCTGCGCCCGTCCCCATGCGCCGTTCATAGGGCGAAGCGTCGGCCAAAAGAAAGGGCGGGAAGTCGTTGAACTTCCCGCCCATCCTTGTCCGTTTGGCGGCGCGTCTAGAAGTGCACGCCCGCGCCGACGCGGTAGTAACGTCCGAGCACGCCCGGGAAGTAGGTCACGGACCCGCCTAAGGCCGGGACCGGATACGGCACGCCGACGTTGAACACATTATCCACGTCCATGAAGAACCGGAACCGGTTGTTGACGTCGAACTTGAAGCCCGCGTTGGTGTAGAGCATCGACTTCAAACGCTGATGTTGCGCGAAGCCCGCAGGCGTGTCGACGAACTGATCGACGCTGCCCGTGTAGTTGAAGTTCGTGTACAGATTGAGCGGCCCGTTCTCGTAATTGACGTTCACGACTGCGGAATGGCGCGGGTAGCCCAGCGTACCATCATTGCGAGACTTGCCGGTCGAGCTGCTCGATTTGGTGCTCAGCTCGATGAGGTACTGGTACTGAGCGTTGACGCCGATCTTGCTCTTCGCTCCCAGCATCGGCGTGTTCACCCAATAATCGAGCGAGGTGACGATGCCCTTGTACTGCAGCTGGTCGGCATTGAAGAAGCTGGTGTTGACGAATTGCAGCTGGGGGTTGGTCGGATTGGGCACGCGCCGAACAAGTGAACAGAAGAAGTTGTTCGGGAAGTCGGTCGAATCATAGCAGGCGTTGAGCACCTGGGTCGCCGAGAAGTTCGTGATCGCGTCCTTCAGCTTCACGCGGACGTAGTCGGCAGAGATGTTGAGGTGCGGAATGAACCGCGGCGTAAACACCGTACCGAGCGAAAAGGCGTTCGATGTCTCGTTCTTGAGGTCCGGGTTGCCGCGAATGCCCTGCAGGAACGTAACGCCGGTATTCTGCTGATAATCGTCGGGGACGCCTAGCGGTCCGCTCGACGCGCAGTTCGCAGCACGTGTCGCCGGATTAGGACCGAGGCCGAGATTGTCCTTGTCGCACGGATCCGTCGCACTGCTGAAGAAGGTGCTCGTCGGGATCGTGCTCTCCTGGATCGACGGCGCCCGGATCGCATGGGTGAAATTGCCACGAAACGCGATGTCGCGAACCGGCGCATAGCGAGAGCCGACCGTCCAGGTCACGGCACCGCCCGCGACGGAGTGATGGACGTACCGCACCGCGGCCTGCGCATCGAGGCTATAGATTGCCGGGATGTCGTTATTCGGGCTGATGATGTCGGCATTGATTTCGCCGAACAGCTCCTTGGTCGTGAACTTGCCCTTCACCGGCTGGATCGGAACGCCCTGGTAGAAGGACACGAAGTCGTCGGTCGGATCTCCGTCTTCGTTCTCGTCCACGGTCGGGTCGGGGTCCGGCCCGCCGCGATAGAAGGCGCTCGGTTCGAAGTCCGACGTCTCGTGGCGAGTTTCAGCACCGAGCGCGATGCTGAAGTCGCCGCCGGGCAGCTTGAACAGAGGCCCGCTCACGTCCGCCGTGAAGACGCGCTGCGTGTTGGCGGTCGAACCGCCCGCCTTGGACAGGATGTAATTGAGCGCCGCCGGCGACGAGCGCCCGCTACCGAACAAGTTGAGCGGGACGCACGTGTCGCTGAGCGTCGGGAACGGCGAATTCGTGTGCGGCGCACAGACCGCGTTGCCGCTGCCGTCATCGACGGCGTTCACCGCATTCTGGAAGTTCTGCTCGTTGACCTGCAGTTCCTTGCCGACAGTCTTGGAGCGGCCGTAGTTGCCGACGATCTCCCAGTTCCACTTCCCGCCCAGCGCGTTGAAGTTGCCTTCGACTCCCCCGACGATCCGGTAGAGAGTGTCGGAGAAGGTCGCGTGGCCGGTGGAAAGGTCAGTGTTGGCCCGGGTCAGATAGAAATAATCCTGTTCATCCCGGTTGCCTCCGCAAACTGCGGCAATGTCGTCGGGAGTGGACTCAGGATCAGATTTAGTCAGGGTGCAGAATACGTTGCGATCGCTGAGCGGGTTATTTTCGATATTGTCGAGGATGATAGCGCGCTGGTCAGCCGTCAGGAACGGATTGTTGACGTTGATGATCAGGCTGCCGCCCGGCCCGCCGGGCGCGACCCCGAAACAGCCGCCGCAATTGTAGATCGGCTGGTTGCGGAGCTGGGTGCTCTTGCTGTGCGCATACCAGCCCTCGCCGTGGACCCGGATGTTATCACTGATATCGAAATGGCCGATGAGGTTGGCGTTATACCGTTCGGTGGCCGACAGAATCTGCAGCGTGGCGCCGGCGTCATAGCCGTTGCCGCCAATCACATTGAACGTGTTCAACGCATTTCCGGGACCACCCGGCGTTGTGCCGTAATCCAGCGGGATCAGCGCTCCGGCATGCGAGAAGAAGAGGTCGTTTCCACTCGCATCTTGCACGCCAAAACTGGTTCCGGGGCCGAATAGGAGTGCGTCGGAATCCGGGCTAAGCGGCAGGTCGGCGCCGATCGGCGGGCCGCCCACCAGCGGGGTGCCGGTCTCGCCACCGAAGACCGGATTGCGCAGGTTGCTGTAGAGGCACTGGCTGAACGAAGAGGTCGGCGGGCAAACGTCGTAAAAGGTCTCCTGGCGGAGGACCTTGCGGTCGTTCCACAACAGGCCGTCGCCCTTGTTATACTCGCCCGAGAGGGTGACGTTGCCGCGACCGCCGGCGAAATTACGACCGACGAGGGCGCGAATCCGGTAATTCTTGGCGTCGCCCTGGTCCGAGAAGCCCTGCTGACCGTCGACGTCGATCCCGTCATAATCTTTCTTGAGGATGACGTTGATCGTCCCGGCGATCGCGTCCGAACCGTAGATCGGCGCGCCGCCGATCGCGATGGTCTCGACCCGGTCGATGAGCTTGGTGTTGATCTGGGCAAGGTCGACCTGCTCGCCCGCCGAGGTCGCGCCGAACAGGCCCGACGTGTTCGAGCTGATGAAGCGGCGGCCGTTGACCAGCACGAGTGTGCGCTGGTCGCCGAGGCCAAGGAAGTTGACGAAGCTCTGGCCGGTGCCGAACGCGCCCTGCTGGCCAGCGCCGACCGGCGAGTTGCCGGGAATGCCGAAGGTCGGCAATTCGTTGAGCGCTTCCGCTGCCGTGTTGAAGCCCCGCGCCTCGAGCTGAGCGGAGTTGACGACCACCGCCGGTTCGACCGTGTCGAAGTTCGGCTTGGGGATGCGCGATCCGGTCACGACGATCGCGTTCGCCGGCGCTGCGCCGGCCTGGGGCAACGCATTGTCGCCCTGCGTGTCGATGCACTTCTGATGCGCCGCAGGGTCCGTGATCGTCGAGCATTCAACGACGTCGTTCTGCTTCTGGGCGGCGGCCTGCGCCTGCTCGGTCTGCGCGAGCGCCGGAGTCGCGAAAGCGGTGCCCAGCGCGATGACCGACGCCGACAGCGTAAATCGCGAGAAATCGTGGATGGTGCGCATGGCCTGAAAATTCCCTCTACCGATTTCAGGCGAGCGTAACCGTGAGGGAGTTACAGGCAATCTAACGCCCAGCCGCGACGAACCGAATCGCCGCGACTGTCGCATTCATGCAACATACAGCTGGAAGTAATGTCGGCCAGGCGACCGACTTCGGCCTCAGTAGCGGTAATGATCCGGCTTGAACGGTCCTTCGGCCGACACTCCGATATAGGCCGCCTGCTTGTCGTTGAGCTTGGTCAGATGGACCCCAAGCTTGCCGAGGTGCAGCCGGGCGACCTTCTCGTCGAGGTGCTTGGGGAGGACATAGACCTCGTTCTTGTACTCGTCGGACTTGGTCCACAGCTCGATCTGCGCGAGCACCTGGTTAGTGAAGCTCGAGCTCATCACGAAGCTCGGGTGGCCTGTGGCATTGCCGAGGTTCACCAGGCGGCCCTTCGACAAAACGATGATCTTCTTGCCGTCGGGGAACTCGACCTCGTCGACCTGCGGCTTGATCTCGGTCCACTTCATGTTGGCGAGAGCACCAATCTGAATCTCGCTGTCGAAGTGGCCGATGTTGCACACGATCGCCATGTTCTTCATCGCCCGCATGTGGTCGAGCGTGATCACGTCCATGTTGCCGGTGGCGGTGACGAAGATGTCGGCACGCTTGGTCGCTTCCTCCATCGTCACGACTTCATAGCCTTCCATCGCCGCCTGGAGCGCGCAGATCGGGTCGACCTCGGTCACCAGCACGCGCGCGCCGCCGTTGCGCAGCGATGCGGCCGAGCCCTTGCCGACATCGCCGTAACCCGCGACGCAGGCGACCTTGCCGGCGAGCATGACGTCCGTCGCCCGGCGGATCGCATCGACCAGCGATTCCTTGCAGCCGTAGAGATTGTCGAACTTCGACTTGGTCACGCTGTCGTTGACGTTGATCGCCGGGAACGGGAGCTTGCCCTGCTTGGCGAGCTCGTAGAGCCGGTGGACGCCGGT
>Ga0207678_10001116_pt1 | contig 24596 bp, 24 predicted proteins | sample KBSC63metaG_FD_184319 | JGI IMG/M metagenome (GOLD analysis project Ga0207678, IMG submission 184319) | Corn rhizosphere microbial communities from Kellogg Biological Station, Michigan, USA - KBS C6-3 metaG (SPAdes) (version 2) | ecosystem: Host-associated > Plants > Roots > Rhizosphere > Soil ... | reverse complement strand
CCAGTCGACACACCGACCGTGCCGCCGGATATGTAATCCGGCTGGAAGCTCACACGATACGGGTAATCCTTGAACGTGAGCGTGTCCGGCATTCCCGTCACAGGGTCGGCCAGAAGTGTAGCGACGCTCGACACGTTGGTACTGTCGGACTTCTCCGCTTCCGACAGCACTCCCGATTGCCGTGCGCCGCTTGCGGACCTGTATGTCGACGTTGCGTTGCTCGGGCGGCCCGGTGTCGAATCGCGGACCGCCGCCGTCGGCGCACCGGCGGCTGCGACCGTAGCTGCAGGCTGCGCAGGAATCGCAGTCGCGTACTGCCGCGGATGATCGATGTACCAGACTGTGAAGTCGTTGCGATCGAAGTAAGTGAAGGCGAGCCTATCCGTCGCGCGCGACCAGCTCATCACGGGACTCGTCTCGGTGAACTGGCTGATTCCGGACTGCACATTCGTCACGCGCAGATCCTGATTCGACGCGAGATCGTGCAGATAGATGTTGGGCGTTCCATTGCGATCGGACACGTACGCGATCGACTTGCTGTCCGGCGACCACACTGGATTGATGCTGAGTCCGGTCTGTCCCGGAAGCACTTCGCTCGTGCCGGTCTGCAGATCGTACACGGCGATCTGCATCTTGCCCAGCTTCAGCGTCGGGAGATCGGTGCTCGCGCGATCCGTGGCGTATGCGATGCGCGTACCGTCAGGTGACCACGACGGCATCTCGTTACCGTAACGGTCGCTGGTCAGACGGCGCAGGTTCTTGCCGTCGACATCGACGATGTAGAGATCCGTGATTCCGTCGGCGAAGCCACTGAAGACGATGTGCTTGCCGTCCGGCGAATATGACGGACTCAGCACTCCGTCCAGTGGAAGCTTGTCGTACTGCACCACGTCACCCGTTGCGACGTCGGCGATCGAGAGTACGTCACGTCCTTCCGTCTGTGCGGTGAACGCGAACTTCTTGCTGTCTGGCGAGAAGGAGCCCTGCGAATACAGCAATCGCAGCTCCTCGAACCGGGGATTGGTCGTCGTCTTCACCAATCGCTTTATTCGCTTGCCGGTGGTCGCATCGCCAAGGTACAGATCGATGAATATCTCGCCCTTCTTCACGCTTCCGTTGGACAGAAACGCAATGGTCTTGCCGTCCGGTGACAGGACCGGCGCGATGAAGATCGAGCCACCAGTGATCTTCGGCGTGAGTAGTGGAGTCGCGAAGTCGCGCACGCGCTGCATCGACGCGAGCTGCGGAAGGTACTGCTCGCGCGTCGCTGCACGCCACTGGTCGCTCAACTGCGGAAGGGTGATGCCGAGCTCGTGCTCGAAGCCGCGGTCGATCCCCATCGTCGTAACGCTCTGCAGTATCTCGCCGATCGCACCGTCGCCCCAGCGCTCGCCGATGTAGCGCCAGAGCGCCTCACCATACCGATACGGGAAGTAGTCGTTCGGGTCGTCCGTCATCTGCTTGATCGTGGGCATGCTGCCGTTCTCGACGGCATTCCTGATCCACATGGTCGTCAGCGGATGATTCGGTCCGAGCGACAGGTACTCGGCCATCCCCTCCATGAACCAGCCGGGCGGATTAACCTGCTCGAGGTTCTGGATGTTCGCGCCAGCCTTTCCTTCAGCAAATACGTCGAATTGAAACTGGTGCACCATCTCGTGCGTCAGCACGTGCTCGAAGCTGTCGTAGTCGCCTGTAAACGGGAGCTCGATTCTCTGACGCATCGGCTCCGTCACGCCGCCGACGCCCTCGCCCAGATCACCGTTGATGTTGCTCTGACCGAAATCCTGGCGCGAGGCGTAGAGCAGGATCGGCTTCTTTTCGCGGAACTGATGCCCCAGCAGGCGCGAAAGACGGGAATACGATCGCTCGGCCATGCGCGCAGCATCGTGCACCGGGAGCTTTTCTTCGGGGTAGTAGTGAATCAGGAAGTGCTCGGTCTCCAGAACACGCCAGCGGAAGTAGCGGTATTTGACCTGATTCTGCCCGAAATAACGCTGTGCGCTCGCCGGTGCTGCGGAAACCAGCATCGCAGCAGCGGCCAGCACCCCGAACACCCGCGACGCGACAGTCATTTTATGCTCTCCGTGACGTGCTCAGCCTTGACCGGGACGACTTCCGCGTCGCCCCACAACCGCTCGAGCTGGTAGAAATCGCGCAACGTGGGGTGAAAGATGTGCACCAGGAAATCGACGTAATCCAGAAGCACCCACCGCCCCTGACTCAATCCCTCGACGTGATGCGCACGCATTCCCTGTTTGCGCAATTCGGCCATCACGTGCTCCGCGATCGAGCGCACGTGTGTGTCTGAAGTGCCGCTTGCAATCAGAAAGCAGTCAGTCATGTCGCTGACACCTTCGAGATTCAGGATGACTACGTCGTTTGCTTTTACGTCGACACATACGGCCGCCGCGCGTTGCGCTGCGGCGAGGGAAGTCGAAACGGTTGTGGCGGCCATTCTACTCCTGAAACGGGATTCGGATTACGGTTTTCAGCCGGTATACTCCACGGCGCTAATTCTACACACGAAACAGCATTTCGTGCGCCAGCGGCAGAGCCTGGGATCACATTCTGGGGCCAACGGCGGCAAGGGATCGGTGTATGGTTATACGACTGCGGGGGACAGCGGGTTGTTAAGACCGTCCGTCCCCCGAGTTTCGTCACAAGAACCGCGGATAGCTCAACGAAATTCGTCCGTCCGTCGTCATTCCCGCGAAAGCGGGAATCCATGTTATCGATCTCCAAGTGCGATGCGAGCCGGCAACGGGTCGGCCGCAGGTGGATTCCCGCTTTCGCGGGAATGACGATCCCTTGAATCCGCGCCCTTACTGCTTGATGACCCAGACCTTGATCTCGGGATGCACGTCAGCGTGCAGTCGTACCGGCACGCGATAGACGCCGAGGGCCTTGATCGGCTCGTGGAGCTCGATCTGACGCTTCTCCACGTGCAGCCCCTGAGCGGCAAGCTGAGCGGCGATATCGCTCGATGTGACCGAGCCAAACAGCTTTCCTTCGTCTCCGACGCGTGCGGAGAAGGTGAGTGACACCTGTTCCAGCTTTTCCGCCAGCTCGCGCGCCGATCCGCGGCGTGCCTCTTCGGCGGACTCGAGCCGCTGGCGCTCCTGTTCGATCTTGCGCTTGTTCCCCTCGGTCGCGAGATACGCGACGCCGCGGGGAAGGAGATAGTTGCGGCCGTAACCGTTGGAGACGCTCACGACGTCGCCCGTATGGCCGAGCTTCTCGACCGCCTGCCGAAGAATGACTTCCATGTTTACCTCAACTCCGTTTGTTGAACGTCTTGTTGAACGTCAATCACCTGGTCGTATCCACATTCGCGCGAGTGCGCCAGTCCATCCACGTATCGCCTACACCAACACCCAGCGCCAGCGCTCCGAGCATGAGCGGCGCGAAGACCGTCATGACGATCAGGAGCGTCGCAGCCCACTTTCCGCGTGTCATGAACGACAGCACGCCGACACCGCGGAAGAGGTAGAGGGCACCGAAGAACACCAGCAAGTTCAGTCCAGCATCCCGCCCGTCCGCGAATACCGGAAGGAAGAAGATCGTTGCACCAACGGCCAGACCCCAGATGAGCTGGTCGTTGAAGCGAAACTGCTTTACCGCGCCGAGCGCCGGCCCGAGATCGGCCGAGGCAACTCGGTGATAGATCACCCACGCGAGCACCAGAGCCAGTAGCGACTCCAGCGCTACCAGTGCCGGAACCGTACGTGCGGAGCGGTTCGCGATGGTGCGCAGATCAGCCTCGTTCGACTTGACCATGCTGTCGAGACTGGGACTGCGCTCGACCGCTCGTTGCCATACCGGCGAGGCGGCCATGTCGTTCACGACGGCCACGGTTTCGTCCGTGCGCCGGTTGAACTCCGTCTTCATCACCGACCGGACCGACGGAACCCCATCAGGCGTCGAGATTGTGACCGCGAACGCCACGACCGATGCGATTCCGAGAGCGGACAGTGCCCTTACCAGAAACTTGTCGCCCGGCGTCAGCAGCGACGCCAGGCCGAACGACGCCGCCAGCAGCAACGTCCATCCGTGTACCAGGGATCGGTAGCTGCCAGGTCCCGGTCCGACCGGGCTTGTAGCGGCATACCAACCCAGAATTATCGCGACGACGGCCAGCCAGATGCCGCCACCGTTCCACCAGCCGAGCGCCGCACAAACCGCGAGCGTTGCAGCGAGCAGGATCCACGTTTCCGTGATTGGTACCACCGACCGCAGTGCGCTCGGGAAGCCCGGGAGCACCAGGAAGGCGAAGAGCGCCAGGAGCGCGGCCCGCCAACCGGGTGCGAGGAGACGTGACACAGCTCGATCGAGCGCCTGGCTAGGCGCCCTGGCTCCTCGTGTACGGAAGCAGGGCGAGGTAGCGAGCACGCTTGATGGCGCGCGCCAACTGCCGCTGATGCCGGGCATCGACGCCGCTCAGGCGGCCGGGAAGGATCTTGCCATTCTCGGTGATGAAGCGGCTGAGAAAGCGCTCGTCCTTGTAGTCGATGAAGCGAATGCCGGCTTCGAGAACCGGTGAGACCTTCTTGTTGCGTCTGGCCATTGGTTAGTCCTCGTCCTCGTCGTCTTCTTCTTCCGCCAGAGCGCGGGCGCGCGCGGCGTTGGCTTCGACACGGTCGGCGGGAACGCCGAGCTCGTGCTCGTAGAGGCTGATGAGATAGCGGATGACGCCGTCATCGAGTTTGAGCGAGCGCTCGAACTCTGGCAGGGTCGTGGTGTCGGCTGCGAAGCGCGCGACGACGTAGTAGCCGTTTTCGTGGCGGCCGATCTTGTAGGCCAGCTGACGGCGGCCCCAGATGTCGAGCTTGGCGTCTTCGGTGAGGCTGAGCAGGCCATGATGGCGGCTCAGCTTCTCGGTAATGGCGGCGTCTTCGAGTGCAGAATCGAAGATGTACACCGCCTCGTATTCACGAGTCATGTGCTGGCAATCCTCCTTGTGGTCATAACCGCCCCCGGGTGGTTGCCGGAACCGAGGGAAGGGATGGGTTTTTGTGTAGCCTTCAAATATAGTTGGGCGCCGCGTCGGAGACCAACTCTGGTAAAGCAGCTTTCCGGACGGGGGCGTGGTCACAAAGATGATCACGCGGCAAACGACTAGGCGGCCGTGAGTCGCCTCGCTAGCCGTTCCGCATTCACATCACCGTGCGGTGCCAGCGGACGCCAGAACTTGTAGACGTACTTGTTCCACCCTGCGAGATTGCGTCCGCTCTGTGCGATGGGGATCAATCGGCGAGCCGGTATCGCGAGCAATCGACGCCGCATTCGATGTCCGAGTGCATGACCGTCCCTCGGCCGAAACTGCGCCCAGCCGATCGATCCGCTGAAACCGGCGGGGCCGAATTCGTTCGATTCGAGGAGATCCTCGACGAACACGCGCAGCGAGCCCTCGAACGTGCCGAGCACGTCGTGCATCGCGACCACTGCACCGTCGGCCAGAAAGGGTTTGAACATCTCCACGTCTGCGTGCGCGCCTGCATAGGTATGGTCGCCGTCGATCCAGAGGAAACGTATCGGCCCTTTCCACGTCGCGGCGACGTCGTGCGAGAATGCGCGGTGCGGGACGACGTGCGTGCTGCTGTCCGTGCGCTCTATGTGCGCGATGAACTCGTCGTACGACGTCGCAGCGCCATGCAGATCGGGATCCGTTGACGAGGGCGACGTGTGCGGATCGATCGCATGCACGGGCTCGAGTTCGAGCATGCGAGCAACGGTCCCGAGCCCAACTGTAGAGCGGCCCTTGAAGCTTCCGATCTCTATGTTCGCGCCTTCCGCAGGAGCAAGCGCGAGCGCGGTCATGATGAATCGAGCCTCGCGCTCCGACAGATATCCAGGTGTATCACGCACGTGCGACCACCCCTGACTTACCGCATCGTTGACTCGCCGGATATCTATCATCTAGACGTTGAATTTGAACAGAAGCACATCTCCGTCCTTGACAACGTACTCCTTTCCTTCTGATCGTACATCGCCCTTCTCGCGCGCGTCCTTCCATCCGCCATCGGCGATAAAGGCGTCGAATGCGACAGTATCGGCCTTGATGAATCCGCGCTCGAAGTCGGTGTGGATCACTCCGGCCGCCTGCGGTGCCGTGTCGCCGCGATGAATGGTCCACGCGCGCACTTCCTGCTCGCCGGCCGTGAAATACGTCTGCAATCCAAGCAGGTGATATCCGGCGCGAATGAGGCGATCCAGTCCAGCGCTCTCCAGTCCAAGCGACGCAAGAAAATCGCCGCGATCTTCCGGCGGCAGCTCGGCGAGCTCCGCCTCGATCTTGGCGGAGAAGGGAACGATCTCGGCTTCCTCGCCACTTGCGGCAACAGCGGCGCGCAGGGCCGCCAGATATGGGCCTTCCTCGCCAGTAAGCTCGGCGTCGCTGACGTTCGCCGCGTACAACACCGGCTTCACGGTCAACAATGTCAGTGGCGCGAGCACTTCCTTCTCGTGCGCCGTGAGCGAGGCGTGCCAGAGCCCGCGTCCTTCCTTCAGGAAGTCATTTGCCCGTTCGAGCACGACGAGCTCTGTTGCTGCATCCTTGTCTCCGGTCTTGGCAGTGCGACGCGTCTTGTCGAGGCGCTTCTCGAGTGTTCCGAGATCAGCGATGGCGAGCTCGAACTCGATCACCTCGCGATCGCGTGCTGGATCGACACTGCCCATCACGTGCGTCACGTCTTCATCGTCGAAGCAGCGCACGACGTGAACTATCGCGTCGGTCTCTCGAATGTTCGCGAGAAACTTGTTGCCGAGTCCCTCACCGTCCGCCGCGCCCTTGACGAGGCCCGCGATGTCGACGAACTGCACGACTGCGGGAACGATCTTCTTCGGATGCACGATCTCGGCGAGCTTACCGAGCCGGGCGTCGGGAACTTCCACCATGCCGACATTTGGCTCGACGGTGCAGAACGGATAGTTCGCCGCCTCGGCAGTCGCAGCGGTGAGTGCGTTGAAGAGCGTCGATTTTCCGACGTTGGGAAGTCCTACGATGCCGAGCTTTAACATTTGATCACTGAGAATATTGTGTTACGAGACTCGTCATCCCCGCTGTAGGGCGCGGATGCATCCGCGCCTTGGGGATCCACGTTATCGATCTCTGGCTGCGATGACGGCAGGCGGAATCTCGGCAACAGATGGATTCCCGCTTTCGCGGGAATGACGATTGACAGCTGGATCCTTCATCTCCTGGTGGTAACAAAACCCTTCGGAGTCCGTCCCCACTCCGTCCCCACTCCGTCCCCACTCCGTCCCCGCTCCGTCCCCACTCCGTCCCCACTCCGTCCCCACTCCGTCCCCGCTTTCTCAATTATTCAACCGCATCGCAGCTTCGATATCACCCTTCGCCCATATCTCACACACGTCCGTGAGCGAGGGCATGAGTGCCATTATCTCCTCGCGCTCCATCTTGCCAAATGGCGCCAGAACAAAATCTGCGAGGTCTCCGCTTATCTGACGGTCTGCCGGCGGCCCGACGCCGATGCGGAGACGCGCATAGTCGCGAGTCTTCAGCACATGCTCGATGCTCTTCAGTCCGTTGTGTCCGCCTGCACTGCCTTTCGCGCGCGTGCGATATCGCCCGACCGGCAGCGCAACTTCATCCGAGATTACCAGCAGATCCGTTGCCGGCGCCCAGAACGGACGGCGTGTGTAGGGTCGCAGTGCGTCGCCGCTCAGGTTCATGAACGTCTGCGGCTTCAGCAGACGAACCTTCACATTTCCGAGCATCCCGCTCGATACCTGGGCATCACCGTCCTTGCGCCATCCGTCGAAATGCCAGCGCTGGGCGAGATGATCCACGAGCCACCACCCTACATTGTGGCGCGTCGCTGCGTATTCGCGACCGGGATTGCCGAGTCCGACGATGAGTTTCACGATTGATTACTGGTACGAAAAAGGGCGGGCGAGTTGCCCGCCCTCTGACGTTGCACGAGTGAGTTACTTCTTCTCGGGCTCTGCACCCTCTTCCGGCTTCTTGGCGCGAATGACTTCCGGCTCGGCAGCGGTCGGCTCGACTTCCGCCGCGACAGCTTCCACCGCTGCGCGTGGTGTTGCGATGACGACGACGGCTGCGCCGGGCTCGTCCAGCACGGTGACGCCGTCAGGAACCTTGACGCCGCTCACGTGAATCGAGTCGCCGAGGTCGAGGTCGGTGATGTCGATTTCGATCTGGTTCGGCATCCTGGCCGGATCGACCGAGATCGTGAGCTCGCGAAGCGGGTGGTCGATGATGCCGCCGCTCAGGCGCACTCCGACCGGCGTACCGATGAGACGCAGCGGAACGCGCACGGTCATCTTCTCGCCGGCGACGATCTCCTGGAAATCGATGTGCAGGATCGCGCGCTTGAAGGGATGGCGCTGAATCTCGCGAATGAGTGCGCGGGAAGTCGTTCCGTCCACCGCCAGCTCGACAACTGTGTTGTCGGCCGAGATGCGCGACAGCAGCTTCTCGAGATCGCGCGCCGAGACGGCGAGCGGCAGCGATTCGCGCGCATGTCCGTAGATGACCGCAGGGACCTGGCCGTCGCGGCGAAGCGAGCGCGCGTTGCCCTTTCCGGTGCCGGTGCGGCGAGTTGCGGTGAGTGATGCTGTTGCCATGCTGGACCCCTATTCAAATAGCGAGCTGACCGACTGCTCGGAGTGGATGTAACGAATCGCCTTGGAGAGAAGCTCGCCGACCGAAAGAATCTTCAGCGTCGGGAACGTCCGCTCCGGCGGAATGCACACGGTATCGGTCACCGCTACCTCCGCTATAGGCGCACTGCTGAGCCGTTCGACGGCGGGGCCGGAGAACAGCGCGTGAGTTGCGCAGACATACACGTCACGCGCGCCAAGAGCCTTGAGCGCGCGCGCCGCTTCACACATGGTACCCGCCGTGTCGATCATGTCGTCGACCAGGAGACAATCCCGCCCGCCGACCTCGCCAACGACGTTGACGACTTCGGCCACGTTGGCCTTGGGTCGTCGCTTGTCGATTATCGCGAAGGTGGCGTTGAGCCGCTTCGCGAAACCACGGGCCATCTTTGCGCTCCCGACATCGGGCGCGACGACGACCGGATCCACCAACTGCTTCTTTCTGTAGTGTGCGGTAAACACCGGCGCGGCGTACAGGTGATCGACGGGGATGTCGAAGAATCCCTGAAGCTGATGCTGGTGAAAATCCACTCCCACAACTCTGTCGGCGCCGGCCTTCTGGATCATGTTGGCCAGAAGCTTTGCGCCGATCGCCACTCGCGGCTGGTCCTTGCGGTCCTGTCGCGAATACCCGTAGTACGGCATGACCACCGTCACCCGAGCCGCGGAGGCGCGAAGGGCTGCATCGATCATGAGCAGCAGCTCCATGATGTTGTCAGCCGGCGGATTCGTGGGTTGAACGATGAACACATCGTTGCCACGAACGTTTTCATCGATCCGGACAAAAAGCTCGCCGTCCGCGAATCGCGTCGACGTGTTCTTGCACAGCTCGATCCCCATGTAACGCGCAATCTCTTCTGCGAGCGCCTTGTTGGCGGTTCCGGAGAGTAGCTTGGCGCCGTGACTCGGTACGGACAGGCCGTCCATTTTTGTACAGCCTTTAAGGTTAATGACGCCTGGGGCGCCGGTCAATAAGAGGTGCTATTTGGGGGTACCCCCGACTGCATTGCCCCCGGTGGATTCGAACCACCATTCTCGGATCCAAAGACCGATGTCCTGCCATTGGACGAGGGGGCAGAAAAAGAACAGCCTTGAAAGCTAGTCTAACCGGCGCACGCCTTCAACGTCGAGAGCGGTCCGGGTGAGTACGACCCGGCAGCCCGTGGCCCTCGCCAGGGCATCCGCGTCGGGCTCGGAGTCGAAGATCCCGAAGAGTACCGAGCCCGACCCGGTCATCTCGGCGATCGTCGCTCCCGCGGCGCGGAGAGTCTTCGTGACTTCACTTAGCAGGGGATAACGCCGCGCCACCAGCGATCGCGACAGATCGTTGTGTGCCAGCCGTGACACCGCAGACCAGTCCGCCAGATCGCCCATCGTGATCTGTCCGGGCCGAGGGTCCCTCAACAGAGGTGACGCGTACGCCTCGGCCGTGCTGATTCCGAATGAAGGAATCACCAGCGCAACGTGCCGCTGAGGAAGCGGAGGCAGTGCCAGCATTCGGTCGCCGCGTCCCCACGCGAGCGCCCTGAGCGCGCCAGTCACCAGAAACGTGACGTCCGCGCCGAGTCGGGAGCCGAGCGCGGCGAGCTCCGCCGTAGTGAGCTTGCGTGGTGACATCTCATTTAGCGCCAGCAACGTGGCAGCCGCGTCGGCACTCCCGCCCCCGAGCCCGCCGCCGGCAGGAATTCGCTTGGTGATATCTATGCGAAAGCCTGTGGTCCATTCGAGCGGACCGCAATACGCCAGCGCGGCACGATATGCGAGATTCTCATGCGCTGGCCCGACGTCTTCACTGCAGGAGATGCTGCGCTCGCCCTGCGGGGCGAGAGTTACGACCACGTCGTCCGCAAGCTCGATCCTGTGGAACAGCGTTTCGATTGTGTGATATCCGTTGTCCTCTCGCGCCATGACGTGCAGCCAGAGATTCAGCTTCGCCTGTGCGCGCACTGCAACACGCGTCGTCACGGGACTCTCATGCGGAGGCCGGCTCGGTGTCCTGCTGCGATTGCAGGTCCTTGAGATTGAGATTCAGACGCGCTGCGTACACCGCGCCGAAGACCGTGATCGGAATGAATGACAGGATATGGAAGCCCAGAGCCCAGCTGGTCGCGAGCGATCGATCCACAGAGTAGATCGCGAGCCCGATCACCGCCACCTTCTCGAACACGCCGAAATATCCCGGCGCGGCCGGAACTGCGACGCCGAGTGCGACCATTGCCTGCAGCAGCAGCGCGGCTGAGAACGGTGCGTGGATTCCGACGGCGAGCATCGCAATCCACCAGCCGAGCGCGTTCATCAGCCAGTGCGCTATCGTCCATGCGAGCACGGCCGCGAAGTGAGTCGGACTGCGCAGTACGCTCAGCCCGTGACTGAACGTGGCGAGTGCAGCCTTGCCGCGCTCTTCCAGCTTTGGCGAGAGTCGCCGCGCAAACAACTCGAACAGCCGAATCAGCCGTGCGGGGAAGAACACCAGTGCGTAGAGGATGAGGATCGCAACTCCGACCAGCAGCGCTCCGGCCAGCGCCCAGCGCACGATAGACTGTCCGCCCACGTGAACGTTTGCCGGAAAGCGCGGATCCAGTACCGAGAGAAACGCGAGCAGCAACAGAACTATCGCGTCGAAGACGCGATCCACCGCGAGCGATGCAATGGACGTCGAGAACGGCACTTGTGTCTCGCGCGTGAGCACGTACGCGCGTGCGACCTCGCCGGCACGCGCGGGAACGACGTTGTTCACCATCATTCCGATCGCAGTTGCGCGCCATAGCGGACCGAATGGAAGCCTGGGGTATATCGGATCGAGAATGGTGCGCCAGCGCCGCGCCCGCAGTGGGAAGATCAGCGTCGCGCACACGACTGCGATCGCGAACAACCACGGATTCGATTGTGATAGTTCGTGAATGACGGTTGCAAGACTCACTTCGCGCAGCACCCACCACAACAGCGCGGCGCTGATGGCGACGCCGAGCAGCGCGCGGAAGTGTTTCTTCAACGAACAGAGTCCATCGCGGTCCGAATTTCACCGACGGCCGCTGCGAGTCCTATGAATATCGCGCGGCTGATTATCGAATGCCCGATGTTGAGTTCCTCTATCTCGGGAATCTGGGCGACCGGGCCGAGGTTTCGCGCCGTGAGGCCGTGGCCTGCGTGCACTGCGAGCTCGAGCTCGGCGGCGAGCGTGGCGGCTTCGCGCAACGCCGCGAGCGGCTCAGGATCACCAGGGTGGTTGGCGAAGTCGCCGGTATGAAGCTCGATCGCGTCCGCCCCGACCTGCCTGGACATGCGAACGGCCGCTTCATCCGGACCGATGAACAGACTTGTCCGGATGCCGGCCTCCCGCAGCGAGGAAACAGCGCGCTCGACTCGCGTCGCGTGCTTCACCACGTCCAGTCCTCCTTCGGTGGTGACTTCCTCGCGTCGCTCCGGGACGAGGGTCACCTGATCGGGCCGGCTGGCGATTGCAATCGCGACCATTTCGTCGGTGCAGGCCAGCTCGAGGTTGAAATAGGTCCGGATCGCGGCCCGCAATACTCCCACGTCGGCGTCCTGGATGTGGCGGCGGTCTTCCCTGAGGTGGGCGGTGATCCCGTCCACGCCAACTTCCTCGCAGACAAGGGCGGCTTCGACCGGGTCGGGCTCATATCCACGTCGCGCCTGCCTGAGCGTCGCAACGTGGTCGATGTTCACATAAAGGCGCTGGTAGCTTGCTCGCATATTCGGCCAGAGTATAACTTCTTCCCAATGAAGAAGTTACTGCTTGCATTTGTGGTGGTGGGAGCCCTCGCGTGTCATACCGCGGCGCCACCATCGACGTCCACGGTCGACAACACGCCCGGCGCGAAAACATCCACTGCGGCGGTGGAGCGCTTCTTCACCGCGGTTCACGCGCAGGATCTCCAGGCGATGTCGCTCGTCTGGGGTACGTCCAAGGGGTCGGCGCGCGACAACATGGAGCGTGCGCAGCTGGAGAAGCGTGAAGTGATTCTGCAGTGCTACTTCAATTACGACACGTTCCGGGTTCTGGGCGAGAGTCCAACGTCGGAAATTCGCCGCATGGTGCGCGTCGAGCTGCAGCGCGACGGACGGACGCGGACGCCAACGGTCTATACCGTCCTCGGACCGAACGGGCGGTGGTACGTCGAGAACCTGGACATCGCCGCGGTCAAGGATTTCTGCGGGATGGCGCCGCCTGCCCCTGGCAACATGTAGCGCCACGCCGATTCACGCGTAGCTTAAGCGGTTGATGCGCTCCGGCAAGACGTGAACCTCACCCCCCACTGCCCGCATGGAAAAGAACAAATCGCTGGCGCACGCCGGCTACCTCATAGGTGCACTGCTGTTCGTAATTCCTCTGTGCGACGCTCTGATGCGCGTCTGGCCGATGCAACTCGGCAACCAGAACTGGCGATTCCAGATCGTCGGTGGCCTGAGCAGCATCACCCTTGTTCCGCTCCTCGGTCTGCTCGTTGGACTGGTGGCCACGGGTTACGTCGGCAACGAACGCGCTCGGCGATCCATAGGGGTCTTCTGCTTTGCGCTGGTCGTCGTGCTTGTGATCCTCGCGGCGCTGTTCATTGCGGACTACTTCCAGATGCGAGCATCCTTTCCGCCGCGGTTCCAGCACGCGGCGATGATCGCTTCGACTACGGCGGTCCTCAAGTTCGTCGCGACTATCGTAGTGCTCGCGTTGTTCGGGCTCGCCGGGTTGGATCGGGCCGGTTTCCGTCGGGCGTAGGGGGGCTACTATGCCGCGGAACTGTCCGCGCCATACCGTTCCGTCATTCCGATAACTCCACCAGCACTCCGCCTGTCGAAGCCGGGTGCAGAAATGCGATCAATTTCCCCTCCGCCCCGCGCCTCGGCGTCTCATCGATAATTCGGACGCCGGCAGCGCGGCATCGGTCGAGTGCAATGTGGATATCGGGTACAGCGATACAAATGTGATGTATCCCCGGACCCCGGCGCGCGAGGTATTTGCCGATCGGGGTATCTGGAGCAGCCGGCTCCAGGAACTCGATGAGCGACTCGCCACTCTCGACGGCCGCTATGCGCGCTCCGTCCGAATCGGCCAGCGGCACCTCCGGCATCTGCAACACGTCGCGGAAAAAGGGCACAATGGCCGACAGGGATTCCACCGCGATTCCGACGTGCGCTATGTGGGCGGTCCTGCCGGATTTCGGGGTCGAGGCGTCGGCGTCGGGCATTGCTTGCACGATTAGATTAGAAGATGAGCACGTGAACGCGTTTTGCACTCACGATAAGCGGCCTGGTTGCCGCGGAGAAAGATAAGATGTCGAATTCAGTGGAGCTTACGGACGCCACCTTCTCGAGCGAGATCGAGAAGCACGACGGCCTCGCAGTGGTGGATTTCTGGGCTCCGTGGTGTGGGCCGTGCCGCATGGTCGGTCCGGTTCTCGAGGAGCTGGCCGGGGAGTATGCCGGCAAGGCAAAAGTCGCAAAGGTTGATGTTGATCAGAATCAGAGTCTCGCGCAGCGCTTCGGCGTTCGCTCGATCCCCTTGATTCTCTTCTTTAAGAATGGGAAGGTCGTCGATCAGGTGCTGGGCGCGGTTCCCAAGGCCCAGCTCGCGGCGAAGTTCCAGCAGCACGCGGCGTAGTCACAGGGCAACGCGGTCGCGTTGCAACTGTGTCGCCGTTCAGTCCAGGGGCGTTCGTTCGATTTGACCGCGATCTTATCGTGGTGATCGAATGAGCGCCCCTTCTGCGTCCCCGGGATCCCTCTACATAGTCGCCACTCCGATCGGGAATCTGGGCGATATGACGAACCGCGGTACCGAGGTACTCAAGTCGGTGAGTGTCGTCGTCGCCGAGGACACGCGGCACTCGCGGACGCTGATGAACCATCTCGGCGTCACGACGCCGATGATCGCTTACCACGAACACAACGAAGCGCGCGAATCGCCGCGGCTGGTCAGGCGCATGATCGAAGGCGAGTCGATCGCGCTCATCTCCGACGCCGGCACGCCGCTGCTGTCCGATCCCGGCGCGCGACTGGTTGCGGCTGCACTCGCAGCGGACTTGCGTGTGATACCCATTCCCGGCGCGTCCGCGCTGCTGTCCGCGCTGGTGGCGTCGGGAATCTCAGCTGAACAGTTCACGTTCCTCGGATTTCTTCCGCGCAAGGGCGGTGAGCGCGAGGCAATGCTGCGTACGATTCTGCGCTCTCCGTTCACCACGATTCTGTACGAATCGCCGCAGCGTATCGCGGCTACGCTGCTGGATCTGGTCGATGCCGGTTGTGGCGACCGCGCAGCCGCGCTCGCACGCGAGCTCACGAAGCGGTTCGAGGAGGTGCGTCGCGGAACCATCGCGTCACTCAGCGAGAGCATCGGTGAGGGTATCAAGGGCGAGATAGTGCTCGTGATCGCCGGTGCGACGGAGCGCGCTCCAACGGAGATAGAGGCGCGTGATACGGTCTCCCGGATGCGCTCCGAAGGAGCGTCGTCGCGCGACATAATAGAGCGGCTCACGGGTGAGCTTGGAGTGCCGAGAAACATCGCATACAAGCTGGCGCATTCTCCGCCCGATTCCACGCCGGCCGGTTAAGTTCCCAGGGTGGCTCTGAACCCGAAAAAAGACCGATGATCGCCCCGCTGGATCTCGTCGCCGAGGCGACGCGAATGCTGCTGGACGACTACGCCGAAACGGAAACGCAGAGTGGAGCGACCGCCAACACGCGTGAGCTTCGCGTGCTGGATCCGTCGCTGGTGTCCGCCGATCTCGGTCCGCACGGGCCCGTCGCGAGGGCGATGCAGCGGGTCAACCAGCGATTCGAGGACAGGCCCACTCAGCGCGCGATGGCGGAGGCTGTCGTCGGTCTGTACAACAGTGGCGGCGTAGGTCTGCTGGAAGCGGGAACCGGCGTTGGAAAATCGCTTGGATATCTGATCCCCGCACTCCGCTGGGCCGCGGCGAACGGAGAGCGCACCGTAGTCTCGACCAACACGATCAATCTGCAGGAGCAGCTCGTCCGGAAGGACCTGCCGTTTCTGCACGACGCGCTGGCATCCGAGCAGAACGTGCGATTCGCCCTGCTCAAGGGCTGGCGCAACTATCTCTGCAAGCTGCGTCTCGCGCAGGCAACGTTGCTCGGACCGAGTCTCGTCGACGACGAGGCGAGTGAGGCACTTGAGGAGATTCGCGTCTGGAGCGAGACGACGGAAGATGGATCGCTGAGCGATCTCGCAACACCGCCACGCGGCGAGGTGTGGGACGAAGTTGCCGCCGAGCCGGATCTGTGCACGCGCAACGCATGTCCGCACTATCAGGACTGCTTCCTGTTCAAGGCGCGACGTGAAGCTGCGCAGGCGGACGTCGTCGTGGTGAATCATCATCTTTTAATGTCGGACGTCGCGGTACGTCGCGCAGCGGGAAATTGGGAAGACGCTGCCGTGATTCCCTCGTACACGCGGCTGGTGATAGACGAGGGGCATCATCTCGAAGACGCCGCGTCGGCGCACCTCGGCGTCACGACGTCGCGGCGCACCTTGCAACGACTCTTCAACCGTCTGGACCGTCGCGGCCGTGGGCTCGTCACAACGCTGGTCGAGCGTCTTTCCGCGTCGCGAGATCTGCTTGGCACCGCGAGTCTCGACGTCGTGACACAGCGCATCGTACCTGCGGTGCGCGCGTCGCGCGAGAAGAGCGATCTGGTGTTCGATCTGCTGCTCGCGGTACTGCAGAATGACGCCGCGCCGGTGATGCGGATGAGTGACGACTTCACACAGCACCCCGTGTGGAAGGGCGGCCTGCACATCGCGCTGACGGATCTGTTGCGCGAGCTGCGGGTGCTGGGCGAGAGTCTCACACTCGTCGGCGATCGGTTGCAGGGTGGCGATCGGCGCGACGATACGCTGCTCATGCTCGTCAACGAGCTGCGCGCGGTCGCGCGCAGACTCGATGCTTCTGCCGACGGATTGCTGCTCGCGCTGCGTCCTCCGGCCACGGTCGAGCCGATGGTGCGCTGGCTCGAGGTAAAGGGACGGGAAGGGAATATTGCGGTGACCGCGGTGCCGCTCGATCTCGCCCCCATTCTGCGCGACGATCTCTTTACGCGCGTGAAGACCGCAGTGGTGACGAGCGCCACGCTCGGCACCGAGGGCGACTTTGCATTCGTCGCGCGCCGGTTCGGACTCGACGGCAGCGCGATCACACCGGTGACCGCGGCATTCGCGTCGCCATTCGACTACCAGTCACAGGCGTTGCTCATCGTTCCGACCGACGTGCCGGCACCGAACGAAGATGCAGCGCGCCACTTCAGCGCCGTCCTGCGCATCATCGCCGACGTTGCGCGCGCGTCGGGTGGCGGGATGTTCGTACTGTTCACAAGCCATCGCGACGTTCGCGCGGCTGGAGAGGCACTTCGACGGAATGATCTTGCGGATGAGTTCACGCTTCTCGTTCACGGAGAGGACGGCCGCGATGCGTTGCTGCAGCGCTTCCGCAACTCCGGCAACGCAATACTGCTTGGCACGTCGTCGTACTGGGAAGGCGTCGACGTGCCGGGCGATGCGCTGCGTGCTCTGGTAATCGCGCGACTGCCGTTCCGGGTTCCGTCGGAGCCGGTGACGGCGGCGCAGTGCGAGGCGATCACAGCGCGCGGTGGCGACGCGTTCGGCGAGTACATGCTGCCGCATGCGTCTCTTCGGCTCAAGCAGGGCTTCGGCCGGCTGATACGCACGGGCACCGACCGCGGCGCCATCATTATTGCGGATCCGCGCGTAATCACCAAGAGATACGGCCGTGAGCTTTTACGCGACCTTCCCCCCGCCAGGCGCATGAGTGGAGCGTGGAGTGCGCTTGAGCGTCAACTTCAACGCTTCTACGGCAAGACCTGAACAGCATGACTCAAACAGCCACTGGCCGGCCCGGCAAGATCGTATGCGTCGGCCGAAATTACTCCGAACACGCGAAGGAGCTCGGCAACCCGGTCCCCAAGGAGCCCCTTCTTTTTCTCAAGCCGCCCTCCAGCGTGATCCACGAGGGTGAGTCGATTGTCCTGCCACCGCAGTCGAAACAGGTGGAGTTCGAGGGCGAGATCGGCGTGGTGATCGGGTCGAGGCTCTCGCACGCAGACGCTGCGGCCGCCGCCAAGGCGATTCGGGGCATTTGCGCCCTCAACGACGTCACCGCGCGAGACCTGCAGAAGAGCGACGGGCAGTGGACCCGCGCCAAGGGCTTCGACACTTTCTGCGCGCTCGGGCCCGAATCCGCCGCCCCGAGCGACCTGAAAACCCTCGTGGTACTAACCCGGGTGAACGGGGTAGAACGCCAACGCGGTGCGGCTTCCGACATGGTCTTCCCGATTCCGGATTTGCTATCCTACATATCGGGAATCATGACTCTGGAGCCAGGCGACGTGGTTGCAACGGGCACCCCGGCGGGTGTCGGTAAGCTCGTCGCTGGCGATGTGGTGGAAATAGAGATTCCCGGAGTCAGTAAAGTACGCAACCCTGTCACCAACACCGTCTGAGTGCCTCCCTACAACGAACGCATCACAAAACTTCCGCCGTACCCGCTGGCCGACATTCCGCACAAGAAGCGTGCGTTGATCGAGCGCGGCGTGGACCTCATAGATCTGGGCGCTGGCGACGCAATCCTGCCGCCGCCCGAAGCAGCACTCGAGCGAATGACGCGAGCCATCCGTGAGCCGGCCATGGGCCGCTACGGATTCGAGATGGGACTCGTGGAATACCGCGAAGCGATAGTTCGCTTCATGAAAAAGCGGTTCGGCGTCACATTCGATCCGCTCAAGGAAGTAGTTCCGCTCATCGGCTCCAAGGAAGGTCTCGCACATCTCGCGCTCGCCTATCTCGACAAGGGCGACTACGCCATCATGCCGGAGCCGGGCTATAACGCGTACATGGGCGGAACGATCCTGTCCAACGGAACGCCGTACCGCTACGAGCTGCGCGCCGACAACAACTTCCTCGTCGAGCTCGACGAAGTCCCGAGCGACGTGCTCGCGCGGACAAAGATTCTCTATCTGAACTATCCGGGGAATCCAACCGCTGCAATCGCTCCGATGGAATATCTCGCGCGCGTCGTGAAGCAGTGCAAGGAGCACGACATCGTGCTGGTGTACGACAACGCATACTCGGAAATGGCATACGATGGATATGTGCCGCCGAGCATCTTCGAGGTGGAGGGAGCTCGTGACGTCGCCCTCGAATTCCATTCGATGTCCAAGACGTACAACATGACCGGCTGGCGTTGTGGCTGGGCATGCGGACGCGAAGAGTTGGTGCACGCGCTGGCGACCGTGAAGTCGTTCATCGATACCGGCTCGTATCTCGCGATTCAGGCCGCGGCAGCTGCTGCGCTGGACGTGCACGACGAGTTCGTTCCAAAGAACGTGGCGATCTTCACGGAGCGCCGCGACGCAGCTGTTGCCGCGTTCCGTGAGAACGGCTTCCAGTGCGACGTTCCGAAAGCTGCGATGTATCTCTGGATTCCACTGCCGCCGCACATTCCGAGCAAGGTGTTCGCCGACAAGTTGATGGAGCAGGAAGGTGTGGTCGTGCTGGCTGGCGCAGCGTTCGGCGCTGGCGGCGAGGGTTTCTTCCGTATCTCGTTCATCACGTCGCCCGAGCGCATCCGCGAAGCCGCGAAGCGTGCAGGACGCGTACTTGCCTCGTTCAACGACTAGGCTCGCCCAGACATGCAATTCCGCCGTCCGTCAGGTGCCTGGATCACCTCGATCGCCATTCACGTGGTGGTCGCGGTTCTGTTCATTCAGGCAATCCTGTCGCGGCATCCGGACTTCCTTTCGTTCGGCCACGCGGTACCAGCGCCGGTGGTCGAGCGAGTAGGGTTCCTGGCGTTACCTCAGCCCAGGAATCACCTGCCGCCGACACCTGGCAGGAGCGGCGGAGACGGGCTGGCAAGGAAACCGAGCGCGGCTCAGATGCCGACCGCTCCGACCACGGTCCCGCAGACCATCACGGCACCGCCCAAGGGGCCACCGGTCAATTCCATCGGTCCTTCCAGCGGTCCGCTCATTGGCGGCGGCGGACAGCTACGCGGTGTTCAGCCACGCTATGAGGACCCGCGCGTCTGGGTTGCGCCGGGCGAGGTCGCGAGTGCGCCCAAGACCGACGCTCAGCGACTCGACAGCGTCATCAAGAACGACATCGGCGCCTTCAACGACTCAGTCCGGGTCGCCAACAGCGGTAGAAAACCTGGCGACTGGACGTTCGAGAAGGGCGGGCAGAAGTACGGCGTCGATAGCAAGTACATTCACCTCGGACCATTCTCGATTCCGACAGCGGTCCTCGCGATGTTGCCGCTCAACATTACCGGCAACCCTACTACATATCAGCGTAACAAGACGCTCACCGCGAACCACGACGAGATCTTCGAGCAGGCTCAGCGCGGAATCAACGACGCTGACTTCGAGAAGGCTGTGCGAAGCATCCGCGAGCGCAAGGAGCGCGAGCGGAAGGAAGCCGAGGAGATCAAGAAAAAGGCTGCGCAGGACGCGACGTCGCAGCCGTAATAGTTACACGGCTGTCATTCCCGCGAACGCGGGAACCCATGTTATCGATCGTCGAGTGCGACGGTACCAGGAAGCTGGTCGGCAGCAGATGGATCCCCGCTTTCGCGGGGATGACGAAGCCCCCGCGTTACGAAACCAATCCCGACGACGCTGTCTGCGCGCTATCCGTCTCGAGTACGGTGAACGGCCTGAACACGCCGCATACCACTCCCAGCACGCCGAAACTGTCGCGTGGATTTACGACGATGTCGCGGTCGGCCGGGTTCGCGGCCTTGAGCACCACCGTCTGTCCATCATGCGACAGCGTCTTGATCGTCGCCTCTTCACCAATGCGCGCAGCGACCATGTCGCCATCCTTGGGCGAAGCTGCAGCGTCGACCATCACGAAGTCGCCGCTCTCGATTGCACGCCCGATCATGCTGTCTCCCTTCACCTTCAGAAAGAAGACGCGCTCCGATGGCAGGAATCGCCGGTCCATCGTGATGAATCCTTCGCGATGCTCCGGAAGCAGCGCAGGCTCACCCGCGTGAATACGTCCGTAGTACGGAACCGGAGTCGATTGCGCGGCACCGCTGAAGCCGAGCAGCCGCACTCCGCGCGAGCGTGATGGGTCGCGCTCGATGTATCCCTTGCGTGCAAGCGACTGCAGGAGATCCGAGACAGTCTTGGTCGACTTGATCTCGAACTTCTTGCCGATGTCGCGAATACTTGGCTGATATGTATGTTCAGCCGTGAAATCGAGCAGGTACTGATAGACTGAGCTTTCGAGACGCGTCAATTGCTCAGACATAAGCACTCCGTGAGGGTTCGGGTTGTACGCTGTAGCACAAAAAATGCGGCGCGGTTCTCGACCGGTCAACCATTGTTTCGATTATTAAGGTAATCGATCGCTCGTTCGAGACGGGCGACCGCACGGTCCTGACCCTGCATCACGAGTACATCGAAGATCCCGGGACTGACAGTCAGGCCGGTCAATGCGACTCTGAGCGGCTGGAACAACTTTCCGCCGCCAATTCCGTGCCGTTCCGCGAGTCCTCTCAGTTCGGCCTCGAGGGTAGTCGCGTCCCACGAAGTAACAGCTGCCAGTGCGTCGCGCGTGGAGCCGAGGATTTCCAGCGTGGCCGACCGGTCCTTCCATTGCTTGGCGACCGCTTCGGGATCATACGTGATCTGATCCACGAAGTAGGGAGCCGCCTGGCGGACTATGTCGTCCACGACGCGCGCGCGCACCCGCAGCAGATCCACGAGCTGGAGATACCAGTCGTGGCGCGCGGCCAACTCGTCGCCAGTCGCAAGGCCGGCTGCGATTATTGCGCGCGTAACGACAGGCTCCAGCTCGGTGAGCGGCATCATGGACATGTGCTGGCCGTTCATCCACTCGAGCTTCTTGGGGTCGAAGATCGCGGCCTTGCGCTGCAGGCCTTCCGGTGAGAACAGCTCGACCATCTCGGCGAGCGTCATCACCTCGCGGTCGCCGCCTGGCGACCAGCCCAGCAACGCGAGGAAATTGAGCATCGCCTGTGGCAGAAGTCCCTCGTGCTGGTAGTCTCCGACGGCAGTCGCTCCGTGACGCTTGCTCAACTTCTTTCCGTCCAGACCATGGATCATCGGAAGGTGCGCGAAGCGCGGAAGATCCTTGCCGAGCGCGCGGTAGAGCATGATCTGCTTGGGCGTGTTGGAGATGTGATCGTCGCCGCGCATGACGAGCGTGACACCCATCGCGACGTCATCCGACACGACCGCGAAGTTGTAGATGGGTGTACGATCGGAGCGCAGTATCACGAAGTCGTCGACATCCTTGTTCGGGAAGGCGATGCGCTCGTGCACGAGATCATCCCATTCCGTGACACCGTGCTCGTCCGGAACGCGAAAGCGCACGACGTACGGGTCGCCGCGCTCGAGTCGCTGTTCCTCTTCGTGCAGTGGAATCTCCGCCCACTCGCGCTTGTACTTGTAGATCTCGCCGCGCGCCTGCGCCGCCGAGCGTCGCTCCTCGAGCACACTCTGCGGCGTGAAGTCGCGATATGCGAGACCGGCATCGAGCAGTTGCCTGACATCCGCGCGATGCCGTTCCAGGTTCGCGCCCTGATATACGACGGGCTCGTCCCAGTCGAGGCCAAGCCACTCGAGTCCGTCGAAAATTGCGCGCGTGCTCTCGTCGGTACTGCGGACCTTGTCGGTGTCCTCGATGCGGAGGAGGAACTGGCCGCCGAAGCGGCGCACGTACAGCCAGTTGAAGAGTGCGGTGCGTGCGCCGCCCACGTGCAGGTATCCCGTGGGTGATGGTGCGAAGCGAACGCGTGCTGGCGGGTGAGAGCTCATGTCACAAAGATGATGGATACGCAAACGGGCCCGTCATCGAGGACCGAGCCCGCCGTAGCGTGGAATATACGGAGAGGGAGGGATTCGAACCCTCGATAGAGGTTGACCCCCTATGCCGGTTTAGCAAACCGGTGCCTTCAGCCTCTCGGCCACCCCTCCTGGAGCCGGTGTAAGTTAGTGCTGCGCGGCGGACTGTACAAGCCGAGAGAAATCCAACAGGAGCGACATTGACGAGTGATTTGATTGCGCAGCCGACGGATGGCCGGCTGGTGCGGGCATACCATTATCCCGCAACACACCTTCTCATTGCGATCCTGTGGGTCGGCGGATGGTTCGCTGCCCTGATCGCGCTGAAGATCAAGCCGGCGTTGTTGTCCGAAGCGATTGGCGCAGTCGTGGTTACGCTTGCGTATGTCGTGTACGTGCGAGTGGTGGAGCGGCGGCGGATCTCGGAGCTCGCACTGGGACCGGCGCCGAAGGAGTTCGGATCCGGCTTCGTTCTCGGTGCTGCGTTGTTCACGACGACGATTGGAATCATCTGGGCACTGGGCGACTATTCGGTAATCGGGTTCAATCACTGGACGGCGATCCTGTCGCCGCTTGCCTTCGGTCTCGCTGCGGGAGTTCTGGAAGAGGTGCTGTTTCGCGGCGTCATCTTCAGAATCACCGAGGACTGGGTCGGAAGCTGGGGTGCGCTCGCGTTTTCGTCGCTGCTGTTTGGTGCCGGCCATCTCGCAAATCCGCATGCGACGCTTACTTCGGCGCTCGCAATTGCATTGGAGGCAGGTCTGTTGCTCGGCGCCGCATTCATGATCACGCGACGACTGTGGTTGCCGATTGGTCTGCACGCGGCGTGGAATTTCACGCAGTCCGGTATCTTTGGCGCACCGGTTTCGGGAACCACTCCACACGGGCTGTTCGTGTCTACGTTGTCGGGTCCAGCGTGGGCGACCGGGGGAGGATTCGGGCCCGAGGCTTCGCTGCCGGCGGTGCTCGTTTCTCTCGTATCCATCTGGTTGCTGGTCTACGCGGTTCGATCGGGGCGCGTGGTGCAGCCGATCTGGCTGCGTCGCGATCGCGACAGCAACCGCAAGTCCCTGTAAATTCCCTCGCATGATCGACTTTGCCAAGGCGAGAGTACTGGTAACAGGCGGCGCCGGCTTCATCGGGAGCGCGCTCGTGTGGGAGCTCAACAGACGCGGTTGCGAGCGCATCGTCATCGCGGATTTTCTGGAGACGAGCGAGAAGTGGCGCAATCTCGCGCCGCTCGCGTTCGAGGATTATCTGGAAGCGGATGATCTGCTGCCGAGGCTTGGCGCGGGCACGCTTGGACGCTTTGATGTGGTGCTGCACATGGGTGCTTGCTCATCGACGACCGAGCTCGACGCTGCGTATCTGGCGCGGAACAATTACCAGTTCACAAAGGATCTCGCTGCGTGGACGTTGTCATCGAACGGCCGGTTCGTGTACGCGTCGTCCGCTGCGACTTACGGCGACGGCGGAGCGGGGATGCGCGACGACGCGTCGCTGCCGTATCTGCATACGTTGCGTCCGCTCAACATGTACGGCTACTCCAAGCAGATGTTCGATCTGTACGCAGCGCAGCGCGGAATACTCGGCAAGATCGCGGGCGTCAAGTTCTTCAACATCTTCGGACCGAACGAGGATCACAAGGGCGACATGCGCAGCCTCGTGAACAAGGCGTACGGGCAGATCGCGGAGACAGGTGAGATAAGGTTGTTCAAGAGCTATCGTCCCGAATACGCGGACGGCGAGCAGAAGCGGGACTTTCTGTATGTGAAGGATGCGGTCAACATGACGCTGCATCTTGCGGCAAATGAAAGCGCCAACGGACTGTTCAATGTCGGCAGTGGTGACGCGAATACATGGACCGATCTTGCGAACGCTGTATTTGCCGCGCTCGGGAAGCCGGCGAATATTCGATTCATCGATATGCCGGAAGATCTACGAGCCAGATATCAGTACTTCACGCAGGCTGATATCGGGCGTGTACGGAAGAGCGGCTATGCGGCGCCGATAACTCCGCTTGCGGATGCGGTCGGGGATTACGTGAAGAACTATCTCGTTCCACGGGTGCATCTGGGCGACGT
>Ga0207678_10001115_pt1 | contig 24605 bp, 22 predicted proteins | sample KBSC63metaG_FD_184319 | JGI IMG/M metagenome (GOLD analysis project Ga0207678, IMG submission 184319) | Corn rhizosphere microbial communities from Kellogg Biological Station, Michigan, USA - KBS C6-3 metaG (SPAdes) (version 2) | ecosystem: Host-associated > Plants > Roots > Rhizosphere > Soil ... | reverse complement strand
CGGTGCCCCTGCCACCGTCGGCCTAGACCTCGCCGGGCTGCCGTCCGCCACCCGCGACGGGCACTCGCGAGCCGGCATCAGCACGCTGGTCGCCACCGCGAAGGCGCGCGGCGCCCGCGCCATCGTTATCGAGGACCTCAACTTCACCGAGGCCCGCGCTGAAGGACGGGAACGGGCGGGCAGCCGACCCTCGCGCGGCAGGCGCGGCAGGGACTTCCGGCGCGCCGTCTCCGGCATCCCCACAGGGAAACTCCGCGGCCGGCTGGTCCAGATGGCCGCCAACGCCGGGCTGTCGGTCATCGTCATCGATCCCGCCTATACCTCTCGCTGGGGAGCCGAGCACTGGCTAAGGCCTCTGCGGGAGCACCATCCGAAGGCGACCGGTCACCACGCGGCAGCGCTGGTGATCGGGCGACGCGGGCTCGGGCACCGGGCCAGGCGCCGCGCGACAGGGAACCAGACCGCCCCGGAGGAGGCGGCACGGCTAGCCCAGGCGCGGCCCCGGACCACCCGGCGCGAGGGACCGCACCCAGGAAACCCGCCGCCCCACGAGGTCCCCGGCCGCCACCCGGCACCAAGACCGGACGGCCTCACCGGATCACGGCAGGCAACCAGGCAGCCCAAGACCGTTCGGGGCCGCCGGCTAGGCAGGAGTACGTCCTACTAGTTCAGTAGGAACGGTGGCAGATGATCACCCGTTCGGCACTCTTCCGGTCGTGGACGTGGCGCCGCTGCTTTCTTGCCCGCCCGCCGGCCTGGTCGAGGTGGCCCGGCAGATCGAGGCGGCGTGCCGCGAGCACGGTTTCTTCTACGTCACCGGCCACGGCGTCGCGCCGGACCTGCTGGCCCGGCTGACCCGGGCCTGCGCCGCGTTCTTCGCGCTGCCGCAGGCGGCCAAGATGGAGATCGCCATGGCCCGCGGCGGCCCGGCCTGGCGGGGATACTTCCCGGTCGGCGCCGAGCTCACCTCCGGCCGACCCGACCTGAAGGAGGGGCTGTACTTCGGCGCCGAACTCGGCCGCGACGATCCCCGGGTGCACGCCGGGCTGCCGCTGCACGGTCCTAACCTGTTCCCGCGGCAGGTCCCGGAACTGCGCGCGGCCGTGCTCGACTACATCGGCGTGCTGACCGATCTGGGCCAGACGGTGCTGCGCGGCGTGGCGCTGAGCCTGGGCCTGGACGCGGACTACTTCGCGGCCGGGTACACGGCCAGCCCGACCGTCCTGTTCCGGGTGTTCCGCTACCCGGCGCCGCCGCCTGGCGAGGACGGCTGGGGCGCGGGGGAGCACACCGACTACGGCCTGCTGACCCTGCTGGCCCAGGACGCCAACGGCGGCCTGCAGGTCAGGACGCCGGGCGGCTGGATCGACGCGCCGCCGATCGAGGGCACCTTCGTGGCCAACATCGGCGACATGCTCGACCGGCTGACCGGCGGCTGGTACCGGTCGACGCCGCACCGGGTCCGCAACGCCAGCGGCCGGGACCGGTTCTCCTTCCCGTTCTTCTTCGACCCCGACTTCACCGCCGAGATCCCGCCGCTGCCAGGGCGGGCCGCGATCGCCGACGGCGGCCAGCCGCGCTGGGACGGGCAGAACCTGCAGGCGCATCGCGGCACCTACGGCGATTACCTGCTGGGCAAGGTGTCCAAGGTGTTCCCGCAGCTCCGCCGCGAGGTACTGGCCGACGAGGCCCCGTAACCGGCCCGGTTACGCGGGCTGCTCGGCCTGGAGTTGCCTGACTACCTCGAGCGCCTCGCTGACGTGCCCGTCGATGTTGGTCATCGAGCTGAAGACGTGCCGGACGGTGCCGGTGCGGTCGATCACGTAGGTGACCCGGCCGGGGAGCAGCGCCATCACGGCCGGCACCCCGTACGCCTTGCGGACCCGGCCGCCCTGGTCGGCCAGCAGCGTGAACGGCAGCCGGTGCTTGCTCGCGAAGCCGGCGTGCCGGTCCGCCGAGTCGGAGCTGATCCCGATCACCTCGGCCCCGGCGTCGGTGAACGTCTCGTGGCTGTCGCGGAAGGCGCACGCCTCGGCGGTGCAGCCGGGGGTGTTGTCCTTGGGGTAGAAGTACAAGACGATCACCCGCTCGCCGAGCCGGTCCTGCAGCCGGACCTGGTCGCCCGATTGCGACGGGAGGGTGAAGTCGGGGGCCTTGTCGCCGGCCTGGATGCCGCGTGCCACGCTGGGCCTGCCTCTCTGTGGTCCCCCCTCGGGCCCCAGTGTAGTCAGCGTTAGGGTGCGGCTATGGAACCCGTACGCCCCGATGACGAGGCGGTCGCGGCCTTCGGCCGGGACGGCGTGGCCTGCCTGCGCTCGGTCCTGGACCCCGCCGAGGTGGCGATCGCGGCCGCCGCGATCGACGCGGTGCTGGCCCGCCCCGGTCCGCTGGCCCAGGTGGCCAGTGCGCCCGGTGATCCCGGCGCGTTCACCGAGGATTTCCGCCGGTGGCGGGAGATCGGTGAGATCGAGCGGCTGGCCCGGCACTCCCGGGTGCCCGCCCTGGCCGCCGCCCTGATGGCCACGCCCCAGGTCCGCTTCTACCACGATCACGTCCTGGTGAAGGAGGGCGGGACCAGGCAGCGCACGCCATGGCATCAGGACCAGCCGTACTACAACGTGGACGGCCGGGGGGTCAGCGCGTGGATCCCGGTGGACCCGGTGCCCGAGGACGGGTGCCTGGAGCTGGTGGCGGGCACACACCGCGGCCCGTGGCTGATGCCGCGCACGTTCCTGAAGAAGGAGGCCCGGTGGTTTCCCGAGGGCAGCCTGGCCGAGCTGCCCGACATCGACGCGGATCCGGCCGGGTTCGACATCCGCCGGTTCGGCCTGCGGCCCGGCGACGCCATCTTCTTCGACTTCCTGACCGTGCACGGCGCCCCCGGGTTCCCGCACCCGGGCCGCAGGCGGATCTTGTCGCTGCGCTACCTGTCCGCGGACGTCCGGCACGCCCCCCGAGCCTGGCGCACCTCGCCGCCCTTCGACGAGCTGGACGCCGAGCTCCCGGCCGGCGCGCCCATGGACCACCCCCTGTTCCCCGTGGTCTGGCCGGCCTGATGGCGGACAAACACCCGGACAAGCACCAGGTCCGGCTCGGGGCCGTGCAGGAGACCCTGTTCATCACGCTCGCCGCCCGGGCCCGGGAGACACAGCGGAAACATCCGGTGCTGCGCGACCCCAGGGCCGTGGAGCTGCTCCAGTCGATCGACTACGACACGGCCAAGTACGGCCGGAGCGCGGGCGGCTTCATCACCGTGCTGCGGACCGCGATCATCGACTTCTGGGTTCGCGAGTTCCTGTCCGCGCATCCCGCGGCGACGGTGGTGGAGCTCGGCACCGGCCTGAACACCCGGTTCGATCGGGTCGACAACGGCCAGGTGCACTGGTTCGACCTGGATCTGCCGGACACCATCGAGCTGCGCCGGACCTTCTTCGCCGACACCGGACGGCGCCGGATGGTGGCCGCGTCCGTCCTGGACGAGGACTGGCTGCCCACCGTGGCGCAGAGCCGGGGACCGTACTTCTTCGTCGCCGAAGGCGTCCTCGTCTACCTGCCAGAAGACCAGGTCATGGCCGCGCTGGCCCGGATCGCGGCCCGGTTCCCCGGGGCGCTGATCGTGCTGGACACCTACCCGAAACGGACGTTCGACCAGCAGCACAAGCTCGTGGCCAGGAAGGGCATAGAAGCCCGCTGGGCCTGGGCCTGTGACGATCCGCGCTCGCTGGAGCGTCTGGGGCTCGAGGTCAGGCAGTCCGCCACGGTCACCCGGCCGCCCCGGGCTATGCGCGCCCAGCTGCCCTTCGGCTACCGGTACCTCGTCCCGCTGGCCGATCCTGTCGTCGGCAAGGCCATGACCCTCACCTTGTTCCGATCCAGCTCCCCGGCAGCGGGCGGCCCGGACGCCACGGCGCGGGCGGGCGGGGCGGCCTGAGCTTAGCGGTCTGGGGCTGGCTGAGCCGGTCCTGGCGCCAGGTGCGCATCGGCTCGGCGAGCTCCATGCCGGCGAAGGCGGGCGGCCAGTCGGCCGGGCCGTACCCGGCGCCGAGGTCGCCGTGATGCAGCTCGACCTCCACCAGCCGACGGGTCAGCAACTCGGCGGCGGGAAAGAAATCTGCCCCGTCCAGCATGCGCACCGGCACCTGCCACCCGTCGTCGGGCAGCTGCCGGGCCACGGTACGCAGCGCCATCGCCGAGCCGGCCAGGTCGGCCGCGTGCTCGGTCGCCCGCCTGTCCGCATACTGCTCGATGCCTGCCTCGCGTGCCTCAGCGCTGGCGTAGGCCGGACGGTTCTGCCCGGTCCGCACGCCGATCAGCACATTCCGCATCCCGTCTGCGTTCCTGGCCAGGTGGGCCAGGACATGCCCCCGGGTCCATCCGGGGAGCATCGACGGAACCCGCAGGTCCGGATCGGTGATAGTCCGCGCCGTATCGAGCAGGCGCTGCGTCGCCTGGTCGATCTGGTCGCTCAGGTCACGTAGTGCGGCGTCCATCAGCTCACTCTAGGGATCCCGGGCCTGATCTTGCCAACGCTGTCTTTACCGGGAATGCTGTCCGATGTGATCGACCCTGACTCGGCGGTACCGCCGTATGAGCAAGTCGCCAAGATGATGCGAGACGAGATCGCCCAGGGGGCCATGACCGGCCGGATCCCCTCGCTCCACACGATCGCCGAACATCATCACGTCTCGCACCGGATGGCCGCCCGCGCCGTGGAGATCCTGAAGGGCGAGGGCATGATCGTCGACGTGCCCGGCGAGGGGGAGTTCGTCCGCCACCCCAGAACCTAGCGCGATTCAGGCAGGGCCAGTGCCTCCGCGGCCAGGGTGGCTCGCTGCAGAGTCTCGCGGAACGCTTGCGCCGCCTCGGCGGCCTGCTCGGCCAGGCCCGTGATTTCCGCGGTAGCGCGCTGGTTCGCCGCGGTGCGCGCCAGCAAGTCGAGGTACCTGTCGTTGTTGGCCGCCATCCGATGCGATGTCTCCCAGTCCCGTCGCGCGTCCTCGGCGGCCGCGACCTGCGCCGCCAGCAGCTCAAGCGCCAGAACCCGGGCCGTGGTGGCGTCCCGGGCTATTGATATCGCGCGATTCTGGGAGACCAGGACGGCGGCTGTCATCGGCCCGGCCGTGCCCCCGCCGTAGCTCGACACCAGATCAAGCAGCAACTCGGTGATCTCGCGCAGCGCGACGGCGATTTCCCATTCATGCTGCCGCAGGACAGGTTCCTCCACGGCACCCCGCAGGTCACCCGCGTAAACCCGCGACGTCACGATGGTCGCGATCGCACGCTGGGCGCGCTGGAGCAGCTTCCGGCATTCAAGTTCGAGTGCGAGCGGTGAGACGACCCGGTCACGGTGGCGGACCTGGCGTAGCGGCCCGGCACGGCCCGCGATCTGTTCCTTCGTCATGCGGACAAGACGCCGGCGCCTGGCTTCCCCCAAACCGGGGTTCACCACGGGCTCGACGCTCGACGCGTCGGCATCGCCGACCATAGAGGCATCCTAAATGCTGCGGGCCGAGGTACCCCGGGCCATCAGCTCGATCGGCAGTTCCTGCCGCAACGGCCGGACCCGCTCGCCGCGCAGCAGCGCGCACAGCCGCTGCGCGCCCTCGGTCCCGCTCCGGGCCAGCGGCTGGCGGATCGTGCTGAGGTTGAGGAAGGCCGCCGACTCGATGTCGTCGAAGCCGACCACCGACAGCTGGCCGGGGACCGCGACGCCGAGCCGGTCCGCCGCGGCCAGCACGCCGATGGCCTGGGTGTCGGAGGCGGCGAAGATCGCCGACGGGGGATCGGGCGATTTCAGCAGCTGAGCCGCGTGTTCGGCCGCGACGGCGGCGTCGTGCGGGCCCCGGCGGATCAGGCCGGGTTCGACGTCGATACCCGCCGCGGCCAGGGCCTGCTTGTACCCGCGCAGCCGGTCCGCGGAGGAGGTGAAGCCGAGCCCGGCCGGGGGCATGTCACCGACGAAGGCGATCCGCCGGTGCCCCAGGCCGATGAGGTGGCCGGCGGCCAGCCGGCCGCCGGCCACGTCGTCGACGATCGTCTGCGGTACCCCGGGGTTGGCCGCGTCCACGCTGACCAGGGCCACCCCGGCCCGGGCGAACTGGCCGAGCTGGCCGCGTGACAGCGGCAGGCAGATGGCCAGCACCCCGTCGGCCCGGTGCGTCGGCAGCAGCGCCTCCAGGTGCCGGTCCCGCTCGGCCGCGCTGTCCACGTTGCACACGATCGTGTCGTAGCCCTGCTCCTCGAGCACGGCCAGCGCGCTGGCTACCCGCACGACCGCGGACGGCCTGGTCATGTGGGCGACGATGAGCGCGACGGTGTGCGGCGTGCCGCGGACCAGGGCCGCCGCGGCGTGGCTCGGCCGGTAGCCCAGCCGCTCGATGGAGTCGAGCACGGCCCGCATGGTGGACTCGCGTACCTGGTCGCTTCCGTTGAGCACGCGCGAGACCGTGCCGACGCCCACCCCGGCATCGGCGGCCACGTCCGCGATGGTGACACGGCGATCGCCCCCGGAAGCGCCCGCGGGGGCCGCCGCACCCTGGAAACGTTTCCACGTCAGCGTGGCGTCGTCGGGTTCGCTCAGCGCGGCCCGGTCGGGCTCCGGGCCGAACCCGCCGGTGCTCTCGCCCAGCCGCAGCCTGGCCGGCACTACCTCGCCGGGCTGCTGGTCGGGGCCGTGCTCGACCTGGCGCAGCGCCCGGTCCACGACCCGCCCGGCGATGTCGTCGACCGGGATGGCCACGGTGGTCAGACGCGGGTGCATCAAGGCGGCGGCTGCGCTGCCGTCGAAGCCGGTGACGGCGAGGTCCCGGCCGATCCGCAGCCTCAGTTCCGCGGCCACGCTGTAGATCACCCCGGCGAGCCGGTCGCTGCCGCTCACGATGGCGTCCGGACGCAGCCCAGGCCGGCCTCCGGACAGCAGCGCCCTGATCTTCCTGTGCGCGCTGCCCTCGTCCACCAGCAGCATGTCGGCCTGGCCGGCGGAGATCCCGGCGGCGGCCAGGCCGTCCGTGAACCCGGCGGCCCGCTCGGTATCCCAGGAGTTCGGCGTCCGGTAGCCGGCGAAGGCGACCCGCCCGAAGCCCCGGGCCAGCACATGCCCGACAACCGCGGCGACGGCGCCGCGGTTGTCGATGTCGACCCAGTTCTGCGGCAGCGCCGGGCCAGTCCGGCCGAAGCACGCGAACGGCATCCCGGCCTCGGTCAGCAGCTTCACCCGCGAGTCGTCCGGCTGCAGATCCGAGAGCAGGAACGCGTCCACGCTCCGGCTCGCGATCAGGCGGCGCATCTCGTCCCCGGGATCGCCCTCCGGTACCACGACCACCAGGCTGTTGTTCCGCCGCGCGCACGCTGCGGCCAGCGACTGGAGGAACTGCTGCATGAGGTAGTTCCCCGGCAGCAGCTGCATGCGGGGCATGACGTAGGCGACCTGCCTGGTCCGGCGCGAGCGCAGGCTCCGTGCACCGTGGTGCGGGTGGTAGCCGAGTGCCTCCACCGCCGCCAGCACCCGGGCCCGGGCGGCGTCGCCCACCCGCCCGCTGCCGTTGAGCACGTTCGAGACGGTCTGCCGGGACACGGCAGCGACGCGCGCCACGTCCTGGATTGTTACCTGGCGTGCGGTCGTGGATTCAGCCAGTCTGGCCTGGCCTGATCGAGACCTAGTCACGTCGTCACCGTACTGCCGGCGATTCACCTCTTGACAGGGTACAGTCGTGGCGCTTCGATATGGTAGATCGTTCTATCGCTGTAGCGCGGAGACCTGTCCCGTACGCGACGGTATCTCCGCGAGACGGTATCCCCGAGACGGTATCTCCCCCGAGACCGGATCGCGGCCCGGGTCTGCGGCGGGCCCGGGCCGCGATCCTGCGTTCCGGCTGGCCCGGCGCGCTTCAGGTAGCGGCGGACCGTCCGGCGGCTATCTCAGCGGCGCCGCGGGTGTTGATCACCCGGTCCGGCGTGATGCCCGCCCGTTCGGCCCGAACTGTGCCGTTGACCAGCCAGTCCAGCTGGCCGGGGGCGTGCGCGTCGGTATCGATGGCAAACAGGCAGCCGGCTTCGGCGGCCAGCTTGAGCAGCCGGTCCGGCGGGTCGGAGCGCTCCGGCCGGCAGTTGATCTCGACGGCCACGCCCGCCTCCCGGCAGGCCTCGAAGACCGCCGCCGCGTCGAACTCCGACTCGGGCCGCCGGCCCCGCCCCTGGCGGTTGGGGCCGATCAGCCGCCCGGTGCAGTGCCCGAGCACGGTCACGTGCGGGTTGCGGATCGCGGCCACCATGCGCCGGGTCATCGGCCCGGCCGGCATCCGCAGCTGGGAGTGGACACTGGCCACCACGACGTCGAGCCGGCCGAGCAGGTCCTCGCGCTGGTCGAGCGATCCGTCCTCGAGGATGTCCACCTCGATGCCGGTCAGGATCCGGAACGGCGCCAGCTCCGAGTTCAGCTCATCGACTAGCCGTAGCTGGGCCTCCAGCCGCTCCGCGGACAGGCCGTTGGCCACCGTCAGCCGGGGGGAGTGGTCGGTCAGCGCGATCCACTCGTGCCCGAGGTCGCGGGCTGTCTCGGCCATCTCCCGCGGCGGGCTGCCGCCGTCGGACCAGTCCGAGTGCGTGTGGCAGTCACCGCGCAACGCCGTCCGCAGGCCGTCCGAAACCGACGGTGGCTGCTCTGCCAGCAGCCGGGCCAGGTAAGCGGGCACGGCACCGCGCGCGGCCTCGGTCACGACCTGGGCGGTCGTGTCGCCGATGCCCTTCAGCGCCTGCAGCGTACCCGCCTGTATCCGGAGTTCGAGCTCGCCCGCGGGCAGGGCGGCGAGTACGGCGGCCGCGCGGCGGAAGGCCTGCACCCGGTACGTCGGCGCGCCGCCCCGCTCCAGCTCGAACGCGATCTGCCGCAGCGCCTGGAGAGGATCCACGTCCGCACTCCTACCCACGCCAGGCCGGAGGCGACCGCGGGCGAGCCGGTGATCCATCTCCATCGTTTCTCCACATGATCTTCATCACGGTTCCATGTCCACCGGGTTAGATAGCGCGGCGTTCGTGCCGACGGGCCAGCGCTGCCCGTTCTCTCCTTTCTCCGGAGCATCGCGATGATCGTCAGCCGGGTGGCCGAACGGGCCCGGCTCGACGCGCTCCTCGCCGCGCTCGTACGCGGTGAAGGGGGCGCCCTGGTCGTGCACGGAGAGGCCGGGATCGGCAAGACGACCCTGCTCGAGGTGCTGGTCGAGCGCTGCGCCGGCGCGGTCACGGTGGTGCGCGCCTGCGGGGCCGAGACCGAGGCGGAGCGCGCTTTCTCCGCGCTGACCGAACTTCTCTGCCCCGTGCTGCGCCGGCTGGACGCGCTGCCGGCGCCGCAGGCCGCCGCGCTCATGAGCGCGCTGGCGCTGGAAGCGCCCGAGCCAGGTGACCGCCTGGCGGTATGCGTCGCCGCGCTCGGCATGCTGCGGGCCGAGGCGAGGAACCGGCCGGTCCTCGTCGTGGTGGACGACGTCCAGTGGGTCGACGTGTCCTCCCGGGAGTGCATCGAGTACATTGCCCGGCGGGCCAGCGGGCCGCTCGCGGTCGTGCTGGCCGCGCGAGACCCGTTGTACCCGCCCGAGCGCATCCGGCTGCCGGATCTGCCCGTCGGGCCGGTCGACGACGCCGCGGCAGCCGAGCTTCTGCGGCAGCGCGCCCCCGAGCTGGCGCCGCCGGTCGCGGCGGCGATCGCGCAGGCGGCGGCGGGCAATCCGCTGGCCCTGGTCGAGCTGCCTGCCACGCTGACCGCCGACCAGCGAGCCGGCGTGGCCGCGCTCGAGCTCCCGCTGGGACCCGGAGGCCGGCTGCAGGGCGCGTTCGCGGGCCGGATCGAGGCGCTGTCCGGACCCGCGCGGCAGGCCCTGCTGGTCGCGGCGGCGTACGCGGGGACCGAGCTGCCGGTGATCGCGGCGGCGTGCCGGCAGGCCGGAACCGACGCCGGGCAGCTGGCGGACGCCGAGGCGTCCGGACTGGTGCGGCTCGCCGCCGGCGAGGTGACCTTCGCGCATCCGCTGATCCGCGGCCTGGCGTATTCGGAGGCGCGGGCCAGTGCCCGCCGTGCCGCGCATGCCGCCCTGGCCGCGGTGCTGCGGGATGACGACGACCGCCAGGCGTGGCATCTAGCCGCGGCCACGACTAAGCCCGATGAGGAGGTGGCGGCCACCCTGGAGCGGGCCGGCGGCCGGGCGGTGGCACGCCGGGCCTACGCCACGGGCTCGGGCGCGCTGGAGCGAGCGGCGCGCCTCTCCCCGGACCCAGAGACCGCGGGTCGCCGCCTGATCATGGCCGGTCAGGCGGCAGCCGCCGCGGGCGTGGCCGATCGTGCGCTCGCCTTGTTCACTGAGGCGGCCGAGGTGACCTGCGGCGAAGAGCAGCGCGCCCGGGCCCAGCAACTCCGTGGCCGGCTGCAAGTCTGGCGGGGCCGGCCCGCCGAGGCCGTGCCCCAGCTGGTCGGCCAGGCCGACCGCGTCGCGTCCCGGTGGCCGGTGCTGGCGGCGGAGATGCTCGCCGACGCCGCCAACGGCGCGACGACGATCAACTCCTATATCGAGGCCGAACAGCTGGCCCAGCGGGCCGTCGGCCTGCTCGGCGACGCAGGGGATCCCGCCGTGCGCGCGGCGGTACTGACGATGCGCGGCTGGACCCTGCTGCTGCGCGGCAAGGCGCCCCAGGCCCGCCCGGTGCTGGCCGAGGCGTTCCGTCTCGCGGACGGCCTGGACAAGCTCGGCCCGGACTGGCCGTGGCTGCACATCCTGCTCAGGACGCGCATTCCGCTCGGGGAGTTCGAGCAGGCGCGAGCCGAGAACGCCGAACTGTGCCGGCGCGCGCAGGAAGCGGGTGCCCTGGCTTCGGTGAGTGCGGCCGGGCTGCTGGTGGCCGACGCCGCGTTCCGTCTCGGCGACTGGGAGGCCGCTGACGCCGCGGCGCTGCAGACCTTCCAGCTCGCCGAGGAGGTGGGCCATCGCCATATGGCGGGCTGGGCCCTCACGATCCGCACCCGGATCCTCGCCGCTCAGGGGCGGTCCGATGAGAGCCGCGCCGCGGCCGCCACGGCGCTCGCCATCGCCGAGTCCGACCGGATCAGCACCGGCCTGCGGTTTGTGCACGGCGCCCTCGGGTTCCTCGAGCTCGGGCTCGACCGGATCGACGCGGCCATCTGCGAACTCGAGACCGTCGAGCGCCTGACCCAGGGCTCAGGACACGAGGAGCCGGTGATCGTCCCGTGGGTCCCGGATCTCGTCGAGGCCTATGCCCGCCAGGGCCGGGAGGGCGACGCCCGCCGCGTGCTGGCCCGGCTCGAACGCCAGGCGGTCTGCAGCACCAGTCCGGTGGCTGCCGCCGCGGCGGCGCGCTGCCGGGGTCTGCTCGACGACGACTTCGACGCGGCCTTCGCGGGCGCGCTCGCGTTCGACGACCGGCGGCCCATGCCGTTCGAGCGGGCTCGCACGCGGCTGGCGTACGGGCGCCGCCTGCACCGGGCCTGCCGGCGGGCAGCGGCCCGTGAGCACCTGCGGGCCGCGCTGGATGGATTCGAACGGCTGCACGCGGGCGCCTGGGCCAGCCAGGCCGAGGCCGAGCTGCGTGCGGCCGGCGGGCGCCACCGGTCGCCGCAGGACGACGACGGTGCGCTCACGCCGCAGGAACGGCGCGTGGCCGCGGCGGTGCGGCGCGGAGCGTCGAACCGTGACATCGCGGCCGACCTGTTCCTGTCACCCAAGACGGTCGAGTTCCACCTGCGCCAGATCTATCGCAAGCTCGACGTTCACTCCCGCTCCCAGCTTGTCGCCGCGCTCGCGGCCGAGAGGGACACCGCCTCCTAGCAGGCCCGGCCGCGCTCCGTCAGCCTGGCGGTCCGTCAGTCTTGTTCAGCGCGCAGGTGCTCGTGCACGAGCTGGATGGCGGTGGCGCCTTCGCCCACGGCCGAGGCGACCCGCTTGACGGACCGGTGCCGGACGTCCCCGGCGGCGAACACGCCGGGAACGCTGGTCTCGAGCAGCAGCGGCGACCGCTTCAGCGGCCAGCCGGCCGGCAGCTCGCCCGGCCGGTGCAGGTCCCGGCCGGTGCGGATGAATCCCTCGTCGTCTCGCTCGATACTGCCGGGGAGCCAGGAGGTGCGGGGCTCGGCGCCGATCATCACGAACAGCGCGGCGGCGGGCACGGTCTCGGTGGCGCCGCTGGTCCGCTGCCGCAGTGTCAGCCTCTCCAGGCTGCACTGGCCGTGGCCGCCGGTGACCTCGGTGGACGGGCGCACGCGGATGTTGGCCGTCTTGCTGATCTCCGTGACCAGGTAGCTGGACATGCTGGCGGTCAGGCCGGGACCGCGCACCACGATCGTGACCGATGCCGCGTACTTGGACAGGTGGATCGCGGCCTGGCCGGCCGAATTGCCGGCGCCGATGACGTAGACGTCCTGGCCCGCCATGGCACGGGCCTCCGCGGCCGCGGCGCCGTAGAAGACCCCGGCGCCGACCAGGGCCTCCAGTTCCGGCACGCCGAGGCGGCGCCAGGTGACGCCGGTGGCGATGACGACCGCGCGGGCCTCGACCTGGCCGCCGGCGGCGTGCACGACGTGCCCTGCGCCGTCGGCGGTCAGGCCATCGGCCGCACCGAGCGTGAAGCTGGCCCCGAACAGCCACGCCTGGTTGACCGCCCGCATGGCCAGGTCATCGCCGGACAGGCCGTGGGGGAACCCGAGGTAGTTGCGGATCAGGGAACTCGAGCCGGCCTGCCCACCGGGCAGTTCAGGATCTAGCACCACCGTTGCGAGCCCCTCGGACGCCGCGTAGACCGCGGCCGCCAGGCCCGCGGGCCCGGCGCCGATGATGGCCACGTCGCAGGCCCGCGTGCCCAGGGCCGACGGCAAGCCCAGTATGGCCAGCAGGTCCTCGTGCGACGGGTCGACGAGCACGGTCCCGTCCCTGGCCAGGACCACGGGGAGGGGTGTGCCCTCCAGGTCGTGTTCGCGTAGCAGCCGCCGCCCCTCCTCTGAGCTGTCGTCGAAGGACCAGTACGGCACGCCGGCGCGGGCCAGGTCATCGCGGAGCCGGTAAGCCCGGGGCGAGTTGGCCGGCCCGACGATGCGGAACGCCGCGAAGGAAGGCTCGCGGGACTTGTCCCAGGCCGCGAGGAACTCGGTCATCGCCGGGTACAGACCCCGTTCCAGCGGGTACCACGGGGCGTACAGGTAATAGTCGATCTTCCCCACCGCTATCGCCAGGACGGCGGGGTGCCGGGGCGACCAGTTGCCATGATCCATGAGCAGGATGCGCTTAGCCCCCGGATGCAGGCTGCGCGCACGGGCGAGCAAATCGACCGCGGGCACGTCCGCCAGGTGCTCGTCGGCGATGACCAGCGCGACCTCGGCGCGAGCGCCCGCCAGGACGGCCAGCATGGCCAGCGCCGCCGCGGCCGAGCTCGCGACGCAGACCTGATAGTCGGCCTCGTAGCGCCGGCTCAGGTCATGGCGCAGCGCATCCAGGCGAGGACCGTCGCCGGACACCAGCATGAAGATCGGCCGCTGCATGACCGCCTCCCCCCAGGTCCGGCTCACCCCAACCTGATGGAGTGCAGACGGCGTGCAGCCGCTGTGGAGATCAGGTGGAGAAATCCCGGACGTCCCCCAGGAGCTTCCGCATCACCGGGCGGTCCGGCTTGCGCCGGGCCACTACCTCGAAGCCGTGCCGGGCGAAAGCCGCCGCGATCCCGGGGAACAGGTTGCCGGTGTGCGACGGCACGGTCGTGTCGACCGGATAGGACTCCAGGGCCGGGGCGCCTGCGGTGGCCGCCGTCGGCAGCGCGGCCTCGATGAGGGCGTCCATGACGCCCCGGCCGCGGTGCGACGACCGGACATAGAAACACGGGACCGACCAGACCGGCAGGTCATCGACCGGGCCGAGGTACCGGGCCCGCGCCAGCCAGGCTAGTTCGGCTCGCGGGGCGAGCTCGCACCACCCGACGGCCCGGTCCCCGTCGAAGGCGAGCAGGCCCGGCGGCCGCCCGGACGCCGCGAGCTGCCGGAGGTCTTCCTTGTTGTCCGCGCGCGGCCGGTCGCGGTACCGCGGGCCGATGCGCCAGTACATGCACCAGCATCCGTTGGAGCCGCCGGACCGGCCGAACAGGTCCTCGAGCGCGGGCCACTGCGCGGAGGTAGCGGGCCTGACCGTGAAGTCCATCGTGGACGTCAACGATAGTGAGCCGGCGCGGTTACCCGTTCCGCAGGGCCTCGATGTCCGGTGAGGGCACGCCGAACCGGCGGCAGACGGCGGACGCGAGGATTCTCGTCGCGCTGGTCCGCCACAGGCTGAACAGCTCGCCGAAACACAGGTCGCGCAGGCTGCTGTCGTGCCACTGGCGCAAGGCGACGAGCGCGCCGTCCTGCTCGACGTGATCCGGAAGGCTCTCGAAGATCTCCTGGCAGCTGATACTCGTCTCGCCGTGGGCGAGCAGCTCGGCGACGGCCCGCCGCGAAGCCGCGGTCGCGCTGGCCGCGCGCTGCGCTCCGTCTCCGCCGGCCAGCAGCGTGCGGTCGCCGTGGATGCGGAAGGGTGTACCGTCCGGCCCGGCCGCCACGACCAGTGATCGCTTGTTGAAGTATCCGTGCAGCAGGCTGGCGGCGAGCTGAGCCACGGTGCTGCCGAGCATGGCCAGGTAAGCGGCGTAGGCGTCACGACGCTCCTGGTCGCTGCTCCCGATGACCCCGCTGGCTTCGATGCGGGCCTCCAGAGTCGGAGCCTCGACCACGCCCTGCGGATCCCAGGGCGGAAGCGCCGGGACGCCGGGCCCGGCGGCTATCCGGTCGTAGTGGCCGGGACCGTGCAGGAACGGCTGCCTGCTCGTGGTCATGCCTGCGAGCACGTGCCGGTCGAGGCAGGGAATGCGGGCATCGGCCAGCCATTCGATGTACCACTGCATCACCAGGGTCTTGTTGACCAGGTGCCCGGCTGCGTACGAGTCCTGGAGGAAATGGTCGGCGTACCCCGCGTAGATCCGCGCCCTGGTTCTCAGCTTCTCCCGGTCCGGTCCGGCCGCCGTCCGCGAGCGTGCGATCAAGTCCCGTGCCATCAGGTGGTAGGACCGCCAGCGATACCAGGAGAACGGGGCGAAGTGCCCGGCGTTACGCCCGACGGCAGAGGAATACAGCTTCCACGGCGCGAACCCGCAGCGCCGCCCCAGCGCATCGACCTCCAGGACCTCGCCGATCTCGGCCAGCTGGCGCAGCCGCGGGTATTTCAGCGAGCCGGGTAGCCGGGGACGCGGGCCGGGCCGGAACCCTGATGACCCTGATCCGGCCAGGCGGCGCAGTTCGGCGATGTTCAGGCTCCGGACCGACTGGATCAGCGGAAGCAGGAACGCCTCCGGCGCGTTCTCGATCTCCTCCGGGTGGGCCAGGTAGTCCGGCAGCACGTTCAGTTCCCCGAGCGTCACCACCAGCCCGCTGCCGGGCAGGCGCAGCGTCTGAGCGCCGGGGTGCTCGGCCCGCAGTCGTTCCTCGTCGACGTCGCGCGGATCCCGGCCGAGCCGCTCGAGCAGGGCGCACTGCGCGTCCAGGTGCTCCGCTCCGAGCCGCGCGGGGTCCAGGTCGCCGAGCATGCAGTGCTCCCAGGCCATGTACCGCTGGACCACGCACCGATCGGGGCCGGACGGCGCGACCGGGAATCCGGCCGCGCCGAAATCGAAGCGGCGGCCCCGGAGCAGAGCGTCCGCGGCCGCGTCTGCCTCGCGCTCCTCGGTCGGTCCGGCGGTGACAGGCCTGCGGTGCTGCTGTACCACGTGCGCGACCTCGTGTGCCAGCAGCCGCAGGCCCTCGGGCGTGTGCGGCGCGAACGCCTCCCGGCGGAAGTAGATGTCCGTGCCGACGGTCAGCGCGGTGGCCCCGAACGCGCGGCAGATCTCATCGACACCGCGGCAGTGCAGCCGGATCGCGGAGAACTCGACTCCGCTCCCGCCGGTCAGGTAGCACGTCTCGAACAGATCCGCGAGCGTGGGCATTGTGCCTCCACAGCCTGTCCCGGCGACTGCTCCTGCGGCAGCGAGTGCAAGGCCATTGTCAACCCCACACGATGGGGCGGTCGAAGTAGGGGGTTACCTCGTTGGCCGCGGCCGGCCCGTTGTCCCACTGGACCTTCTGGATCGAACCGCCGCCAGGGATCAGGTAGGCCAGGCAGCTCTCGTACGTTTTCCCGCTGACGAACTGCTTCGGCGGCATCGGGTCGTCGCAGCGGGAGAAGGTCCCCAGGAAGGTGATGCTCTGCTGGTGCTGCCCGCGGTCGTCGATCGCGGTGAAGGTGATGGCCGGGTCGCTGTCCTTGGGCGGCGGGGTGCTGCTCAGCGCGGTGACGCGCAGCTGCACGTAATACGGGGTGGAGTTGCGCTCGTTCCCGTTGAGCTCGACGTTCCGGAAGTCGGCCATCGTGCCCTTCTGGATCGACACGACGGTGACCCGGAGCTTGATCCCGTGATGGGCGCCCGTTCCGGTGTCCTGCGACGGCGGGACCCAGCCGACGGTGGCCGGCCCGCCGAAGGCGAGGTGGGCTCCCGGCCGGGTCAGGCGGCCGGACCCGGCCGCCTGGCCCTGACCGGCCGGCTGGCTGCTCGCCTGCTGGCCGCTTGCCTGCGACTGGGCCGGCGAGCTCGTGCCCGCGGCGGATGAGCTAGCGGAGCTGGCCGGACTGCTCCCGGAACTGGTCCCTGAGCAGGCGGCAAGGCCCGGTACGGCTACGGCGGCAATGGCCCAGGCGGCGATCCGGCCCGGTTTCATGGTGTCTCCTTAGGTTGCGCGGCTGCGCAGAGGATGCGCGACCGGCCTGGAGCCTGCCTGGAATGGTGCTGAAACGCGCAGGGCACGGGCGCTGACGGGATCATGTAGTCACAACCTGAGACACGGGTCCGCAGGGTCTGTCTAGCACCCTCAGGTACGGCCTATCGTCTTAGACATGACCACGAATGACATGCTGCGAGTAACCGACTCACGAACCGGCCGCAGCTACGAACTCCCTATCGTCGACGGCGCTATCCGCGCGATTGACCTGCGGCAGATCAAGACCTCCGATGACGACTTCGGGCTGCTCTCCTACGATCCGGCGTTCCAGAACACGGCCAGCTGCCGCAGCGCCATCACCTTCATCGACGGCGATAAGGGCATCTTGCGGTACCGCGGCTACCCGATCGACGAGCTGGCGAGCCGCGCGTCCTTCCTGGACGTGGCCTGGCTGCTGCTGCGCGGCGAGATGCCGGACAAGGAGGAGTCGGCGGGGTGGGTCCACCAGATATCCCACCACACCTTCGTGCACGAGAACATCAAGAAGTTCATCGACGGCTTCCACCACGACGCCCATCCCATGGGGATCCTGGTGAGCACGCTGGCCGGCCTGTCCACCTTCTATCCCGAGGCCAGCAACGTCCGCGACCCGGCCGTCCGGGAACAGCAGGTGGTGCGGCTCATCGCCAAGATGCCGACGCTGGCGGCCTTCGCCTACCGGCACGCCCGCGGGCTGCCCTACGCGTACCCGGACGACGACCTGTCCTACGCGGGCAACTTCCTGAACATGATGGCGAAGATGACCGAGCCCAAGTACGAGCCGAACCCGATCCTCGAGCACGCCCTTGACGTGCTGTTCATCCTGCACGCGGACCACGAGCAGAACTGCTCCACCAACGCGATGCGCAGCGTGTCCAGCTCCCAGGTCGACCCGTATTCGGCGGCCGCCGCGGCCGCGGCGGCGCTGTACGGTCCGCTGCACGGCGGAGCGAACGAGCAGGTGCTGAAGATGCTGCGGGAGATCGGCTCGGTCGACAAGGTGCCGGCCTACGTCAACCGGGTCAAGCAGGGCGAGGTACGGCTGATGGGCTTCGGCCACCGGGTGTACAAGAACTACGACCCGCGGGCCACGATCATCAAGGGCGTGGCCGACGAGGTGTTCGAGGTGACCGGGCGCAATCCGCTGCTCGACATCGCGCTCGAGCTGGAGCGGATCGCGCTGGAGGACGAGTACTTCATCAGCCACAAGCTGTACCCGAACGTCGACTTCTACTCGGGCATCATTTACCAGGCGATGGGCTTCCCGGTGGCCATGTTCCCGGTGCTGTTCGCGATCGGCCGGATGCCCGGCTGGCTGGCCCACTGGCAGGAGGGCTCCACCGACAAGGAGCAGAAGATCGCGCGGCCGCGCCAGATCTACGTGGGCGAGACCATCCGCCACCTCAACGGCGAAGACGGCAAAGGCGGGGAGGGCGCCTGACCACCGCCGGCTGGCCTGACCTCCCGGCCAGGACGCCGTACGGGCTGGCCAACCTGCCCTACGGCGTGTTCTCCGACGATGACGGCAGCAGCGCCAGGGTCGGGGTCCGAATCGGTGACTCGGTCCTGGACCTCGCCCGGGCGCTGGGCGACGACGTGTTCGGCGAGCCGTCGCTGAACGCCTTCATGGCGCAGGGCCGGTCCCGGTGGACCGAGGTGCGAGCCAGGATCACCGAACTGCTCACCGCCAGCCAGCAGGGGGAGCGGCCCCGCGGCGCGACCGAGGCCGCGCTGCTCCCGCTGGCCGCGGTGCGGCTGCACCTGCCGTTCACGCCAGGGGACTACGTGGACTTCTTCGGCAACGAGTACCACGCGGCCAACGCCGGGCGGATATTCCGGCCGGACGGCGAGCCGCTCACGCCGAACTGGAAGCACATGCCGATCGGCTATCACGGCCGGTCGGGCACTATCGTGCCGTCCGGCACCCCGGTCACCCGCCCGTGCGGGCAGCGCCGGGGGGCGGATCAGGGTTCCGGCCCGGTATTCGGGCCGTCCCGGCGGCTCGACTTCGAGGCCGAGGTCGGCTTCGTGGTCGGCGCCGGCTCAACCGGGCCGGTGCCGGTGGCCGACTTCGCCGAGCACGTGTTCGGCGTGTTCCTGCTCAACGACTGGTCCTCCCGCGACCTGCAGGCCTGGGAATCCCAGCCGCTCGGCCCGTTCCTGGCCAAGTCGTTCGCGACCTCGGTCTCGCCCTGGGTGGTGCCGCTCGACGCGCTGGAGCACGCCAGGGTCAGCCCGCCGCCGCGGGACCCGGAGCCGCTGCCCTACCTGGCCGACGCCGGCCCGTGGGGCCTGGACCTCGAGCTCGAGGTGCGGCTGAACGGGCAGCTGGCGGCGCGCCCGCCGTACGCGACCACGTACTGGACGGCCGCGCAGATGCTGGCCCACATGACCGTGAACGGCGCCTCCACCCGCACCGGCGACCTGTTCGCCTCGGGCACGGTCAGCGGTCCGGACCGGGACCAGCGGGGCTGCCTGCTGGAGCTGAGCTGGGGCGGCGCCGAGCCGCTCACGCTGCCCGACGGGTCGGTCCGCAGCTTCCTCGAAGACGGCGACGAGGTGGCGATCAGCGCCACGGCGCCCGGCGCCGGCGGCGCCAGGATCGGCTTCGGCGAAGTCACCGGCCAGATCCGGCCGGCGGCTCACCCCTGACCCACTGCCGCAGTTTCTTGCGGTCGAGCTTGCCGACGCTGGTGAGCGGCACCGTAGGCACGATCGTGATCTCCCGCGGGTACTTGTTCGCGGCCAGGTGCTGCCGGGCGTGCTCGGTGAGCTCGCCCGCCGTGGCCTCCGCCCCCGGCCGCAGCGACACGAACGCGACGACCTCCTCGCCGAGCCGCGCGTCCGGCCGTCCCACCACCCCGGCCTGGGCTACCGCCGGGTGGGACAGCAGGACGTCTTCGATGTCGCGCGGGAAGACGTTGAAGCCGCCGCGCAGGATCAGGTCCTTCTTGCGGTCCACCACGTACAGGTAGCCGTCGCCGTCCACGTGCCCGATGTCGCCGGTATGCAGCCAGCCGCCTTCCAGCGCCGAAGTGTCGTCGCTATGCCAGTAGCCGGTCATCACGCCGGGGGACCGCACGCAGATCTCGCCGTCCTGGCCCGCCGGAAGCACCCGGCCCGCCTCGTCCTGGATGGTGAGCTCGACCCCGGGCACCGGCCGCCCGACGCTGCCGAGCCGGCGCGCACCCCACGGATTGGCCGAGATGAACGTGGCTGCCTCGGTGCACCCGTAGCCCTCGTAGACGGTCGCGCTGGGGACCCGTGTCTCGAACTCGCGCCGGACATCGTCGGCCAGCGGCGCCGCCCCGGACGAGATCGCGACCAGGCTCGACAGGTCCGCGTCCTCCAGCGGCTGGCTGAGCAGCATCTGGATCATCGACGGCACCAGCGCGCCGCCCTGCACCTTGTGCTCCGCGGCCAGCTTCACCCACCCGGCCGGGTCGAACCAGCGCATCAAGATGGTCCTGGTGTGGTCGGTGCGGTGCATGCCGCCGCAGATGACCAGCAGGCCGTAGGCGTGCGCCAGCGGCAGCGGCAGCACCGAGCTGGACACGTTCGAGCGCACCGACTGCTCGTGCGCGGCCGACCCGCACCAGTACAGGCCCGCGTGGGTGAGCGGGACGCCCTTGGACCGGCCCGTGGTGCCGCCGGTGTAGAGCAGGGCGGCCAGGTCGGTGCCGGACCGGTCGGCGATGGACCCGGGCTCGGCCGAGGCCACCTCGTCGAAGTCGAGCACCGGGACCCCGGGAGCCGCCGCGGCCGCCGAACCCGCCCCGGGAACCAGCACGAACCGGACGTCCGGAGTGCCCCCGAGAACAGCGGAGACCTTCGGCAGGAACTCGACCGTGGTGACCACGCCGACCGCGCCGGAGTCGTTCAGCGCGTGCCGCAGCTCGTCCTCGCTGGCCAGGAAGATCAACGGGGTGACCACCGCGCCGACGCGCCACGCGGCGGTGTAGGTGATCAGGACCTCCGGGCAGTTGGCCATCAGCACCAGCAGCCGGTCGCCGGGCCGCACGCCCAGGCCGGCCAGCCCCGTCCCGAGCCGGGACCCGCGGTCGGCCATCTGCCCGCTGGTGTGCCAGGCGCCCTCGTAGCACAGCGTGTCGTAGTCGCCCTGCTGTTCGAAGGCCAGCTCCGCCTGCCTGGCCAGGTTCTTTTCCAAGTGTCAGCCTCCCGAGAATCCTACTGGCCAGTATTTCCCAGGCGCGCCGCTCAGGCCAGCTTGATCTCGAAGTACGCGCCCTGGTCGTCGTGCAAGATCCGGGCCGAGCCCGACCAGCCGGCGAAGCCCCCGGTACCGGTGTTCGGCACGATGTGGCCGAACCAGACCTCGGGATCGGACTCGAGCCCGCCGTGCTGTATGGTCACCGAGCCCTCCTCTCCGCCGTCGGGGCGCCCGGTGATCCGTTCGGTGGCCACGTACGACCGGGATCCCTCCTGGCTGCCCGCGGCCATGAACAGCGTGGTGGCGTGCCCGGTGATCCCCGAGGTGAAGGTCTTCGCGAACGTCATCAGGCCGAACCAGTCCGCGTCGAGGCCGGTCACCTGCCGGGGCTCGTAGCCATCGACCTGGAAGCGCGCGATCAAGGTCATCATTCCTCCATAGGTCCCGAACGGGCCGGGCTACCAGCGCTCGGTCAGGTGCTCACGCCCGGATGGCGGTTCGTAGGGCTCGGGCCAGAAGTCCGTGACCCGGGTGATCAGCCCGTCGGCGAACTCGAAGAACGCCATGGCGTCATCGATGCGGCCGTCGAGGTCCCACTCGAACCACACCACCCCGTGCTGCTCGTCGGCGATGACTACCTTGGGCCGCACATGCCAGTCGCCCGGATACTCCTGGTTGAATCGCAGGTAGCGGTCGCGCCCGCGGATCCGCTCCCGGGACTGCGGGATCTCGTAGACCACGTCCGGATGCAGCAGCGCGGTCCAGGCGTCCCAGTCGCGAGCCTCCAGGCTGGCGATAAAGCGCTCCGCGAGTTCCCGGTTGCCACCCACCCAGGCAACCTACCGCACCGGGCGGCCCAGCATTTGACGCAACCAGATGGTTGCCATAAAGTGGCAACTGTTCGGTTGCTACTTGGTGGAGGCAGACATGGGATTTCCCGATCGGATCGAGCGGACCATGGAACTCGCTCACCCGCTCGCCAGCGTGTGGGCCGCGCTTACCACGGCCAAGGGCCTGGCCGCCTGGTTCGGCGAGGAGGCAGACATCGACCTGCGCCCGGGCGGGGCGGCCCGGATGACGTGGGCCAGCGGGTATTCGGTCGAGATGCGGGTGGAACGAGTGGAGGAGCCGACGGTGTTCGGCTTCACCTGGCAGATCGAGGAGCTTCCCGACGACGACCCGCGCCGTACCTACGTCGAGTTCACGCTCGAGCCGGCCGGTGCCGGCACGCGGCTCACGGTGGTCGAGACCGGGTTCGCGCAGCTGCCCGCGGACACCTACCGCAAGGTCTACGACGGCCATGTGCATGGCTGGGCGAGCGAGCTGGGCGAGCTGGCCGGCTACCTCGATGCCCCCTGATCTTCGGCGTGACCTCGAGCCTGACATCGAGGCGGTCGCCGAGCAGGTCTTCGCCGCGCTGGCCGACCCCAGCCGCCGGGCCATCCTGGCCGGGCTGGCCGCCGGCGGCCCGGCCACGGCCACGGACCTGGCCGCCCGGCTGCCGATCACGAGGCAGGCGATCGCCAAGCACCTGGCCCTGCTGACCGACGCGGGCCTGGTGACGGCCGAACCCGGTGAGCGGCGCCGGGTCCGCTACCGGCTGCGCTCCGCGCCGATGAAGGTCGCGCAGCAGTTCCTGGCCGCGCTGGCCCGCGACTGGGACAGCCCGCTGAACGCCCTGAAGGAGCACCTCGACCGAGGTGCCTGAACACGACAACGAAAGGCGGACATCACGATGGAGACCCCTCCGATCGTCACCCCGCAGGAGTGGAAGACCGCGCGCGAGCAGCTGCTGGTGCGGGAGAAGGAGGTGACCCGGGCCCGGGACGCGCTGGCGGCGCAACGCCGGCGGATGCCGTGGCTGCCGGTGGAGAAGGAGTATGCCTTTGACGGACCCAAGGGCCAGGCGAGCCTGCTCGACCTGTTCGAGGGCCGGCGCCAGCTGATTATCTACCGTGCCTTCTTCGAGCCGGGCGTGGTCGGCTGGCCCGACCACGCGTGCCACGGCTGCTCGATGATGGCCGATCAGGTCGCCGATCCCGTGCACCTGAACGCCCGTGACATCACCTTCGCCTACGCCTCGCGCGCCCCGCAGCCGGACATCGCCCGGCTGAAGGAGCGGATGGGCTGGAACTGGCCCTGGTACACGATCACCAGCGACTGGGACGTCGACTTCGGCGTGGACGAGTACCACGGCACCAACGCGTTCATCCGCGACGGCGACCGGGTGTTCCGCACCTACTTCGTCGACAACCGCGGCGATGAGGCGCTGGGCAGCACCTGGAGCTACCTCGACCTGGCCGCGCTCGGCCGCCAGGAGACGTGGGAGGACTCACCCGAGGGCTACCCGCAGAGCGCTCCGTACGTCTGGTGGAACTGGCACGACGAATACGACCACCCCGAGATGGCCCAGGGTCCGATGAAGGGCTGGTCATGATCCTCGGGATGTTACGTTCTGACTATCGAACGGGCGAGCAGGCCGGGAGCGGCGCGTGGATTTCACCGAGGACCCAGACCACGCCCTCGGCCTGCCCCGGTCGTACTAGGGCGGCAGCCATGACGCAGCGACCCCGCCCGCAAACCAGGCCACTGGACGGCCTGCGCGTGCTCGACCTCTCGCGGGCGGTATCCGGCCCGCTGGCCGGCCGGATCCTGGCCGACCTCGGCGCCGACGTGGTCCGGGCCGAACTGCCCGGCACCGACGTCACGCAGGCGTTCGGCAAGGTGACCCGCGGCCGTTCCGGGCTGTACTCGCACGTCAACGCCGGCAAGCGGTCGGTCCTGCTCGACCTGCACCGGCCCGGTGACGTGGCCCGGCTGCTCGACCTGGCCGCCGCCTGCGACGTGCTGGTGGAGAACTTCCGGCCGGGCGTGCTGGACCGGTTCGGGGCGGGCTGGCCCGCCCTGTCCGCCGTCAATCCCCGCCTGGTGATGCTGTCCATCTCCGGCTTCGGCCGGGAGGGAGACGATGCCGGGCGGGCCGCCTACGCGCCCGTCATTCACGCCGAGGCCGGCCTGATCGGACGCCAGGCCGATATCACCGGCGAACCGCCCGCCGACATCGCGTTCGCGCTCGCCGACGCGCTGGCCGGGCTGCACGGCACGATCGCGGTCCTGGCGGCGCTGCGGCTGCGCGACCGCACCGGGACCGGCCAGCACATCGACCTGAGCATGCTCGAGGCGATGCTCGCCACCGACGACTACACCCACTACAGCATCGACGAGCACCCGGTCCGGTCGGCGCGCGGCGAGGTGTGGCCCGCGCCCGGCGGCCCGATCCTCATCTCCGCCGACCGCCGGTACCTGTGGCGCCAGCTGAAGACCTGCTTCGGCGTGGCCGACCCGGATCCCGACGCCCCGCTCGAGGACAAGCTGCGCGTCCGGGCAGGCGTCATGGCCGACTGGTTCGCCGCCCACCCGGACCGCGACGCGCTCAAGCGCGACCTGGAATCCGCCCGGCTGGCCTGGGCGGACATCAGGCATGCCGGGGATGTCCTGGCCGCGCCGTCGGTGGCCGGGCGCGATACCGTGGTCGAGGTCACCGACGGTGACGGAGAGAAGCGGTCAGTGGCGCGGATGCCCTACCGGTTCAGCGACGGCGCCTCCGGCCCCGTCCGTGGCGTCCCCGAA